>Ga0182749_1000111_pt1 | contig 99750 bp, 126 predicted proteins | sample eDN3rd37CKraftMG_FD_128875 | JGI IMG/M metagenome (GOLD analysis project Ga0182749, IMG submission 128875) | Enriched Miracle-Growth compost microbial communities from Emeryville, California, USA - eDNA 3rd pass 37_C Kraft MG (version 2) (version 2) ...
CCGCGTCACCGGTATCGTCTCGCGCGGCGGCTCCATCATGGCGAAGTGGTGCCTCGCGCATCACCGCGAGAGCTTCCTCTACGAGCGCTTCGATGAAATCTGCGATCTGATGCGCCGCTATGACGTGTCGTTCTCGCTGGGCGATGGCTTGCGCCCCGGCTCCATTGCGGATGCCAACGACCGCGCGCAGTTCGCGGAGCTGGAGACGCTCGGCGAGCTCACCAAGATCGCGTGGGCGAAGGGCTGCCAGGTCATGATCGAGGGCCCGGGGCACGTGCCAATGCACAAGGTGCAGGTGAACGTGACGAAGCAGCTCGCCGAATGCGGCGAGGCGCCGTTCTATACGCTCGGTCCGCTCGTCACCGACATCGCGCCGGGATACGACCACATCACGAGCGGCATCGGCGCGGCGATGATCGGCTGGTTCGGCACTGCCATGCTCTGCTACGTCACGCCGAAGGAGCATCTCGGCCTGCCCAACCGCGACGACGTGAAGACCGGCGTCATCACCTACAAGATCGCCGCGCACGCTGCCGATCTCGCGAAGGGTCATCCGGCGGCGCAGTTGCGCGACGATGCGCTCTCACGGGCGCGGTTCGAATTCCGCTGGGAGGATCAGTTCAACCTGTCGCTCGATCCCGACACCGCGCGCGCCTATCACGACGAGACGCTGCCCAAGGACGCGCACAAGGTGGCGCACTTCTGCTCCATGTGCGGGCCGAAGTTCTGCTCGATGGAGATCACGCAGCAGGTGCGCGACTACGCGGCGCGGTTGAACGAGGGCGCGGTGGAGCTTGCGGCGGAGACGACGCAGGTGGATCCGGCGGCTGGTGTGGGCGAGGCAGCCCGGCAGGCGGGCATGGACGAGATGAGCCGGAAGTTCCGCGACATGGGCGGAGAGGTGTACGTTAACGCCGACAACGAGTCGCAGGGCGATTAGGGGCGAGACACCACGATGACGGGCCACCGGCTGCCGGACGTTCTCGACACGGACTTGAATGTCATTTTCATCGGAACGGCGGCCGGCAAAAAATCGGCGGAGACCGGGCACTATTATGCGGGTCCCGGCAACCGCTTCTGGCCAACGCTTCACGAGGTCAGCCTCACGCCGCGCTGCTTCCGGCCGGAGGAGTTTCGCGAGCTTCTCGGCCTGCGCATGGGGCTGACCGACTTGTCAAAACTCGGTGCCGGAATGGATCACGACATCCGGCCGGAAGAGTTTGATTTCGCACACTTCAAGGCGAACCTCGCGCACTTCCGGCCGCGGGCGATTGCCTTTACGAGCAAGAAGGCCGCCGCACTCGCACTGGGCGAGGACAGCACGCACGACGTCGCGTATGGGCGCCAGGCACAGCGCGACGGTCTGCCGGAAATTTTCGTACTCACCTCTCCTTCCGGTGCGGTGCGGTCCCGCTGGGACATCGCTCCATGGCTCGAGCTGGCGCATTGGCTTGCCGCGACACGCGAGGAGAAGCATGATGCCCGATAGCGTGGACCGTGCGAGCTGCGGCAACCTGTTCGCGACGACATTCATTTGCCATCCGTCATTTTGTTCGGACTGCCGCTGAACGGCTCGACGCATATTTCCGGGTCGGAGACCTCATGATCTCGACAAGGCGCACCCTTTTCCTTTTCGCGACGATCGCCGCATTGCTCGCGCTTCCGGTGGCCCCTGTAACGTCATTGCGCACCGCCGCCGAGAAACTGCCTGCGTTCGTCACCGTCGTCTCACCCATCTTCGGGCAGCTCGTCGCCTTCTCGCAGCCGTCGAATTTCGTGCTGGGCTTCGAGAACGCCGATGGCTCCAACTACATCCGCGAGGTCGTTCCACGCGGCGAGTCGGTCGAGAAGTGGACGCAGATGATTACCGTCACCGGCGCCAAGGAGCTGGCGCAGCAGCGTGAGGTCTATCCGGTAGCGGTCGCCAGCACTATCGCCAACGGCTACAAGAAGTTCTGTCCGAAGTCGTTCGCCGCGATGGAGTTGCCGCCGCCCAACGTTGCCGGTTTCAAATCGTTCGCCGCGGTGGTCGGCTGCGGAACCGTGACCGGTGAGGGGCCGGCACGCAGCGAAGAGGCGCTGATCACGGCCATCAAGGGCGAAAGCGACTACTACACCATCCAATGGGCAGTCCGTGGCCCGGCATCCGACAAGCCGCCGGCATTCGACAAAGCGGCGTGGGAAAAGCGGTTGCGCGATCTCGGGCCGATACGTCTATGCCGTATCGTTCCCGGCGAGAGCGCGCCTTATCCGAGCTGCGTATCGCGCTGATCTCGGCAAGCTCAGCCAATCAGTGACATCAGGTTGATCCAGCCGGGGCGGAGTGGCGGCGTGGGGGCCGCCTTCTTGGTCCCAGGACCTGTGTTCGCTCCGACGGCGGTGCCGGCCTCCCCGTCGGATGCAGTATCGGCGCCGGTATCGGTCCCCTCCGCGGCTTCACCTTCGGATACGGTCATGCTGCCCGCGCCGTGCTCGTCCGCGTTGCCAGCTGCATCTTCGGCGAGGGCGGCACGCGCATCGGCGCGCAGGTCATTTGCATCTGCCTCGATACCGACCTCTGCGAGCGCGAGGCTGGCCAGCCGGGCGGCATCGCGCTCGCCATCGTTGAGGGCGCGAATGATGGCGACCGCCACCGTCACCTGGAGGGCCTTGTCGGAAACACCCAGCTTCCTGTCGGCCGCCGCGTAGGCCTCCGACATGATCCGCATGGTGTCATCGTCGTACAGCGGTTCGGCTTTTTCGCCCATGGCCGCGCTCTTTTGTTTTTGGCCGCGAACAGCGGCAACTCCCCGCAGCAACGATGATAGCGGGCGGACAAGAAATACAACCATACAATTGGTGCCATAGGTTCCACGCGGCCGCGCTGCCAATGGCAACGCACGCGGCGCGAAACCTGCTGCGGTGCAATAATGCGTGGCACAGCGCGCGCCGCCGCGGACTACGGGTGCAGGCCCGGAGCTTCCTGGCCGGTGCGCTCGACGTATTCCGTATAGCCGCCGCCGTAGATGTGCGGGCCCTGCGGTGTCAGCTCGAGCACGCGGTTGGTGAGCGCGGCGAGAAACCGCCGGTCATGGGAGACCAGCAGCATCGCGCCCTCATACGTCGATAACGCCTCGATGAGCATTTCTTTGGTCGCCATATCGAGGTGGTTGGTCGGCTCGTCGAGCACGAGGAAGTTCGGCGGATCGTAGAGCATCTTCGCCATGACGAGCCGCGCCTTCTCGCCGCCCGATAGAACACGGCAGGGCTTTTCGACATCGTCGCCGGAAAAGCCGAAGCATCCGGCGAGCGTGCGCAGCGATCCGGTGCCGGCCTGGGGGAAGGCGTATTCCAGCTCCTCGAACACGGTGCGCTCGCCATCGAGCAGGTCCATGGCGTGCTGCGCGAAGTAGCCCATCTTCACGCTCGCGCCGACGTTTACAGTACCGGCGTCCGGCGCGGACGATCCCGCAACCAGCTTCAAGAGCGTGGATTTGCCCGCGCCGTTCACGCCCAGCACGCACCAGCGCTCGCGCCTGCGCACATGGAAATCCAGGCGGTCGTAGATCGTCAGCGCGCCGTAGCGCTTATCGACGCCCTTGAGCGTGACGACATCCTCGCCGGAGCGGGGCGCCGGCGGAAACTCGAACTTCACGCTCTGGCGCCGCTTCGGCGGCTCCACGCGCTCGATTTTCGCGATCTGCTTCACACGGCTCTGCACCTGCGCCGCGTGGGACGCCCGCGCCTTGAAGCGCTCTATGAATTTCAGCTCCTTCGCCAGCATCGCCTGCTGACGCTCGAACTGGGCCTGTTGCTGCTTCTCGCTCAGCGCACGCTGCTGCTCGTAGAACTCGTGGTTGCCGGAGTAGGTGGTGAGCGATCCGCCATCGATCTCGATGATCTTCCTTACGATGCGATTCATGAACTCGCGGTCGTGCGAGGTCATCAGCAGCATGCCCTCGTAGCCCTGGAGAAACTCCTCCAGCCAGATGAGGCTTTCCAGGTCGAGGTGGTTGGACGGCTCGTCGAGCAGCATCGCATCGGGGCGCATGAGCAGGATGCGGGCGAGCGCCACGCGCATCTTCCAGCCGCCGGACAGCGCGCCGACGTCGCCGTCCATCATCTCCTGCGTGAACGACAGCCCCGCGAGGACCTCGCGCGCACGGCCTTCCAGCGCGTAGCCGCCGAGCTCCTCGAAGCGGCCCTGCACCTCGCCGTAGCGCTCGATGATCTCCTCCATCTCGCCGGCGCGACCGGGGTCGGCCATGGCGGCCTCGAGCTCCTTCAGCTCGGCTGCGATCTCGCTCACCGGCCCCGCGCCGTCCATCACCTCGGCGACGGCGCTGCGGCCCGCCATCTCGCCGACATCCTGGCTGAAGTAGCCGATGGTGATCCCGCGATCGATGGAGACCTGGCCTTCGTCCGGCGGCTCCTGGCCGGCGATCATGCGGAAGAGCGTCGTCTTGCCCGCGCCATTGGGACCGACAAGGCCGATTTTCTCGCCGCGGTTGAGCGCAGCGGATGCCTCGATGAAGACGATCTGGTGGCCGATCTGCTTACTAATATTATCGAGACGGATCATGCGCGCGCGGGCCCCCAGTGCAACGGACTGCGCCCCCTTAATGCATGCGGCGGCGGCGTGAAAGGGCCCTGCGGCATTGGCGTTTGCCGGCAGAGCCCGCAGGTTCGCCCTTTGCCCCGCGCGCTCTTGCGGTCGCCCCTTAACGAAGGCATCACCTCTGGCTAGTTTAGCGGCAGGGCTGCAGCCTTCCGCTCCGGTCCGGCCATGGGGGAAACGAGCCCACGATGCGTCTGAAAATCCATCAGCTCGGCGAGCTGTTCGGCATTCTGTTGCTGCTGGCCTCCACGGCCATGCAGCTTTTCTATCTGGAGCCGATGAAGCGCCAGATCGAATGGCGGCTCGCGGCGTTCACCGCGCAGCAGAACGCGCAGATCCAGTTGCGCGAAGCGTTCGAAAATCAGCTCACGCTATTGCGGCAGATGCAGGCGCCGCAGGACGTGATCGCCGGAACGGAAGCCCGGCGCGACGACGTTTTCGCCAAGTACAAGAACTCCGACGCCGACATATCGGACTACATGCTGGATAAGGAGCAGGTCGAGAGCTATCTGGAGATCATCGTCATCTTGCTGTTCGGGATAGGATCGCTCTTCGCCGGCCTCGGGCGCACATTCGATATGCTGGCCGCGCGGCGCGTCGCCGACGAGTAACGGACGGCCATCGGCGGCAAACCGATGCTTTCCTGCAACCGCGGCGCTATTTTAGCCATGAAGCCGTCGCAAAAAGCGATGAGAGACCAACTCAGGATAACGGACCCCAAATGCTGCGCAATCTCATGTGGGCGGTCGTTGCCGTCCTCGTCATGGCCGCCCCCCTACCTCGCGCCCAGGCTGCATCCGCCTATGACATCGATGTCGGCGTCGATGCCACGCTCGACCGCTTCTTCCACAGCGTGCGCGGTGCACGGGAGCTCGCGCACAAGTCCGTAGGCATCCTGGTGTTCCCATCGGTGGTGAAGGCGGGCTTCGGCGTCGGCGGGGAATACGGCGAAGGCGCGCTGCGGATTCACGGCCGCACCGTCGACTATTTCAACACCGTCTCCGCTTCCGTCGGGTTCCAGCTCGGCGTGCAGGAGCGGTCCGTCATCATCATGTTCATGACGCCGGAGGCGCTCGACCAATTCCGCCGCACGAAGGGCTGGAAGGTCGGCGCCGATGCTTCGGTCGCGGTGATCACAGTCGGCGTCGGCGGCTCGATCGATACGAACAAGATCACGAGCCCCGTCATCGGATTCGTGCTCGATCCGAAGGGCCTCATGTATAACCTGACGCTCGAGGGCTCGAAGATCAGCCGCATCCACCCGCGCTGACGCGTCGACGCCGTTGCGATTTCGAGTCACGTCGCTGGGTCGCTGGAAAGCAGCGCGCGCGTGCGCAGGCGCCGGCGGGCATTGAACCTCGGCTCCATTGCAGCCCCGCGCGCATGTGCAGGGCCGCGCGTCGCGCAACGCTTCGCAGCGAGTTGTCGATCCTATTCGCATGCGGCCGAGGTCTGCAGCGGCGGGGCCCCGTCCATGTCCAAAACGTAACTTTGCAGATCTCGAAATTCGTGGCAGCCTCTCATCATCGTTCAACAGCCGAAAGGAGGTGATCCGATGTCGAGTGGGATCTTGAGGACGGCGATGTCGCGGTCGCTCGGGTTCATGCCGGATTTTCCTCCGGTGTTCGCCTGACGCATTAGCGGCGCGGCGCAACAACCGCCGCAAACCCGCCGCCAAAGTCTCACGGAGGCCGCCCCCAGGGCGGCCTCTTTGTTTTTACGGTCCTCACAACACATCTCTTAAGTCTTGCAGATATGCCTCAGGCACAGCGGAGATCGCACCGTCGTGCCTTGTCGAAGCGTCGCCCGGTCCCTAGATGCTTCGACGGTTATCTAAAGGAGGACACCATGTCTCAATCGCGCGCTGCCGTCGCAGCCGAGCAATCGGACCTTTTCGACCCGGTTCAGCTTGGCCCCTACCGGCTCGCAAACCGAATCGTCATGGCGCCGTTGACCCGCTCCCGGGCGGACGACGCCGGCGTTCCCGGCGAATTGCAGGCCACCTATTATGCGCAGCGCGCATCCGCCGGCCTCATCATCTCCGAGGCGACCAACATTTCCGCCCAGGGCAAAGGCTATATCCGCACGCCCGGCATCTGGTCGGCGGAGCAGGTCGCAGGCTGGAAGCTGACGACCAAGGCGGTACACGACAAGGGCGGACGCATCTACCTGCAGCTCTGGCATGTGGGCCGCGTCTCGCATCCCGACCTGCAGCCGGGCGGCGCGCTTCCCGTGGCGCCCAGCGCGGTGCGCGCGGAGAACCAGCAAGCCTACACCTATGAAGGCTTCAAGCCGCTGGAAACGCCGCGCGCGCTGGAGACGGACGAGATTGCCGGAATCGTCGCCGACTACGCACACGCTGCCAAATGCGCGATGGAAGCGGGCTTCGACGGCGTCGAAATCCATGCGGCCAACGGCTACCTTCTGCAGCAATTTCTTTCAGACAAGACGAACAAGCGCACCGACCGCTACGGCGGCTCGATCGAGAACCGCACGCGCATCGTCGTCGAGGTGGTGGACGCGGTGACGAAGGTGTGGGGCGGCGACCGCGTCGGCATCCGGCTTTCGCCGCTGACGAAGTTCGCGGACATCGGCGATTCAAACCCCGAGCCGGTCTATCTGTCGCTGATCGAGCAGATCAACCCGTACAATCTCTCCTATATCCACGTCATCGAGGGCGATACGGGCGGAGACCGCAATCCGGCCGGCGGCTTCGACCTGCAGAAGCTGCGGCGTGCGTTCAACGGCCTCTACATGGCCAATAACAACTACACGCTGGAGCTTGCCATCGAGGCGCGCGAGAAGAACCTCGCGGACCTCATCTGCTTCGGGCGTCCGTTCATCTCCAATCCGGATCTCGTGGAGCGCCTGCGCTCCGGCGCCGCGCTCACCCAGCCCGACCCCAACACGTTCTATGCTGGCGAGGCGCACGGGTACACCGACTACCCGGCGCTCTAATCGTCGGTTTGCTCAGGGTGCGCATCGCCATCGCGGCATTGCGCACCCAGGGCGAACAGAGTGGCGGTGAGTCCGAGCGAGGTGACGAGCCATATCTGCCACATGCCATAGCTCGTCGAGACCATCGCCGCGCAGGAAGCGAACGTGGCGAACCCATAGGCCCGCTGGCGCGGGCCAAGATTGCGGATCGCGCGGAGAAGGAAAAATCCGGCGGCCGCCAGCAGAACGACACCAACGAGACCCAGCTCGAACCACGTCTGCAAATACACATTGTGCGCATGGATCGAGAGCGTGCGCGCAAGCGGGTTGGTTTTGAAATCCGGTATCTGGGCCTCCAGGCTCGGCCCGAGGAGATAGGTCTGGTTCGCGCCGATCCCGTGCCAGGGAGATTCGAGCGTCTTCTCGGCGGTGTAGTTCCAGATGATGACGCGATGCCGGGCGGACGGATAAAGCCATTCGGCCTCGTGCAGCTCCGCTTTATAGGCGAGGAAGACGAGCGGCAGCACGGCGAGGCAGATGCCGAACCACGCTACGATCATCGTGCGCCATGCCCAGCGCAGCGACAGGCTGGACAGGGCAAAGGCCGCAAACCCGACGAGCAGCGCGAGCTGGGAGGAGGCGTGCTTCGAGCACATGATCGTCGCCACCGCGGTCGCCAGCAGCACGAGGGCGACTGCCCGACCGGAGCGCCGCCACACGCCCAGCGCGGCCATCACGGCGGGCCAGAGGAACAGCGCCGCATCTGTCATGTTGCGGGTCAAGTCCTCGGGCGAGATGCTCTGAAGGTAGTTGCCCTGCCATGTGAAAAATGGCGCGGGCTTGAGGTCGGCAGGCTGCAACTCGAGCGCACGGTAGAGCGCGAGCTTGATCGGCTGATCGCCGAACACCTCTACGGCGAGAAAGGCAATGCCCAGCAACATGCCGAGGACGACGCCTTCGCCCATGTGCACGAGATTCGGACGCGTCTCCTGCCGCAGCAGTCCGACCATGAGCATCGCCGCGGCGGCGGCGAGCATGCCCAGGCATGCCTTCTCGACCGTGATGGAGGGGTGAGCGGCCCATGTGGCGCTCAGCAGCGCATAGCCGAAGAACGCTGCCAGCGAGAACGTCACCGGTCCGGGACGGAGCTCTTTCCAGTCGATGTCGCGGCGCCCCAGCGTGCTGGCGGCGAAGCCGATGGCCGTGGCCCAGAACGTGAAGGCCGCCGTGCGCGGGCTGACGAGGGCCGCCGCGGCCGCGATCATCAGCATCGTCCCGAGCACGAAGCCGCGCAGGCGGCCGGAAAACGGATGCCGCGCCCTATCGAGTTGGCTTGAAAACATTCCCCCCAGCCTTCGACTTTTGAAGAGGAGCGCACGCTAATCGCTCGCCGCGGGCGGTGCAATTACTCCTGCCAGGTAGAACACAGGGCCGCGTGCGCGGGGGCGCCGATGCGGCCCGCGCGTTCAGCTTTAGGCGCAATCGAGCAATTATTAATTCCGATCACCTAGTGTCCGCCGGAGAACAGCCGGCTTCAGGGGGCGCAGGTTCCTGGCAATGCGCGAATTTTCCAGAGTTTTTCTACCGTGCCTCGGGGCGATGGCCGTTGCGCTTCAGATGGGCGGCTGCAGCGATCATAATACCTATCAGCCTCCGCCCCCTGCCGAAGTCACGGTGGCCAACCCCGTGCAACGCGACGTCACACTCTACATGGAGGTGACGGGCAACACGGTCGCCTATAACCGCGTCGACCTCGTCGCGCGCGTGCAGGGCTTCCTCGAGAAGGTCGGCTACAAGGATGGCGACCAGGTCAAGAAGGGTGCGCTGCTCTTCCAGATCGACAAGCAAGACTACGAGATCGCCCTGCAGATCGCCGAGGCGACAGTTGGCCAGCAGCAGGCGCTGCTTCTGCAGGCCGATGCGGACCTCAAGCGCAAACGGGATCTGGTAAAGACCTCGGCGGTCTCGGTGGCGCAGGTGGACGAGTCGCTCGCGAAGCGCGATTCGACCGCCGCTGCGCTGATGCAGGCGAAGGGGCAGGTCAACCAGGCCAGGCGCAACCTCGAATATACGACCATCGTCGCGCCCTTCGATGGCGCCGTCTCGGCCCGCTACGTCGATCCCGGCGCCATGGTGGGCGCCGGCGAGCCGACGAAGCTCGCCACGATCGTCCAGCAAAAGCCCATCTACGTGAACTTCAACGTCGATGAGCAGCAGGTCCTCCAGGTGCGCGAGCAATTGCGCGCGGCGGGCGTGAAGCTCGAGGACCTCGGTCCGATTCCCGTCGGGATCGGGCTGCAGACGGAAGTGGGCTATCCGCATACCGGCACGCTCAATTACGTGGCGCCGGAAGTCGACGCCTCGACCGGCACCCTTGCCGCGCGTGCCATTTTCGAAAACAACGATCTCGTGCTCACGCCCGGCATGTTCGTGCGCGTGCGCATCCCCAAGCAGAAGGACGTCGCATCCCTGCTGGTGCCGGACGTGTCGCTCGGCACCAGCCAGGAGGGCCGCTACGTTCTCGTCGTCAACGACAAGAACGTGGTGGAGCAGCGCGTCGTCGAAATCGGCGAGACGGTGGACGGCGGGCTGCGGATCATCAAAGGCGGCCTGAAGCCGGAGGACCGCGTCATCGTCGGCGGCCTCATGCGCGCCCTCCCCGGCAATACCGTGGTGCCCGTCGCGACGACCATTGCCGATAATGCGCCATCTGGAGACGACGGATGGTCGCCGGCGGCGGGCGGGAAAGGCGCGAAGGACGGCAAGGGCGAGCAGGCTCCCGATTCCGCATCGGACGACGCCAAAAGCAATCCGCCCATCAAGAAGGAGCGCACCTCACCCGATGACGGGGAAGGGCCGAAAGGCAAGAAAAGCTCCAAGGGCAAGGGCGGGCAATGATCGCCAAATTCTTCATCGACCGCCCTGTCCTCGCCAATGTGATCGCCGTCCTGATCGTGATCCTCGGCCTCGTGGCGCTCGCGCGCCTGCCGGTGGCGCAATACCCGGACGTGGTCCCGCCGACGGTGGTCGTGACGGCGCGCTATCCCGGCGCGAGCGCCGCAACCGTCACCCGCGAAGTGGCACTACCCATCGAGCAGCGGGTAAACGGCGTCGAAGGCATGATTTACATGTCGTCGCTATCAACGAGCGACGGACAATACACGCTCACCGTCACCTTCAAGATCGGCACCGACGGCGATAAAGCGCAGATCCTGGTGCAGAACCGCGTATCGAGCGCGCTCGCAGCGCTGCCGGAGGCGGTGCAGAAACAGGGCGTCCAGACAAACAAGAAGTCAACATCGATCCTCGAGATCGTGGCGCTGACATCGCCTGATGGGCGCTACGACAGCCTGTTCCTTTCAAACTACGCCACCATAAATCTCATCGACGAGATCGCGCGCATCGACGGCGTCGGCAGTGTCTCTGTATTCGGCGCCGGGCAATACGCGATCCGCATCTGGCTCGATCCGCAGAAACTGCAAGCGCGCGGGCTGGTGCCGAAGGACGTGATCGACGCGGTGAACCTGCAAAGCCGTTCGACAAGCGCCGGACAGGTGGGCCTGCCGCCCGTGCCGCAGGGACAGGCGTTCCAGTATTCGATCAACGTCCATGGCAAGCTGGAAGATGTCTCCGAGTTCGAGAACATCATCGTCAAGACGGAGAAGGGCGGACGCATCACGCGGCTGAAGGACGTGGCGTCCGTGGAGCTCGGCGCACAAGCCTACAGCCAGACCTTCAAGCTCGACGGCAAGCCTTCCGCGGGCATCGCCATCTATCAGCTGCCGGATGCCAACGCGCTCGACGTCGCAAAGCGCGTCGAAGAGCGCATGCGGGAGCTGGAAAAGGCCTTCCCCGAAGGCATGACGTGGGTCGTGCCGTTCGATACGACGAAATTCGTCGCGTCCGCCGTCAACGACGTCTACCACACGCTCATCGAAGCGGCGCTGCTGGTGCTCGTCGTGATCCTGGTGTTCCTGCAGGATTGGCGCGCCACGCTCGTGCCGGCAACGACGGTGCCTGTGACCATCATCGGCGCCTTTGCCGCGATGGCGCTGCTCGGGTTCTCCGTCAACCTCTCGACCCTGTTCGCCATCATTCTCGCCATCGGTATCGTGGTCGACGACGCGATCATCGTGGTCGAGGGCGCGGCGAAGCACATCGAGCATGGGCTTACGCCGCACGATGCGGCGGTGAAAGCGATGGACGAGTTGCTGGGGCCCATCATCGGCATTACGCTCGTCTTGATGGCGGTGTTCGTTCCGGCGGCGTTCCTACCCGGCCTCTCGGGTCAGATGTATCGCCAGTTCGCGCTCGTCATCGCCGCGACGGCGCTCATCTCGGCCATCAACGCCATGACGCTGAAGCCGACCCAGTGCGCGCTCTGGCTGCGGCCGGTGACGCCGCCCGAGCAGCGCAACGTGCTCGCGCGCGGCTTCAACTACGTCTACGGCAAACTCGAAAACGCCTATACGGGCCTCATCCGGCGCATGGTGCGCCACAGCACCATCATGACGTTGATCGTCGCCGCGCTCGTCGCGCTCGCCGTGTGGGCCTTGAGCCACGTTCCGACCGGCTTCCTGCCCATCGAGGACCAGGGCTACTTCATCGCCGTCGTGCAGCTGCCGGAGGGCTCCTCGCTCGAGCGCACGACCCGCGCCATGGATGACGTGAGCGAGCGCCTGCGCAAGCAGCCGGGCGTGGAGCGGGTCGTCTCCATCGGCGGCATCGCGGCACTCAACGACAGCGCGAGCCTTTCGAATGCGGGCGTTGCCTATGTCGTGCTGAAAGATTGGGGCGCGCGCGGCAAGGGCGAGGATCTTCTCAGTCTCTACAAAGCGCTGTCGGCGCGGGTCGCGGACATTCCCGACGGAACGGCGCTCGTCATTCCCCCGCCGGCCATTCAGGGCATCGGCAACGTCTCCGGCGCCACCATGAAGGTGGAGCTGCGCGACGGCTCATTCGACTATGCGAAGCTGCAGCGCCTCGCGCAGGCGATCACTCGGCGCGCCGGCGACCAGTCGATGATCCAATCGGCGACGAACGTGTTCCTGGCGGACGCGCCGCAGATCAACGTCGAAATCGACCGCGTGAAGGCCGAGACCCTCGGCGTGCCGCTGGGCAACGCCCTCGATACGCTCTCGACCTACATCGGCTCGAGCTACATCGGCCAGTTCAACAAGTTCGGTCGCGTGTTCCAGATCTACGTGCAGGCCGACGCCGCCGCGCGCATCAACCCGGAAAGCCTCCAGTACCTCCAGGTGCGGAACAACAACGGCGATATGGTGCCGCTGGGAACGCTGGCGAAGATCACGACCGTGGCGGGCCCTTCGGTCATCAGCCTCTATAACCTCTATCCGGCGGCCACCGTCGTCACCAATACCGCCCAGGGCTTCAGCTCCGGGCAGGGTATGGACCTTTTGGAGCAGATCGCAGCCGACACGCTGCCGAAGGGCGCGGGCTACGAGTGGACCGCGATGTCGTACCAGGAGAAGGAGGTCGGCAATCAGATCTACCTGATCTACGGGCTGAGCCTGCTGCTGGTCTACCTCGTGCTTGCCGGCCAATACGAAAGCTGGATCGCGCCGGCGACGGTGATCGTTTCGGTGCCGTTGGCTCTCCTCGGCACGGCCGGCGCGCTGCTTGCATTGGGCGTCGCCAACAACCTCTACACGCAGATCGGCCTCATTCTGCTCATCGCCCTTTCCAGCAAGAACGCCATCCTCATCGTCGAATTTGCGCGGGAGCTGCGGCACCAGGGGAAGGATATCTTCGAAGCGGCGACGGAGGCGGCACGCTCGCGCTTCCGTCCTATCCTCATGACATCCTTCGCTTTCATCCTTGGCGTGGTGCCACTCGTGCTTGCAAGCGGTGCGGGCGCCAACGCGCAAAAGTCCATCGGCATTGCCGTTCTCACCGGTATGCTCGGCTCGACTCTGCTGACAGTCGTGTTCGTGCCGTCGGTTTTCGTCGTCATGCAGAGGCTAGAGGAATGGCGCGAGCGTCGTAAGCAACAGCGCAGTGCAACACCGGTTGAAAACCCCGCGTCGTGATCGTGATCCGTTGCGAGACGATCACGACAAGTGGCGAAACGATCACCCTTGATTTTCCCGCCGATGGGATCAATCTCACACTGTCGCCATGTTTACGGCGCGAGCTGCTATTGCTCCACATCGGGGAACTTTACCGCTCACCTGCGAGTTGGTTTACATCCCATCGAAGGTGCGCAGAACAAGTCACAGGAGTGAACGCGATGCGTCTTAGAACGACCGCCTTCCTTGCCTCGGCCTTAGCAGGCCTCCTTTATGTAGCGATGCCAACGTCTAGCGCGTCCGCCCTTCCCTCGGTGTCGCGTGCAGACGTCACCCGCTCCGCGACGGGTCTTACCGAAGAAGTCCGTTACCGCCGGCGCGGCTACCGTGGCTGGGGCTATCATCGCCATCGCCACTATGGCTACGGCTATCGCCCGTATTACCGTCCGTACTACTATCGCCGGCCCTACTACGGCGGCTGGGGCTATCCGTACTATCGCCGTCGCGGCTTTGGACTCTATCTCGGGTTCTAAGCTCGCCGTCAGGCAGTTCGACGCGAGGCCTCCGGGCCTCGCTTTTTTGTTGCCGCATCGCCGGTTAGGCCCGGATTTCCAGGATTTCCCGAGCGCTAGCGGGACGGCGACCAGCCGAGCGCGATGAGCTTCCGGGGGCTCGCAAGAAACGGCGTGCCGATCTTCTCCCAGATGCCACCCGCACCGATGAGGCGCAGTGCGGATTCGAGCCCCGGCAGAGCGAAGATGCTCGGACGCCTGCCCTCCTCCGCGCGCATGCGCGCGATGACGTCGCCGACGGTGCAGGGTTCGCGGTCCGCCATGATGAAGGTCTCACCCAGCGCGCGGGGATTGCCCAGCACCGCAGCAACACCTGTTGCGAAGTTCTCGGCGGACAGGAACGCGCGCTTCGCGGTGATCGACCCCAGCGGCAACGGCAGCGGCAGCCGCGCCAGCTTCTCGAGCATCGCGGCATTCGCCTTGGCGCCCTTCCCTACGACAAGCACCGGCCGCAGGATCGTAAAAGGTACCCCGCTCGCGGCAATCGCCTGCTCCGCCGCGAGCTTCGACCTGCCGTAGGCACTCACGGGCTGCGGCGTGTCGGCCTCGGTGAGCATGTGCGGCGCGGTATGTCCCGACTGCGCATAGATCGAAGACACGTAGACGAGCTGGCGCAGGCCGGCGGATTTTGCCGCCGCGCAGAGCGCCGCGGTCTGCCGGTGGTTGACGCGCTCGAAATCGTCCTCGCTCGCCTCTTGGTGCGCGATGTTGGCGAGGTGGACGACGGCGTCCGCACTCTGGAGCAGGGTGTTCCAGTCGACGTCGCCGGCGAGATCGCCGAGGGGCCGCCATTCGACGCCCTCCATCGGCCGGCGCGAGGCGCAGATCACGTCGTGGCCCGGGAGTCCCGCGATGAGATATCGGCCAAGGAAGCCATCGGCACCGGTGACGAGAATGCGCATGGCTCGGCCTCATTGTTTCGTGGCGACTTGGGTTCGTGACGACCTGGGCCGGTACGGTGTTGCGGGCGAGCTGCGCCCGCATGGCGGGTGTTGCGGGGGTGCAGCGGATGCCTCGCCTCTTAAATGGATCATGGCGGGGCCGTTGCGCCCGGGCGGATCATTACCTACATCAGCGGCGGAATAGAAGGAGAGTGTCATGCGCAATCGGATGAACGGAGCAAAACCCATCCTGTCATTCGATCCTGCGGATATGCATGCCCTCCTTCATCACACTCGATTCCCTCTCGGCGGCCACACCTGAGCGCCAGCCGCTCTTCAGCAACCTCACCCTTTCGGTCGGCGCTGAGCGCGTCGGGTTCGTCGGCCGCAACGGCTCCGGCAAATCGACGCTATTGCGCATCATCGCGGGCGATGCCGAGCCAGCCGCCGGAACGGTCGTGCGCTCGGGCAGCGTCGGCGTGCTGTTGCAGGAATGGGACGAGAGCCTCAACCTCGCGCAGGCGCTCGGCGTTGCGGCGCCGCTCGCTGTCATTGCCCGCGTGCTTTCCGGCGCCGGTACGGCGGAGGATCTCGCAACCGCAGACTGGACACTCGAGGGGCGCGCCGAAGCCGCTCTCGCCGAGGTCGGCCTCGCCGGCTTTGCGCTCGACCGAGAGATGGGAACGCTTTCGGGCGGCGAGCGTACGCGCGCCGGTATCGCGCGACTGATGATCGAAGCGCCGGATTTCCTTGTGCTCGACGAGCCGACGAACAATCTCGACGCCGCGGGGCGCGCCGCGATCCACGCCCTGGTCCGGGACTGGCGCGGGGGCGTTCTTCTCGCCAGCCATGACCGCGCGCTGCTCGAAGCCATGGACCGGATCGTGGAGCTGACACCCATCGGCGTTCGCACCGTCGGCGGCGGCTGGACGGCATTCGCCGCGCTGCGCGAAGCCGAGCGGGCGCAAGCGGCCACCGAACAGGAACGCGCGCACGCGGGGCTGCGCGAGGCAAAGCGCGCCCTTCAGCGTCAGCGCGAAGCGAAGGACCGGCGCGACAGGGCGGGACGCGATTTTGCCGCCAAGGGCTCGGAGCCGAAGATCCTCCTCGGCGCCCGTGCCAGCCGCGCCGAGAATAGCGGCGGCAAGCTCCGGCGCGTGGGAGAGCGCCTTCTGGGCGAAGCTGCGGAGCGCGCAGAAGACGCGCGTGCGCAGATCGAGGTGCTTACGCCGCTCACGATTACTCTGCCGCCGAGCGGCCTGCCCTCGGGGACAGAGGTGCTGTCACTCGACGGCGTCACCGTGATTGCCGGCGGCCGCACGTTGGGGCCCTGGACGCTCGACGTGCGGGGGCCGGAGCGTATCGCCGTCGCAGGAGCCAACGGCGCCGGCAAAACGACGCTGTTGAAGATTGCGGCTGGGCGGCAGCCTCCCCATGGGGGCGCTGTCCGGCGTGTGGAAGGCAAAATTGCCATGCTGGATCAGCACGTCGCGCTGCTCGACCGTGGCGCGAGCATCCTTGCGAACTTCCAGCGCCTCAACGTAGCTCTCACGGAACAGGAGGCCTTTGCAGCATGTGCGCGTTTTGCCTTCCGCAACCGCGATGCGCAGCGTACGGTCGGCACGCTGTCGGGAGGCGAACGGCTGCGCGCGGGGCTCGCCTGCGTGCTGGCTGGCGCGCATCCGCCGTGGCTGCTCATCCTCGATGAGCCTACCAATCACCTCGACATCGAATCCGTCGAGGTGCTGGAAAAGGCGCTGCGCGCATACGACGGGGCGCTGCTCGTCGTCAGCCACGATCCGACGTTTCTCGATGCCGTGGGGATCGAACGGACGTTTTCGGTGGGCTAAGCGGCTGACGCTCTGCCTTCACGCTTTGCGACTTGCAGCGCTTACCGTTTCGCTTCCCGTTCGATCAGCGTCCGCTTGCGTTCCACACCCCAGCGGTAGCCGGAGAGCGAGCCATCGTTGCGCACCACGCGATGGCACGGAATGGCGATGGCGATCTTGTTGGCGGCGCAGGCGGCGGCCACGGCGCGCACGGCCTTCGGCATGCCGATCCGTTGCGCGATCTCGGTATAGGTTGCGGTCGTCCCGGCGGGGATCTGCCGGAGCGCCTCCCAGACGCGGTGCTGGAAAGCCGTGCCGCGGGCATCCAGGGGCAGATCGAAGCCCGCTTCCGGAGCTTCGACGAGGCCGACAACCTTCGCCATCGTATCCTCGAAGTCGCGATCGCCGCCGATGAGCTTTGCCTGCGGAAAGCGATCTTCCAGATTGTGCACGAGGGCTTCGGGATCATCGCCGAGCAAAATCGCCGTGATGCCTTTATCGCTCGCGGCGACGAGGATCGCGCCCAGCGAGCACGACCCCACCGCAAACCTCATCTCGGCGCTGGCGCCGCCTTTGCGGAACTGGGAAGGTTTCATGCCCAGGGCATCCGTCGCGTTGGCATAGAAGCGTCCGCTGGAGTTGTAGCCTGCTCCGTGGAGCGCCTCGGTGACGGTCGTCATCTTGGTAAGATTGTCCATCAGTCGCTTCCTGCGGTGTGCGACCGCGTAGGCTTTGGGCGTGACCCCCGCGATTGCCTTGAACACGCGGTGAAAATGGAATGGGCTGAGACCCGTTACGCGCGCGAGGTCATCGAGCTTCGGCGGCTCCTCCGCCGCTTCGATCATGCGGCACGCCTCCGCCACCTTGGCCGCATAGCGGTCCTGCAGCGATGCCTCGTTCGGTCTGCAGCGCTTGCATGGCCGAAACCCTGCCGCCTCGGCGGCTTCACAGGAGGCATGGAACGTGACGTTCTCGCGCTTGGCGCGGCGTGCGGCGCACGAGGGCCGGCAGTAAACGCCCGTTGTTGCCACGGCATAGTAGAACTCGCCGTCAAAGCTACGATCGCGCGTCCTGACCGCGTTCCAATAGGTCGCCGCCACCGAATGCCCGGCGGCTTTGCCCTTCGGTGCTGATCTTTCGACGGTTCGAACCATCTCGCGATCTTTCATCATTGCTGTCTCCCAGCAAGATAGTGGCGGAAGCACCGCGCCGCACTCCGGTCCTTGCGGTCGAATCCAGATTTTCTTTCGCCGCCGTGCGCCCGGTCCGAGCGCGCGAACCCCCATGTCGGGCCTGACGGCACGGCCGCGCTCATCCTATCTCGGCAATCAACGATTTCTGGCCACGAAACGAACGTCACGCGCTGATGCGCAGATCTCGATCTCGTCCATTGTGCGCGGCCAGTCCGGAGGCATGCATGGTTTCATCAATCCCGGCTTCCAGGCTGCATAGCGGCAGCGTGACTCGTGGCGCTGGCTTTATCGGTGGAATGTGGCGAAGGCCATCGGCCTTTCATCGTGCCGTCTCCACACCGGATCGCGGCGGACGGCCGATGCCGAAGGTCGGCCCGACCTGAGCCCGGGCTGGGCAGGCTAGGGAAGCTCGTCCGGGCAGGCTGGGGAAACTCGCCGCGGGAACGCCCAAATTTTTACCCGGGTATATTTACAAATGTTTTTACCCGGGTTAAATAGGCTTCCACGGCTTCGGGAAGCTGGATGACGATGCGGCCGCGCAGACGCGGCGCCACCGTTCGCTCCAGTCAGCGATCTTCGAACAAGCCAGCGCACATCTTGGGACAGCACAAATATGTCGGACAAATCGAACTGGACTGCATTCGCAGGCACGCGCTGCATCGCGGCGGGCCCCTGGGACGTGGTGGCTAGAAGCCTGAAGCAGGCGCAAGGTCACGGCGAGGCCCTCCCGGTCCTCATCATCGACGATGCAACGGGCCGGCAGGTCGATCTCGATCTGCGGGGGAGCGCCGATGAGGTCGTTTCCCGCATCCGCGAGAGAGCTGATACGCAGGCCGAACCGGCGCCGCGCGGCCGGGGGCGCCCAAGGCTGGGCGTCACCGCGCGCGAGGTGACTCTGCTGCCGCGCCATTGGGAATGGCTGGAACAGCAGCCCGGTGGCAGCTCCGGCACGCTGCGCCGGCTGGTCGACGAGGCGCGCGCATCGGGACCGAACCGCCGGCGCCAGGCTCAGGTGGTGGCCGATCGCTTCATGGCTGTTCTCGCCGGCGACCTGCCCCATTACGAGGACGCTTCGCGCGCGCTCTATCGGGGCGATGCCATCCGGTTCCGCGCCCTTATCGCCGATTGGCCGCAGGATGTGCGCTTCCACGCCATGCGGCTCGCGGCGGATGCGTTCAGTACAGGCGGCGATGATGACCGGAAGCTTCAATCGCCGGCGCACCCTGACACCGCGGCCGGACGATGACGCCGCCACATGCAAGAGCGTCGCAGACATCAGCCGGAGCACCGTGAAGAAACCTCGTCTTCGCACAGGCCGGGGCTGATCAGCAGGGAATAGGGAAGAATGGAAGCATCAAATCCCCCCGCGATGGACTGAAAATGAAGATCATCGAAACCGGGCGCCTCGTTCTGAGAAATTTTTGCCGCGCCGATGCTGCCGGTCTCTTCGCGTATCTGCGAGAGCCCGAAGCCAGCTGCTTTCTGTCGCTCAAGCTTGCAGACATGAAGGAGGCCGAGACCGAAGCCGAGAAGAGAAGCGCTGACGACGAACACATCGCCGTCTGCTTGAAAAGCACGGGTCAACTCATCGGTGACCTGTTCGCCGTGCCCGAAACCGACACGTTCTCTATCGGCTGGAATTTCAATCCCGCTTTTGGGCGGCAGGGATATGCGCTCGAAGCTGCCAGAGCGCTCTTCAATCACCTTTTCGAAGAGAGGGGCGCGCGACGCCTCTACGCCTATGTCGAAGACCACAACACATCCTCACAGCGCCTCTGCGAAAGGCTCGGAATGCGTAAGGAAGGACTGTTCGTGGACTTCGTCTCGTTCAAAAACGACGGCGCCGGCTATCCGATTTATGAAAACACCCTCCAATATGCCCTGCTACGCCGTGAGTGGATGCCGGATGCCAAGAGCACCTCATAAATCCGTCCACCTCCCAAATCGGTCTGAGGCAGCGACACGGCAAACGCGCTCCCGGCCGGCTTCCGCACGGAAGGAAGGGGCCTCGATTTGCGCGGCAGCGAGTGGCCTCAGCGCAGATGCGGCGCCGTTGCCCGAGGGTTCGCGTTCCGGCGAGACTTGAGCCATGGATCAGCGTGTCGCGCTCGGAATGAGGCTGATGGAGCAGCGGATCGGGGAAGACTTCGACATCGCCGAGATCGCCGCCAACTTCGGTTTGTCACTGCATCACTTCCACCGCCTGTTCCTTGCCGAAACGAACGAAGCCCCGGCCGCCTATCTGCGCCGTATCCGCATGGATGTGGCCGCGCAGCAATTGTGCTGGACCGATCGTCCGGCCAGCGAAATCGGCTACAACGTCGGCTATCACAGCAAGGCCTCGTTCACGCGCGCGTTCGCCGCGCGGTTCCGACAGACGCCCGCGCGCTTTCGAATCTCGTCCCGGCGGAAACTCCGCGTCGGACACCGGCCCGGCAAGCCCCTGGGCGCCTACATCCAGAACGTCGGCAGCTTTCATGTGGTGGCGAAGCGCTATTTCGGAGAGCCCCATCGGGTCCGCGAATACTGGGCGGATCTCCTGTCCATCGTGCCACCGGAGTTCCACCGGGGCGGAACAGCGCTCTATCTCGGGCTGCTCCACGACGATCCAAGGCATACGCCCGCTCCGCAGTGCCGCTATGATTGCTGCGTCACGGTGAGTTCGGATTTTGCGGATGTCGACGGCGCCCTGGCGCGCTGCGGTCTGCACCTCTACCGCACCCGCCCGGGCGAGCACTGCATCGTGCGGCATCGCGGTCCCTTCACCGAGGTCGAAGCAAGCTACCGGCAGATCACCGATCAGCATCCGCGCCGCGCCGACATCGCGACCGAGCATCCGTGCATCGAGCTGCACGCCGTTCCCCGCAACTTGCAGGATCGCGACGCCCTCGCCTTCGACATCCTGATCCCGCTGGAGTGACGGGACGAGGCCGTCGTCCGTTTCCGCCGATATCAAATACGGACAACGATGCCTCGCGGGTGCGTGCTAGCCCTCCCGTGGAAACACCTAGCCAACGTCGGGGGAGGGTCCGGCACGATCATGTCCGAGGGTGAAAACGCCCGCTCGGCTCGCCGATGATGCTCGAGCCCGCCACGCGCGATGCGGTTCATGGGCTTTGGGACGAACTGGTCGACTTCGACGCCGCGCAGGCGGAGGAGTCGCGCAACCGTCTGTTCGAGGGCGTGAGCGCTCTGATCGACGCGTGCAACGCAACCTGGATCGGCGCCGTCCGCATGAACGGCGACCACGGTGACGACCCGGTGATGGGCTGGCGGCCGCGCGTCGTCCGCCAATGGCGTCCGGACAGCGCCTATGAGCGGCTGTGGCGCGACGAGGTCAAGAAGCTCGAAGCCGGCGTGGTCGACGAGACGACCATCCGCAACGTCGAAAAGCACGGCAATTTCCGCACGAACCTTCTCTCCGATCTAGCACCGCCGGGCTGGTTCGACGGACCCTATTACCACCACTTCTATCTGAGCCGAGGCTACCGCGACGCCATCTGGGCGGGCGTTCCGGTGAACGAGGACGCGGAGGTCTATTTCGGATTCTACCGCGGCGCCGATCAGCATCCGTTCACGATTCGCGATCGCGACACCGTCGCCTATGCGCTGCGGCCGCTGAAATGGCTCCAGCGCACCCAGCTGCTGAGTGAAGGAATCGGCGTGGCGTCCGCTCCTCTCAGCCCGATGGAGCGGCAGGTCCTGCGCGCCATGCTGTCCGGGCAGACGGAAAAACAGATCGCGGACGCCAACGGCTACAACCCGCACACCACCCACGTCCATGTGAAGCGCATCCTGCGGAAATACGGCGTCACCAGCCGTTCCCGGCTAATGGCCCTATGGCTCGGGCGGTGACGTACCCTGTTCAGGTGACTTTTACGGCCATCGCTAACGCCATAGTCAATTTGAAGAATCTGCGTCGGTGCAAGAGCGCTCGGAGGGGATGAGAAGCACAACCGACATCGATCGCGCATCGCCGGCCGGCTGCCGCCAAGACTGAAGCTATTTCGACGGGGGGACAATTTTGAAAGTACAGCGCGGCGCCAAGGCGCTTTCGACACGCTTCACCGATTGTCTCGCTATATCTGCGGCCGGTATTCAACGATGGCCGGCGATATCCGAAAGCAGGCTTGCGGCCATCCACCCCAGCATCCGGACGCAGCCGCTTTCCGCCAAAGCGCTGATGGCGCACAGCCTCACCTCGGTCGCGGCCCTGGCGCTCGGGCTGGGCATGGCTGCGGCGCCTGCCCGGGGGCAAACGGTGACGGCGACCGGCGATGTCGATCCGGCCGGGGCAGCCGGACCGGTCTGGAGCATTCCGGGCACTCTGCGTGTCGGCAATACGGGCGACGGCACGCTGGCCATCGAGGCCGGTGGCAAAGTCGAGGATATGCTCGGCTATATCGCCGTCTCTAGCGGCTCGACCGGCGAGGTTACAGTGTCGGGCGCCAACTCGATCTGGGTCAACTTCGGCGCAGTTTTGGTCGGTCAGGGCGGCGACGGCACGCTCACCGTCACGGACGGCGGCAGAGTCGAGAGCACGGGGGGCTATATCGGCCGCGAGAGCGGCTCGACCGGTGTCGTCACGGTGTCGGGCGCCAACTCGGTCTGGGTTAACGCCGGCGAGGTTTACGTCGGCGAGAATAGCAGCGGCACGCTCACCATCACGGACGGCGGCTGGGTCGAGAACCCCTGGGCCTATATCGGCTACTCTAGCGGCTCGACCGGCGCCGTCACGGTCGAGGGCGCCAACTCGACCTGGGTCAACTCCGGCTTGTTGAGTATCGGAACTGAGGGCAATGGCACGCTCACCGTCGCGGACGGCGGCAGGGTCGAGAACACCGTGGGCTATATCGCTCGCGAGAGCGGCTCGACCGGCGCCGCCACGGTGTCTGGCGCCGGCTCTGTCTGGGCCAATTCCGACGATCTGTATGTCGGCCGCGAGGGCAGCGGCACGCTCGCCATCACGGACGGCGGCAGGGTTGAGAACACCGTGGGCTATATCGCTAGCAAGAGCGGCTCGACCGGCGCCGCCACGGTGTCTGGCGCCGGCTCTGTCTGGGCCAATTCCGGCAATCTGTATGTCGGCTACGAGGGCAGCGGCACGCTCACCATCACGGACGGCGGCAGGGTTGAGAGCACCGGGGGCGATATCGCTAACAAGAGCGGCTCGACCAGCGCCGCCACGGTGTCTGGCGCCGGTTCGGTCTGGGCCATTTCCGGCTTTATGGTTGTCGGCTCCGAGGGCAACGGTACGCTCTCCATAGAGGCCGGTGGCAGGGTCGAGAACAGATGGGGCGATATCGGCAGCGAAATCGGTTCGACCGGCGCGGTTACGGTGTCCGGTGCCGGTTCGGTCTGGACCAATTCCAGCGATCTGTTCGTCGGCGCCACCGGTAACGGTTCGCTCACCATCACGGACGGCGGCAGGGTCGAGACCACTGTCGCGGGCCATGTGGGCCGCTTTTCTGGCTCGACCGGCGCCGCCACGGTGTCTGGCGCCGGTTCGGTCTGGGCCAATTCCGGCTTTATCTATGTTGGCTCCTCCGGCAGCGGGACGCTCGCCGTCACGGACGGCGGCAGGGTCGAGAACACGGGGGGCTATATCGGCCAGCGCCTGGGTTCGACTGGCACAGCCACTGTGTCGGGCGCCGGCTCGACCTGGGTCAATTCCGGCTCACTTTTGGTCGGCGATGGCGGCGACGGCACGCTCAACGTCGAGGCTGGGGGTACGGTCTCCAGCGTCGACGCCGTCGTCGGCCACTCCGCTGGTTCTACCGGCACCGTCACCGTGTCGGGCGCCGGCTCCACCTGGGCCAACTCCAGCCACATTGTGATCGGCGATGACGGCACCGGCACGCTGAACGTCGAGGCCGGCGGTACGGTCTCCAATACCACCAGCTATGTCGGCTCCTCCACCGGCACCGGCACCGTCACGGTGTCGGGCGCCGGTTCGGTCTGGACAAATTCCGGCGACGTGTACGTCGGCGACGGCGGTCACGGCACGCTGAATGTCGCGGATGGCGGCAAGGTCAACAGCTGGATCGGCCATGTTGGCTACTTCACCAATTCAACCGGCGCCGTCACGGTGTCGGGCGCGGGCTCGATCTGGGCCAACGCGAGCGACCTGCGTGTCGGCGACAGAGGCCACGGCACGCTCGCCGTCGAGGCCGGCGGCAGGGTCGAAAATACGAACGGCCTTATCGGCGCGATCGTGGGCTCGACCGGCGCCGTCACGGTGTCGGGCCCTGGCTCCACCTGGGCCAACTCCAGTGATCTGGTTGTCGGCGACGCCGGCAGCGGCACGCTCACCGTCGCGGACGGCGGGTTGGCCGGCGCCGGCGCCATGACGTTGGCGAAACTGGACAGTAGTATCGGCACGATCAACATCGGCGGCGCCGTGGGCGATCCACTGCGCGCCGCCGGCACGCTGGATGGGGCGACGCTCGCGTTCGGCGCCGGCACGGCCACGCTCAACTTCAACCATAGCGGCGCCACTACCTTCACAGCGGCGCTCGCCAGCACCGGCGCGGGCACGCATGCCCTCAACCATTATGCCGGCATCACCACGCTGACGGGCGACAGCTCCGCCTTCACCGGCACGACCACGGTATCGGGCGGTGAACTCATCGTCGGCACTCTTGCCGGCGGTACACTCGGCGGCTCGATCACCATCGGCGCGGGCGGGCTGCTCGGCGGCACCGGTACCATCGGCTCGGCCGGATCGACCGTGACGATCGCCGCCGGTGGCGTGCACGCGCCCGGCAACTCGATCGGCGTGCAGCAGGTCGCCGGCAACTACGTCAACCACGGCACGCTGCGCATCGAGGCGACACCGGCCGAGGCCGACAGGATCGTCGTGGTCGGCTCGGTCGACATCAGCGGCGCCACCCTCGACCTCGTTCTGTCGCCCGGCAACCCGGCCAGCTGGGCCATCCTCAACGGCCCCTACGTCATCATCGACAAGCAGAGCGCAGGTGCGGTTGCCGGAACCTTCGTCGATCCGATCACGCGTAACCTGCTCTTCCTCGACCCGCTCGTGGCCTACGATGGCGGCGACGGCAACGACGTGACGCTGCAGCTGGTGCGCAACGATGTCGCCTTCGCGGCGGTTGGACAGACTCCCAACCAGATCGCCACCGGCTCGGCCATCGACACGCTCGGCAACACCAACCCGATCTGGCGGTCCATCGCCCTCGCCAACAATCCAGACGTCGCACGTGCGAGCTTCGATGCCTTGTCGGGCGAGATCCATGCCTCGCTGCAAACCGCCATGATCGAAGACAGCCGCTTCGTCCGCAACGCGATGAACGACCGCCTCCGCGCCGCGTTCGGCGGCACAGGCGCCTCGCTCGCTCCCGTGCTGGCCTACGGCCAGGGGGATGCGCCTCTGCTCGTCGCGCCCAATTATGGCGGCCTGGCGTTCTGGGCGGACGGGTTCGGATCATGGGGATGGACCGACAGCGACGGCAATGCGGCGAGCCTCGACCGCAATACGGGCGGCCTGCTGATCGGCGGAGATACGCTTGTCGGCGGCTGGCGCTTCGGCCTGCTCGGCGGCTACAGCTATTCCTCTTTCCAGGTCGGCAATCGCGCCTCGTCGGCATCGAGCGACAACTATCATCTCGGCCTTTACGGCGGCACCCAATGGAGCGACTTCGCCTTCCGCACGGGCGCCGCCTATAGCTGGCACGATGTCGACACCAAGCGCTCGGTAATCATCCCCGGCATCGCCGAGAGTCTGTCCTCAGGCTATAGCGCCGGCACGTTCCAGGCGTTCGGGGAACTTGGCTATACGCTTCTGGATATGGGAAGCACCAGCTTCGAGCCCTTCGCCAATCTCGCCCATGTCAGCCTGCGCAGCGGCGGCTTCGGCGAGGTCGGCGGCAATGCGGCGCTCACGGGGGCCGACGCCGACACCGGCGTGACCTTCACCACGCTCGGTGTGCGGATGGAATACGCGCTGACGCTCGGTGCCGCCTATGGAAAAGTGAGGGGCATGGTGGGCTGGCGGCATGCCTTCGGCGATACGACGCCGACCAGCCTCCACGCCTTCTCGGCCGGCGATGTCTTCACCATCGCGGGCGCACCGATCGCGCAGAACGCCGCCGTCATCGAAGCTGGACCCGATTTCCAGCTATCGCCCGACGCGACCTTCGGCCTGTTGTACAGCGGGCAGATTGCGAACGACGCGCAAGATCATGGCTTCAAGGCAAATCTCAACATCAGGTTCTGACGTGCAGCATGCAACTTCCCTGATCGTCGGCGCCGCCCTTCTCCTGGGCGGCGTCCCTGCTGCCGCCGCGCAAGGCCTGCCGGGCGGCGCGACCACCCTCAACGAAACGCACGGCGAGTGGCGCGTAACCTGCGCCGCTCCCGAAGGTGCGGTGCGCTGCGCGATCTCGCAGGCGCAGGTGCGCGGTGAAAACCGGCAGCGTGTTCTCGCCATTGAAATCTTCGCCGCCGAAGGCGGAAACACCGCCAGCGGCACGCTCGTGCTGCCCTTCGGTCTCAAGCTCGATCAAGGAGCCGTGTTTTCGATCGACGAGGGGCAGGCTCTGCCGCCGCTGCGCTTCTCGACTTGCCTTCCGGCTGGATGTCTCGTTCCGCTGAGCTTCAACAAGGATGCGGTGACGGCGATGCGGACCGGCAAGGCGCTCAAGGTCAAGGCGGCCGCGAACGATAGCGGTCAGGAGGTCAATTTCTCGATCTCCCTCGCCGGCTTCGCCTCGGCGCTCGCAAGGGCGGCAGAACTCGGCCGCTCTTGATCGCCGTACGCTGATTTCAAGAAACTATCATCGTGGGACGTGCGCGCCACTTGCTGCGCCTGACCAAGTTTGACCTCGCACCGGGCCTCGGCGCGAGCGCTACATGGCGCGGGCCGACCGCCCAACGGGCGCGGTCCAAGATCCGTTCACGCCCCGCCCCTGGCGCAGAAGCGCCAGGGCTTTTTCACTTTGGCACTCCCGCTCACTGCAGCGCAGTGTGGAGGCGCATTCGCTATGGGACTTCCGAGGAAAGCTGCTGGAGCACAGCATGCGCTGCCGTGATACGTGCCGCGATTGGGAAGTTCCTATTCGCCAGCATCACGATGCCGATCCTTTTCTCGGGCACGAAAGCAACATAGGCACCAAACCCATTCGTGGAGCCCGTCTTGTTGAAGAGCGTGGGTCCCGAACGCCTTTGCGGAGGTATGAGTTGTGTCGCGGCATGAGGCTCGAAGGCCATCGTCGCTGAGTTGCCGGCCAATAGTCGGTCCAGCGCGATCGGATAGGGGTATTGCTCCCAACCGAGCCCTTGCACCGTCTCACCGATCTCGAAATATCCAAGGTGAGTGGCTTCGATGGCGTCCCGTATCGGAGTTTTGAAATTCTCCGGGCGGATGTTCGCTTCAACGAAACGAATCATGTCGGCGCTTGTGGATTTAACGCCATAGGCTTCCGCATCAAAAACGCCCGGATTCACCCGGATCGGCTTGTTGGCCTTGTCGTAGCCCCAAGCATAGCTGCCCATCTCCGCTTCGGGGATCCGGATGTAGCTGCGGCTGAGATGGAGACGCGGGAAGAGTTCGGTTTCAACGACATCGGCGAAATCGCCGTCCATCGCTACACCGGTGATGTGTCCGAGAAGGCCGATGCTGGGATTGGAGTATCGCCGCTGCCTGCCCGGGGCGGCCGTTGGCTTCCACCGCCGGAAATAGGTCTGCGCCCTGGCGCTATTCGTGACGGCATCGGGAAACTGCAACGGCAGGCCGCCCGCGGTATAGGTTCCGAGATTAAGCAAGCTCGCCTTGTCGATGGCGCTGCCGCGCAGCTGCGGAATGTATCTGCCTGGGGCATCGTCCAGGGAAATCTTACCGAGCACCTGTGCGTAGGCCGCCAGCGTTGCTGTAAATGTCTTACTGACAGAACCGATCTCGAAAAGCGTGTCCTTTGTAACGGGCGTATGGCTTTCTTTCGAGGCAACCCCGTAGTTGAAGAAATACTGCCGGCCGTCGACTGTCACGGCCACGGCGATTCCCGGCACGTCGTGCGCTCTCAGGAGTGGGCGGAAGGCACGGTCGACGGCGACTGTGATTGTGTCGGACCTATCGGCGCCCCAAGCCGCTACCGGGAGCAGGCATAACGACGAAGAGATGGTCGCCAGGACAAATCGCCTGGGCGCCTTGGTGACAACAGTCACTGACGTCCTCTCTCGTTGGGAATGGCTCTTGTCCTACGGTGAACGACCGAGCCCGCCTCGTTTTCCTGTTCGAGATTACCGGCGCTGCCGTCGCGCGAAGCCGCTCCATCGCCAACGACGATAGCGGCCGTTGGTTCGGTCCGGTTTTCCGCGAGCTGCACAGCGTTGCGGACGACACGATGTCAAAGGAAGTAAAAGCACCCCGTTGACGACTTAGCGGCCGCAAGAGGGGCGAAATCGGCGTTCCCGGTTTTGTTCCGAAGTGGCGGAGGGGGTGGGATTCGAACCCACGAGACGGTTACCCGCCTACACGCGTTCCAGGCGTGCGCCTTCAACCACTCGGCCACCCCTCCAGCGGAAGCGGCGCAATATAGCCACCAGTCGCCGCGAAGCAAGCGGCATCGCCGCGAAAGTGCCCGCGTGGCCAAGTGATCCCGTCTCCGCCTTGGATACACCGAAATCGCGGTCTTTCCATCGTCCGCCCGCCGGACCGTTCCCGGGCGACGACGGCGCGAATGGCGAGGCTGCAAGCGATGATGCCATGCGGCAACCCCCGGGCCCCTTCCGGAATAATTGTGCGCCAACGCCCCGGCGGGGTTGTCGATGCACGCCCTAGACACTTATTTAACGATAACTGTGCTATTTTGGGACACGCCGGCAACCATAGCGCCGGCACGTGTGCGCGTGGCCCGATGCTGAAAACTGCGGTTCAGCGGCACACTCTTGGATGGGCAAAGCTTTTTGGAGGTGTGTCGTGAGCTTGTTGTGGGGCAGTGCCAAGGTTCTGGCCGCTGGTGCGATTGCGCTGTCGATGGCGGGTGTGCCCGCCGTGGCGGGTAGTCCGTTCACCTCGCTGGTCGGCACCTGGAGCGGCAAGGGCACGGCGCGCCTTGAAGGTGGAAAGAGCGAGAAGCTCTCCTGCAAGGGCTATTATTCCGGGTCCGGCAGCTCGGAGCTGAAGCTCAACATCATCTGCGCCAATCCCTCGACCAAGGTGGAGCTGCGCTCGGTGCTGAAATACGCCGGCGGCCGCGTCACCGGCACATGGGAAGAGCGCAACTACAATCAGACCGGCACCATCACCGGCAGTGCCGACGAGCAGAAGCTGCGCCTCAACATCGGGGGCGGGGCGCTGAAGGGCGTGCTTTCGGTGTCGCTGGGCGGCGCGACACAGTCGGTTTCGCTATCGACGCAGGGCTCCACGCTGCAGGGCGTCAGCATCAACTTCGCGCGCAACGGCTGAGTGGGCACCGCCTCCCGGTGCGCGCAGGCCACAGTCGCCGGCCGAGTGACGGCCGGCGGGTGGCCCATGCCGGGACGGGGCTGCGATCGTGATAACGTGCGTCGCTGGAATCTGCGCTTTGCGAGCGCTTTAGGCCGAGACAGCCGGAGAAGAACATGAACCGCTATTCGCCCGCCGCCGCGCTCATGCTGGCCATTGCGGCGCTCGCCATGGCGGCGGCTCCGGCCGCCGCGGGGCCGCGCGCCGTCAGCAAGGTCCTCGGTTACGTCACCGCCTACAGCCACGACGGCAACGGCGCGATCCGCGCCCCCTATCGTGCGACGGACGTCGGCTATCAGGTGCGTCTGCCGCGCGGCACGTGGGTCTACTGCAAGACGAGCTGCTCGGAGACGCTGCGGGTCAATACGGTCGACGTGTGGGCCAAGGTCGATAACGCCAACCCGGTCGGCGTCGGCACGCTGCAGGCCGAATGCGGCATCGCCGGCTGCCTTCACTGGGAGTGGGGCTTCTAAGGCTCCCTCACCGGCAAACTCGAATTCTGCAAGACGAAGTGGGCGCGACCGGTCTGGCCACCGCGTGTCTCCGTGGTGCTGGCATTCCGTGGTGTTGGCACTCCGTGGTGCGGGCACGGATCGCGCCAGCGCCAGGCGATCGATGCTGTGCGGCTTTTTCGGCCGCGCGGGATTATCGTTCCGCTAACGGGCGCATTCGCTAGGCCGCGTCGCCCACGATGAACGGATTGGTGCGCCGCTCCTGGCCGATGGTGCTCGTCGGTCCATGCCCGCAGATGAACGCGAATTCGTCCGGCAGCGCCATCACCTTGGTGCGGATCGAGCGCATCAGCGCCTCGTGGCTGCCCATCGGCAGATCGGTGCGGCCGATGGAGCCCTGGAAGAGCACATCCCCCATCAGCGCAAACCGCTGCGCGCGATTGACGAGCACGACCGATCCGGGCGAATGCCCCGGACAGTGCAGCACCTCGAAGGTATGGCCCGCCACCTCGACCGTGTCGCCATCGGCGAGCCAGCGGTCCGGCGTCACCGTGCGCGCTTCGATGCCATAGGTTGCGCCCTGCTTGTCGAGATTATCGAGCAGCGGACGTTCCGCCTCGTGGGGGCCCTCGATGGGAATGCCGCCGAGCCGCTCGCGCAGCTCGTCCGCACCGCCCGCGTGATCGATATGCCCGTGGGTGAGCAGGATCTTCTCTGGCGTCATGCCGACTTCGGCAATGGCGGCCTCGATGCGGTCGAGATCGCCGCCGGGGTCAACGATGGCGCCGCGCATCGTCTCGGGATTCCAGAGCAGGGTGCAGTTCTGCTGAAACGGGGTCACGGGCAGGATCGCCGCCTTGAGCCCCTGCACCGGAGCGGATTTCTCGCTGCTAGCCATGCAGGTCTATTCCTCGCGCGGTTTACCGGTTGTTCTTGCGCCTTCAGTAGCGGAGTTGGCGTCAGCTAGCCAGGGCCGCATAATCGCGGCCGCGAATCGCGAGGGCCCCATGGTTATCCGCACCGCCAAGGTTCTGCTCGTCCTCCTGATCGGGCTGTTCTCGCTCCTCGTCGGTCTCGACAACATCGTCGATTACGGAACGAATTACGCTTTCGTTTAGCATGTCATGTCGATGGACACCGTTTTCCCGACCTCCACCTTAACGTGGCGCGCCCTCACCTCGCCCGCCGCGCATCACATCGCCTACGCCCTCATCATCGCCGCGGAGCTGCTCGCGGGGCTTGTCTGCATCATCGGTGCACGCCGGCTCTGGCTGGCGCGCGCCAGCGCAGCTCCGCGCTTCAACGCGGCCAAGGGCACCGCCGTCGCCGGCTTAACGCTCGGCTTCGCGATATGGTTCTTCGGCTTCCTCGTCATCGGCGGGGAATGGTTCCAGATGTGGCAGTCGGCGACCTGGAACGGGCAGCAGGCCGCCTTCCGCTTCATCGGCTGCATCGGCATCGTATTGCTGTTCCTCGCGCAGAAGGACGACGAGCTTGCCTGAGCTGAGACGCACGTCATCGGAGCGGTCGACCGCACGGGTGGCGGTGGGCCATGCGGGCGCCGTGCTTCTGATCGAGATTGCGACCGGGCGCATTGTGTGGGAGCGCGCGCTGAGCGAGTTTCCGGCCGGGCTGCCGTGCGAGGGCCAGCCTGTCGCCGTCCGGTTCATCGACGACACCGTGATCGCCGCCTCGATGGGGCACGTGTTCGCGCTGTCGGCGGAGGATGGCTCGCTGATCTGGCAGGTCAACCGCCGCGGCCGCGGGGCCGGAGAAACGGGCCTCGCGACCGATCGGGATTAGTGTCAGGGAGTGCGCGCATGCGATTACTGATCGCCGGCTGGCAGGGGCAAGTGGCCCGCGCGCTCGTGGAAACCGCGCCCGGTCGCCCCGATGTCACCGCATGCGCCGTCGGGCGGGCAGCCCTCGACATCTGCGAAGCGCGGTCGATCGAGCGCGCCCTTTCCAGCATCTCACCCACCGTCGTCATCAATTCGGCGGCATACACCGCGGTGGACGAAGCCGAAAGGGAGGTCGAGCGTGCCTTCGCGCTCAATCGCGACGGCGCCCGTCTGCTCGCGGAAGCCGCCGCGCGCCGCAACATTCCGATCATTCACATCTCGTCGGACTATGTTTTCGACGGCAGCAAGCCGACCCCCTACGTGGAGAACGATCCGACTTCTCCCGTTACCGTCTTCGGACGCTCGAAGCTCGAGGGCGAAGAGGCGGTGCGCGCGGCAAACCCGAAGCACATCATCCTGCGCACCTCGTGGATCTTCAGCCCCGGCGGGCGCAACTTCGTGAAGACGATGCTCGCGCAGGCGGCGGAGCGGTCGCGCGTGCGCGTCGTCAACGATCAGCACGGCAGCCCCACCTACGCACCGCATCTCGTCGATGTCATCCTCGAGCTGGCACGGCGCACCTCGAACGGGGATGGCTCCGCCGAGTGGGGTGTTTTCCATGCCGCGAACGCGGGCTCGACGACATGGCATGGCTTTGCCGAAGAGGTGTTCCGGCGCTCCGCCGAGCTCGGCGGGCCCGTGGCCGAGGTCGAGCCGATCGTCAGCATCGACTATCCGACGCCTGCACAGCGCCCCGCCAATTCGCAGCTCGACTGCGGCAAGCTCGAACGTGCCTATGGCTTGCGGTTGCCGCCGTGGCAGGACGCGGTCGGCGAATGCGTGGAGCGGATTCTCCACGGGCGGTGACGGCGCATCGCGCGGCTTCTCGTATGGGCTGTCACGTTAAAGATCGGCGCTGCCTCGCGCGCCTACTCGCAGGTGACGGACAGCGTCATTCCGACGGACGGGAAGAACTTCTTGCAGCCGACGTTGCCGCCCGCAGTTGCCGGTGTCTCCGGCTTGGCCTCCACGGCGTGGATGCCCGAGGTCGCATCGGCGGCGACCGCCGCGGTGGTGGTTGCGCCGTGAATCGCGTCGGGCGATTTGGCGGCGGCGATGGTGGAGTGTTCTGTCGCCGAGCCCGATTCGGCCGCAACGGGAACCGCCGCCGTTTCGACGGGCGATGGAGACATGGCGGCGAAGCTCGAGTGCTCGTTCTGTGCCGCCGCTGCGTCCGCTGATGCGGCCCGCTCAGAGCTCTTTTCTTCCGGCGCCGACTTTGCCGTTTCGACCTTGCGCGCAGCCTCGCCCTTCGCCTTGCGATGGCCGGCGTTACGCGCTCTGCGGTCCTCCACCGCGCGGAACGAGCGGGATTTCGAATAGGATCGCGCGTCGCCCGGCGCCGTGGCCGCACCGCGTCCGACTTCAGGAACGTAGGCGCAGGAGATGCACGCTTGCGCCGGTGCGATGGAAAGCATCGTTCCTGCGATCGCAGCAGCGGTGAGGGCAAGGGTGGCGGCGAGCGTCCGGGTCATCTCAGCCTCTGGCGGATGGGTGGCGCGGTCAGGGAACGGCATTGAAGTATTCGCCACCATAGCGCGTTCCCGCGGTCAACAAAATGGCCGATCACGGGCATGGCTAGCGCGTTGCCATCCAGTACCCGCCGACGCCACAACCTATAAGCCACGGACGAAAAAGGTGGTTCTCGCCGCTACCCGCCGTGCGCGAAAATGCGCTGACGCGCAAATCTGCATTTCACAAAGCCGTTTCTTGTTAGTTGCCTGCGCGGGGGACGTCAGCCGCTACCGGCAGCCATATTCGTCCGTGCTATGCTTCCGGGTCGACCGGGGTGGAGACGGACGCAAAGCACCAATCGCCGTCGGCCAGCTCTGCGTTGCCGCTGCGGCTGCCCATGGCCCTTCGGCGGTGATCGCCCGCGACATACTCGTTGGAACATGCCCTCGGTGTGCGGCAGGGCGATCTCGAACTGATGGTGGATTTCTACGCATGACGATCGACAGCGCCGAGCCGTGGGGACATCGCAGACCGCGGCCGCTCGCCAGAACTTGCATCGAGCTGTTACGCAGGCGCATCGCGCGCGGGGCCGCCAAGGCGCCGCTCCGCAGCATGCTGCGACACCTCGGTGACGAATACGATATCGAGATCGACGGCGTGCGGCTCCGGTGCCGGATGAGCGACAACTACACCGAGCAGATGGCGATCGAGCGCGATGGCCATGGGAACCGGCAAGCCATCGACCTCATCAATTCCGGCCTCGATGCTGGGGATGTGTTCGTCGATATCGGTGCAAACTGCGGACTGTTCACCGTCTTTGCCGCGCGCAAGGTCGGCCCCACCGGCAAGATCATTGCGATCGAGCCTATTCCCGAGATGGTGCGGCGGCTGAAGTTCAACATCGCCGCCAACGGCTATACCAATGTGGTCGTCGCGGAGACGGCCGTCGGCGAAGGCGCAGGCGAAATCGACATCTTCGTCGACGCCACGAAATACGGGCACGCCAGCGCCAGCATTCACGACGGCACGCCGCATCGCGCGCCGGTGACGACGCTGCTCGACATTTGCCGGGATGCCGGCGTCGAAGCCATCGCAGGTATGAAGATTGACATCGAGGGCTATGAAGACCGCGCGCTAATGCCGTTCTTCGCAACCGCGCCGGCATCGCTGTGGCCGCGACGGATATTCATCGAGATCGCGCAGCAATCGAACTGGCAGCAAGACCTTCTCGGAGCGCTCGCAGATCGCGGCTACGGTGAGCTGTGGCGCAGCCAGAGCGATGTATTGCTGGGCCGGTAAAGGGGGCCCAGGCGCGAGGCTACGCAAATCATGAGCGCGTGCTCGCGAGCGCGCTCTATGCGGCTAGCCCCGTCTTACGCAACAGCACGCGCAAAGGCCCGTAGGCCGCTCCCGGATAGACCAGCTCGGCGCGCGGCATACACTCTGCCAGCTCCGGTGCGGGCAATGCCGTCAGCCGTTCGATGAGCGCAAATATATTCTGGCGTTCGATGAGCTCGGTGCGCGCGGCGCGGATGTCGCCGAGGCGCTCCTGCCACGGATCGGCGGCAAGCAACTCGCGCACGGTGCGCACTGCATCCTCGATATCGTCGATGGCGGGAAGGCGCACCATGGAGCGTTCGGGGAAATAGTCGGTGACGTTCGCGCAGCCGGAGAAAACGGGCAGCGCATAGCCGAGGTAAGCGTCAGCGAGCTTCTCGGTCCAGAAGTGCGGGCAGTCGCTGTTCTCCAGCGCGATATGATAGCGGTATGGCGCGATCACCTCCGCCTTGTCGCCAATGGGACGGAAGCCGCGGCCGTAGATGTCGATATCGTCGGGAAACGCCGCGGCGAGCTGCTTCAGCAGATGCAGCCGCGCACGGTGGCGCTTGAGGCGCGTCTTGGTGGAGCAGACCACCGATATGCGCTTCGCCTTTCCCTCCGGCACCGGAAGATCGCGCAGCGCTTGGAGGTCCATGCGGCTGACAGCCGTACCGTTCTCGATTGCAACGCCATAGAACCAGTTGATACCGGGCTGGGACGGCACCCAGCGGCCGCGGAACCCGCGGACCGCGTATGGCGAGACAAGGGTGCCGAACTGGTTGGCGAAGTGCGCGGAATAGCTTTTCTGGCCGTGGGGCTCGGTGACGAACAGCATACGGCGGCTGCGCGGCAGATGCGTCACTACGGGAGCGGCGACGTCGTCGAAAACGACAAGCCATTCGGCGGCATCGCTATTGGAAAGGCTGATGCGCAGCGGCCCGTGGCGCCCCGCTCCGTCGTCGGTCTGGCGCAGCCAGGGCCAGGCGTGCCGCGTCAGAAAGGCGATGTGGCGCGCGCCCGAGGCCTTGTCCGCCGACGCTAACGCCATTCTACCCCAATCCTCGTATCCGGCCGCGATGTTGCAGCGGCCTCGCGCTATATCGCAGATCGCGGGCGCGCCCGAAAGGGCATTGCTTGGGCGGGCGCGCGGTGCATCCCACGCCTCGCCACAGGCAGATAGCGCGTCCCTTCAGGTCGCGAGAGGCACGGACACGGGACGGGCACCGGTACGGGCGCGGATGCCGAACGCGATTGCAGCGTCAGCCAATTGGGCGGTCGTCTTTCGATTGCTCGACGGTGAGCGTGCGCGACGGCAGCGGCCGCGTGACGACGTAGAGTGCGGAAGCCAGCAGTACCGCCGCGACGGCGGCAGCCAGCCAAAACGTCGGATGGGCGCTGACGAGGAACAAGCCGAATCCGACCGACATGCCGACGCACGCAGCAAGCTTTGCAGCGCCCGACACGGCACCGGTTTCGTTCCACGCCCGCAACGGCGGGCCGAAGCGCGGATGCCCCAGCAGCCAAGCCTCGAAGCGCGGCGAAGAGCGCGTGAAGAACCAGCTCGCCATGATGAGAAAAATGGTAGTGGGCATCAGAGGCAGGAACGCGCCGATGATGCCGAGCACGACCATCAGCCATCCGAGACAGATGTAGAGGATGCGCCTCATTCCTCGCCCAGTGCTCGCGCCCGTTGCATGGCCCGCTCGCCTCGCGCTTCGGCCGCCGTGCCATCCGCTCGCGGCGGCGGGCGGCCTCAGCATCCCCACGCGCCGCATGCGTGGATCGGTGCCGTCGCGACCCTCCCCGATGGTGCGGCCATTCCCCGAGAGGACACTCAATGGCCTCGCGGGCTGCGGTAAACGCTCACCTTGTATATGGCGAAGCTGGCCGACGCCAAGGCAGCCAGAGAATGGTTGCGGGGTCCCGCTACCATCGATATAGTCGCCTCAGCTTGATCGATAGGGTCCAGCATGACGGCGAGATCGCCACGCAGCTCCATACGCATGGTACCGTCGGCTTGGGCCGGATGAACGGTAATGCTCGTTATGAGCTTCCGAACCAGAGATATAGCTTCTTGGGCGGCTTCGTCCCCACGGCTCAGAGCCTCTGAAATGCGCTCGACCTGCTCGGCATATCGACGAGCCGCCGTGGGATGCAGCTGCAGAACATTTTCATCGATGGTGGATGGCGGCACACGGGCGACCAACGCATCGCGCTCCGCCTCTAGCTCCGCCAGGCGTCCGGAGACGGTCCTGGAACTCTCGCCATCCTCAATCGCTCGCACAAGGCGCGCGATCCGCATATCCAACGCCGCGAGCTCCTTCTCTACCTGCCGTGACGCCGCTGCACGCTTTGCGGCTGTCTCTGCACGTTCTATGCGGTATGCCTCGATGGACGCGCGGACGATCTCTGGGGACCGGAGATGCTTCTGCAAGACACTAAGAACGCGGCTTTCAATTTTGTCGATATGGATGCTTTTGCGATTCGAGCAAGTTCGCTTGCTACGCGCGTCCGAGCATCCGAAACTTGATTTCGTCACGATAATCATGTTCCCGCCGCAACATCCGCACCGGATTAGTCCAGAAAGCAGATGCTTCGCCCGGCGGCGATTGTGGAGGTGCTGCCTGGCTGTCGCCATCCGCCGTTCCTGCACAGCATGGAATGTCGCCTCGTCGACGATGGCAAGTTCCGGGGCTTCTTGAACAATCCACTCGGACCGCGGATTATTGACCGGTTTGCGTTTCCCGGTCGCTGGGTCCTTCACGAAACGCTGGCGGTTGTAGACAATCTGCCCGACGTACAGCCGGCTCATTATTATGCCGTTTTCTCGCTTCGGGGACCCATTTATCGTGGATGCGTTCCACTTTCCTCCGAACGGGGCCGGTATGCCATCCCGGTTCAATCCCTCGACGATATCTAGCGGGGAACGGCCAGCGATATATTCGGCGAAGATCCGGCGCACGATGGTGGCTTCCGCCTCGTTGATGGTGCGCAGTCCCTTTTCCTCACCTTTCACGACGTCATAGCCATACAGCTTTCCGCCCGGGACACGGCCCGCCTTCAGGCGGCCGATGTGCCCGCGCCGGGTTTTGAGCGCGAGGTTCTCAAGGAACATGTTGGCCATCAGCCCCTTGAGGCCGACTTGCATCGTCCCGACTTCGCCGTCAGCCAGGGTGATGATCTTCACGCCCCAACTGCGGAGCCGCTTATAGAGGCCGGCGCTGTCTTCCAAATCGCGGGACAGCCGGTCGATATCCTCGGCCAGAACCGCATCGAACTGCTTGTTCTGGGCCGCTACCATGAGATCGAGCAATCCCGGCCGGTTGTGCAGGGACGAACCTGAAATCGCGGCGTCTGAATACTCTGCCACTACAGCCCAGCCTTCGCGCTGGGCCCGCTCACGACACAGGGCGGTTTGGTCCGTTATTGATCGCGCGTCCTGCAGATCGGACGAGAAACGCGCGTAGATGGCGCAACGCATGACCTGTCTCCAGCGGCGTCGGCTTCCTGCTGCCGCTCGGCCGCATCATCGTCGCGGGCTGCCTGCCGTGCAAGCGCGCACCCGATCTTGATGAGAATCGCGTGGATGCCTGGTGGGTTGGCCTGTGGGCGTGGGGCCGACATCATGCCTCCGCTTGTGCAGGCGGACGCGCGGATCGGGTGCGTGGCGCCCGCCGGCAGGGCCGGAACAGGCGGGCGACGGCCCATTCTGAGACGCCGACCCAGGCGGCCACCTCTTTGACGCTCGCGCGCTGGGCGAGCAGCGCCATGCAGTCGGATTCCTGCTCGGCGGTCATGCCTCGGCGACCTCCCGCGAGCGCTGGGTGGCCGTGGTGGGGCGGGCACCTGGCATGCCGTTGTGCTCGACGCCATCCAGCAGGCGACCTGCGCGCTTCTTGCCGACGCGGACCATCGCGATCGCAGTTTCGTCGCTGACACCATCTGAGCGGCGGCAGCTCGGACCATTGACCAATCCGTCGGCGTGGACCCAGTTAGCGCCGTTTGTTGCCATCGAACTGTCGTAGTGGCCGTTCGCGTGCGAGGCGATCTCCCAATCCCCCCACTGCTTGAAGAAGAACGGGACGCCGGCGGCGGCGCACTGGTCGCGGACCGATCGCGCCCAGTCTGGATGCATCGGGCGGGCGCCGGCCTGGCTCTCACCGCCGACGATGACCCAGTCCAGATGGACTGGCGGAATGTCCGGTGGTCCGGCCGGGCTGTCGACATCCCAGTCACCAACATACGGCATGCCGCTTTCGAAGTATCGGCCGGCTAGCGCATCGAGGTGGATGCCGGCGCGATACGAACCGGGTTTCTGCGGCACAAGGCAGACATAAGTGAGATCGATCGGCCCGAGCAGCGGCTCGAGAGAAACAAAGCGCACTGCCGCCGGCGTCGCCAGCAGATCGGGGATGCGCGCGTCGGCCTCCTGCTGGCGCTCGGCCGAGACGCCGAGCCAGACGTTGGAGAGGGGCCAGTCGACGTCTTCGAAAGCTCCGGCTGCGCACGGCGAGTCTGTCAGTTCCACGCACAAGCGGCCGAAGCGCTCGTCCATGCTATCGGGACTAGCGTGGAAGGTGTCGACCACGACAGACATGTACGCTCGCATCCGTGCCGACCTCTTCGTCAGCACTTGAAACGTATGCTGCGGGCACAGCGCCATCACTGCGAACACCTGGTCGATCCATGCATCCGGCACGGACTCGTGGAACAGGTCGCCGTGCGCGCAGACGAAGATCATGCGCGGGCGCTTCCACTTCAGCGGCTCGAGCAGCGCCTTCTCGTTGAAGCGGACTTCGCCCGTCCATACCGGCCCGGTCTTTGACGGCTTGGTGAGGCCGGCGCGCGTCGGATGGTTCTTGAGGCGCGTGCCGGCGAGCCGCATGGCATAGCAGTTGGTGCAACCGGGGGAGATGATGGTGCAGCCGGTGACCGGGTTCCACGTCGCGTCGGTCCATTCGATGGTGGAGTGCTCAGCCATTGGCAGTGCCTCCATCGGTGCCGATACGCTGGAAGCGGGGGAGGATGGAACTGGCACGCAATACCGCCACAAAGGTCTCATCGAGATTGAGGACTGCATGCCCCTTCCAAGCGCGTTCCAGCCCATCGAACGAATGCAGTGCGTCCGCTAGCGCCTCCACGATCTCCTGCACTGGTGGGCTGGAGAGCACGGCACGGGCGATGCGCTCGGCGTCGCGCTCCATGAGGCGCGGAGCCACCTTCAAAATCGCGACTGCCACTTCCTCCACCACATCATCGCTTGCGGTGGATGCAGCGGGGCCTGACTTGGCGAGGAAGTATTCGTGCAACCGCAGCCTAAAATCCGAAAGTTGGCTGAACACAAGCGAGCTTAGGCTCTCCGACGCATCACACAGCGAACTGTCGATGATCTCGGCGCGGCACCTATCGAATGCGGCCAGTAGCTGCGAGTCCTCGCAGCCTGCGGTGGGTGCAGCGGGGCCGGTTCCCTTAAGAGCGCAGGAAACACTGCTGCCGTCTTGACCGGCGACGGCCCCACGCTCTCGCTGCAATTTCTTGATCTGCTGTTTGATGCTCTCAGCAGTGATGACGTCCTCTGGGCCCCCATCTGCGAGCATTCGCTCAAGCGATGCGATATTGGCCGCGACGTAGACATCCCCGCCACCGACAGCCTCAGCCGCTGGCGGTGTGGGTGATGCTGCGAGCATGGCGCTGTAGCAGGCTCGGAAGAACGACTGCGAACTTGATGCGATTTTCGCTGCCGTCGCTGCGTCGGCCTCTGCTTCCGTCCCGCCAACGGCGATATATCCAGCGCGAAGCGAAGCGTAGATCATTTCCGGCGTCGGCTCTTTCGGCACCAACCGCCAGCCGTCAGGAGTGGGGTTTTTACTGAGGTCAGTAAAAACTCCGGGGACGCTCGTCTCTGCTCTTACCTGTGCTTGTGGCCCCGTGGATCGTGCTGCGAGCCGCGTAAAGTGTTCGATCTGATAGACCGGCACGTGGACGGTGTAGCCGTCCGCCGTACGGCTGTAGTCGTTCAACCACGTCGCGAGCCGAGCGCGATAATCGTCCCGCTCTGCCTCTAGCTCTGAGACGCGGGAGCGGAGAGATTGTATGTCGCAGCTCTGCTTCAGAGATCCGAGAATGAGCCTGCGCCACTCAGACGGCAGCGAATGGGGCCACCATCCTGGAACTAGCCGAAAGTTTTCGCCCTCGTCTGCGCTGCCAACCTGCTTGATCAACCCGCTATCGATGCAGAGATTGATCGTGTCGGGGCCTTGGCCCCTATCGTCGGCGAAATCGTCAATGCGAGGGTCTTCCGTGCTGAGGCCAGCAACCGCGAACACCATGCAAATTAAACGATGGCACTTGTCATCCAGCCGCTCGATCAGCTTGTCGATGTCCTCAGCCATTGGTGTCACTCCGTGATCAGAGGCTCAATCCCAGCGTCGCGTAATTGCTGGCGCAGGATGTCTCTGCCAAGCCGAGCAGCATCCCGTTCTTTGGTGAGGCGGTCGATCTCGTCGGCTGCTTCGAGTTCGATTGGCGATGGATATGCTTCATAGGTTTCCAAGACGCCGGCGCTGTTGAATTGCGATATTTTGCAAGGCGCGCGCAGCCGCTCTGCGATGCTCTGCTCAGCCATGACCGCCTCCGTTAGAGGTGGGAGGGGCGATGCGGTAGCACTTGGCAGAGGCGTCGTAGGTCATTAGGCCGGGGAAGCGCGCTTTGATCAGATTAAGGTCCGCGCTCGCCTGCGGGACGCTGACCTCGCCGAGTCGCTGGATGTCAGCGCGGTTGAGAGAGCCGGTTGCCTTGAGATGGCGGATGGCGGCATGCAGTCTGTGGCGCACCTGCAAACGCAGCCCTGCCAACGGATCTTCGGTACGCGCCTTGCGCGGTGCAGGCAATTCCTCCATCGAAATCCACTCGCCGCCGTCGTTGACCCAGATGTCGTCATCCCAGGTGAGTTCGATCACCGTGTATTTGGTGCCGACGGGACGGCAGGCGATCAGTTCGCGAAGGAAGATGCGCACACGATCATAATCAAAGAACGCGCCTTTCTTCTCGGGAACGCGGCCTGGCTCGTGCACAAGAATGAACGCGCGCTTCACGCAGCTGTCGTCGAACATGCGCTCCGCGCTCTTTGCCTGTGTCATGGCGTGGCCTCCCTACGCTGGGAGATTTTCGGGCCGTGGAACTCCAGCGCAGCGATATCCAGTCGTTCTATTTCCGCGATGATGAGCGCGGCAGCTCGCACGAGGTCGCGGCGTCGTGTCTTTGGCTTCCACCACGACCAGTCCCATGGCCACATGACACAGCCGTTGATCTTCGCTGTAGCCAGCGCGTAGCAAGCGGCGGCCTTCGCCAACTCGCCGTCGGCGTGCTGCGCGTCGTGTTCGGGCGTCCAGCCTTCAATCTGTTTTTGGCGCTCACGCTCGTATTGGACATCGGCTATCACGCTCGCCGTCATATGCAGTTTCCAGACCGCCCCATCTGCTGATGGCTTATCCATGGGTGGCTCCCTTCAATGACAGGTTGAGCAGACGAGGCCGGGGCGCTTCATGCTCGCCATTACCTCGGCCGCAGTGGCTTCGGCTTGTTCCCCGGTTTCGGCATCAAGTTCGTCGAGATAAACGGTGACGGAGCCCGGCTCATCGACGAGCGAGATTTCCACGCTGTCCATATCGCGCTCGCTCAAACCGTATTCGACCATGTAGGCGGTGCGCGCCTGCTGCTCGTCGTCGGCCGCAATCCAATCCGTCTCGGCTGACGTTGATATGGCGTACAGCTTCATCGTCCCTGCTCCTTGGCTTGTGCGATGAGTGCGCGGTACTCGGCATCCGTCAGACATTTGACGGCGAGCCCGCGCCGGACCCAGTCGGCAATGATTTCGGCGGTTTGCTCTTCGCACCCGGCATCGTCGCAGCACATGGCGCGCATGGAGCCATCGCTCTTTCGAATGGCGACGTAGATGAGCGCTTCCGCGTCCGTGAGGTCAGCCTGCATCTACCCCTCCTGTGGCTCGGGAGAGGGCTGCATCGCGCTCCACCATCGCCTGCTTGAGATACACGGCGAGATCGAGCGCCTCGGCGTAGGCATCGGCCAGCGCATCGCGGCCGTTGTGCGCCTGCAGCGGCGTGCCATAGCGCGCGCGGCCCACCTGGTCGCGCTCGCGCATGTCGGCGATGACGAGCTCCCAGACGGGCACCGAACCGTTCGCCACCGGCGGCGGCTGGTCGATCGATGATGTGGTGCTCTGCTTCGTCATCGGATCAATCCCCGGTCGCGCGCCAGCCATTCCGGCATGCTGATCTCGCCGGCACCGTCGATGCTCACCTGCCCTGCCGGCAGTACGACGCGCCGGGCCGCTGGGCATTTCGTGCGGATGACGAGCGCGTGACCGCTGATGCTGACGATTTCGCACGCGATGCCGGTGCGCTCGGCGGTGATGTCGATCGCGGCCATGCTCATGCGCGGATCCTCACCACCTTGGGCGGACCGTTCGCGAACGGTTCGTCAGCGGGCACCAGCTCATCGCCGACGTGCGCGAACAGCACGTAGCCGGGACCTTCGGCGATGACGATATCGAGCAGCGCCGGCCCGATGCGCGCCACCTGAAAGCCGCAGATGGTTTGCGTGAGCACCGGATCGCGCGGCGGCAGCTTGTCCTCGAAGAAACCTTTCGCCTCATAGAAGGCCTGGCGTGGCGTATCGCCGGCGCCCCAGATGCCGCTGGTGTCGAAGACGGCCCACCTTTTTGCTGACACGGGCGGAAGCGTCGAAACATTCGACGGAGGTTCAGCGAGCGGATGGCCGGCGCTCGCGCCGGGCGCCGTTGGCGCCTGAGCACCTTCGGTGCTGGGAGCGAGAGAGGCGGTGGCCGCGCGCGTGTCGTCAATTGGCGGCATGGTGGGCCTCCGTGGCTGCGGCGGCGCGCTGGGCGCGGGCGGCGTCCAGCATGCGGATGCGTGCGCGGGCGCGGGCCCGGGATTGGGCATCGATGGCGCCGGCGTTGTTACCGTCGAGGTCGTGCCGGTTGCGGCCGAGCACGATGCGGCGCAGGTAGGCGCGCGTTGCCGTGTAGCGTCCCAGGCAATCGCGCAGGCGCTGTGCGTCGGCGCCGGGATAGCGGGCGAGCAGGTCGTAGTAGATGCCGATTTTGAGCGCGCGCGGGCGCGTGCCGTAGAACACGTCTGGCAGTGCGCGCGGGTCGCAGCGCAGGATCGCGCCCAGCTCGACACGCGCCGTGTGCATGGTGATGTGGTGGTCGGATGCGCCGGCCGCTGCGTGCTGCGTGCCGAATGCGTGGTGCGTTGCCGTGCTCGTCGTGGTCATCGATTCGTGCCCCCTAATCTGCGGGGCGCGGACGGCGGCCGGGAGGAATGCGCCGCGCCCACGCCCCGCAATGTCCCTCAGCCCCCGCTGCGGGAGTGTGCTGCGGCTGGCGCCGCCAACGTGCCGGCAAGCCGGCGTTCGACGTCGTCGAGTTTCGCGAGCGCAAGGATGCCGCGCTGCTGTGCGTCGCGTGTGTGCTCGCGCTCGCGCCATGGCAGACGCGCGCCCTGGTCGTGGCGCTTGGCAACGAGCAGAAGAGCCTCGAGGGTGCCGCGCAGCTCGTCGCGCAGGGCGAACAGCGCGTGGCGCGCGTCGGCCTCTCGTCCCTCCGGGGTGCCGGCATAGGCGCGCATGGCGCGCTCCATTTCATCGCCGGAGGTGTCGCGTGACACGCCCATTATCGCGACCTTCCGCGGTCGCTGGCTTCCTTGGCGGCCTGGATGCGCTGGGCGCATTCGGTGCTGGAAGAGGGGCCGCCGGCGGCGGCAAGGGCATGAAAGACGACGTCGAGATCTGCCGTATGGGCAATCTCAGACAGCATTTGTCTGGCTGCTGGTTCGGAAAGATCCGCTGCATCCACCGTTACGTGGTGCAGTTGTTCGAATTCTTTTGCGGCGAGCAGAACCCGGAAGGCGATATTGGCGCAGATTAACTCTGATGGCGGATAGACCGGTGGTCTCTCGCTACCCTTTGGTCCGACCTCGAAAATAAATGCTAGCTTCGACATCGCAAATACACCCCAAACCGGAACGTCCCACATCGACGTGTAGGACAAATCCAACGTTCGGGCAATGGATTTGTTGGATGCGCTGACCCCAGGCGACGTTCCGGTCAGGAAATCCCCAGTGGATTACCGCGTAAGCTAGGCGCTGGGCGTCCAGCCGAGATCGGTATTCAGCGGATCAATAACGCCCACTATGACCCCGACGATCTGCGCGTCGTCCCTCTGGGTGTCCAGCGGGACGGCGTTGCCCTTCGAGGAGTTCGTGATGAGCAGCCGCGGGGGCACGTATTGCCGCAATAGCCGCACGGCCCGCCCGGGTTCGCCTGGCGGATGATAGGCGACCTGAACGGGCCGCAGCGGGCGCAGCGCATCCATCGCAGATTGGGAATCATCGACAACCAGCAGGTGGCCCGGCCGGATGCCGATGTTGTCGCAAACGTCGGAACCCGCCGTCCAAAGGTAGCGATTTGGGCCAATCAACGCTGCGAAAGGGTCGTTCTGATGAGGCTCATAAGGCGTCATATCGCTCTCGGTGAACCCTGGGAGCGCCTGCCCGTGACCCGCACCGAGGTGCGTAGGGTCCGCTTGCAGGATGATCGCCAGCTTGACGCGCTCCTCGAGCGGCAGATGCTTCTGCTTCCCCACCAGATACTCGTGCAAATATCCGCGGTGGCGGCCGAGCTGTGTTGAAACCCTCGACTCGCTAAATCGCATTTCGCGTAGCCGTTCGCGGATGAAGCGGCGAAGCGCATCCTGTTGGTCATCTTGCATGGCCGTTAACTTATCCTGCACCCCCAGGTGCGGCATCCAACATAATTAGCGCCAATTTATGATTGCCTCTTGACGGCGTTGGATGAATCCAACATCCATGGATCATGGAGACCGTCGAGCAATTCAGGATCCGAGTAGAGGCGTTCCTCGAAAGTACGGGCATGGCGAAGTCGAAACTCGGTCGTCTTGCCTGCAACGACCCGCGCTTCATCGACGATATGCGGGCCGGGATGGAGTTCCGCTCTGCGAAGGTTGGGCGCGTCGAGGCGTTCATGCGCGGTTACGAGGCCTGCCTCGCCGCAAGTACCGACGCGAAGGCGCAGGCGCACGAGTTGACGGTAGCGTGAAGCGGATGCGCTGGGCGCCGGGTTGGCCCCCGCGACGTTCAGAGGGTGCGCGTCCGCCGCACCGTGCCGTCCCTAGACGACGCGACCGATCCGGCTGGGCCCCATAGCAGCCGCCCGGGTCGGTGACCTCCAAGGGGGACAGGTAACGAGTACCCCCGACTTTTTCGGCCGGCGATGTCGAGCCGAAAGGGTGCCAGCGTCGAGCGCACCATGTGCGTTCCGCCCTGCCACCCGCCGGTGTGTCAGGACCTGTTGCGTCCGTTGCGTTCGCGTCTCGCTTTTTCTCTCTCACCCGGCCGGCGCCGCAATCGCCGGCCGGGCAACAGGGACGGGTCCCGTGCTCGACAACGTCGACGCCATCGCTGTGATTGCCGGGCTCGCGTGCATCGTGAGCGCGGTCGGGCTGCGGCTCGTCGACCGGCGCCATGATAAGCGCACCCGGCCGAGTCCCGTCCCCCGTCCCGGGTTGGACCCGGGGCGAGTCCCGGGGCAGGCGAGGTCCGGCCCGCGGGACGACAGCCGGGCCGGCGCGCCCGTTTCCATCATGCAACTCGGCACGCACGCGACCGCCGTCGAGTTCGTCGGCTGGATGCGCGCGATGGGGTTCGCCGGATGCCGCCGCTCCGCTGCCGAGATCGTCGATTTTTACCGGTGGTTCTGCTCCGACCTGCACATCGCCCCGCTCGGCGAGGGCGAGTTTCTCGCGGCGCTGGGCAACCACCGGCAGGTGCGCAAAAAGCGCGACCGGATCAAGTGCCCCAAGACGGGCAAGGTGCTCAAGCTCGCGAGCGGCACGCCCGCGCGCACCCGCTATTACACCGTGCTCGATGCCGACACGGTGCGCCTGCCGACCGGCGTGGCGCCCGCTGCGCCCCGTGCTGAGTCCCGGCCCCAGACCCGGGAGTCCCGGGGGGATGGCCGGGGGCCGGTGCGCGCTCAGCCGCGCAAACAGGCCAATGCACGTCCATCCGCTGACGACCTGATCGCCGGCCACGAAAGGATCGCGGCATGAGCGGCTTTGTCGACAAGGTCGAGCGGCTTCCGCGCACATTCCTCACGGAGCGCGCGCAAGGCAAGCCCGCGCGCCGCAGCGTCGATGGGCCGACGGAGGAGGAAATTCACCGCTCCGTCATCGCTTGGCTTGAGCGTCGTGGCGCAGATCGTGTGTTTTTCTTCCACGTTCCGAACGGCGAGATTCGCCATCGCGGCGCGGCCGGAAAGCTGAAGGCGATGGGCACCAGGGCGGGCGTGCCTGACCTCGTGCTCATCAGGGACGGCCACGCGTACGGCCTGGAGATCAAGGCGGCAGGTGGGCGGCAATCGCCCGCGCAGCGGAACGTCGAGCAGCAATGGGAAAGGGCGGGCGCAACGTATGCCGTGACGCACGGTCTCGACTACGCGCTCGACCAACTGCGGGAATGGGGGCTGCTGGAATGAGCAAGCAGGATTCCGGTTTCGTCGCACGCATCGCCGATGCGCTGCGCGGTGCTGTGCCGGTCAGCGACAGCGCACGCGCTGCGGCTGAGGGTGTGCGCGCCGCTTCGACCCGCGTCACAGCGTTGCCGAACGGACGGCTGCCGCCGCCGCCGACGCGGCCGGGGTACGAGGCTGATCTTTTAGACGACTGACACGAGGGGATAGAGGCTTTGCTGATGGCGAACGGTTCACGAACTGATGGCCGGCGCACTTGCGCCGAGCGCCCTTGGCGCTTGAGCCGCTGCGCGGCTGGTACGCGGCAGCCAAGGGCCCGTCATGGCGAAGCCATGCTCCGCATGGACGGCCGTCGCGGCGTTGCCGCGGCCATCAACGCTTTCGACAGTTGCCGCTGAGCGCTGCGTATCCGCGGGTGTCAGTAAAAGTTTGAGCCTCCGAGGCGGCAACCGCGGAGGCTCCAAGGTCGGAGCGCGGGGGGCGCTCCGTAGATGGGCATGGGGGTGCCCAGAACGACGCGCAGAATCTCATTCGCGCCGTTCTCGGTCAAGCCCCGTGAATGAAAGACGGGGACGGAGTGGCACACGAACTCTCGGGCATGTGCTGGCTGATCGATTTCCCATCACCGTCGATGAGGCTGGTGATGATGAAGATCTGCGACTGTGCAGACGAAGACGGCACGAACATCTTTCCGTCCGTCGCCACGATCCAACGGGAGACGGGGCTCGGCCAGAGTACCGTCCGCGAATGCATCGCTGCGTTCGAGGAGGCAGGCCTTCTCATCGTGAAGGCGAACAAGTTCGGCAACCGTCAGGGCAAGACGACGACGATCCGGGAGCTGGACACCGACCGACTTCGCCTGATCACGGGTAAGCGTCGCCGCGGGCAGACGCCGATCCCGTCGACGCACGTTCTGCGTCGCGGCGAGATCGACATTCCAGCACGGTCCGGTGACAGCGACGAAACCATTTCCGTCTTCGTGCCGGGCGCTGCGCTGCCCAGCTATGTGGATGCACGCGGTGAGCCGCGCGTCGCGCAAGCGTTTGCGCTTTTTCTGCGGGACGAGCATGCCGCTGGTGAAGAGGGCACCCCTCCAGCCAGTGGAGGGGTAGATGCAGGCTCCACCCCTCCAGTGAGTGGAGGGGCACCCCTCCAGCCACTGGAGGGGTACCCCTCCAGCCAGTGGACCCCACCCCTCCAGCCAGTGGAGGGCACCCCTCCAGTGGCTGGACCCAACCCTTCACTTGACCCTTCCCTTAAAGACTCCCCCCCTCCCCCCCGCCGGCGGCGGGGGGTGAGAGAAGACGGGCTTCTCGACGAAGTTCGAAAGTCCAAGCGGCACTGTGGACGAGCGTTTGAAAAGCTGTTGGCGCCCCTGTTGACGAGGTTGCCGCTGAAAGCGCCCAAGCCAACGCAGGCGCTGGAAGCACTGGCAGACCTTGCAGAGGCTCAGCAGGACGACGTTCTGGACGAAGCGTTGTCGCTACTCACCACGCCGGGCACCAAGAACTATCGCGAGTTCGACGTTCGAGTTCCCAACATCGAAGGCGCCATCGACGCGGCAAACAAGATCATCACCAACCGCAAGATGCGCGACCATGGCCCGCTACTGTGGCGCGGCTCTGCAGCCTTCAACGAAGCGATTGCCAAGGTTCAAGCCGTCCACCCGGAATTCGCCTGGGAGCTGAGCCAGCGGGACATGGTCAAGCGTAGCGAGCTCAAGGCCTACGGCGTGGAGCAGCAGCCATGATCGCCGCCGCGCCATACCACGAGCCGGCCGAGCGCGATGATCCGCGCAACGCGCTGCTCGACACCATGGCCAACCAGATCGCCGATCTGCTCGAAAGCGCCCTGCGCAACGATGTTCTCGAGCCGCTGCTCGCGCGCATCGAGAGCCAGGCGCCCGCGCTGCATCGCCGGCTCGGCATCGCAATTCCCGCGCCGGCCGCCGCCGCGGCGCCGTGCGGTGCTCCCGCAGCACCAGCGGCCGGCGTGGGACGTGTGGATACGACGGAGGCCGAGCTGCGCCTCGCCACCGTGCTGGCGGCGCTGAAGATGGCGGCGCCAAAGACCACCGCTGCGCGCGAGCTGCACGATAGGGCGCGCATGGTCGTGCTGTCGGACCTCGCTGCGTTGCGTGCCGCCGGCAGCGCCATCGCCGCGCGGCGGCACCGTGACGTGCCGAAGCCAGAGCCGGTCGGGTTCTTCGCCGACGACGCTGGGGGTGGGATGTGATGTTTGTTCCTGACACGAGCGGCGGGAAGCATGGCGTGCGGTTGGCGTTGCCCGCGTTGATGGCCGCGCCAACGGCGCGGGGCCCCTTGGGCCCTGGCTACCGCGTGCAAGCGGAGCGGGCGTCAACCGGATGGAGCGCGCCATGAGCATCCATCCGCCAGCCACATCGTTCGTGCAGCCCGGCATGTTCGACGACGTGCGCCACACGAACTGGCCGTTCTCGCCGCTCGAGCCGCAGGCCTACGACCTCATCATGGCCGACCCGCCGTGGAGGTTCGAACTCTATTCGGAACGCGGCGAGGGCAAGAGCGCCCAGGCGCACTACGCCACCATGACGCTCGACGACATCGCACACCTGCCGGTGGCGGATCTGGCGCGCGGAAATTGCCTGCTGTGGCTGTGGGCGACGGCGCCGATGCTCGACAAGCAGATCGTCATCCTGAAGCGCTGGGGTTTTCGCTTCGTCACCTCCGGCGTGTGGGTGAAGAAGACCGTCACAGGCAAGACCGATTTCGGCACCGGCTACGTGCTGCGCTCCGCGCACGAGCCCTTCCTCATCGGCGCGATCGGCGAGCCGCAGACCTCGCGCTGTGTGCGCTCGGTGGTCGAAGGCGTGCGGCGCGAGCATTCGCGAAAGCCGGAAGCAGCTTATCGCGCAGCGGAGGCGCTCGTGCCGGGCAGCGTACGCCGCGCCGATCTCTTCACCCGCGAAACACGCCCGGGCTGGGAAGCCTGGGGGAATGAAGTCGGGAAGTTTGATGAGCTTTCTGCTTCGGACACGAGCGGAGGGAAGCATGCCTGATGGCTGCGCATTCGCGAGTGGATGGCCGCGGCAACGCCGCGGGGCCCCTTGGGCCCTGGCTGCCGCTCCTAAGCCGCGCAGCGGCTCAGGCGCGTCATGGCCGAGCCATGCTTCGCATGGACGGGCGCCCGGCGCGAACGCCGGATTTCAACACAACGGAGGGCAGATCAATGACTGAGACGACTCCACAGGTGTCAGTAGAAAAAATAGATCGCATGGAGCTGCGCCAGCGCATCGATATGCACGAAGCGCAACGGGCGAAGATCGTAGACGAGATGAACGAAGCGTCGGCTTCGTTCAATGCGCGCATCGAGGTCATCCAGCGCGAGCGGATGGAGGCGACGGCGGCCATCCAGGCGCGGCTCGATGCGCACGACAAGGTGCGGGGCATCTATGACGACGTGCTCGAATTCGACGACAGCGATGATGAAAACCCCATTCGCTGCTGTGTCACCGGGCTGATCCTGCTCGATGACGATGTGCTCGTGAAAGACGCGTACGGCCGCCGGGCGCTGGCCGCCGCCGTGAACTGGCCGGACCCGCCGCAGGGCCTGCCCGACGTCGAAGAGTATGAGGACGAGGAAGCGGCGTGATGGATGCGATCGGCAAAAACACCGCGCGGGGCCGCGATCTACGCCACCGCGCCGAGACGATCGCGGGCAAAGAGCGCTCGCTCGACGAGCTGAGCGGCCAAGTGAAAGAGCTCAAGGCGGAGATCAGGGACCTCTACAAGGACGCCGCGAGCAACGGCTATTCGCTCAAGGTTCTGCGCGGCGTGATGAAAGAATTTCACATGCCGGAAGGCGAGCGCGAGGCGCACTACCAGATGGAGATGGAGTTCGCCGCTGAGGTGGAGATCTATCGGCACGCGCTGGGCTTCGTAAAAGACGACTCCATTGAGACGACGATCTCAATCAACGGCGGCCCGGCCGCCCCAATCAGCGTCGTGCGGGCGGCCGTCGACGAGGTCAAGCGCGCCAAAGTGCCGGCATGAGCATCACCTTGAAAGAACTTCTCGGCGATGGCGCGCGCGCCGAAGGCTTCGAAGAATTCACGGCCTTCGTCGACGGGCTCGTGGCCCAGAAACCGGAAGGGATGACCCCAGACGATATGTGCTTCGTGCGCCTGGTGCGCATCATGGCCACCGCGGCAACCGAAGGCGCCAACCAGGAAACGTCGTCGTTTGGCATCGACGTGCCTGTCGTGCTGCTCGAGCTATGCCGCGCGGCCGGGTTTGCCGTCGCTAGCGCTGCGCTTTCCGTGAGCGACGAGAACACCGACCTCGACCGGCTGCGCGAAGGGATCATGGAGAGTATGGCGCTGGGCGTCGACTTCATGATCGAGCACACCCGCAAGCACCGGGTGGCGGCATGAAGCAGCGCCCCAGCATCGACGACATCATCAACGCCGCATGCGCGGCGACCGCCATCTCACGGCCGCAGTTCCACGGCGTGCGGCGGCCGGCGCATCTCGCCTATGCGCGCCAGATCGCGGCCCACGTCGCACATGTGCACGGCTATTCGTATCCGCAGATCGGACGCGCGTTCGGGCGCGACCACACCACGGTTTTGCACAGCGTGCGAAAGATCGAAGCCCTGCGCGACGCGGGGCATGTCGGCATCGTCGCGGCGCTTGCGCGGGTGCAGGAGCTTGCGGCGTCGTACGCGGCGGGACGGGTGCCGGCATGACGAACAGGCAGATCGCCATTTTCTCCTACGGGCTGGCGTGCGGGCTGCTGATGGCGGCCGTCGAGCTGTTCGTGCACGCCGCGCTCGACCGCCGGTTGCTGGTGACGGCGCTCGCGGGCGGGGCGGCTCTGACGGGGCTGATCGGCCTCGTGCATGCGCGGGGGAGGGTTGAGAGATGATTTTTTCTGGCACGAGCTTCGAGAAGCTTTGCGTGCGCCAGGCGTTACACGAGGGGATGGCCGCGGCAACGCCGCGGGCGCCCTTGGCGCCTGAGCGGCCTGCGGCCGCTGGGCGTGTCGTCCCGACGCTGTTCTCGGCGCCGATGGTGCGCGCGAACATCCGCGAAGTGCAGCGGCCTGGCACCGGCAAGACGCAGACGCGGCGGGTGCTGGCAAAACACAACACGAGCGTTGATGGATGCGGCGCTCGGCTGTTCGATGAGCTTGAGTTCGAACACGACGACGTCTTCGTCGATTCGGGCCCGAGCCCAACCGGAAATCCAGGACCCTATTTGAAGGTGCCACGCCGCGGCGAAGACACCGTGCATAGGGTCTATCCCAAGATCGCGGCCGGCGACGTGCTGTGGGTGCGGGAGACGTGGGCTCCGCTCGACGCTCTGACACACGGCGATCCAGGCACGACCGCGTTAGCGAACAACGGTTTCTACCGCGCCGACAACAGCACCACCGACGGTGAGATCAGGCGCTGGATACCATCTATCCACATGCCCCGCTGGGCGTCCCGCCTCACGCTCGAAGTGACCGGCGTCAAGGTCGAGCGCCTGCAGGACATCAGCGAGGCTGATGCGATCGCGGAGGGCATTCACCAGCAATCGACGACAGGATGGTTTTCTGTTCCCGGCGTCAATGGTGCCGGCACCACCGCCCGAGCGGCGTATGCGCTCCTCTGGAACGCGATCAACGGCGGCGGCGCGTCCGGCCGGAGACCGGCAATAGATTGGGACGCCAACCCGTGGGTGGTCGCCGTCACCTACAAGCCGCACCTGATGAACGTGGATGCCTTCCTCGCGCAGCGGGTGGCGGCATGACGATCTGCCCGCGATGCAACGGCGCAAAGCGCATCTTTGTCTTCGCCGACGGTCACGATGCCGACGGCAACTTCGTCAGCACCAGCGGCGAGCGAGATTGCCTGACCTGCAAGGGCGTCGGCGAGATCACCGATGACCATGCGAACCGGATCAAGATCGGCAAGTCGCTGCGCGATGACCGCGTGGCGAAAGGTTTCGGCCTGCGCGAGGCCGCGCTGCTGCGCGGGTGCACGCCTGCCGAGCTTTCCGCAATCGAGCAAGGCAACTGACCGGCGGCGTTTTACAGGGGGATCAATCGGCGATGACCGACAAACGGGAAGCCAACATCGACGAGCTGCTGACGCTGGACGAGCGGCGACTGGAGCTGATGACCGTCCGCCATAACCTCCGCAAGGCGCTCTACATCGACGTGGTCGTGTGGGGGTTCTCGCACCGCATCTATCGCTCCGATGCGGAGAAGGTGTTCGCCGACATAGACGCGGCGGCAGGGCGGGAGCTGAGGGAGATCGAGGAGAAGTTCCGCACCTTGGGCGTCACGCCGTCCGAGTGGACGCCGCCGCCGGGGGACGAGGCGCCATGAGCGATCGACGGGGGAAGCGCGGGCTTATCATTGACAACTTCGCCGGCGGCGGCGGCGCGTCGCTCGGCATCGAGCAGGCGCTGTGGGCGCCGCCAGATTACGCCATCAATCATGATCCGATCGCGTTGGGGGTGCACACCGTCAACCACCCGCACACCGAGCACCGCATCGAGGACGTGTTCCACACGGATCCGCGTGAGCTCGCCAAGGGCCGGCCGATTGCACTCGTGTGGCTGTCGCCGGACTGCAAGCATCACAGCAAAGCCAAGGGCGGCAAGCCGCGCGACAAGAACATCCGCGCGCTGGCGTGGGTGGCGATCCGCTGGGCGTGCCTACCGCAGCCGATGAAGCCGGCCATCATCGCCCTGGAGAACGTGGAGGAGTTCCAGGACTGGGGGCCGCTCACCGCCGACGACATGCCGTGTCCGGCACGCAAGGGGCAAACGTTCGCTCTCTTCGTGCAGCGGCTGCGCCAGGCGGGCTATGCCGTCGAATGGCGGGAGCTGCGCGCCTGCGATTACGGCGCGCCGACCATCCGCAAGCGACTGTTTCTCATCGCCCGCTCGGACGGCCGGCCGATCCGCTGGCCGGCGCCGACGCACGGCGATCCGAAATCCCTCGAAGTGGCGGCGGGCACGCTGAAGCCTTATCGGACGGCGGCGGAATGCATCGACTGGTCGGTGCCGTGCCCGTCCATCTTCGGGCGCGAGCGGCCGTTGGCCGAGAAGACGATGGCGCGCATCGCCCGCGGGGTGAAGCGCTTCGTGCTCGATGCGGCGGAGCCGTTCATCGTCAATCTGACACATAGGGGCCGCGTTGAGGCGCTGGGGGAGCCGTTCAAAACGGTAACCGGCGCTCATCGCGGGGAGAAGGCGCTCGTAGCGCCGTTCTTCATTCCGCGTCACGGCGAGCACGCCGCCCAGGAGCCGCGCTGCCGCGACGTCGAGCAGCCAATGCCCACGGTCACCGCCACCGCCAACGGCGCCGGCCTCGTCGCCGCGTTCATGGCACAGCACAACACCGACATGGTCGGGCACCCGATGACGGCGCCGGTTTCCACCATCGTCGGCAAGGGCTGCACGCAGGCTCTGGCGGCCGATTTCCTCACCAAGTTCTACGGCACGTCAACCGGGCAGGACATGCGTACGCCGTTCTCCACGGTGACGGCTGACGGCACCCACCTCGGCGAGGTGCGCGCCTTCCTGATGAAATACTACGGCACCGGCGGGCAACTGCAGAGCCTCGACGTGCCGGCGCACACGTCGACCGCCAAGGCGCGGCTCGGGCTCGTGACGGTGGCCGGTGTCGAGTGGCAGATCGTCGACATCGGTATGCGCATGCTGCTGCCGCGCGAACTGGCGCGGGCGCAGGGCTTTCCTGACAGCTACGTGCTGGAGCGCCTCGCCGACGGCACGCCGGTCACCAAGACGGATCAGATCCGCCTCATCGGCAACAGCGTGTGCCCGCCGGTGGCGCGCGCCATCCTCGAGGCGAACTTCGGGAACGAGGTCGTGTCGGAGACGCGCGGGCCGGATGTGCGGCCGGTGGCGGGGAGGGCAGCAGCGTGAAAAAGCCCCGCAAGCGCTACGACGCAGCCGACAACGGCGCTCGCGGCTACAACGCCGCTGTCGACGCCATCCGCATGGAAGGCGTAAAGGCCGGGCGCTTCCTGCCGCTGGCCAGCCGGCCGGAGGAAATCAAAGCCTCGCCCATCGTGGAGGAGGCGCGGCAGATCGGCCCGTGCACGCTCTATCGCGGTGACTGTAGGCAGATCGTGGCACTGCTGGAAGGCATGGCCGCCTGCGTCACCGACCCTCCCTATGAACTCGGCTTCATGGGCAAGAGCTGGGACTCGAGCGGCATCGCCGCTGACTGGCGCACCTGGGGCGCGGTGCGCATTGCGCTGCGGCCCGGTGCACACCTCGTCGCCTTTGCCGGCTCGCGCACCTATCACCGCATCGCCAGCGCTGTGGACGATGCCGGGTTCGATGTGCGCGACCAGATCATGTGGATCTACGGCTCCGGGTTTCCGAAATCGCGCAAGGTATCCGATGACCTGGAGCGCGCTGGCATTGGTCACTACACCGTCAATGCGTGGGATGGCTGGGGCACCGCGCTGAAGCCGGCGCACGAGCCGATCGTGTTCGCGCGCAAGCCGCTGAGCGAGGCGACGATTGCCGCCAACGTCCTGCGCTGGGGAACGGCGGCACTGAATATTGATGCCTGCCGCATGACACCGGCCCAGGACCATCAGGACAAGTGCGCCAGTGTCGTGGGCGCCGAGAGCAGGCGCACATCCACCGTGTATAGCGAGAACAAGGCTAAGCGGCGCGACAGCTCGCGCAAGGGTGAGGCGAGCGCCGACCGGCGATATGCCGATGAGGGCGTGACGGGGTTTGCGCCCCTGCCTGGGCCGCGCGGTGGAGACGTGCTCGGCCGCTGGCCGGCGAACATGCTGACGGACGGCTCGCACGAGGTGATCGAGGCGTTCCCCGCTTCGGCGCGCGATGCCATCCGTTTCTTCTACGCACCCAAGGCCGACAAGGCAGAGCGCGAATTCGGTATGGAGGACGCCCCGACCAAGGCCGGTGGCATGCGCTCCAACACCAGCGGCCAGCACATCACCCGGCGCGACGGCGGGGCGCCAGGACCGCGCGCCAATCATCACCCGACCGTCAAGCCCGTCGACCTGATGCGCTGGCTGTGCCGGCTGGTGACGCCGCCGGGAGGCACGGTGCTCGATCCGTTCATGGGCTCCGGCTCGACGGGCATCGCCGCCGTGCGCGAGGGCTTCGGCTTCGTCGGCATCGAGCAGGACGCCGACTATTTCGACATCGCCTGCCGGCGCATCGAGGCGGCAGTGCGGCTGCTCGACGTGGAGCCCGACATCGTGCGTGCCGTACAGCGTGTCCGTGCTGAGCAGGGGGAGCTGATCTGAGATGACCGCCGCGCCGCCAGCGTGCGAGCAAACCATCGGCGCCCTGCGCGCCGCCGGTCAGCGGCTGCACATCCTGTGCCGCGGCTGCGGGTGGGAGCGCGAATATCGCCTCGACCGCGGTGCATTCGCCCGCGTGCCGGATGCGGCGGCGCTGGGCGCGGTGCGTGCGCGCCTTTCCTGCACGCAATGCGGCGAGCGGCAGAAGGTCTGGGTGGCCGCCGAGTACGCCGACGCCGACGCCGCCGCACGCCGCGAGTGGGGCTGGACGGAGGAAGAGATCGCGGCGGGTTCGAAGGGCTGAAACGAGAGGGCACTATTCGCATGACCGACGATTATGCAGGACTCGGAATTCGCTGGTGGCGGTGGCGGGACCGCCTGGTGCAGCCGTTCCGGCTGGTGAAGTCGCTCGCCGCCGAGATGCGCGCACCGCTGAACATCGAGCGATGCGACGAGTGCGGCTACTACTTCGACGCCGCCGATAGACGCGGCAGCGTGCCCAAGACGCGAGAAGAAGCTCTCCGCTACGGCAAGCACTGCCCTGCCTGCTGGCAGGAGCGGCATGGCGGTGCCGATGGCTGGGCGCTGTGGAACGGATGCCAAGGCGTGTTCGCCAACGCCGTGACTCACACCAGGGCTGAGGCAAAGGCGCTTTGGGAGGAACTCGGCTGGGGCGATGTTATCGAGAAGGTTGTGCCTGTGCGCATCCACGTCGAGCGGGAAGATGGCGTCTGGCACCGAGAGTGGCAGGAGAGGGAAATGGAGCAGCACGCCAGCGGCGTAGATCATAAGCACAATGGAGGCTCGAACCATGCATGAGACGTTGCCGCAGGTGTCATCCGCGGGAAATCAACCCGAAGAGCCGCAGTGGCTGGTATCGCAGCACGAAAGGCAGCACCGGCCCGGCGATGAAGGCCTGCCAGGCGTGCGCGCGGATGCCTCCGCCGAGGCATACCGCATGGTCGAGATGCTGACGCGCGCATCCGAAATCACGCCGGAGGGGCAGGTCGTGATCTCGTTCTGGGCCGTGCACCGCATGGCGCTGCGCATCGCCAAGATCGCCGAGACGGGCGAAGCCGCGTTCGAGGGGGTGTGATGGCGGTCGATCCAGAAGCGGCAGCGGCCGCGGCGGCGCGCACGGACGCATGGCAATCGGGGCCGATGGGGCAGGGGTGGGATTCGTCCTACGCCTACGTCGACAGGATGGCGAACATCCTGATCGAGCATCAGAGTGCGCTCCACCAGTTTAGTTTCTGGATGACAGCGCTCGCCAGCCTCGGGTTCGTGGTGGCGTGCGTCGCCATTTATTCGTTGGGTCTGCATTGGTGGCAGGCGCGGCGCGAGCAGAAGCGGCTCGATGGGCTGGCCAATAATCTCGCGCGAGCGTCATTCATTGACATGCGGCTCGAGGATCTGGCCGAGGCACAGCGGCGATGGCCGTCGCTATACCATCTGGCGGCTGAACTCGACGCCGACAGCCGCGGGCGCGCGCTCAAGGAGGTGCAGGAGCGCGCGCGGGCCGAACTCGACGAATGGTTCGAAGCGCAGCGCGATGATGCGCTGTTGACGCCAGCCACAGCGATGGGGGCACCATGACCGAAACATTTTATCCGATCACGCCCACGATCCCCGCCGTTGGCGTGCGCGTTGTCGTGATCTGGGCGGGACGCCAGTTTGCGGCCGCGCGCGCTGTCGACAAGAAGGCGCACACGGTGCGCTGGGTGGAAGAATGCGGCGGCAAACTCGTGTGGCTCAACGATGAGCCGGACTGCTGGCGACCGGAGAAGTCAGAGCTTTGGAAAGCGCCGCTGCCTGAGCCGTTGGCGACTACCATGCCGCGCATGGCCGATATTCGTCCGCATCGCAATCGCTATTCCGCCATGAGCGTACAAGCCGATCAGTCAGCACGCACGCAGGCCGAGATCCGTGAGGAACTGGGCGATGCCGAGGAGGCGTTGGAGCAGCTTGCGGGGGACCACCGCTGGTGGCTCACGCAGAAGCCGACGTATTCCAAGCCGGGCGCGATCAGCGAGCGCGAGGCCGAGGGACGCGTTGCGATTGCTATTCTCGTCGATGGTATCTGCGGCCGCTTTGGGGCGCCGAGCGGCATAACGGAGACGTCGAGTGCATTGTCGGGAATGGTGCACGAGACGCTGACGTCGGCGGACAGCGACGCATACGTGCGCTTCGATCCGAGCCCGCGCGATAATTCGGATTACCCGCTCGCCTTCGCTTGGTTCACGGCGCTGAACCCGCCGGAGCTTTGGTGGGATAGCCGAGAGCCGTGGTCGCTCAGCCAGGCTCAATGCGTGCTCGTGTGGCGCGTGATCGGGCTGTCTTGGCGGCAGATCGGGCGGCGCATCGGGCGCAGCCATACGGGCGCACGGAAGATCTACGGGGCGGCACTTTCCGGTGTGCATCGCGCGGCAAACGGCAAGCCGGTGTTGAAGCACGTGATGGTGCGCGATCGGATGAAGGCGCTGCGGGAAAGAAATCGCGCGTTTGCTTCGCGCTGATACTGAAGGGGGTACGATGGCACTATTCACAGCAGACCAGCTCGTCGCGCACGCGGTTGGCGATTACATCCTGCAATCGGACTGGATGGCAGACAATAAGACTAAGCAGCATTTTGCTGCGGCGGCGCACGCCGTCACCTACACGCTGCCGTTTCTGTTCATCACGCAGAGCCCCGCGGCGTTGGCAGCGATCTGCGGCACACACTTCGTCATCGATCGATGGCGCTTGGCGCGTTTCGTCGTGTGGCTGAAGAATGGGCCGATCTACAGGTATTGGTCGGAGCCCTTTCGCTGCTGGTCTTGGGAGCTTCGGCCGCTCACCACCACCGGGTATCCCGACAGCAAGCCGCCCTTCCTCGCAGTCTGGCTGCTGATCATCGCCGACAACATCCTGCACGTGATCTGCAACGGCCTCGCGATTTGGTGGCTCGCATGAACCAGATCCAATCTCTCAAGCAGACCTACAACCTGATGACGGGCGATCAGATCCAGCCGCCGCGGCCCAAGCCTATCGACGATCATGGGCAAACGCGCGTGCGCTGGAGCACGGCGAAGAAGCATGCCTTCCGCGAGATGCGACCGGCGGCGCTGTGCATCGTCGCCACCGACGGGCCGGTATCGGTCGTCACCTATGACCGCGGCATGAATGTCGCCAAACGTTACGGGCACAACCGGGGCTGCTGGCCGATGCGCATTGCCACTACTGCGGCGTGGGAAGACAACATAACAGGCGCCTACGACCGCAACCCGTTCGTGCGCACCGGCGTGCAGATCCGCACCTGGTGCTCCGATGCGCGTCGGCGCGACCGGCTGGTCACGTCAGTGACCGATCTGCTCGGTGAGATGAGCGAGAACGCAATGGGGGCCGAACTCGAGAACGGCTTCACCGATGCCGGTCCCGACGTCGATCTCGAGCTGTTCGAGGTGGAGATCCATGCCATCGCCGAGCGGTTGGGTTTCGGCGTGTGGGACGACGCTGGCCTCTCTGCCTGGCTCGACGAAATCGTGACGCGCGAGGAAATGCGGAAGGTGGGGGCGAGATGATCGCAAAACCGTGCCCTATTCCCGATGACGCCCTCGACGACCGTCAGGGCTTCGTCGGCACGAGCGGATCGGGAAAGACGTTCGGCGCCGGCGTTGCGGCTGAGCGCCTGCTGAACCGAAAAAGCCGCATTATCATCCCCGATGCGCTGGGAGTCTGGTGGGGTCTGCGTGTCATGGCGGATGGCAAGGAGCCATCGCCCTGGCCGGTTGTGATTTTCGGCGGCCCGCATGGCGACCTGCCGATCACGGAAGCCTCGGGCGCGCTGATCGGTGAGGCGTGCGCCAGCATGGCCGAAAGCGCCATCGTCGATTTGTCGGAGATCGGCACCAAAGCGGGCGAGCGCCGTTTCATGCTGGCATTTCTTACGGCGCTCTACCGCAAGGCCAGCGGCGAGCCGGTTCACGTCATCTTCGACGAAGCCGACATGTGGGCGCCGCAGCAGGTCCGCGACAAGGATGGCGAAGCGGCAAAGCTATTGGGCATGATGGAAACGATCGTGCGCCGCGGCCGCGTGAAGGGGTTCATTCCCTGGCTCATCACGCAGCGGCCCGCCGTGCTGAACAAGGACGTGCTCAGTCAGGTGGACGGGCTTGCCGCGTTTAAGCTGACATCTACGCAGGACCGGGACGCCCTATCGGCATGGGTCGAAGGCCAAGCGGACAAGGTAACGTGGCGCAAGACATACGGGGAACTCGCCGGGCTCGAGCGCGGCCGCGCCGTCATCTGGCAGCCTGGTCACGGAGAACTCGATGTCGCTCAGTTCCCACGCAAGATTTCGTTCGATTCCTCTGCATCGCCGAAGCGCGGCGAGAAGAAGCGCACGGCGACCCTGAAGCCGCTCGACCTGCCGGCGCTGAAGGAGAAACTGGCGGCCATCCGCGCCGAGGCGGAAGCCACGGACCCCAGGAAGCTGCAGAAGGAGGTCGAGCGTCTCACGCGGGAGCTGGCAAAGAAGGCACCTTCGGACGCGCCCAACCCCGGCGCGATCGCTGATGCGGAGGCGCGGGGGGAAGAACGCGGGCGTCTGGCTGGTTTCACTGAAGGCTTTGCCGCGGGCGAGGCCAAGGGCCGGTCGGGCATCGGACAGGCTATCGCCGCGCTCCAACGCTTCCTCGGTACCAAGCCCGATGCAACGGCCGCCCAGGTTTATGCACCGCGGGCGCTGAAAGATGCGCCGGACGTCTCGCGCCACGCAACGCCGCCCGCCCCGCGCGCAGCGTCACCTCCGAATACCCAGGCGGACGGCTCGTTGCCGAGGGGCGAATGGCAGTGCCTCACCGCCATTGCGCAGCATCAGCGCGGCGTCACCCGCCCGCAATTGACGGTGCTAACCGGCTTCAAGCGCTCGACACGAGACAAGTACATCCAACTGCTGCGGGCCAAGGAGCTGGTCGACCAGGCGGGCGAGCGCATCACAGCCACGCCGGCCGGTCTGGATGCCCTCGGCGACGGCTTCGAGCCGCTGCCGACCGGATCTGCATTGCGCGACAAGGTGCTGTCGACGCTGCCCCCCGGCGAGGCCCGCGTGCTCGACATCGCGATCAACTTCTACCCCGCATCCGTGGGCCGCGACGATGTTTCGGAGCGCAGCGGCTTCAAGCGCTCGACGCGTGACAAGTACATCCAATTGCTCGCCGCGCGCGAGCTCATCACGGTCGTTGCCGCCGGCGAAGTCCGCGCGAGCGATGATTTGTTCGATAATCACGAACGTGAATGAGCGCTGGGGGTGAGATGAGGAGCGCCACGCCTATCACATGGGCAGAATCCCTCATGGGAATTGCCCGACACGCGGCGACCAAGAGTAAAGACGCAACGAAGGTGGGCGCCGTTCTGGTTGCTCCGGATCAGCGGACCACACTGTTCACGGCATTCAATGGCCCGCCGGCCGGTGTGCACGATACGCCGGAGCGGTTCGAGCGGCCGGAGAAGTATCGCTTCGCCTCCCATGCCGAGCAGAACATCGTGGCTTTTGCCGCCCGTCACGGCATCCGTACCGATGGATGCACCATCTACGTCACGCATCGCCCGTGTTCCGCGTGCGCACGATCGCTGATCCAGGCGGGTATCGCCAGGATTGTCTACGGAGACGGCTCCACGTCGATGCCGGCGGAGGAATTTGAAGCCGCGGCGGTGATGTTCGCCGAGGCAGGCGTCGCGTTTATGTCCGAGGTCTGACAGAGAGATGAAGAGCTGGGGGCGCCACGGCGATGATCGAGTGATCTGCCGGGTTAAGAGGGAAGAACAAATGAGCGGAGTGGAAGCAAAAGGCGCGTGCGTCCCATCCGGACAGGGGCGGCTCGACGGCAGCGATGGCGGAAATCAACCGTGCGCGCGATGAGGCGCTGAAAGCGGCGGCGGAGCAACGGTGATGGTGCCTCTCGCCTGGCTGGCAGTGCTGCTGACCGTGACGGCCGCTGACATCCGCGTCATCGACGGCGATACCATCGCCGCCCACGGGGAGAACTGGCGGCTGTCTGGGTACGATACACCCGAGACAATATTCGCCCGCTGCGCGCGCGAGCGCATCCTCGGGCACGCCGCCACGCTTCGGCTGCGGGCGCTGATCGACGGCGCCGGGCACATCGAGATCGTCGCGCGGTCGGGGCGGGACCGCTACGGGCGCCGTCTCGGCGCGTTGCTGCTCGACGGCGAGGACGTTGCCGACATCATGATCGCGGAGGGGCTGGCGCGGCGCTACCGGGGCGGCCGGCGGCAGGGATGGTGCGGGGACGGGTGGCCACGGTAACGGTACGAGCGCATAAAGCTGGGGCTGGTGATTGGCGCCCCAGAGTCACGCGCGAGCAGAACTCGACGATGATGCGCTGGGGGCGCCTCCGGTCTTCTTCTATGGAAGTCAGCCGGCGGAGCAACAATGATGGTGATGTTCGCCTGGCTGGGTCATCGACGGCTACGCTCTGGAGGGCGAGACCTATGGTTGTGCCTTTCCCGCCACACGAAAGCTGATTGGTACCCCCGGGGACATATTCATAACAAATTGTAAATCCCTGTACCCGGATCTAGCGTCAGGGGGAGAGGCGGCTTATATTGAGCGCACGTGTGTGCGCGTCCAACTTATGCTCGAGGTGGAGTTGTGACGGCAAAACCCCCCTTTAAGGGAACTGCGCACCCCGATGACGCTAGCGAAGCCGCGATAGCGGAGCCGCAACTTCTCCAAGATATGCGGGTTAACCCGGCAGGCGATTGGAAGAAGAGAGATGTGGAGGCGCTATGTGATCAAATTGGTTTGACATGCAAAAATCCAAAACGCGGGTCACACTTTAAGGTGGTCAGTAACCTGCTGGGATATATTCTCACCATTCCGACCGCACGTCCTATCAAGGCGTGCTACATCCGCCAGCTCGTAAGAATGGCCATTGAACAATTAGCTGCTGTGCAGCACCGAAGGGACAAATAGCGATGGATAAGATCAGCTATCCGATCGTGATTACAGCAATAGACCAAGAAGATGGCGGTGGCTTCGTTGCCTACGTTCCAGATCTTCGCGGCTGTATGTCTGACGGTGCAACCCACGAGGAGGCCGCGCGGAATATTGTTGACGCCATACGTGAATGGATCGACGAGGCGGAGGAATCTGGGATCCCTGTGCCTCAACCGGGCGATTACGCGCGTGCCGCAGCAGAGGCGTGGAATCAATTAGCCGAGGTCGTCAAGAGCCAGGATAAGATTATTCAGGAGTTAGAGGGCGACTTGACGAATCTGCGGCGTAGAACAGCTCGCATTCTGGAATCGTACTGCGTTGAAGAAGATAGGTGGGAAACTTCCACCCGAGCAACATCGCAGGTCATTGCGAATCTTTGCCTTGAACGTTCCTTCAATTAGCGTGCAGCGATCTTAGGCGCTGGCGTTTTATTTGCGCGGTTCGTGACCGCACGACGCCATGTGCAACCTCTACTCCCAGACGCGGAACGTCGAAGCCATCCGGCGGCTGTTCCGCGTCTCCCATAACCGCGCCGCGGCGCTCGACCCGCTGCCGGCGATCTTCCCCGGCTATCGCGCGCCCATTGTCCGCCAAGCCGACGACGGCGAGCGCGAGCTCGTCATGCTCAACTGGGGCTTCATGCTCCTGCAAAAGGACCGCGCACCGCGCCGCGTCACCAACGTGCGCGACGACAAGATCCTGACGAGCCCGTTCTGGCGGCCGTCGTTCGAGCAGCGTCGTTGCCTCGTGCCGGCGTCATCCTACTGCGAGCCGAAGGGCGTGAAGCCTGCCGTGTGGCACTGGTTTGCGCTGCATGGCGCGGAGCCGCGGCCGCTGTTCGCGTTCCCCGGCGTGTGGACGCGCTACCGCGGGCCTTTGAAGAAGGACGGCGAGCCGGTGGAGCAGCAGGTATTTGCCTTCATGACGACCGAGCCCAATGCCCTGACGGCCTCCATCAACCACGAGCGCATGCCGGTGCTGATCACCGATCCGGCCGACTTCGAGACCTGGCTGACGGCACCGCCGCAGGAAGCGTTCAAGCTGGCGCGCAGCTATGCCGCCGACCAGATGCTCATCGTGCAATCGGGCGCCGACCGGGAGGACCGGCTGGCGGCGTAAAGGGTGAGGCACTCGGCACGCCACGTCCACGCGAAACCTTTTCTCTTTCGCGATGTTAAGGGAAGACGCCCTTCGCGGAGTGGCCCGATGGCAGAAGACGCACCGATCAGCCTCGAAGAATACCTTGCGCGGCAGCTCGGCAGCGACGTGGTCTCGTCACTGCCGTTCCGCGAAGCGCTGGCGTGCTACCGCGCGCTGCACGGCAAGCGGCGGCCCTACACGGGACCGGCCTTCGAGCTGTCCCCGGTGGCCATCAGGCCGGCACGGGTTGGCGAGGGCTTCGAGGCGGAGCTGCGCGGCGACAGCCTGATCAACGGCGAGGGCGGCTACTGGATCTCCATCGTTGGCTGGGGCGGCACCGAGGACGAGGCGCGGGCCAGCCTCGGCGTTGCGCTCGTCAACCTGATCGAGGATGCCGCCGCGATCGCCACCGGCGGCCAACGGTAGGGAACCGCCCGTGCCGCCGCGCCGCTCAACCCACCGTTCGCCGGCGCGCTTCCTGGGCCGTGTCGTCGAGGGCGCGGGAGCTGGGCCGTTTCCGGGCTTCGTGCAGCCCTGCCGGCCCACCGAGCGCAGCGAACCGCCCTCAGGCGAAGTCTGGCTGCACGAGATCAAGCACGACGGCTACCGCGTGCAGGCACACGTGCGCGAGGGCGAGCCGCGGCTCTACACGATGAACGGCCACGACTGGACCGCGCGCATGCCGGCGCTCGCCGCCTCGGTGCGTGCGCTCCCGGTCAACAACGTCATCCTCGATGGCGAGGTCGTCGCGGTGGATGCCAAGGGGCTGCCGTCGTTCTTCGAGCTGCCGTCGGCGCTGGGCGTTCCCACGCGCGTAAAAGGGCGGCTCGTCTACTATGCGTTCGACATGCTCTATCTCGACGGGTTCGATCTGCGCGGCGCGGCGCTCGTCGACCGCAAGCGTGTGCTGGACGCGCTGCTCGTGAACACGCGCGGGGTGCAGCTCGTCAAATACGTCGAACACATCGAGGGCGATGGCGCCGTCGTGCTGGAGCACGCCTGCAAGCTCGGGCTCGAAGGCATCGTCTCGAAGCTGGCGGACAGCAAATACCGTTCCGGCCTGCGCCGGGAATGGATCAAGACCAAATGCTCCGCCTGGAAATACGCCAACCGGACCCGGTTCGAGAAGATGCGGGGGCGGTGACTCAGGGGCCGCCAGCCTTCGCCAGTTGACAGGAACAAAGCAGGAACAATATCCTCGCGCCATCGAGGCAACGGCACGGGGGCGTCATGCGCGTTTACGAGTTCAAGCGGGAACGGGAAGTGGCAATCACCCTGGTGCGAGACGGCAGCAATTTGCCGGGCGGTCTCGTCTGGGAGCCGACGTGCGTCGTCGATTCACAGAGCCTGCGGGACGACATCGCGGAGGTGGTCAGAAGCGTCGGGTTTTTCGTGTGGGCGTGAGGAAGACGGAGTCGCATGAGTACCGAACCCACAGGCCCCGTCACAGTTGGGATGCTGCGCGCCGAGGGTAAGCGTCTGCACATCATCTGCGGCTCATGCTGGCGCGATCGCGAGCCGCGCATGGACAAGCCGCCATTCGACGCCTGGCGCGACGATCTCGCCGTCCCGGAGATCAGCGCACGCAAGCTCATCTCGTGCGGCGTATGCGGAGAAAGGGAGCGCATCTGGGTGCAGACGGAGAGCGCGGGCGCCACGCCAGCAGACAGACTGAAATGGGGTTGGACCGAGGAAGAGGTCAAAGCAGCGGGGAAGACGATGGGACTGCGGTGAAGAGCTTAACGGCTGCATTAACGCGGCTGAGCGCCCAGCTGATCACCGCTCTTGGGATCCAGATAGATTTTCTTCTTCGTTCCAGTCTTTGTGTAAAATTTGACCTCTAAGGCGTTGCCCTCCCACTCCACTTCGTCGATGTATCCGAAATCGGGGGTCTTTTCGATGCTTTGCAGCAGTTCGCTGACCGGTTTTGAGCCTGGAGGGGGCGGAGGGTCCGCGAATGCTGTCGTACTGTAAAACCCGATCAGTAGGGCGGGTGCTGCCAGGATGCGCATAGCATGATCCTTTGGATGAACTGTTCAACAGCCGGTCAACCGCCAACAACGAGTCGAGTTCCACGTTTGGACGGTATTCGAGTTCGTCGATGGCCAGCGACGTCGCTATTTCGCAACAGCGCCGCGGCGAACGCAGCGTCGGCGTCCACCCAACCTTGTCCATGGCCCGTGACCGTCGTCGAGCACGCCGCTAGAGCAAAAACCCCGGCGCTGGGGGCACCAGCACCGGGGCAACTATTAGAAAATCTCGAATAGTTCGATTACGTCGTTTCGAGCGCCTTGCAGCGCCCGCGCACCGTTCTCGCCGGGATGAGGCCGGCGGCCTCCCACTCGCGGACCCACTCCGACATCGTCGACTTGGCGACGCCGTACCGTTCGCGCAGCTCGTCCTGCGAGCCGAACCGTTCGCCGAGGGCAAGACGCGTCAGCAGGTCGGCAATGGCCTCGTTCTTGGTGTAGCCGCCGCGGCGTGGACGGTTGGGACGGTTCGGCGAACCGTTCGGCTGGCGAACCGTCGTGCCGCCGCCGCCCTTATCCGAACCGTTCGGCGCTGGGGCGGGTTCGGCGAACCGTTCACGCAGGGCGGTGAGTTCGGCATCGGAGACCGAACCCAGAGCGGTGGGCGTCGTAACGGCCTTCTCGGGGCCCCACGCGCGTAGGGTTGGCGTGGCGGCTACGCGCGTGGGGGCAAATGGCCGGAACGCGTAGTGCAGGCTCATCGTAAAGCCGAACTCGAACAGGATGGTGATGAAGTAAGGCATCACCAGCATGCTCAGCGCCTTCGCCTTTGTGCCGTTGCGGCCGAGCGCGTTGGCGAGGTTGGCGAAGGCTTCGGCGGAAGCATCCACCGGCTTTGGAGTTTCGAGGCGGGCGATGCGTGCTTCATAGCCCTCCGCGCTGTTCTCGTAGAACGCCACGGTCGCCCGTGCCGCCCGGCACTTCGGGCCTTCGCCTGTGGCGCATTCCTTGTCGGCCACGGCCCGCTTCTCGGCGATGGCGGCGCGATCGCGAGCCAGAGAAGCTTCAAGACCGCTGCGTTGGGATATGATTTTGTCGTAACCCTCACTCGCCATCATCACTCCCTCGGTCTGCCGCCCGAGCGAATTCCACACGATGACGGCAGAGCCGGCGAGGGCGAGCAGGAGAAAGCCGATACCTGCGCCGACGTGCCACTTTTTGAATGCGCTGGTGCATACCATCCACGCCAGTGTGGTGGCGGCGACGATGGTGATGGTCTGGAAGTGCTTCTGGGTGAACGCGGCGTCGCCGAAGATGACGTCGCCGAAGAGGAGAGACGTGCCGCCGGCGCCGAGCGCCACCGCGCACACGATTGCGGCCAGGCGGCCGCCTATGTTATCGATGGTCATAGCAATGTTCCTTGCAGAGGTTCGTTGCGGTTCAGAGCCCGGGGCGGTGCCAGCCGCTTCCGGGCTTTTTGTGTTTCTGATGGGCCTCAGTGTTCATGCTTCCAGTCCGCCCATGCCATCAGTGCCAAGACGGGCGCGTTGAAAGCGTTGAGAGTGAGCATAATGCGCACGCCCGTTCCCACGTCGGACGTGAACGCCGCCGGGAGGAACAGGACCGACAGGGCTGCGAAGATCGTGAAGGTGATTGCGAGAAAGAGGTTCATCTAAATACTCCATGTGCTTGGCTGACTTCATAAATATAGCATTCGCGTATATACGCGACAATACCCGCAATTACGTTCCCCTTCTTATTATTCGATCACATTTTCGTGAATTGACGCGTGATGTCGTGTATATACGGTCGCGCACATGGAAAAGAAGCGCATTCCCATTTCGTTGAAGCTGCCGCCGGATCTATTGGAAAAGCTGGATGCCTACTGCAAGAAGCAGCCGCATCCGCCGACGCGCACGCAGGTCATCGAGGACGCGATTCGAGCCATCGTGGAGAAGGGGAAGCGCAAATGAAGTGGTGGATTGTCGGATCCATGGTGGCAGCTGCATCGGTTGCGCCAGCTGGAGCCGGCGACTTTCCAGAAGAGTGTTACGGAGCGTATGCTGTTGCGGTCCTCGGAACGGTCATGAAGTCCTGTCCGGACCTCCGGGTCACGGCAGCGGGACTGAAACTGGTCACTGCGGCGGGGAAACAGTCTGCGTTCAAGAGGTGCCAGCCGAAAGCCAAGTCGCGGCTGATGTTCGAGATGGTTCTGCTGTTGTCGTCCGTCGACGGTGACGAGACCATCGGAGCGCGCCTCTGGTGCGATCAGACGCTTGCTGCGCTGGAATCCAACGGGCCTGATCTGGTGGAGCGGCGATAACGCCAAATGCATCGGAAGTTGGCCGCCGCATCCTCTGCGAGTGCGAGGCGGTCATCGTCGTCCCGTCGGCGGAATAACAGGCCCCGACAAAGCGCAACAGAATATTCGCCGTGGCGCTGGGCAGCCAGCGAGACCGTTGTATAGTGCTCGCAGGTGACATTAGGCGCACTGATTTTTTCGCACTGATATTGCGGCCCGTTCGGGGGGCAACATGTTGAAATGGGCTACGCTGCCGACAGCGTTTTCACTCGTCGTGCTGGCAGGCTGCGCAACGGTGCTGGAAGGCACCAGCCAGACAATCACGGTGGATGTGGCTCCGCCCAGCGGCATTTGCGAGGTGCGACGACAGGGGGAATACCTCGGTACATCTACGCCGCAGCGGCGAGCTGTGACGGTCGGCAAATCACAGCATGATCTGGAATTTACATGCTCGGCGCCAGGTTACCAGACGAAGACTGAGACGCTGAGCTCTGCAATGGCGGCGGCAACAGTGGCAAGCTTCTTCCTGCTCGATCTCGGGATTGTCGATGCGGCAACCGGTGCCTGGAAGAAGTATCCGGACCGCGTCGGGATCATGCTGGTGCCCGTAGTTGGCGATCGATAGCGTGCAGAGAAATGCAAAAAAGGGAGAAGCGTGATGGCGGGGGAAACGGTGACGCGCAGGATGATCGAGAAGCGCAAGCGCGGCGTCTTCGGATGGCTGTTCCTGCTGATCTTTTGGGGCTGGAACGCGCTGATGGCGTGGGCGGTGTTAGCCGGCGCTGGGGCAACGGATTGTGCGCGGTATGCATCTGAAGCCGAGCGCACTGGCTGCCAGGCGGGTACTGGCATCGGCATCATGATGCTGCTCGTATTCTGGGCGGTCGGCTCGGTCGTATTCGGATTGTTGGCCTATTTTGCGCGCGGCAGGAAGGAGCTGATCGAGGTGACGACGCAGGCCGGGCGGTAGAGGCGGCGGCGCGCTGGCGATGCCGCCTTCGCGTGGAATTTGAGCGCTAGGAACGTTGACTGCTCCCTGATGCAGGCGTTTCTTGGCGAACATCGGCGACCGCGACTCGACTTCGTGAAGGATCTGGCGCGGCTTCCCGGCGGGCGGAAGAGTAGAGGTTCATACAATTATTTTGAGGGATCAATGAAGCTTAGCGATGGTGAAAAGCTCATTCTGGTGATGCTGACGGATCTGTACGAGAAGCTTGGCATTGATAGCGGCATCGACGCGAAGCTTGTGCGGGCAGCCGTCTATTCAGGCAATGAATGGGGGCTGAAACAGGGTCTCCCAGGGGTCTTCAGCGACAGGACGATTGACCCAAGTCTCGTAACCGAGGTCGGCAACATCCTTCAGATGTGGTGGGGGCTAGAAGAGGCGTATGCAAGACTAACCCCCGAGGAGAAGAAGCGTGTTGATAAGGCGATAGACCCGTTCAGTGTCCAGTTTGACGGTTTCGACGGCAACAACGAAAGCGAGCACCTGAGCATCGCACACTTCGTGATTAATCAGCTGAATCAGTTTGGGCACTTTAAAGGCCGCGCAATGAATTCTCACAGCCCATCTCTGGCACCATCGAGGCGAATGCTAAGTGCATACGATAGCATGCTCCAGCAAAACGACGGTCGACGCATGAATGGCGACGATATTATCGCGGTCGTAAATGCGAGAAGGTGTCAGTGATGGTCAAACGGATCGATGCGCACGGGTATGAGCGCTGAGGTAATCAAAGTGGGCAACGGTCCAAAAACATTCGCCGAGGAGCTTAACGAAGCAAGCTCCGACGGATGGCGCCTTCAATCTTGGAAGGTCATTCTCGAGCCAGGGTGCGGTTATATCTATTTCGCTGTGCTGGAGAGGGACCCCAATTGAAGTTCTGTAATTTGACTGCCCTGATATGCCTATGTCGCGGCGCGACAGGCGGGAGCTGTGAGCTTCTGCTCATTTGCCGATCTCAGACCTGATCGTTGTCTAGAAAGCGGAGAGACCGGTGGCTGAAATTTGGAACCTAGTGCCATCAGAAGCGGTGACCAATGGTTCGATGACGCTTGCCAAAGGGCCCGATGGCGTCACCTTGCACCTTAGGACCGCTGAACAGGGATGGGTTTTGATCCGTTGCACGGATCTAGAGGCAGTCCGCATTGGTGCGATGATCATCAGCAGCGTAGGAGACCACGTCCAACAGCGGGCGCGCCTAATTAAAGAGGCCCGTTCATGGTTGCGCTGGGCGAATAGCCTAACAACTGACAGTGAGGCGGGCGCCGGCGATGTTCGCCGGTTCGCAGAGGCGGTGCTCACTATTCTAAATGTCGAAACCGCTGAGGCAGATTAGGCTGGATGCGTGGCAAACGGGGTGATGTACCGATTGAAGGTTCCCTAACATGACGACCTATCTCGTAATTGGTTTCATCCCCGAGGAGAGCAACAGGCTATCCGGCCTTCAAATTCCGGTACTTGAAGACTCCGGTGGGGTGCATACGCCATTGCGACAGGACGGCTATTATGGATCTGTCGAGAGTGCGCGTGGGCTCGCTGAGCTCTGGCGGGAAAACAAAGTCCATCCTAGAGAGTGCGTGGCGGTGGTTAAGGTCGTAGACGAGTAGTGCTCGCGAGCGTTTTACGCGAGTGAGCGCGGAAGCGCTATCTGGGATGCCGTGCGATTACACGCCCTGGACCCATTGGCTTAGCATCGAAGTCCCTCTGCACTTACTCGGCCGCCGGCTTTGTTGACAGCCGAATGCCGAGCGCCTTCAACACGCCTAGCAACGTGCTGAGCCGGGGGTCGCCATCCTCGCTGAGAGCCTTATAGAGCGCCTCGCGGGTGACGCCGGCCTCTCTGGCAATCGCCGTCATTCCGCGTGCGCGGGCGACGACGCCAAGCGCGTTCTTGATGATGGCGGGGTCGCCGTCCTCGAATGCGGCCTCAATGTAGGCCACCACATCCTCCGCGGTTTCGAGGTATTCGGCGGCGTCATATCTTGTCGTCTTGATAGGCATCACTCTAACTCCTCGGCCATCTTGATAGCCTTTTTAATGTCCTTCGATTGGGTGGACTTGTCGCCCCCGCAGAGCAGAACCACCACGGTGGCGCCCTGCTTGCGGATGTAAACCCGATAACCGGGGCCATAGTCGACGCGTAGCTCGCCGATGCCGTCAAAGAATTTCGCGTCGCCGAACAGGCCGAGTGCGAGACGCTCGAGGCGGATCTGAATGCGAGCGCGGGCCCGAACGTCTTTCAGGCTGCGGAGCCATTCGGCGAATTCGGATGTTTGGCGAACTTCGATCATGTGAGAACTATAGTTCACGCCACCAAGACAGCCAACTATAATTCACGCCGACCTCCGTTCATGCCGCAAAATCGGAACGCGTCGGAAAACTGAAAATATAGGTTTACACTTAGGCCCGAATCACGCGAATCAATGGATAGTCTCAGACGAGACGTGCGCCCGCAGGTGAAAACCCGCGGGCTTTTTCGTTTCTGACGGCACGCGGGTGATGCAGCCAAGCGCGGCGATGACCACCGAACGCGGCCACGAAATCAAGCACCGGGGTGAATTCCCCGGTGGTCGGTGCGGTGATGCAAGGGGGGCGGCTGAGCCGCTTCTGACCGATCTAGAGCCGAATACCAGAGCGAGCGACGAACCCGCACCGGCTGCCGCGTCAGGCTACGTTGGGCAGCCGGTGGGCGGGAGATGGGCGGACATGGCCATGCACGTCGAAGACGCCGTCGTTCTCTTTATCGTAGCGCTGAACGCCAGCGCCTTCGCTGCGTTCATTGTCGCCTCGCTGCTCGTGCAGTGAAACAGCAGCACATCGACTACATTGCCGAAATCGTCGCCGAGCTGGAGCTGATAGCCATCAAGGCAGGATGCCAGCGGCTCGCCACGATACTGCGCTTTGCGCACGCCGAGGCTCGGCGTCAGCGCGACGGCGCGAAAGATCATCCACCGGCCTGATCCAGGCAGGCAACAACACCGAACATCCGTTTCGCACAGTGGCCATACGCCAGCGAAGACGGCCGGAGATGATTACGACGGTGATGATGACACAGGTACCGAGCCCCATACCGCCGAAGCCGCCTCCTTTACGCCAAGAGCGCGCTGGGTTTGGCGTCCGTGACTTGTTCGTCGGCGCGGCGGCAGCTGCCGTGGCGTTCGCTTGGTCGATAGCGATCTATAACATCGGGTGGCGCGAAGGTGCCTATGTGGGCTGCCGATTTTCATGGTCGACGGTTGAGGTGGCGCCAGCTGTGTGGGAGCACTGTCAGCGCCGGTACGATCTGGGGCGCTGAGCAGTGGCGCCGAAGCTAAGAACGCTGCCTGCTCGTGTAGCGACTATGGCGCCGCGGCTCGGCTACGCCAAGGACGACGCGGCGGCGACCAGTCGCTATCGACGGAACAATCACCCGTCGAAGGCTTGGTACAACACGGCGTGGTGGCTGAAGACGCGCCAGCGCATCCTGGCGCGTGATCTCTACACTTGCCAGAGTTGCGGCGTGCTGGTGGCTGGCAAGGGCGAGGCGCACATCGACCACGTTGCCCCTCACAACGAGGATCGGTCGCTGTTCTTCTGTGAAGATAGCGGGCTGCAGACGCTCTGCCAGCACTGTCACAACAGCAAGAAACAATCCGAGGAGCGGCGCTCCGCCGGCTGCCGGTGACGCTTGGTGCCGGGGGGGGTACGCATAAAATCGCGAGAGGCGCGAGCCGGAAGACCGGCGCCCCCCGCACGCAGAGATTTTTTCCGTTTTGGAGGTTCGCAGGTGCGAACCTGGCGCGAACCGATGGCCAAAAAAGACAAACCAATTGACTGGGTTGGCATAGAAAACGACTTCACGGCCGGACGTATGAGCGTACGAGAAATTGCACGCTGGTATGGGATTTCCGAAGCGGCGATCCGCAAGAAAGCCAAGAAGACGGGTTGGGTTCGGAAGGCTACTCCCGGCCACATCGAACGCGAGCCCATCGTGGTTCGCACGACGCCCCCTGCGACGCAGCCGAAGGACCTCGCCGACCGGGCCCGGGTGCTCGCAGGCCGGATGATGGACGAACTCGACGCCGTCACATCGCTGCACGGTGAACTCGAGGACATGATATGTCAGGAAGAGAGCGACCCGCGCCGCCGCCAGGCGCTGTTGAAAGCGATCTCGCTCGGTGAGCGCGCGAAGACGCTCAAGGACCTCGGTCTGACACTGAAGACGCTCGCCGATGCGGTGCCCGAGGGCAAGAAGGCGCAGAAGCAAGCCGATGCCGAACAGATGGCAGCGCCGGGCGGTCGTTATGCGCCGCGTCCTGGGCCTAGGCCCGCGGTCAACTGATGCTGAGTTGGTCGACGGCGTGCCTTGACTGGGAAAGGCGCATCGTCGCTGGCCAAAGCCTGATTCCGTTCGCTCCGCTGTACGCCAGCGAGGCGGAGTACGCTTTGAGCGTCTTCAAGTCGCTCCGAGTCGTGGACGTCCCCGGCCAGCCGACCTTCGGCGAGTGCTGCGAGCAGTGGGTGTTCGACTTCGTCGCAGCGATCTTCGGGGCCAACTCGCCTGAGACTGGCGAGCAGCTGATCAGCGAATTCTTCCTGCTGATCTCGAAGAAGAATTCCAAGAGCACGATCGCCGCCGGCATCATGCTAACGGCCTTGATCGTCAACTGGCGCCACAACGAAGAATTGCTCATCCTAGCGCCGACAATCGAGGTGGCGCAGAACAGCTACAAGCCGGCTGCCGCCATGGTGCGCGCGGATCCGGAACTCGAAGTTCTCCTGCATGTGCAGGATCATCTCCGGACCATTACGCATCGCACCACCAAGGCGGCGCTGAAGGTGGTTGCCGCCGATACGGAGACGGTATCAGGCAAGAAGTCTGGTCGCATCCTGATCGACGAGCTGTGGGTGTTCGGCAAGCGCAAGCACGCCGACGCGATGCTGCGGGAAGCAACCGGCGGGCTCGTTTCACGGCCAGAGGGGTTTGTCATCTTCCTCTCAACGCAGAGTGATGAGCCGCCAGCGGGGGTGTTCAAGGCCAAGCTGGATTACGCCCGCGATGTGCGCGACGGGAGGATTCAGGACAACCGCTTCCTGCCCGTCCTCTACGAGTATCCGAAGGGGATGATCAAGGCGCAGGCCTACCTGAAGCCTGAAAACCTCTATGTCACCAATCCAAACCTCGGCCGCTCGGTGCGGCAAGATTGGCTCGAAGCGGAACTTCGCAAGGAGCTGGCCAAGGGGCCGGAGACGCGCAACGTCTTCCTTGCCAAGCATCTCAACGTCGAGATCGGGCAGAACCTGCGCGCCAACCGCTGGCCTGGGGCGGAATTCTGGCCGCGCCGTGTTTACGAGGGACTGACCCTCGAGCTGCTGCTGTCGCTGAGTGAGGTTGTCGTTGCCGGCATCGACGGCGGCGGTCTGGATGACCTTTACGGCTTCTCGGTCATTGGACGGCACCGGGAAACCAAAGAGTGGCTGGTGTGGTGCCACGCCTGGTGCCACGCCGGCGTGCTCGATCGGCGGCAATCGATCGCGACGCAGCTCAGTGACTTTGCGCAGGCCGGCGATCTCACCATCGTCAGCGATGAGCTGGATGACATCGAACAGATCGTCGAGATCATCGACGACATCAATCAGCGCGGGCTGCTGGCGGCAGTGGCTGTCGACCCGGCTGGCCTGGGCGAGATGATCGATGCCCTGGCTGGCATCGGCGTCAAGCCGGAGGCGGAAAACCTTATCGGCGCACCGCAGGGCTACGCCATGATGAACGCCATCAAGACGGCAGAGCGCAAGCTGGCAAATGGCACGATGCGGCACGACGGCTCCGCCATGATGGCGTGGTGCGTCGGCAATCTGAAGATTGAGCCAACCGCCACTGCCATTCGAGCCAGCAAGCAGTCAGCCGGCGACGCCAAGATCGATCCAGTGATGGCAATGTTCGACGCCGTCACCGTAATGGCACGCAATCCGGAACCGAAGCGCAAAGCAACGTTCCAGATGATGATCTACGGCTGATCGCCGTCCAACCAACCCGACAACGCATCGCAATGGAGGTCCGTCATGGAAATGACGCGACGCGCTTACTCGCTGCTCGATATCAAGGCGGTGAACGAGGACAGGCGCATCATCCGCGGTGTCGCCACCACGCCGGCCGTGGACCGCGTCGGCGACATCGTCGAGCCGCTAGGCGTCAAGTTCAAGAACCCGCTGCCGTTCCTCTGGCAGCATCGGCACGACAAGCCGATCGGAACGGTGAAGTTCGACAAGCCAACGAAGGACGGCATCACCTTCGAGGCCGAAATTCCCATCGTCCAGGAGCTGGGGACGCTGAAGGATCGCGTCGATGAGGCGTGGCAGTCCATCCGCATCGGTCTCGTGCGCGCCGTCAGCATCGGGTTCCGGGTTATCGAATACGCGTTCATGGACGAGACGCACGGCATCCGGTTCATCGAGACTGAGGTGTTCGAACTCTCCGCCGTCACGATTCCAGCCAACGCAGAGGCGGTCATCACGTCGAAGAACTTCGACTCCAAGGCGGTCGCTCTCATCAAATCATTCGACGTCGGGGCGCCTGCCGCTGCTGACGGCAACCCAATCCAGCCGCCCAATGCGCCTGCCGCGATCGGCAAGAAGGCGCGTGTGGTCCGGCTCGATGCCCCCGCCCGCGATCGGGCAGAACCTTTCATAATTCGCTCGATCAAGAGGATATGACCATGAGCAAGTATGCAGAACAGATTGCTGCCTTCGAGCAGAAGCGGGCAGCCACGATCGCCGCCAACGAGGCCATCATGGCCAAGGCGGCCGAGGATGGCAGCACGCTTGACGCGGAGCAGAAGGAAGCCTTCGACGGCAACGAAGCCGATATCGTCGCCATCGACGATCACCTGAAGCGCCTGCGCGCCATGGAAAAGGCGTCGGCCGCCACGGCCAAGCCGATTGCGGGGCAGACGCAGAAGGAAGGCTCTGCCGCTCGCGGCACCGGCCCGATCATCCTGCAGAAGGGCGACAAGGACGAGGCGTTCCCGGGCCAGAATTACACGCGCATGGTCATCGCCAAGACGCTGGCGCGCATCGACGACGTGTCAGCAGTCGGCATCGCTCACAAGCGTTGGGGGCAGAGCAACCCGAACCTCGTCGGTAGTATCAAGGCGGCGGTCGCCGGTGGCAGCACCGAGGCGGGAGAGTGGGGTGCTGAGCTGGTCCATATCGACCGGTATACGGCCGACTTCATCGAGTACCTCTACAGCCGCACGGTTTTCGACAAGCTTCCCCTGCGCGAGGTCCCGGCCAACGTGAACATCGCGGGCCAGGACGGCGCAGCCACTGGCTACTGGGTGGGGCAATCGAAGTCGATTCCGCTCAGCAAGGCCGATTTCATGGACGTGAACCTCACGCCCCTGAAGGTCGCGGCTCTGGCCGTTGTCTCGAAAGAATTGCTGCGCGATTCGTCGCCGGCAGCTGAGAAGCTCGTGCGCGACGCTCTCGTGGAGGCGTCTGCTCAGCGTGTCGACCAGACGTTCCTGGGGACGGCGGCGGCGTCGGCTGGCGTATCGCCTGCAGGTATCCTCAATGGTGTCTCGGCTGGGTCGAGCGCGGGCGCGGACATCGACGGTGTCATCGCCGATGTGAAGGCGCTGTATGCCTCGTTCATCGCAGCGAACAATGCCGACGGGCTGCAGTTCGTCACGACGCAGTCGCTGTCTAAGGCACTCGGGCTGATGCAGAATGCCCTCGGCAACTGGGCATTTCCTGGTATCTCGGCCAACGGCGGTTCGCTGCTCGGAGATCCGCTGGTTGCCGGCGGAAACGTGGGGGCGGGTGATCTCATCCTGCTGAAGCCGTCGGACATCTACAAGATCGGCGATCGCGGCGTCGAGGTGTCGTTATCAACCGAGGCGGCTCTCCAGATGGACAATGCTCCGGACGGGGCATCCGACACGCCGACGGCGAACACCAGCGTCGTCTCGATGTTCCAGACGGACTCGGTGGCGATCAAGGTCGTGCGGCCGCTCAACTTCGCCAAGCGCCGTGCCTCGGCCGTCGCCTTCATCGGCGACGCCAACTACGGCGCCGTCACCGGCTCGTAGGCCCGGCACGCTCAGCGCGAACAAAGGAGCGAGGCGGTTCGCCGCCTCGCTTCCAGCCAACCCGAGGGACAGACCATGAAGCGCATGCTGATCGCAACCCGGCCACTTACCTACGGGACACGCCGACTGAAAGCGGGGGATGAGTTCGAGGCATCACGCGCGCATGCGCGCGTCCTGGTCGCGATCAAGAAAGCATCTCCGGTACGCGATCGGGTCGATATCGCCCCCCCGCCCATGAAGATCGCGCAGAAGATTCAAGAGAGCGTCGCAACTGCGGCAGCGCTCGATCACGACGGCGACGGTCGCCCGGGAGGCAGTATTGCCCCGGAGCAGACTGACGTCCTGAAAACGTTGCGGGCCGAATACAAGGAAGTGCTCGGCAAAAACCCGTTCCCCGGCTGGAGCGCTGACGTGTTGCGCGAGAAGATCGCCGCGGCCCGCGCGTGATGTCGGAGGTCGGCATCACAAATCTCGGGCCCGTGCCGGAAGGAATGACGTTCCTGCAGGCGACCGACGCGGCCAAGGCGAAGCGCAAATACCGGATCAATCCAGAGCACCATTCCAAACGACTTACGCTCTGCGAAACGGCGCGGGAGATCCATCGCATCGCCGCGCGCCTGCCGGAGCCGGACCGCAGCCGGCTGCAATTGCTGGCCGGCGCTGCCTTCGACTACGGCAAGCGCATGGATGCGCGGATGAAAGAACTCAAGGCCATGCACGCCGATGACTGAGCCGCTTCGCGTCCTCACCTGGCTCTGGCAACAGCCGAGCGGGCGTACCAGCTATCAGCCATGGCACGTGCGGGTGTGGGCGGCGATGGTGCGCCGTCATCTGTCGCTACCGCATACCCTGGCGGTGGTGACCGATGTACCGGGCGACTATGGCGACGTGCAGGTGATTGCCCCGCCGCGCGACTTCGAGGACGTGCGCATCCCTACCTGGGGCGAGCGCATGCCGCAATGCCTGCGGCGGTTGGCAATGTTCCGGCCGGACGCAGCCGAGATCTTCGGCGCAGAGCGGTTTGTTTCGATGGACCTCGATTGCGTCATCAGCGGCCTGCTCGATCCCTTGTTCGATCGCGACGAAGACGCTGTGTTCTATCGCGGGACTACTCAGTCGCGGCCGTACAACGGCAGCATGACCATGCTGCGCGCTGGATGCCGCCCGCAGGTCTACACGGAGTTCACACCGGACCGCGCCGTTGAAGCCGGCCAAAAATATCTCGGCTCCGACCAAGCGTGGGTGTCATATATCCTCGGCCCTGGCGAAGCCGTCTGGGATGCACGTGACGGCGTGCATGCATGGGGCAGTCGCCGCAACGTCGGTGACCCGCGCGTGACGTTCTTCCTGCAGCCGGAAAAGCCGTGGGATTTCGTGGCGATGGGGGAGCGGTTCGTGATGGACCACTATCGCGGATCGCACGAGGGCAGGTGCCTGGTGCTCGGCTACGCGTCCTGCGTGTGGGACGATCTCGACATCGCACTGTCGCGCGGAAGCTTCGACGCGGTGATCGCCTCCCCGGAGGCGGCCGCACATTGGCCCGGTGACATTCTTGCGGTAGCGCGCGACGACGAGCATGCCGCGCGGCTCGCGCGCCTGCATGGGTTCAGCGACGTGATCTGGTGCGGACGGTCGGCGAGGGCGGCAGCATGAAAATCTTCGGCTTTCCGCGCACCAAGAAAAAGGCGATGTCGCCGGTCCCGGAGCGGGGCGGCTGGTGGCCGATCATCCGCGAGTCCTTTCCGGGCGCATGGCAGCGCAACGTCGAGGTCAAATTCGACAGTGTGCTGTCGCACCATGCGGATTTCGCTTGCCGGACGCTGATTGCATCGGACATCGCCAAGCTGCGCGTGAAGCTGGTGCAGAAGGATGACGACGGCATCTGGGAAGAGATCACGAACTCGGCCTACTCGCCGGTGCTGCGCAAGCCGAATGCCTTCCAGAACCGCATCCAGTTCTTCGAAAGTTGGATGCTGTCTAAGCTGCAGCGCGGCAACACCTATGTGCTGAAGGAGCGCGATGGGCGCGGTGTGGTCAAGCGGCTTCACGTGCTTGACCCGACGCTGGTCACGCCGCTGGTGGCCGACAACGGCGACGTGTACTACCAGCTCGCCGATGATCGGTTGGCTGGCATTCATCACCAGCTTGTCGCTCCCGCCAGCGAGATCATCCACGACCGCTTCAATACGTTCTTCCACCCACTGATCGGCCTGTCGCCCATCTTCGCCTCGGGGCTGGCCGCCATGCAGGGCCTGGCAATCCAGAACGACAATACGCTCTTTTTCCAGAACGGTGCGCAACCGGGCGGCGTGCTAACAGCTCCCGGAGCCATCCACGACGAGACGGCGGCGCGCATCAAGGAAAAATGGGATACCAACTTCAGCGGGAAGAACTCAGGCAAGGTTGCCGTTCTCGGTGATGGCCTCAAATACGAGCCGATGCGCGCCAAGGCGGTCGACTCGCAGGTTATCGACCAGCTGAAGTGGACCGCCGAGGTGGTGTGCGGCGTCTATCACGTGCCGGCGTTCATGGCCGGCGTCGGCTCGGAGCCTAACTACAACAACGTGCAGAACCTCACGCTGCGCTACTACAGCCAGTGCCTGCAGGTGCACATGGAGTCGATCGAGGCGTGCCTCGATGAAGGCCTGAACATGGACGGAGTGACGATCGGCACCGAGTTTGACACGGACGAACTGATGCGCATGGACGAGAGCACCCAGATGGAAGTGCTCGAAAAGTCAAAGGGCAAGCTGACCGTCAACGAGCAGCGCCGGCGCCTGAATCGCAAGCCGGTTGAGGGTGGCGACACCGTCTACCTGCAGGAGCAGGACCACAGCCTCGAATGGCTGGCCCGCCGCGATGCGCAGCCGATCGATCCGCCGGCGTCACCATCGGCCCCAGTCGAGCCCGAGATTGACGATGACGCCAAGGCGCTGCTGATGCGCGCCACGCTGCGCAAAGAACTCGGCCTCGCGGCCTAAGCACAGGATGCCGGGATGAAATACGCCGACATTGCGTCGATGATCCGGGAAATTGCGCCCGTCATCCGCGAGTATACGGCGGCAGCGCTGGCGCCCATCGCCGAAAAGGTGGACGCGCTGGCTCTGCGCCTGGACGACATGCCGGTGCCGAAAAACGGCGAGGATGCCGACGAGGACGCGATTGCTGCGCGGCTGCGCAGTGAGTTCGATGGAGACATAAAGCAGCTTCGCGGTGCGGTGTCCCACGAGATCGGAACGCTGCACGAGCGACTGACCGCCGTGGCGGGAGAACTGCCCGAGATGATCGCGCAGGCAGTCGCGGAGATACCGAAGCCGAAAGACGGCAATGACGCTGATGAGTCCGCCATTGCAGCGCTGGTTCGAGATGAGATCGGCAAGGATATGGCCGAGATCCGCGATGCCCTGGGCGAATTGCAGGCGATGCCGCGTAGCGATGAGTTCGACATCGAGGCGGTCGTCAGCCAGGTGCTGGCGCTGGTGCCGAAGCCGAAGGACGGAGACCCTGGCAAGAGCATCCGCATCGACGAGATCCTGCCGCACATCGATGAGCGCGTGCGCGCGGCCGTTGCCGCGCTGCCGAACGCCAAGGATGGCGTCGGGTTGGCCGGCGCGGTGATCGACCGCGATGGCGAACTCGTCATCACGCTGTCCGACGGACGCCACCAGAAGCTGGGACCGGTGGTCGGCACGAGCGTCGATGAGCGTGTGATCATGCAGCGCCTGTGTGCCGAGGTTTCCGACCGCATCGAGGCGCTGAAAGCGGAAGTGTCTGCCGCGCAGGCGCGGGCCGAGGCCGTGCAGATGCCGGATGTCGCCGGAATGATCGCCGATGCCATCAGAGCGCTGCCGGTGGCGCTAACACGTGCTGACGTGGCCGGGATGATTGAGGCGGTGCAGAGCAAGACACCCACGCTGGATGCCGCTGCTGTCGACTCCGCGATTACAAGACAGGTCGCCAAGGCCGTGGAAGAGCTTCCCAAGCCCCGCGACGGGGCATCGGTCACTGTCGACGACGTGCGGCCACTGATCGAAGCGGAGGTTGCGGCCGCGGTGGCGCGGATCCCAAAGCCGCGTGACGGCATCGATGGCCGTGGTCTGGCGTCGATGTTGATCGACCGGGATGGCGAGCTGGTAGCATCGATGACGGACGGCCGCACGGAGAAACTCGGACGCGTGGTCGGCCGGAATGGCATCGATGCGGATATGGCGGCGCTGGAGCGTCACATCGCGGATAGTCTCGCAGCGCTGCCAAGGCCGAAGGACGGGATCGACGGGGTCGGCTTCGACGACCTCGACCTGGAGGAGACCGACGACGGCCTGTTCCTCAAGTTCGAGCGTGGCGAGCGCACGAAGCGCTACCGCCTGCCAGCGGTTATCGACCGGGGCGTATACCGCCAGGGCACGAGCTACGGCAAAGGCAGCGGCGTCACCTGGGGTGGCTGTTTCTGGATCGCCCAGAAGGATACCGAGGAAAAGCCGGGCAACGGTGAGGCCTGGCGTCTGGCGGTCAAGAAGGGCCGCGACGGAAAGGACGCCCGGACATGAGCGCGCTCGTCTCCGTCGAAGCCGTCAACGATGCACTGCGGCTCGACCTCGATTTCGACATCGACCCCTATGCGGGTGACGACGAAGCCTCGCGCGTGGCCGACATCGTGGCGAAGATCGCCCAGGCATCCGACATCGTGCTCGATTATCTAAAACACCCGGCCGGCTCAGACACGTGGACTTACGACACAACGCCGGAGCGGGTTAAGGCCGCGACCATTATAGTCGTCCGCTGCCTGCTCGATGACGCCGACGACAGCATGGCGATGCTCTCGGGGCTGTCTGGTCTCGATCAAGGCAATCTGAAGAACCCCATCGTCGCGCTACTGCACCGGCTGCGCGACCCGGCATTGGCGTGAGGCGACATGCAGCCCGGCAAACTGCGTGAGCGCATCACGCTGCAGCGGAACATGGCGCAGCCCGATTGGTCCGGGCACCCCGCTCCGCCGGATTGGCGCGATCAGTTCACCGTGTGGGCTGGTATCCGCTTTCTGCGGGGCAGCGAATCGGTTCTGGCCGCTCGGCTGAGCGCCCGCCAGCCGGCAATCATGACGATCCGCACCAGCTCCCAGGCACGCTCCATTCTGCCGTCCGATCGCGCCGTCAATGCGCGGACGGGGGAGATATTCAATATTCGCGAAGTGCCGCGTGAGGCGCGCGACAGCCGTGCCTTCCTCGAGGTGCTGATCGAGGCCGGAGCCACGTGATGGCACAACTCGTTCGCACGCTCACGGTCGAAATGGATCTGGTGGGTGACGCCATCGACGACGTCGAGCGGATATTCCGCGCGCTTGCAAGGAAGCACGGGCCGGCGTTTCGCGCACTGGAGCGGGAGGTCGAGCGCTTGATGAATGGTGACGCCGAGCTGTCGCCTCCGCCGTTTCATCACATTGGCGGCGGGTGCTACGTCGCCGAGCCATATCCAGAACTCGCTGCAATCGTTCGCGAAGCACGTGCGCTGGGGGTGATCTGATGGTCAAGTTCAAGATCGAGGGACTCCGTGAATTGGAGTCCGCCCTTACGGAGTTGTCGAAAGGCGCGGCCAAAGGCGCGCTGAAGCGTGCCTTGATCAAATCGGCGGAGCCCATGCGCGTCGCCGCCGTACGCAATGCGCCCGAAGACAAGGAGGGCCTAAAGCGCGGGATCCAGATCGGCGTGAAGATCGCCAAGGACAAAAGCAAAGATCCTGGCAGCCGCGCCTTTGCCGCGACGATGGCCGCCGGCGGCACCCGCGGTGAAGCGGTGCAGGCGCTGCGCAATGCCCGGCGCGCTCAGGGCGTAGGCGAAACATTCGCTGAGGCCTATCTCGGGCCTGTGCGGGCTAACAAGAAGAACTCGATTAAGGCGATGGCGCAGGAGTTCGGCAGCGTCAATCATCCGGCGCACCCCTATATGCGTCCCGCGTTCGATAGCGAGGCCGGAAACGTCGTCAGCCGCATCAAGGGCGAACTGACGAGCGAGATCGCCAAGTCGGTGAAGCGCGCCCGGGCGCGCGCAGCGCGGCTGGCATCCAAGAGGTAGGCCGTGGAAGAGCAGTTGACCGGCCTTCTCGCCACGGCCGTGCCGCGAAGGTTCTGGGGGCGTGCGCCGCAGTCGCCCCCACCAGCAAGGCCGTATGCTGTTCTGTCGCGCATTTCTGGGGCGCGCGATTACCACGCGCAGGGTCCGTCCGGATATGTCATCAGCCGCGTGCAGATTGATGTCTATGCTGAGAGCTACGTCGCGGCACACGGGACCGCCCAAAGCATCGTCGCGGCTGTCTCGGGATACAGCGGCGACGGTATCCACGCCGTATTCATCGACGGCCAGCGCGACCTGAGCGGGCTCGAAGCTGGCGACCCGAACGAACTCTATCGCGTGTCGATCGACGTGATCGTACATCACGCGGAGTGACCACCCGCATCAGCAACTTCATCCAGCCGCCTTGCGCGGCCAATTCCGCATGGGGAACTTACGATGTCTGACGCAATGATCGGCTATGGCTCTTTCTTCCACATCAGTCAGGACGGCGGCGCGACCTGGTTCGAGATGGGAGAGGTGTTCAACATCACCCCGCCGAGCGACACTGTGGATCAGCAGGATGTTACGCATATGCAGTCGCCACAGCGACGTCGCGAGTTTATCCCTGGCCTGTCGGATCCGGGGTCTGCCAGCTTCGAGCAGAATTTTATTCCCGGGTCTGCCTCCGACCTCAAGGTTCAGGATATCCGAGCTGCTGGTGAGCAAGTGCTCTGTCGGATCACGTTTCCGAATGCCGTGACGTGGAAATTTACGGGTCAGGTCGAAAGCTATGAACCCGCGGTCCCGACCGAAGACAAGATGACGTGCACCGTTTCGTGGAAGGTGTCGGGATCGACCCTGGCGACCGCAGCTGCTGCGCCGGTCAACTCCGTTCTGCCGGCCGTTGCTGGCATCGCACAGCAGGGCCAGGTGCTCACCGCGTTCGAGGGGGTCTGGAGCGTCGCTGCTTCTTACTCGTATCAGTGGGAGCTTGACGCCACGCCCATCAACGGAGCCACGGGGAAGGCTTACACGGTTGTCGCCGATGACATCGGAAAGGCGATCACAGTGACCATAACGGCCACCAATTCGGCCGGCTCCGCCAGCGCGACGAGTGCTCCCACCGCTGACGTGGCCGGAGAGTAATTCAATGGCCAACATTCATCGTGGACAGGTGTCGCTCGCCGTGGGCGACACCACCTACACCCTTTCCCTCTCGACGAACGCGCTCTGCGATCTGGAGGACCTGTTCAATAAGAACGTGACCGAAGTCGCTGCTCTGCTTGGCGCAGACAACGTCAGCATGAAGACTGTGCGCGGCATGTTCTGGGCGGCCTTGCAGGATTATCATCCCGACGTTGATCTCAAAGCGGCCGGCCGGATTATCACCGATGCTGGCATGCCGACGGCAATGGAGGCCATCGGCAAGGCGTTCAAGGCGGCGTTCCCGGAGAACAGCGGCTCGCACCCTCGGAAGGCAGCGAAGGCATAGACTGGTCTTCGCTGCTGGAATCCTGGGTTGCCGCGGAGCAGCCGGCAGCGTTGTTCTGGCGGCTCACACTCCGCGAGATCTCCGTTATCTTGAAGGGCGCCAACGCAAACTTGCGCAGGCGGCACGACGAGGCGGCCTGGCTCGCCTGGCACATCGAGGCGCTAGCTCGCGCCAAGAAGCTGCCGAAGCTTGAAAACATGCAATCGAAGGCGCCGCAGCGATCTCGCCGGATGAGCCCGGGCGAGATGATCGCGATGGCGCATCTGTGGACGGCGGCGACTGCGCGTTCGTCTTGATCCGGAGGAGTGGCTTTGGCTAGCACCGTTATTGGCTCGCTGCGTGTCAACCTCGGTATTAACACGGCCGCATTTGTTGGCGGCCTGCAGAATGCCACGAAGCATCTCGATCGCGTCGGGAAGCAGATGCAGGCCATCGGCCGCCGGATGTCGAGCTCCATCACCGCGCCGATGGCCATCGCGGGCACTGGCATCCTCAAGATGTCGGCCGACTTCGAGCAGGCCATGTCAAACATGTCTGCCGTGCTGCGCCCCACCCAGGAGGAGTTCAAAAAGCTCAGCGATCTTGCTGTGCTGCTGGCACAAACAACGAAGTACACGGCGAAGGAAGCGGCGGACGGCATGGAGATGCTGGCTCGCAACGGCATCGACGCGGCAAACATTCTGGGCGGAGCGGCGACGGCCACCCTCAATCTCGCCTCGGCCGCCAATGCCAGTCTGCCTTCGGCCGCTGACGCGATGACGGACGTCATGGTCGCGTTCAAAAAGACGGGGCCAGAGCTGACCGACGTTGTGAATAACATCGCCGGTACGCTCGTGAACTCAAAGATGGGCTGGGAAGATTATTTCGGTGCCATGAGCCAGGCGGCGGGCATCGCCGGTTCATCCGGCATGTCGTTCTCCGACATGAATGCCATCCTCGCTGCGACGGCACCTGCGTTCAAGAATGGTACTGAGGCCGGCACGTCGTTCAAGGGGTTCCTGTTGAAACTGGCGCCGTCCAGCAAACAGGCAAAGGAGATCATGCGCGATCTCAATCTCGAGTTTTTCAATGCCCAAGGGTTCATGAAAACGGCGGGCGAAATTGCCGAAGAGTTGCGCACCAAGGTCGGCAAGTTGACGAAACAGTCTCAAGTGGAGGTTCTTGGGGCGCTGTTCGGGCAACGCACGATCCGAACTGCTCTGCGCCTGATGGAGGAAGGGGCCGCAGGTATCGAGCGGTTTCGCGAAAAGATCGCCAAGGGGGACGCGGAGCAGATGGCCAAGACGCGTCTGGATAACTTCTGGGGCTCCTGGAACATGCTGAGGGCGGCCGTTGAGAGCGCAGCAATAGCGATCGGCAATTCCGGGTTTCTGGCGTGGGCACGTTCTGCTGTTGATAGCGTTGCCGAGTTCGCCCGTTCGGTCGCGGCCCTCAATCCGGAGTTGCTCCGTTTCATCGCAATTATGGGAATGCTGGTCACTGTTGCTGGTCCGGCGATCGCCGGCATCGGGCTTTTGGTGGCAGGCATTGTGGCGATTGGCGGGCCCGTCTCGTGGACGATCGTCGCGATCGCGGCCCTGGTCACAGCGATCACGGCTTACTGGGACGAGATCAAGATCGCTACGCGGATGCTGACCAACGTGTTCTCGGACGTTTACGAGAGCATAAAGGGGTGGTGCGTGTCAGTTTACGGCGCGGTGAAAGAGTGGCTCGTCGATAAGTTCGGATGGGCCATTGATGGGCTGACGAGCATGATGGAACGTGTGAGCAACACGTTCAGCGGCCTCACCGAGTTGGATGACGTCAAGCGGGAAGCTCAAAACACTCAGATGGCCATCGACAAGGCGTTCGATGGCATGAAGGCGAGCGGCGTGGCCGCCGGGAAGGCCGTCGCATTCGCCTGGCGGCAAGCGGCGGCGGACATCAAGCGAGAGGCCGATGAGGCGAAGCTGAAGCTTGAGAAAATGGCAAAATGGCGAAAGGTGTTTGCGCGCCGCCGCGGACCGTCGAAAGACCAGCTTGCATCAGGGCTACCCACACGCCGCTCATCCGACGAAGTCGATCTCGGCACCTACGGCACCGAAGCGTTCGACTCCAGTCAGCATGAGGATGGCGAGCGCATCATCAAACAGTTGAAGAAGAGCACGGAAGCGCTCGCTCGGGAGGGGAAGCGCGTTTTCGATGAGACGCGTACACCAGCGGAAGCACTGCGCATCGAGTTGACACGCCTGGACAACCTGGTGAATTCCGGTTCGATCGACTTCGAGACGTACTCGCGGGCGGTCAAGGCGGCGAAGGACGAGTTCTCCGGCTATAATGATCTCGTGCGCGAGGGAAAAAGTGTCTTCGAGGCAACGCGGACGCCTGCAGAAGCGCTGCGCCTAGAGTTCGAGCGCCTGAATAAGCTGGTGAATGTCGGAGCTATAGACTTCGATACATATACACGAGCCGTAGCCCAGGCGCAGGACGAGTTCACGGGCCTCAATCGTGTTGCCGAGAATGTCAGCCAGTCGTTCGGTTCTGCGCTGGAAGACATGCTAATCGATGGCGCAAACTGGCGCGATTCACTTGCCGGGTTCCTGAAGGACATCGCCCGCGAAATCCTGCGCGTTGCGGCTCTTACGCCGCTGATGAACTCGATCAAGCAAGGCATCACGTCCGCGTTCGGATCGGGTGGCGGCGGCTTCAACCTCGGCAGCCTGTTCAGCTCACTGCCCGGGTTTGCCGACGGTGGATCGTTCCAGGTTGGCGGCACGGGTGGCATCGATAGTCAGCTCGTGGCGTTCCGCGCCTCGCCTAACGAACGCGTTACGATCACGAAGCCAGGACAGGCGCGCGGCGCGGTATCCGTCAGCATCCCCATTCAGATCGACGCCTCCGGCGCGGACACGGCAGCAGTTGTGCGTCTGGAGCGTGGTCTCGAACAAGCTATCGGCAGCATGCGCCGCGTGGCAGTCGAAGCGGTCAGCGAAGCCATGGATAGGAATATCGCGTGATGGCTCTCATCATGCCGCCCTACGAGTTCCCGCGCGAGATGCCGCTGCGGAAAGGATTCCATCCGTTCGAATCCGGTCAGTTCGAGCCGAGCTATGGGCTTGTGCGCGCACCAACGCGCGGGAGCCGCGTGCAAGTGGTCAACGTGGCGACGCCGCTGTGGGCGATGGAGTTCGCCTCCCATGTAATGCCGCACGACGAAGCCCAAGCCTATCTGGCGTGGATGCAATCACTGCGGGGTGGTGCGCGGCTCTTCAAGGCGTGGCACCCGCTGTGCAAATACCCGTATGCCTATCGCGAGGGATGGGGCTCGCTGGTGCATGCCGATGGCTCGACGCCGTTTAGTGGCTCAGGCGTGTTGAGCAGTATCGGCGAGCAGCGCGACGCGGTGACCGTTGCCGACCTTCCGGCAGGCTTCAAACTTACCTTTGGCGATATGCTGAGCATTCCGCTCGGTGCGACCGGGCGCTCGCTGCACCGCGTGATGGTGCCGGCGACGGCCAACGGCCTGGGCGTGGCTGTTGTCACGATAGAACCGTCTATTCCGCTCTCGCTCGCCATTGGCGAGGCACCTCCGGCGGTGCTGTTTGAAAAGCCGTGGTGCCTCGCCGTTATCGATGCCGACAGCATACGCGGGCCTTGGCAGCCGGGTGCATTCGGTCGGGTTTCATTTTCAGCGGTGCAGACCTTCTAAATGCGCATTCTATCGAACGACGCTCTGGCGGCGCTGGACAGCGGCCGCTTCGCGGTCCGCTGCCTGCTCACCGTCGAAATGGACGATCCCGAGGATCTATTCGCGATCTGGGATGACATCGGCAGCATCACGATCGACGGCGTCACCTACACGGGTTCGGCCGGCCGCTTCACCGTGCAGACTTCGCAATCGGTGAAGGACCTGTCGATCCAGAACCTCGATGTCACCCTGTCCGGTCTCGATAGCGAGGTTGCGAACATGATCGACAGCGCTGCGTGGCATCAGCGCCCGATCACCATTACGCGCGCAATCATCGGCACCGAAGTCCCGGCCGTGCTGCACCTGATGCCGGAGTTTGTCGGGTTTCTCGATCAGATGATCTGGCGGGAGACCCAGGGCGGCACAACTGAGCTCCGGTTCCGGGCAGAATCGACATCGCGAGAGTTCAACCGCGCCGGCGCGCGCACCCGCTCATCGGCCGATCAAAAGCAACGTGACCCGACGGACGGCCTGTTCGATTTCGCCACGGCCGCAATCACGACCCAGATCAACTGGGGGCACAGTCCGCAGGACCCGGCGGCAATGGCTAAACCGAAGCAATCCGGGCTCGCCAAACTGTTGAGCAAGATATTCTGATGCTCGAGCTCAAGCGACGGCCGGACTGGCCAGAACGGCTGATGTCGACGGTGGAGCACCACCGCAACGCGGCGTTCGAATGGGGTGCCTTTGACTGCGCGACGCTGTTTGCCGACGCGGTTGCAGCGCTTACGGACGTGGATCCGCTGGCCAGGTACAGGCCGTGGAAAAACGAGCGTTCGGCCCGCATGAAAATGATCCGCGCTGGCTTCAAGACGATGCAGACCTTCACGCGCGCGAACTTTCCGGAGATCAACCCGGCGCAGGTGCAACGTGGCGACATCGGGTTTGCGCACGAGGCAGGCAATCTTTCGTGCCCAGCCGTCGTCGTCGGTGCCCATGCGGTGTCCCGTGATGAACAGGGGTGGATCGTCATCCCGACGTCTCTGCTGACGCTGGCCTTCAAGGTAGGCTGACCAATCCATGGCTTTTGTTGCGCCCTTATTGGGTGCCGTCCTTGGCGGCATCACGGCGACGGCTGTCGGGCAGGCTGTCCTCGGCATTGGCTTGACGGTGGCTGCAAACTATCTCACGCGCCGCAAGCAGCCTGAAAGCTCATCGGCGGCGCGCGGCATGTCGCTCTCCCTTCGGGTGGAGAGCAACGAGTTCCGTGAAGTCATTCTCGGAAAGGCCGCTTCCGCCGGGTCGCTCAAGTACCACAACACCTACGGGCCCAACGGGAACGACTACCTACAGCTGCTCTACGTCTTGGCCGACCACGAATGTGACGGTCTCGACGGCATTCTTGTCGACGGTCAGCCGGTCACACGCTCCGGCAACACGGTCAACGAATATGCCGGGCACATGTGGGTGAGCTTTTTCTCCGGCGCGTGGGATCAGCCGGCCGCCGCCGAGCTCGTTGCAGAGAATGCCAACTGGAGCAGCAACAATCGCGGTCGCGGCGTATGCTACGCCGTCGTCACGCTGAAATTCGACGCGACTCGGTTTCCCAACGGGATCCCATCGTTCTTGTTCGTGGTGCGCGGGGCAAAGCTCTACGACTGGCGCAAGGATTCCACCAACGGCGGCTTGGGCTCTCAGCGCTGGGGGCAGCCGAGCACCTACGAGTGGAGCGATAATCCGACCGTCTGCCTCTACAATTGGAAGCGCGGCATCTACGTCAACGACGATCGCCTTGCCGGCATGAACGCGCCGGCGTCGTCACTGCCGCTTTCCGAATGGACCGCGGCCGCCAACGCCTGCGACGAACTCGTTGCGCGCAAAGACGGTGGTTTCGAGAAGCGTTACCGCATGGGCGGCGTGATCCCAGTCGATACGCAGAACTCTGTGGTCGTCACCGAGAACCTAGCGAGCAAGGCCGGTGAGCTGGTTGACAGCGGCGGCGTGTTCAAGCCGCTCGCTGGCGTGGCGCAGGCTTCGGTGATGACGATCACTGATGACGATCTGATGGCCGGCGAGCCGGTCGAGATCACGCCTAAGCTTTCGCGCGGCAGCTTGATCAATGCGGTCTTCGGAACGATTCAAGACCCGGAGCAAGCCTATCAGGCTACAGCGCTGCCGCCGCGCATTTCGCCATCGGACGAAGCGGCGGACGGCGGCATCCGGCTCGAAGATCACTTCAACTTCGCCTTTGTCCAGTTCCCCACGCAGGGGCAGCGCATCCTGGAGATTTTGCGCCGCAAGGGCCGGTTCCAGAGGCAAGTATCGGTTCCCCTACGCTCGCGCTTCGCGGTTCTTGAAGCCGGAGACTGGATCACCTGGAAATCGGACCGTTACCGGTACTCCGGAGCGCGGTTCGAGGTGATGAATGTCGGCTTGAACCGCGATCTGACTGTTTTGCTCACGCTGCGGGAGATCGACGAGTCCATCTTCGCGTGGTCCCCGGCAACGGACGAACTCGATCCTGACAATCCGATGCCAGTTGCCGCCGGAGGGTCCACATTCAGTACGGTTCTGGGCGTACAGCTCTCTACGGTCGAGATAGCGGCGACGGAAACCGTCAGGCGCCCTGGCCTGCGAATCACTTGGACGCCAATCGACGACGGCACGGTAGTCAGCCTCGAGCTGGAATACCGCAAGGTCGGCGATACGCATTCCTTGGCTCGCAGCATCCTCGACCTCTCGGCGAGCGAATACACTTGGCTCGACGGCGTGCAGGGCGGTGTGCAATACGAGGCGCGTCTGCGGCCCTCGGTGCAGCCCGACCGAGCAGTCAACTGGACCGGCTGGCATCAGACAGCGGAAAACACCGGCGCGCAGGTAGTTGATGCGGCGGCGCTCGCCGAGGCCGTGCCGACCGACACGATCACGCCCGAAATGCTCTCGGCGCAAACCCGCTTCGAACTCTCGTTGGCGACCGCGAAATCGGAGATCCAGGGGTCCGTTGCTGCGCAGATCGCCGAGGCCTTCGAGTGGGCCCAGAAGACCGGCGAGGCGGCGCTGCAGGCGCTGGCCAATGGCCACGAGAACGGTGCGCAGCTGCTCACCGAGCGGGTGGAGCGCGTTAATGGGCAGAACGCGCTCGCCCAGCAGATCACGCAGGCGATGACGTGGATCGACGACAATGCGCTGGTCGTTTCGGAGGTGATCGAGAGCGTCGACGGCATCAAGGGGCGCTGGGGCGTCTCGATCAATGCCAATGGGGTTGCCACCGGGTTCGCAACGCTTTCGGGCGAGGGCCCGACGACCGATTTCGTGGTGGCGGCGAACAGCTTCACCTATGCCGATCCCGATATCGCCGGAGGCGAGCCGCAGCCGGTGTTCATCATCTCCGAAGACCCTTTGAACCCGGGCCAGCACCGCGCCTATCTCAACGGCGAGTTGATCGCGGAGGCCATCCGGGCGGGGAAGGTGAGTGTGGGCGAACTGTCGGCGATCTCGGCGAATGCCGGAGAGCTCGTCTCGGCGTTGATGCGCGATCCCAACAATATCGTGCGCTGGGAAGTGAACGACGAGATCCAGAAGATCTGGCGAACGGACGGCACGATGACGTTCGATTTCGGCAACAAAATAGTCAGGATGGAGTTTTGATGTCCGGTGTGCTGCAGGTGAAAGATGGTGTCTGCGCCATCTGGACCGGTGCGACAGACGATCTCCCATTCACCCAGCCTCTCAATCACCTCGGGCGTGTCAAGTTTCACTCGGCGCTACCGTACACGAAGATCATTGACGTTCGTCCGATCACCCTCAATCTCCCAGGTGTCTCCGGTACGGCGCTTAGAACTGCGAGTTATGCGCTGTTCGCCCATGGGCGTCCCGGGCAGCCGTGGATCCTCGGCAAACTGACAGTGAAGGGGTACGAGGTGGCCTTTACCGGCAGCGTGCCTGTGCAGCAGGTTTCGGGGACGCCATATGCGCGCTTTCTCGCGCTCGGAGCTGACGCGACGTACGTTTACATCCACGAATATTGCCCGATGCAGGGCAGCGCGCAGGGTAACAACTGGACGTCGCTGCCCGCCCTCAGCGTGCCGATGACGGTTTATGTCACTGACGAGCTACTCTAATGACGACAGCCTTTGAAATTACCCCCGGATACATGCGGATGGCTGGCGGGCTGTTCGACACTCGCAACCGCTATATTCGCAAGGTGTCGGGTGGCGCTACGATGTCCATCGTCAACGGCGCCTCGATGGCGGCTGCGTTCGTATCCGGGAATCCGGGGCAGGTTCACTGGAGATGGCAAGTCGGTGGCGCGACGTTTACCGGCGGCGGCAGCCCGCCGGGGACGCCTAGCGCTCAAACACTCATCGCGCTCTGATGCTGCTGATCGCTGACGGGCGGCTGCGCATCAGCGGCGCGGATGGCGGTACGCGCTTCGATAGCGACGAGGGCCTCTTTCACCCGATCTCGTCCGTGCAGGGTGCGCTCAGCATGGGACAGTACACCACTGGAAACGGCGTATCGATCAACGTGGCCGATAGCTTTTTTCTCGGTAATTGCCACGCAGCCTGCACGCACGTCATTGGCGCGATGAAGTTCACCCTCAACAACTACGCCGCCGGCATGGCATTCGATCGCTGGCATACGATCATGGGCGGCTCGGCGCTCTGGGTTCTCGACGGAGAAGCGGGATTTCAATCTGTTGTCGGGTCGAACCAGTCCGACATCATTCAGTTCGTCGCCTATTCGTTCCGAGTGACATCAGGTCAAGTGTACATGGACCGACGCGTGGCCATGGGCGGAACGCCAGCCATTTACGCCGTTCTGCCGCACCAGATCCAATACAAGCTCAAGGCTGGGTATTTCACCTAAGCCGCCGCGTCCCGTGGCGCGGCCCACCACTTGCTCGGCCCGTGCCGAGCATTGCCTCTTTCCATCCGTGTCATCTAGGAATCCAACATGGCCATCTGGTATCGGCAGGGCGCCGCTTCGGTCGAGAACGGCGCGACATCCGTCACCGGCACGCTCACGGGCTGGCTCAACCAGGTGAAGCCGGGCGACGGCATCACCTTCGACGACGGATGCTCGTGGTACGAGATTGCCGCCGAGCCCGTCAGCAACACCGCGTTGGTGCTGGCGACGCCGTATGCAGGCGAGACCGTCTCCGGCGCCGCCTACGCCATCGACCGGCGGAGCCCACAGTGGTCGCTCGCTTCCGATCTTGCGGTGAAGGTCGCGGCGCTGCTGGGTAAAATCACCACGCTGCTGCTCACCAACGGCAAGCCGAACGATGGCATCGGCAACGACGGTGCCATCGCATTCGATTCCGGCGCGCAGCTGTTCTATTTCAAGTCCGGCGGCGAATGGGACGAAGGGACGAGCCTCAAGGGTGACGGCGGTTGGTCACCCGTATTCGCGCTGGCCAGTGACGGCGAGCGCCGCGTGTTGCAGGTTGTCGATTGGGTGGGCGGTGAAAGTGAAAAGCCGCCTGTCGATCTCTACGTCGGGGTCAGCGGCCTGACAGAAACCATCGGTGAGGCGGCGGACGTCCGTGGGGCGCAAGGCGTGTCGGGCGATGACGGCAGCGATGGCGCAGACGGAAACGACGGATGGTCTCCCATCCTCGCCGCCATTGCCGATAGTGATCGGCGCGTCTTCCGGGTGGTTGATTGGGTTGGCGGTGAAGGAACGAAGCCCGCCGCCGGCAAATATCTCGGGCCCTCCGGTCTTGTCGATGCGGTTGGCGATGGTACGGACGTGCGCGGCCCTGCGGGCTCTGGCGCGGGCGATGTCGTAGGCCCTGGTGCAACGGTAATCGCAGGCGAGATCGCGGTATTCAGCGACACGACGGGAGAGGCGATCGAGGGCGCTGGCGTAACGATTGGCGCCATAGGTGCCGCCATCGCTGGCAAGATGGATACGATCACCGAGGCGCTCGCGCTGCCGGAAGTCGAGGACGACCCGGAGACGCCGAGCGCGGGCACGAAGCTGCTCTATGCCAAGGACGACGGCAAGGTTTACACGAAGAACAGTGCTGGCGCCGTCGTAGAGGTTGGCGCGGGAGCCGCCGGCGGCCGTGAAGTGCTGACAGCGAACCGCACCTACTACGTGCGAACAGACGGCAGCGATAGCAACAACGGCCTGTCGAACACGTCTGGCGGCGCGTTCCTCACGATCCAGAAGGCGATCGACACTGTGGCCGGGCTGGATCTCGGCATCTACACCGTCACGATTTCAGTCGGTGCCGGCACCTTCACGGGTGCCAATATACTTAAGAAACTGACGGGCGCGGGATCAGCCGCCATTAAAGGCGCCGGCGCAACAACTATCGTATCGGTGTCGAGCGGGAACTGCTTTTATGCCAACGGCGGCGTTCTAAATTGGTTGCTAGAAGATATGAAGATGGCAGCCCCAGCAGGCTCGGCTATCGTCGCGGACAACTTCTCCTATATCACCTTCGCCAATGTCGAATTTGGCGCCGTCAGTTCCAGCGGGCGGCACCTTTACGCAACAGGCGGCGCGAAGATTGAAGCGACAGGCAACTATACGATCAGCGGCGGGGGGCAGATCCACGCCCTAGCCACATGGACTGGGCAAGTCGCAGTCGTCGGCCGGGCTGTCACCCTAAGCGGCACGCCAGTATTTCCGACGGCGTTTGTCTACGCCTCCCGCCTTGGGAAGATCGAAGCGAACGGAATTACCTTTTCCGGATCGGCGACAGGGCCGCGCTACCTTTCGGATAACAACTCGATCGTCTTCACGAACGGCGGTGGAGCAAACTACTTCCCCGGCAACGCGGCTGGTTCCGTGACATCGGGAGGCATCTACTCATGATCTTGTTCGATCCTCGCGACTGGTTCTGGATTGTCGGCGCAGACGAGAGCAGAGCGTGGTCGAGTGCGGCGGGGCAGTACGTCACTGAATACCCCGGCGACTGCACAACGCGCATCGGAACTGAGGAAGAGCTCGCGGACGTCCTGCGCCCATACGGTCTGCCGCTCCCGCTCTATGTTCTCGACGACTATCGCAAGACCGCGCAAGCCCATATCGATGCTGTAGCTGGCACGCGCAATTACGATAGCGGCGCCTCCATGGCCGGCTATGTAAATTCTTCGGTGCCGTCGTGGGCAGCTGAAGCCGCGGCTTTCGTCGCGTGGCGTGATGCAGTGTGGGTCTACCTCTTCGCACAGATTGAAGCGGTGCTAGAGGGCCAGCGCAGCCAGCCGACGCCGGCGGGGCTCGTGGCCGAAATACCCGCGATCGAATGGCCGGTCATCGATTAGCCCGCGCCGGGCGGAATTCACCAGCTGAACGGATAGAGTTTGCGGCCCACGCCCTGGCGCCGCAAAGATCAGCGCGCGCACATTCAGGGGACGTTCCGCATGCGGGAGCACATTGACCCGGTTGTTGACGGAAGGCCGACACCGCCGCCCTGGCTGCTGAAAGTCTGCAGACCGCTTCTCAGGGTGCTGGTCTTCGGCAGTCTGTTCGTCCTGCTCTTTGCGTGGCTGGCCGCGCAGCGGCTTAAGCGTCGCGCTTTCGGGGGCTGACCAGCCGCCCTTTCTGCCGCCGCCTCCGGGCGGCTTTTTTGATTCCAGAACATCAACGGGGGAGCCATGACCTACAGCGTCATGAACGACCGGCTGCTGCAAGGCGGCCGGGCGGTGCCGTTCGTGCCGACGCCCAACCAGGGCGGACGCATCGAGCCGGCATTGATCGTGGTGCACTTCACAGCCGACCACCTCGATCCGGAGGATTCGGTGCGCTGGTTCGCGCAGGAGAAATCGAAGGTCTCGGCGCACCTTATCATCGGCCGTGACGGTTCCATCACGCAGATGGTCGACCTCGACCGGCGCGCATGGCATTGCGACCCGAGTTCCTGGAACGGGAAACCCAGCGTCAACGGTTTCTCGATCGGCATCGAGATGGACAACCCCGGCAAGCTCACGCTTCGCGGCAACGATGGCGTCGCCTGGTTCGGCACCAGATTCGACCGCGCAGAATACGGCCTCGTCGAGCACCGCAGCGACAAGTACGGCCACGGCCTGTGGATGCCTTACACGTCGGAGCAGATGGAGGCCCTGCGCGGCGTCATCGTCGCGCTGCTCGAGGCGTACCCCTCGATCGTCGACATCTGCGGCCACGACGAGATCTGCGTGCCCGCCAAGCGCAAGGACGATCCCGGGCCGCTGATGGATATGGACGCCTTGCGCGCCATGCTCGGCAACCGCAGGCCGCAAAGCGCCGGCTCGGTCACCGACGCGCAGGAGGCGCTGGCGCAGCTCGGATACGCACCGGGCGACGTCGACGGCCTGATGGGCCCGCGCACGCGCGCCGCCATCCGTGCCTTCCAGGAGCAGAACGGGCTGCACGTCACCGGTGCGCTTGATGGCATCACTGGCCAGCGGCTCTTCAGCGAGACCGCCAAGCCGATGCCGACGGGGACGCGAGAGGATCAGCCCGTCGCGCAAGCGCCGGGAACATGGGTCGTCAAGCGCGGCGCCGAGGGGACGGCGTCAACGACACTGATCGAGGCGGCGGCGAACTACGCCGACCCGCTGCAGGCAATCGACGGCGCCGACAAGGCCATCGCGCACGCCGAGAAGGGGCGCGCCGTGGTGGAGCGCTCCACCGGCATCCTCGACTGGCTCATCGCCTACCTGCAGACGCCGCAGGGGCTGCGCGTCGGCATCGTGCTCACGCTCTGCGTGGCCACCTGGATCATCGCCCACCGGACCGATGTGCGCGCGCGGCTGGCGCGGCTCACCGGCCGGCCGGCCTAACGGAGGCGTCTCATGATCTTTGTCACCGCAATCAAATGGGCGTGGGCGCTGGTGTTGCCCTGGGTCGGCCCGCTGCTGCCGCCGCTGCTGCGCAACATCCCCGCGCTGGCCACCCTTCGGCGCTGGGCGCGGCGGGGGTTCATCGCCGCGCTCGTCCTGGCGGCACTCCTCAGTCTCTACGTTGCCATGCGGACGTTGCGAAACCCCGTCGAGGAGCGTGTCTCCGCCGCCGAGGTCAACGCCAGTCTCTACGCCGAGCGCAACCGGCAGCTCACCCGATCGGTCGCGCAGCTGGAGCGCTCGCTGGCCATCCGCGAGCGAGAGAAGGCCGCCGCCGAGAACGAAATCGCCGAACTTCGCGCAACCATGGAGGCATCCCGTGCGCAATCTCCGAATCCCGATGCTGTTGTGTTTCCCGCTGACGATCCTTGGCTGCGCGCAAAGCAGCGCCGTTAAACCGCCCCCGGCGATCGTGACGCCGGCGAATACGCAGGATCTCGCCGCCGTTCGTTGTCCGCCCGCCGATCAGCGCGCGGTAGCCGAGTTCAAGCGCACGACGCGGCCGCCCGCGGGCGGGATCACCAAACGCGCGGCGCAGGAGTGGCTCGACGCCTACGAGGAGGCAGAGCGGCGCAAGAACCGCGCCGGCCAGCGGCTGCTGTCGGAGTACGAATCCTGCCGGTCGGGCAGCGATGACACCTGGCAGGCCGTCACGCGGGCGCTGGGGGCGGTCTAGGCGGCGACGGTAGGCGTACGGCGTAGGGTGAGGCACTGGCAGAGGGAAAGCCATGCGCGATGGGCCACGGCGAAATGAACGGATACCCGAGCTGGCCGCAGTTGGTGGAGGTGATGGACCGCGGTTTCGACCGCATGGATCACCGCCTGACGGTTTCGACGAATCGCATCCACGACCGGCTGACCACTTCGGAGGGGGTGCTGCACAAGCGGATCGATGGCGTGCGGGGGGAGGTGATCCGGCTTGGTGCCGCCATCGCGGCGCAGCAGTCGGCGCTGCCATCCCCGCCGGCGCCGGGACGTCTCGCCAGGGCGAAGGCCTGGGCGGAGCAGATAGCGGCCTTGAGGGAGCTATTGCTGCTGCTGTGTCTGGCTATCGCCGGTCTAACGGCGGTGGTGCAGGCCCCGGAGATCAAATCGGGGCTGCGGGAGGCGGCGGCGCTGCTGGCGTCCCACCGGAGCCTGCATTTGAAAACGTCCGACTGATGCTGTGGGTGGGCGCACTCACATGCGTCTCGATGGGGGTGCTCGCCGTTCTCATCGCCTGACACCGCCCGGTCCGAACCTCGAGCGGCGCGTGCCCCAGCCCCCGTCCCGCAGCCGTTCGAGCCAGCCCCCGCCACCGGCCCAGCCAGCCAGTGGCGGGGGCGATTTTTTGCTTTTGTAGTCAATGGCTTAGAAAGCTAACCGGAACGGGATGCGGGTTTGACTGCATTGACTGTAGCGGGGTCCGGATTTGAGTCCTCGAGGGAACCGTGGGCCGGACCCTGACCGGCGGACAGCTCTGCGTGGAATATCGCGGGGCGATTGTGCCGACTTTTGTGCGGAACTCGGTTCGTTTTGTTCGCGGCTCGTTCTCGACCGCCGATGCCTGCGGGAGAAGCTATAAGCCCATAATATTAAAGGAAATAAGTGGTAGCGGGACCCGGACTTGAACCGGGGACCTACGGATTATGATTCCGCCGCTCTAACCAACTGAGCTATCCCGCCACAGAGCGCCGTCTATAGGGACGCAGCCGCTCCGCTGTCAAGAAGA
>Ga0182749_1000113_pt1 | contig 99289 bp, 98 predicted proteins | sample eDN3rd37CKraftMG_FD_128875 | JGI IMG/M metagenome (GOLD analysis project Ga0182749, IMG submission 128875) | Enriched Miracle-Growth compost microbial communities from Emeryville, California, USA - eDNA 3rd pass 37_C Kraft MG (version 2) (version 2) ...
CAGAAGAGGCTCGATGCGAACCCATTGATCGTCTCGAAGTCCATAGCGTCGGGTCATTGAACGGCTGCGCTCGCAAGAAAACCCAAGCTTCGCTTATCTAGTCAATTGATGACAGGCCCTAGCCGTCGCGGCCGGAGGCCGCTCCCGCAAGCCTGCGGCAACCCTGTGGGAGCGGCCTCCGGCCGCGAAAGCCGGCCTCAGTCGTTGCCGTACTGCGCCACATGCGCCTCGCGCCAGACGACGCAGGCGGCCGGGTCGCCCGCCGGCTTCGCCGCCGCCGGCACCGTGCCCTCGTAGAAGGCGATCCGCTTGGCGCCGCCGAACAGGTCCAGCCGGCGCAGCGGCCGCAGGCCGTCCAGCCGGCCGCACAGCGAGCCGAGCCAGTCCAGCCGCTCGCGCTCGCGCAGCGCCGTCTCGTCCACCGCCAGCAGCACCGCCTCGCCGGCATGCGCCGCGCGCAGCGCCGCCTCGTCGCGGCGCCAGACCGCCAGCTGCGGCGCGCGGCCGTGCTTGGCGTTGAGCGGGCTGTCCAGCGCATACACCGGCCGCTGCCCGTTCCACTGGAAGTCCAGCTCGGCGGCCAGCATGAAGTTGTCGGCCACCACGACCGCCGGACGGCCGTCGAGCAGCGCATCCGCCGCCCGCGCGCCCTCGCGCCAGCCGACGAAGTTGGACGGAAAGGCCTTCAGCCCGGCCAGCCGCTGCGCGCCCTGCCCGCTCGCGGCCAGCCCCAGGTAGGCCAGCCCGGCCAGCAGGCCCAGCGCCGCCACCGCGCCGGCCAGCCACGGCGCGAGACGCCAGTCGCGCTCGCGCCACAGCACCGGCAGCGCGGCCAGCAGCGGCAGGTAGCCTGGCAGCGGCCAGTGCGCGCGGAAGCGCAGGTCGTCGGCGAACAGGCCCAGCGCGAAATACAGCCCGACGAAGCCGAGCGAGCTCACCGCGAGCAGGTCCCATGGCGCGCCCTCGCCGCGTCTTCGCCAGGCGCGCCACGCCGCCCACAGCAGCAGCGCGTAGAGCACCGGCGTGCAGGCCAGTGCCTGCTCCAGCGGCTGCGCCAGCGCATCGGCGTGGAAGCGCCACGGGTTGCGCTCGACCAGCTGGAACGCCACGCCGGCCCCGCGCTGCTGCCAGTTCGACACCGCCAGCGGGACCAGGCCCGGCGCCATCGCCGCCAGCGCCAGCCACAGGCCGGGACGCCGCCACAGCGCGCGGCCGCGCGGCGTCAGCACGCACAGCAGCAGGCCGACCAGCAGCGGCATCGCGGCACGGTAGTGGGTCAGCCAGCATGCGGCCAGCGCCGCGCCGAGCAGCAGCCACTGCCACGCGCGGTCCTCCGCCATCGCGCGCAGCAGCGCGTACAGCGCGAGCAGGATCGCCAGCGTCAGCGGCACGTCGGGCAGCGCCAGCACGCCCAGCGTGCCGGCCAGCGGCAGCAGCAGGCTCAGCAGGCCCGCCTGCCAGGCCGCGCGCGCGTCGCCGAAGGCGCGCCGCGCGAAGGCCACCAGCAGCCACGGCAGCAGGCCGCCGAGCAGCAGGAACGGCCAGCGCGTGCCGAACGCGCCGTGTCCCGCGGTCGCCTCGCCGAGCCGGACCAGCCACGCGGTCAGCGGCGGCAGGTCGCTGTAGCCCCAGGCCGGATGGCGGCTCTCCTGCCAGTAGAACGCCTCGTCGCCGAACGGCGGCAGCGTGCAGGCCAGCCACAGCTTGGCGGCGGAGAGCGGCACGAAGAGCGCGACGAACGCCGCTCGCCAGCGCGCGGCGGCGGCCGCTACACTGCCCCGCACGCCCGCGCCCCGTTCCCGCCCCAAGGAACCCATGTCCGCCACCACTCCGCTGCCCGAGGAAACCCTGCACGCGCGCCTGGAAGCGGCGATGGCGCAGGTCAATCGCGTACTGCTGGGCAAGCCGCGCCAGGTGAAGCTGGCCTTCGCCTGCCTGATCGCCGGCGGCCACCTGCTGCTGGAGGACGTGCCCGGCGTGGGCAAGACCACCCTGGCGCACGCGCTGGCGGCGAGCTTCGCGCTGGACTTCCAGCGCGTGCAGTTCACCAGCGACCTGCTGCCCTCGGACATTATCGGGGTCAGCGTGTACGAGCGCGAGAGCGGGCTGTTCCGCTTCCATCCCGGCCCGATCTTCACCGGCCTGCTGCTGGCCGACGAGATCAACCGCGCCACGCCCAAGACGCAGAGCGCGCTGCTGGAGGCGATGGCCGAGGGCCAGGTGACCGTGGACGGGCAGACCCACGCGCTGGCGCAGCCGTTCTTCGTGGTCGCCACGCAGAACCCGCTCGACCTCAACGGCACCTTCCCGCTGCCCGACTCGCAGCTGGACCGCTTCATGCTGCGGCTGTCGTTGGACTACCCGGACCCGTCCGCCGAGCGCGCCCTGCTCACCGGCAGCGACCGCCGCGAGCTGCTGACCCGGCTCGAACCGCAGCTGGACGGCGCGGGTCTGGCCGCGCTGCACCGGCAGGCGCAGACGGTGGTCGCCAGCCCGGCGCTGCTGGACTACCTGCAGGCGCTGCTCGCCGCCAGCCGCCGGCACGCGGAGATCCGCGTCGGCCTGTCGCCGCGCGCCGGCCTGGCCCTGCTCGGCGTGGCGCGCGCATGGGCGCTGCTCAGCCACCGCGACCACGTGCTGCCCGAGGACGTGCAGGCGGTGTTCGTGCCGCTCGCCGGGCACCGCCTGGTGTCCGCGCGCGGCGCCGGCGGCGACGCGCTGGCGCGCGCCCTGCTGGCCGAGGTGGCGGTGGATTGATGCGGCAAGCGCTGCGCCGCCTGCAGCAGGCCGCCGAGCGGCGGCTGCCCGCCCTCACCCGCTACCGCCGTCCCGAGCCGCTGCCGATCGAGCTGCACCGCCGGCGCATCTACATCGTGCCCACCGGCTTCGGCCTCGGCTTCGGCGTGCTGCTGCTGGTGATGCTGCTGGGCGGGCTCAACTACGCCAACAACGCCGCGCTGCTGCTCACCTGCGTGCTCGGCGCGGCGGCGGCGGCCAGCATGCTGGCCACCTTCCGCGCCCTGCACGGGCTGCGCCTGGGCGCCATCCAGGCCGGGCAGGCGATGGCCGGCGACCCGCTGGCGGTGACGCTCGCCTTCGAGTCCGCGCATCCGCGCGAGGCGCTGCGCGTGAGCCTGGACCGCGACCCCGCGGCGGCCGCCTTCGCCGTCCCGGCCGGCCGCGCCGAGGTGACGCTGCGCATCGCCACCCAGCGGCGCGGCTGGCAGGCGCTGCCGCGGCTGCGCGTGTGGAGCACCTGGCCGCTGGGCCTGTTCCGCGCCTGGAGCTGGCTGCACCCGCAGCAGCAGGTGCTGGTGTGGCCGCGCCCGGAGGTTTCCGGCCCCGCGCCCGCCGCGCCGGACGGCACGCGCCAGCGCCCGCGGCTGCACCACGGCGACGACCTGGCCACGCTGCGCGACTACCGCGGCGGCGACCCGCTGCGCCACGTCGCGTGGAAGGCCAGCGCGCGCCACCACGGCCTGCTGGTGAAGGACTTCGAGCAGCCGCAGGTCCTGCAGGAATGGCGGCTGGACTGGCGCGAGCTGCCGGGGCTGGACCCGGAGGCGCGCATCGCCCGCCTTGCCCGCTGGCTGGGCGAGGCGCGCGCCCGCGGCCTGCGCTGGAGCCTGTGGCTGCCCGGCGACCCCATCGGCACCGGCAGCGGCCAGGCGCACTACGCGCGCTGCATGAGCGCGCTGGCGCTGCTGCCGTGAACCCGTTCCGCCGCCGCGCGAGGACACCCGCCGCCGCGCTCGACGCGCGCGTGTTCGATCCGCTCTGCCTCACCATGGCGGTGGTGCTCGCCGTGCACGCGCCGCACCTGCCGGCGTGGCTGACGGCGGTCCTGGCCGCGCTGCTCGGCCTGTGCTGGTGGCGCAGGCGCCGGCGGCGCCGCGTGGTGCCGGGATGGCTCAAGCTGCCGCTGCTCGTGGCGCTGGGCGCGGCGGTGGTCGCCAGCTACGGCACGCTGTTCGGGCGCGAGCCGGGCTCGGCGCTCGCGGTGGGTCTGCTGGTGCTCAAGCTGCTCGAATGCGAGACGCCGCGCGACGCGCGCGTGGGCGTGAGCTTCGCCTGCTTCGGGCTGATGGCCGCGCTGCTGTTCGGCCAGGGCCTGGTCGCCACCGTGGTGGTCGCGCTCGGCCTGCTGCCGGCGCTGGCCACGCTGCGCGCACTGGAGCCCGCGCACGCCTGGGCCGGACTGCCGCGCGAGCTGCTGCCCGGCGCGACCCTGCTCGGCGTCTCGCTGCCGCTGGCCGCGCTCGCCTTCCTGCTGGTGCCGCGGCTGGACACGCCGCTGTGGGGCGCGCCGAACGACGCGCAGGCCACCACCGGGCTGAGCGACTCGATGTCGCCGGGCAGCTTCACCGACCTGCTCACCGACGACCATCCCGCGCTGCGGGTGAGCTTCGACGGCGCGCCGCCGCCGCCGGAGCAGCGCTACTTCCGCGCCTACGTGATGTGGCGCTACGACGGGCGCAGCTGGCGCCACGCGCCGTACGCGCGCGACGACGGCGCCCCCGTGCCGCTGGTCGGCCGGGACCCGCTCCGCTACCGCGTCGACATGGAGCCGACCGGCCAGCGCGCGCTGCCCGCGCTGGACGCGCCGATCCAGGTGCCGGCCGGCACCCGGCTCAGCCGCGACCTGGAAGTCGTGCGCGAGCGGCCGGTGCGCGACCCGCTCTCCTACGGCATGCAGTCGGTGCTGCGCTACCAGCTGGAGGCCTCGCTGTCCGACGCCGTGCGGCGGCGCGCGCTGCAGCTGCCGCCGGGCTTCAACCCGCGCGCGCTGGCGCTGGGCCAGGACTGGCGCCGGCGCTACGGCGCCGACGATGCGGCCATCGTGCAGGCCGCGCTGGCGCTGTTCCGCGACGGCGGCTTCCGCTACAGCCTGGCCGCGCCGCCGCTGGGCCGCGACGCGATGGACGATTTCCTGTTCGGCACGCGCGAGGGCTTCTGCGAGCACTACGCCTCCGCCTTCACCGTGCTGATGCGCGCGGCCGGCGTGCCGGCGCGCGTGGTCACCGGCTACCAGGGCGGCTTCTGGAACCGCATGGGCGAGTACCTGCTGGTGCGGCGCTCCGACGCGCACGCCTGGAGCGAGGTGTGGCTGGCCGGGCGCGGCTGGGTGCGCGTGGACCCCACCGCCGCGGTGCGGCCCGAGCGCGTGAGCCTGGGCGCGGCGGCCGCGGCCGGCGACCAGCTCGGCTGGTCGCACGCCGGCTGGCTGCAGGGCCTGCGCGACCGCTGGGACATCGTCAACCGTTGGTGGAACCAGGGCGTTATCGGTTTCGACGCGCTCCGCCAGCGCGGGCTGCTCGCCCCGTTCGGCGTCCGCGACGCGGACGCCCGCACGCTGGGCCTGCTGCTGGCGGTCGCCAGCGCGGCCTGCGCCGGGCTCGGGCTGGCGTGGGCGCTGTGGCGCCGCGGCCCGCGCGATCCGGTGCTGGCCGCCTGGCGGCGGCTGGAGAGCCGGCTGGCGCGGCGCGGCCTCGCGCGCCGGCGCGGCGAGGGCCCGCAGCACTACCTGCGCCGCGCGGCCCGCGCGCTGCCGGCGCAGCGGCAGGAGCTCGAAGAACTGATGAGGTGCTATCTCGAACTGCGCTACGCCCATCACGAACCGCCGCCTGAACTGGCGCGCCGCTTCCGCCGCGCGGCACGGGATTTCCATCCGCGCCGCGTGGTCAAATGAAGGTCAACGCGGTTGCCCGGGCAACCGTCCACGATGGAGAAACCGACATGTCCGCCTACCGCCCACTCGCCCTGGCCGCAGCCACCGCGCTGCTGACCGCCTGCGCGACGGTGCCGCAGCCGTTGCAGGGCACCTACACCGACGTTCCCGTCCAGAATGCCCAGCAGGGCGGCGCCGGCGGCACCCGCGTGCGCTGGGGCGGCGAGATCATCAAGACCGAGCCCGGCCCGCAGGAGACCTGCTTCTACCTGCTGTCGCGCCCGCTGGACAGCCAGGCGCGCCCGAAGCTGGGCGACGCCGGCGCCAGCCAGGGCCGCTTCGTCGCCTGCCGCGCCGGCTTCTACGATCCGGAGGTGTTCACCCGCGGCCGCGAGCTGACCGTCACCGGCACCCTGCACGGCATCGTCAGCAAGAAGGTGGGCGACTTCGACTACGCCTACCCGCGCGTGGAGGCGGACGTGGTGTACCTGTGGCCCAAGCGCCCGGTGTACGTGAACTACCCGCCGGGCTTCTACGACCCGTTCTGGGGTCCGTGGGGGCCGTACTGGGGTCCCTACTGGGGCGGGCCGTACTGGGGTGGCCCGCGCGTGATCGTGGTGCATCCGCGCCCGGCGCCGCCGCCGCCGCGCAAGTAAGCCTCTCGGAGGCGCGCGCGCACGGCATGTCGATGCGGGGCGGGCGCGGCACGGGGCAAGACGAAAAAAGCCGGCAGGTCATCCTGCCGGCTTTTTCATTCCGATGGTCGGCCGCGCCTGCTGCTGGCCTTCATTCTGGAGTGGCCAGCGCGGCCGGAGGCCGCGATCGACCGCGCCCCATGGTCGGAAACCCGTCGCGCCGGAACGCGGACTCAGCCCGGCGGCCAGTGCATCCGCCGTCCGGCCAGCAGGTGCACGTGCAGGTGGTACACGGTCTGGCCGCCGTGCTCGTTGCAGTTGATCACCGTGCGGTAGCCCTGCGCGGCGAAGCCCTCCTTGCGCGCGTAGTCCGCCGCGGCCAGCAGCAGCCGGCCGAGCAGCTCCGCGTCGGCGGGGGTCGCCTCGTCCAGGGTCGCCATGGCCCGCTTGGGCACGAACAGCACGTGCACCGGGGCCTGCGGGTTCACGTCGCGGAAGCCGAGCACGTGCTCGTCCTCGTAGACGATGTCGGCGGGAATCTCGCGCCGGATGATCTTGCCGAAGATGGTGTCGCCCATGGCCTTCTCTCCCTTGCTCACAGGCGCAGCAGCATACCGTGCGCGGCCGGCGCCACCCGCCTGAAGCCGAACTTCTCGTAGAGCCGGTAGGCGGTGCCGTCGGCGATCAGCCCGACCATGCAGCGCGCCGGCGCCCGCGCGCGCAGCTGCCCGGTCAGTGCCGCCATGATGCGCCGGCCCCAGCCCCGCCCCTGCCAGGCCGGCGCCACCGCGATGTCGACCACGAACAGGAACAGCCCGCCGTCACCGACGATGCGGCCCATGCCGACCAGCGCGCCGCCGTGGCGCACGCACACCGAGCACCAGCTGGCCGGCAGCCCGACCGCGGCGGCCTCGGCGGTCATCGCGCTCAGGCCCGCGGCGACGCGCAGCGCGCGGTATTCCTCGATGCCGGGGATTTCCAGGCGGAGCTCGGGCTCGTGAGCCATCGGCGCCCCGCCCGGTTCAGTCCAGCGCCTGGCGGCTGCCGAAGGCGTGCGCCAGCGTGCCGCGGTCCACGTATTCCAGCTCGCCGCCCAGCGGCACGCCGTGCGCCAGCCGGGTCGGGCGGATGCCGCCGGCGCGCGCCAGCTGCGCCAGGTAGTGCGCGGTGGCCTCGCCCTCCACGGTGGGGTTGGTGGCGATGATCATTTCCTCGATCTCGCCCTCGCCCAGCCGCTGGGCCAGCAGGTCCAGGCCCAGCTCCTGCGGCCCCATGCCGTCCAGCGGCGAGAGCCGGCCGAGCAGCACGAAGTACTGCCCGCGGTAGCCGGTGGCCTGCTCGATCGCCGCCAGGTCGGTGGGCGACTCCACCACGCACAGCACGTGGCGGTCGCGGCTCGCGCTGGCGCACAGCGCGCACACCGGCTCCTCGCTGAAGTTGCGGCAGCGCGTGCAGTTGCCGATGCGCTGCATCGCCTGCTCCAGCGCCCTGGCCAGCCGCAGGCCGCGCTGGCGGTCGCGCTCGAGCAGGTGGAAGGCCATGCGCTGCGCGCTCTTGCCGCCCACGCCGGGCAGGCAGCGCAGGGCCTCGATGAGCTCGTTGAGCAGGGGGGAGCTGGCGGACATGGATGGTCAGGGATGAGGGACGAGGGGTGAGTGGCGAGGGCGCGCGACCGGATGCTTCGCAAGCGTGCGGACTCGCGCCCTCGCCACTCGTCCCTCGCCCCCGCTCTCAGAACGGCAACTTGAAACCGGGCGGCAGGTTCAGGCCCGCCGTCACGCCGCCCAGCTTCGCCTTGCTCGCCTCGGCGACCTTGTTCACCGCGTCGTTGACCGCGGCGGCCACCAGGTCCTCGGCCATCTCCGGGTCGTCGGCGAACAGCTTGCGGTCGATCTGCACGCGGCGCACCTCGTGCGCGCCGGTCATGGTCACGCTGACCAGGCCGCCGCCGGCGCTGCCGGTGACCTCCAGCCTGGCGATCTCCTCCTGCGCGCGCTTCATGTCTTCCTGCATGCGCTGCGCCTGCTGCATCAGCTGGCCGATGTTTCTCATGGTGACGCTCCGGATGCCTGTCTATCGAATGGGTGCGGGTTTGCCGCCGGCGCTACGGCCCGAAGGGCTTGACCGACTGCGGCAGCACGCGCGCGCCGAACTCGCGCTTGAGCGACTGCACCAGCGGGTCTTCCTCGATCGCCTGCTCGGCGGCGGACTGCGCCGACTCGCGCGCGCTGGCCGCGCGCGCGGCGGGCGTGAGCGCGGCGCTACCGCCGTCCTCGACGAAGCGCAGGCGGATGCGCTCGCCCAGCGCCTGGCCGACGCGCTCCTCCATCTGGCTGACCATCGGCTCCACCGCCAGGTGCATGTGCGCCGGCTGCAGCGCCAGCACCAGGGTGTGGCCGTCGCGCTCGCGCAGCGCGGCGTTCTGCGCCAGCTGGCCGAGCGGGCCGCGCAGGCCGGCGACCTCGATCAGCGAGTCCCAGTCCGGCAGGCCGCGCGCGTCGGTGGCCACCGCCGGCCGTGGCGCCGCCGGCGGCGGCGCGGGAGCGGCGGCGCGCGGCGGCGCCACGGGCGCGCTGGCCGGCGCCGCGGAAGCGGGCGCCGCCGGGCGCGAAGGCGGTGCCGCGGCGGCGCGCGCCATCGCCGGCGCCGCGGGACGCTCGGCACGCGCGCCGTCGCCTTCCGCCGGGCGGAAGGCCAGCATGCGCAGCAGCGCCATCTCGAAGCCGGTGCGCGCGTCCGGCGCCAGCGGCAGGTCGCGGCGGCCGGTGGTGGCGATCTGGTAGTAGAGCTGCACGTCCTCCGGCGCGAAGCGCCCGGCCAGGCCGGCCAGCGCCGAGGCATCGCCGTCGCCGTCCTCCGCGCCGCGGTAGCCGGGCACCAGTTGCAGCAGCTGGATGCGGTGCAGCGTCGCGGCGAGGTCGTCCAGCACGCCGCCGAAGTCCGGCGAGAACGAGGCGATGCGCGCGCACTCCTCCAGCAGCCGCGCGCCGTCGCCGTCGGCCAGCGCGTCGAGCACGCCCAGCACCTGGCCGCGCGCCACGCTGCCCAGCATCGCGCGCACCTCGTCGGCCCCGAGCGCGCCGCCGCCGTAGGCGATCGCCTGGTCCAGCAGCGACAGGCCGTCGCGCAGCGAGCCGTCGGCGGCGCGCGCCAGCTCGGCGATCGCCGCCTCCTCGTAGGCGATGCCCTCGGCGGCGAGGATGTGCCGCATCTGCCCGGCGATCTGCTCGGGCAGCAGGCGCTTGAGATTGAACTTCAGGCAGCGCGACAGCACCGTCACCGGCAGCTTCTGCGGGTCGGTGGTGGCGAGCAGGAACTTCACGTGCGGCGGCGGCTCCTCCAGCGTCTTCAGGAGCGCGTTGAAGGCCGGCTTGGACAGCATGTGCACCTCGTCCACCAGGTACACCTTGAAGCGGCCGCGCGCGGGGGCGTACTGCGCGTTCTCGATCACCTCGCGCACGTCGTCCACGCCGGTGTTGCTGGCCGCGTCGATCTCCAGCAGGTCGACGAAGCGTCCTTCGTCCACCGCCTTGCACACGGCGCACTCGCCGCAGGGATCGGCCGACTCGCCGCGCTCGCAGTTGAGCGACTTGGCGAAGATGCGCGCGATGGTGGTCTTGCCCACGCCGCGGGTGCCGGTGAACAGGTAGGCGTGGTGCATGCGCCCGGTGTCGAGCGCGTTGGTGAGCGCGCGCACCACGTGTTCCTGCCCCACCAGCTCGGCGAACTTGCGGGGGCGCCACTTGCGCGCAAGGACTTGATAGGACATTCGCAGCTACCTTGGGGCGAGGGACGATTGTGCCAAGGCGGGGGCTACAAGTCAGTAAAGGGCTTCGGAGTCTGCAAGGAGGTCCCTTGGGACTGCGCGAGCTCCGGCCCCTCATCCCAGCCTTCTCCCCGGAGGGGAGAAGGGGCGAACGAGCTCGTTCCTGCCGACTTCGCGGGTATCAGGCCGGGCCCGGCCTGATCGGGACCGCCTTTGAATGGCGGCGGCCCCGCCAGCCACACCCCGGCACCCGAATCATCCACTACCGTTGCTTCCTTCCGGACCTGGCGGGGTTTGCGGACTATCGTCGCGGGGGGACCGACGGGGCCACCATGGACGTTGGGCTTGCGCCCGGCGACGGCGGGCCGTCGCTATTCAAGAACTGGCGGAGAGGGCGGGATTCGAACCCGCGATACGGGGATAAGCCGTATACACACTTTCCAGGCGTGCTCCTTCAACCACTCGGACACCTCTCCGCGGCGAAAGCCGCGATGCCGGCCATCCGTTCCGGCAAAGAAGCGGAAGAATAGCGGCCGCCCCGCGGCTAGACAAGAGCGGCCGGCTCAGCCGGCGTCCGCGTGCGGCGGGAGCGGCGGCGGCAGCGCCGCCCGTTCGCCGGGCCGCGCGACGCGGTAGCCGCGCGCCGCCATCGCCGCGCCGTCGGCGGCGCTGGCGTAGTGGTACAGCAGCAGCCGCGCGCGCAGCGCCGCGTCGTACTCGCGCCCGACGTCGTCCAAGCCCGTGTGCGAGGGATTGCCGTGCAGGCTGCAGTCGTGCGCCACCAGCTCGCCGTGGGCGGCGTGCTGCGCCAGCGCCTCGGGAATCGGCCGGGTATCGCCGGTGAACACGAAGCTGCCGCCCAGCGCCAGCCCGTACGAGGTGCCCGGCCGGTGGTGGCGCGTGGCGAACACGTCGAACCACTGGCCGTCCAGCCAGAAGCCGCGCGAACAGGGCACCAGCCGGAACGCCTCCCAGAAGTTCACCCCGCCCTCGGCCAGCACGCCGGGGTAGTCCGCCACCCGCGCCTGCAGCCAGGGCACCAGCGCGGCGTGGGCGAACAGCAGGGTGCGCCCGCGCAGCGCCTCGTCGAACCACAGCCGGGTGAACAGGCGCTCCAGCCCGCCCACGTGGTCCATGTGCGTGTGGGTGACGTACAGCGCATGCGGCGGCACGCCGTAGGCGCGCTCGTAGCGGTCCAGCGTGTCCGGGCCGCAGTCGATCAGCAGCACGGGGACGCCGTTGCGCTCCAGCACCGCCGAGGAACAGCCCAGTTCCGCCGCGTGCGCGGCGCCGGTGCCGAGGAAGTGCAGATGCCAGCTCATGAGCGAAAGGTGCGCTCGTAGCCGTGGAGCAGCGGCTTCCAGACCTCGCGCTCGAACGCCTCGACGCCCTGCGCCGCCGCGCCGAGCTTGAGCAGCGAGCGGCGCAGCCGGCGCAGGTTGGCCCGCCGCCAGCCCTCCGCCGGCAGGCGCTGGCGGCCGCGGTCGAAGTCGATCAGGTAGAGCTGTACCGGCGCCACCAGCACGTTGTGCGCGTTGAGGTCGGCGTGCCAGATGCCCTCGCGGTGGAAGCGCGCCACCAGCGCGCCGACCTCCTCCGCCAGCTCGGCGTCGAGCGCGCCGGCGGCCAGGCATTCGGCCAGCGTGCGCGCGTCGGCGATGCGGCGGGTGATGAGGTCGGCGGTGTAGAACGGGCCGCGGCGCACGTAGCGCGCCGCCACCGGCCGCGGCCCGGGCAGGCCCAGCCGCTCGATCGCCACCAGCAGGCGGAACTCGGCGAAGCCGCGCGTGCGGCCGGCGCCGGTCCACAGGTAGCGGTCGCCCAGCAGCGCGGCGACCATGCCGCCGCGGCGGTAGTGGCGCAGCACGCACTCGCCGGCCGGCGTGTCGATCACCGCCACGCCGCCGCGCCCGCCCGCCTGCGCGCGCAGCGCGCCGCGCGCGCGCCAGGACGCGGGATCGAACCAGGCCCCGTCCACCTGCGCGGACAGGGCGGCGTCGCAGAGCAGCGCCTCGCCCGTGCCTTCGCGCAAGTGTTCCTGCATCATTCGCCGGTTGCCTCGAGGACCGCCTCCGATCCATGTCCGACGATTCTAGCCCAAGCCCCGCACCCGCCTCCCTGTGCCTGCTGCGCACCTCGGCCATCGGCGACGTCACCCACGTGGTGCCGCTGGTGCGCACGCTGCAGGCGGCCTGGCCGCAGGCCCGGCTCACCTGGATCGTGGGCAAGCTCGAGCGCCGGCTGGTCGGCGACCTGCCCGGCGTGGAGTTCGTCACCTTCGACAAGGGCCGGGGCCTGGCCGGCATGCGCGAGACGTGGGCCGCGCTGCGCGGCCGGCGCTTCGACGCGCTGCTGCAGATGCAGGTGGCGCTGCGCTCGAACCTGCTCAGCCTGGGCATCCGCGCGCGCCGGCGCATCGGCTACGACCGCGCCCGCTCGAAGGACCTGCACGGGCTGGCGGTCAACGAGCGCATCCCCGCGCGCACCGGCGAGCACGTGCTGGACGCCATCGGCAGCTTCTGCGAGCCGCTGGGCCTGAAGCAGACGCAGGTGCGCTGGGACATCCCCATCCCCGAGGAAGCCCGCGCCTGGGCCGCCGAGCAGCTGGCCGGCGACGCGCCCGTCCTGCTGGTGAGCCCCACCTCCAGCCACGCGCTGCGCAACTGGCGGCCGGAACGCTACGCCGCGGTGATGGACCACGCCGCCGCGCGCGGCTGGCGCGTGGCGCTGGTCGGCGGCCCCTCGCCCGGCGAGCGCGCGATGGCCGACGCGGTGCTCGCCGCGTGCCGCCGCGCGCCGCTGGACCTCACCGGCAAGGACACGCTCAAGCGCCTGCTGGCGATGCTCGCCCGCGCGCAGCTGCTGCTGACCCCGGACTCCGGCCCGATGCACATGGCCAACGCGGTGGGCACCAAGGTGCTGGGCCTGCACGCGGCCAGCAACCCGCACCGCTCCGGCCCCTACTCCGACCGCCGCTGGTGCGTCGACAAGTACGACGCGGCTTCGCGCAAGTTCCTCGGCAGGCCCGCCAGCGAGATTCCCTGGGGCACCAAGATCGAGTATCCGGGCGTGATGGACCTGGTCGGGGTGGACGAGGCGATCGAGCGCTTCGAGGCGTTTGCGGGAGCAGGGATGAGGGACGAGGGATGAGTAGCGAGGGCGCACGGATGTGCGCCGCGCGAGGCCGAAGACTGTCCGGGCGACGACGGCGTGACGCAGGCCGCGATTTTCGCGCCCCCGCCACTCACTCCTCACCCCGCCCTGTAATCCTGATACGACTTCTCCTCGACCAGCTGCGAGCCCAGCTTGAGGTTGATCTCGCGCTTCACCGCCGCGCGCTCGTCGTTGCGGAAGTACACCGCGCGGGCCAGCTCGATGAATTCCTGGTCGAAGGCCTGCGCCTTCTCCTTCAGGCGGATGCGGTCCTCGATGTCCCACAGCGCCTCGTTCACCGCCAGCAGGCGCGCGCGCTCGTCCGAGATGTCGGTCTGCGAGGCGACGGCGTTGGCCCAGGTGGCGTTGAGCAGGTCCAGCTCGTTGCGCACGTTGGCCAGCTTGGCCTCGTCGCGGATCTGCCGCGACTTGATCTCGAGGATGGTGATCTTGTCGATCAGCTCGCCGTAGGACACCGGCACTTGGATCAGGCTCATGGGAGTCTCCGTGGAAAGGGGAATCAGGCGGCCGGTGCGAAGCGGCGCTGGCGCAGCAGCTCGCATGCCGTGCGCACGTCGCCGTCCATCGCGCGGTCGCGGTGCATGAAGCCGATGTGCTCGCGCAGCAGGGCGTGCGCGCGGCGCACCGCGGCGCCGGCGTGGAAGTCGCCCACCTCGGCCAGCGCGGCCATCAGCGCGCGCACTTCCTCGACGAACCGCGCGTGCTGCGGATGGTCCTCGCGCGGCGCGTTGGCGATCTTCGCGGCCAGCGCGCGCCAGTCGCCGCGGGCGGCCAGGCGGCGCGCGGCGTTGAGCATCTCCTGGCGGTAGTCCAGCGCCTGCGCGGCGGTGTACAGCTCCAGCGCCAGCACGTGGCCGAGGTCCTCGGTCATCTCCAGCACGTGGCGCGCCTCGTTGGCGCCCATCGAGACGTGGTCCTCGGCGTTGGCGCTGGTCGGCACCGAGTACACGCTGGCCGGGTGCGCGCGGGTGGCGAGGTCGTTGACCAGCGCCGCGGCGGTGTACTGCACGATCATGAAGCCGGAGTCGGTACCGTCCTCGTTGCCGGTGAGGAAGGCCGGCAGGCCGTCGCTCGTCGCCGGGTCGACCAGCTTGTTGAGCCGCCGCTCGGAGATCGAGGCCAGCACCGGGATCGCCGCCTTCACGTAGCTCATCGCCAGCGCCAGCGGCATGCCGTGGAAGTGGCCGGCCGAGATCACCTGCTCCTCGATGAAGCGCGCGCCGGCGTTGTCCGGGAAGACCAGCGGGTTGTCGGTCACCGCGTTGAGCTCGATGTCGACCACCCGGCAGGCCTGCGCCCAGGCGTCGCGCACCGCGCCGTGCACCTGCGGCATGCAGCGCAGGCAGTAGGCGTCCTGCGGCTGGTGCTTCTTGCCGCCCTTGAACGGCAGGAAGCGGCTGTAGAACGCCTCGCGGCCGTGGCGCTGGTTGGCCGGCACCCAGTCCCAGCCGATGTCGAAGGACAACGCCTGGTCCTGCGGCGTGCTCCACGCCTCGGCGCTCCACGGCTTGAAGCGCGGCACCAGGTGGTAGGGAATGTCCACCAGCGTGGAGCCGTCCAGCAGCGCACGCACGTGCGCGGCGGCCTCGACCTGGCCCGGGTGCGGGCGCAGCGCGTGCACCTCCGGGCGCAGCGCGCCGCTGCGCCCGGCGAAGGCGTCCAGCGTCATCGCCGCGGCGAGGTCGGCCACGTCCAGCAGGTACTCCAGCGTGTCCAGCGCCAGCACCGCGGTGGCGAGCATCTGCGCGGTGCCGTTGTTGAGCGCCAGGCCCTCCTTGAACGACAGGCGGATCGGCTTCAGGCCCGCGCGCGCCAGCGCCTCGGCGCCCGGCAGGCGCTCGCCCTGATAGAACGCCTCGCCGCCGCCGAGCAGCACGATCGCCAGGTGCGACAGCGGCGCCAGGTCCCCGCTCGCGCCGACCGAACCCTTCTCCGGCACTACCGGCACCACGCCGGCGTTGAGCAGCGCGGCGAGCGCCTGCAGCGTCTCCACGCGGATGCCCGAGTGGCCGCGCATCAGCGTGTTGATGCGGATCGCCAGCATCGCGCGCACCACCTCGGGCGCGAACGGCTTGCCCACGCACACCGCGTGGGTGGTGATCAGGTTGTGCTGCAGTTCCTCCAGCAGCGTGCCCTCCGGCTGGTGCGGGTTGCCGCCGGGCAGCTCGTCGCGCAGGCGGTGCGCGCCCAGCAGCTTGTCGGCGTTGCTGCCGAAGCCGGTGGTGACGCCGTAGGTCGGCTCGCCGCAGCTCACCTTGTCGGCGAGGAAGTCGGCGGCGCGGCGCACGCGCTCCAGCTGCGCGGGGTCCAGCGCCACCGCCGCGCCGCCGCGCGCCACCGCGACCAGCTGCTCGCGGGTGAGGCTGTTGCCGTCCAGGAGAATGGTCTGGCTCACGAAAGACTCCAACGTGTTCTCGATACCGTCATTCCCGCGTGCGGGAAGCTCTTTTCTCTAGCCCGGCGGATCGTCGGGAATCCATTTGGCCTCCGGCGCCGAGAGCGAAGATGGATTCCCGCTTGCGCGGGAATGACGCCGCCGGGGGAGGCTGTCTGCGGCATCGGGCGTCAGCCCATCACCGCCGCCTGCTCCAGCTCCACCCGCAGCGTCCTGACCAGCTCGGCGCGCGGCACCTCGAACTGGTCCTCGCGGCGCAGGTCCTTCACCGTGACCACGCCCTTGGCCAGCTCGTCCTCGCCCAGCACGACCACGAAGCGGATGCCGGCGCGGTCGGCGTACTTGAACTGCTTGCCGAGCTTGCCGCCCTCCAGCACCACCTCGGTGGCGATGCCGGCCGCGCGCAGCTCGTTGGCCACGGCCAGGTAGGCCGGCAGCTGCGCCGCGTCCATCTGGGTGACCAGCACGTCCACCGTGCTGCGCGCGGTGTCGACCAGCCCGGCCTCGCGCAGCTGCCAGTACAGGCGCGTCAGGCCGATCGAGATGCCCACGCCCGGCAGTTTCGACTTGGTGTACTGGCTGGCCAGGTTCTCGTAGCGCCCGCCCGAGCAGATCGAGCCGATCTGCGGGTGCTCGTCGAGCGTGGTCTCGTAGACGGTGCCGGTGTAGTAGTCCAGGCCGCGCGCGATGGACAGGTTGAGCGCGAAGTGCGTCTCCGGCACGCCGAAGTCGCGGATCAGGCCCAGCACCTCCTTCAGCTCGGCGCGCCCCTGCTCCAGCGCCTCGGGGCCGGCGCCCAGCGCGTCGAGCTTCCCGAAGGCATCCGCCAGCGAGGCGGAGCGCACCTGCACGAAGGCGAGGATCTTCTCCGCCACCTCGGCGGACAGTCCGAACTGCTCGCCGGTGAGCGTCCCGCGCACGTAGCCGGCGCCGCGCTTGTCCAGCTTGTCCACCTCGCGCAGCACCAGCATCTGCTGCTCGCTGTCGGCTATCCCCAGGCTCTCGAAATAGCCGCGCATCAGCTTGCGGTTGTTGAGCTGGATGGTGAACGGGCCGATGTCCAGCTCGCGGAACACGCTGTAGATCACCGCCGGCAGCTCGGCGTCGTAGCGGATCGACAGGCCGTCCTTGCCGATCACGTCGATGTCGCACTGGTAGAACTCGCGGAAGCGCCCGCGCTGGGCGCGCTCGCCGCGGTACACGCGCTGCATCTGGTAGCGGCGGAACGGGAAGGAGAGGTCGTGCTCGTGCTCGGCCACGTAGCGCGCCAGCGGCACGGTGAGGTCGAAGCGCAGCGCCAGCTCCGGCTTCTCGCCCTGCTCCAGCGCGCCGGTGGACTGCACGAAGTACACCTGCCGCTCGGTCTCGCCGCCGGTCTTGGTCAGCAGCACGTCCGCGTACTCGATCGCCGGCGTCTCGATCGGCAGGAAGCCGAAGCGCTCGTAGTTGCGGCGGATCGTGTCGAGCATGCGCTGGAAGGCGATCTGGTCGAGCGGCAAGAGCTCGAGCACGCCGGGCATGGTGCGGGCCGGGGTAAGCGCCATGGAGTCCTCTGCGAAGCGGTAAGGAAGGCCGTGCGACGGCAGCCGCATAGCGTAGCAGATGGCCCCGCCGCGCCCTTTCCGCCGGCGCCGGGAAAATGCGCGGCGCCCTGTTGCCAAGCCCGGGAACGGCCATTAGAATGCGCGGCTCCCGCGGGGTGTAGCTCAGCCTGGTAGAGCGCTACGTTCGGGACGTAGAAGTCGCATGTTCGAATCATGTCACCCCGACCAATGATCCAGGGAAAGCCGGCCCCGCGCCGGCTTTCTCGCTTCCGCGGCCGCGTTCCGGCGCGGACATCCCCCACGGGCTGACGCCCCCGGAAGTCAGCCGGCCAGCGCCAGCTCGGCCAGCCGCGCCAGCTCCTCGTCGTCGAAGCCGGCCTCGCGCCGGGCCGGCAGGTTGAACGGCCCGCGCAGGTTGCGTCCCATGTAGTCGCGCAGCAGGCCGAGGAAGGTGCCGCGCGGGTCGAGGCCGTCGCGCGCGCAGCACCAGCGGAACCAGCGCGTGCCGGCGGCGACGTGCGCCACCTCCTCGCGCAGGATCACCTCGAGGACCGCCACGGTGCGTTCGTCGCCGGCGGCGCGCAGGCGCTCGATCATGCCCGGCGTCACGTCCAGCCCGCGCGCCTCCAGCACGCGCGGCACCAGCGCCATGCGCGCGGTGTCCGAGTGCGCGGTCTTCTGCGCCATCTCCCACAGGCCGTTGTGCGCGTCGAAGTCGCCGTAGGCGTGGCCCATCTCGGCCAGGCGCGCCGCGAGCATGGCGAAGTGGCGCGCCTCGTCGTCGGCGCAGCGGGCCCAGTCGCGGTAGTACCCGTCCGGCATGCCGCGGAAGCGGTACACCGCGTCCCAGGCCAGGTCGATCGCGTTGAACTCGATGTGCGCCACCGCGTGCGCCAGCGCGGCACGGCCCTGCGCCGAGCCCAGGCCGCGCTGCGGCAGCCGGCGCGGATGCACCAGGCGCGGCCGCGCCGGCCGGCCGGGCATGCCGATGGGTTCCGGCGGCGGGGACGACGGCTCGGGACGCAGCTCCCCCGCCTGCAGCGCCCGCCAGGCCGCATGCGTCAGGCGCAGCTTCTCGGCCGGATCGGCGGCGTCGAGGCAGCGCCGGGCGGCGGCGTGGAGATCCGTCGTGGAAGTCGTCGAGAGCACCGGCCCCTCATCCTGCCCGCTCCCCGGCGGGGAGCGGGTCACGCGCTGCGCCGCGCCGCCTTGGCGTCGTCCGAGCGCAGCATCTCGATCTGCTGCAGGTAGTGCTGGTCCAGCCCGGTGACGTACTCGCCGGAGAAGCACGAGGTGTCGAACTGCTTGAGCTCCTCGTTGCCGTCCTGCACCGCCCAGATCAGGTCCTTGAGGTCCTGGTAGATCAGCCAGTCGGCGCCGAGCAGCTGCTCGATCTCCTTCTCGGTGCGGCCCGCGGCGACCAGCTCGGCGGCGGCCGGCATGTCGATGCCGTAGACGTTCGGGTAGCGCACCGGCGGCGCGGCCGAGGCGAAGAACACCTGCCGCGCGCCGGCGTCGCGCGCCATCTGGATGATCTGCTTGGAGGTGGTGCCGCGCACGATGGAGTCGTCCACCAGCAGCACGTTCTTCTTGCGGAACTCCAGCTCCACCGGGTTGAGCTTGCGGCGCACCGACTTCACCCGCTCGCCCTGCCCCGGCATGATGAAGGTGCGGCCCACGTAGCGGTTCTTGACGAAGCCCTCGCGGAACGGCACGCCCAGCGCCTCGGCCAGCGCGCTGGCGGCGGTGCGCGAGGTGTCGGGGATCGGGATCACCGCGTCGATGCCGTGGTCCGGCCGCAGGCGCAGGATCTTCTCGGCCAGCTTCTGGCCCATGCGCAGGCGCGCCTTGTACACCGAGACGTCCTCGATCATCGAGTCCGGCCGCGCCAGGTACACGTACTCGAAGATGCACGGCGCATGCACCGCGCCCTCGGCGCAGCGGCGCGTGTGCAGCCCGCCGTCCAGGGTGGCCAGCACCGCCTCGCCGGGCGCCACGTCGCGCAGGCGCCTGAAGCCGAGCACGTCCAGCGCCACCGACTCGGAGGCCACCGCGTACTCGCGCCCCTCCGGCGTGACGCGCTCGCCCATCACCAGCGGGCGGATGCCGTGCGGGTCGCGGAAGGCCAGCAGGCCGTAGCCCTGGATCAGCGCCAGGCAGGCGTAGCCGCCGCGCGCGCGCGCGTGCACGCCGGCCACCGCCTTGAAGATGTGGTCGGGGCTGAGCGCCAGCCGGTCCTGGATCTGCAGCTCGTGCGCCAGCACGTTGAGCAGCACTTCCGAGTCGGAGTCGGTGTTGATGTGCCGGCGGTCGTCCTCGAACATCTCGCGGCGCAGCTCGGCGGTGTTCACCAGGTTGCCGTTGTGCGCGAAGGCGATGCCGTAGGGCGAGTTGACGTAGAACGGCTGCGCCTCGTCGGCGTTGTCCGAGCCGGCGGTGGGATAGCGGCAGTGGCCGATGCCGAGGCGCCCGCGCAGGCGGCTCATCGAGGCCTGGGTGAACACGTCGCGCACCAGGCCGTTGTCCTTGTGCAGGCGCAGCTTGTCGCCGTCGGCGGTGACGATGCCGGCGGCATCCTGGCCGCGGTGCTGCAGCACGGTGAGGCCGTCGTAGAGGGAGGACGCCACTTCGGTGACGCCGACGATGCCGATGATTCCGCACATGGGAGGATGCCTGGTTTTCTAGGAACGGGAAGCGGCCGCCGCGCGCGGCGCCGACGTGGACGAAGCCGGCGCCGGCGCGAGCGGCGCGCCCGGCAGCGGCGGCAGGTGCTCCAGCGCCGCCGGCGGATGCAGGTAGCGGCGCACGCTCTCCGGCACCCGCTGGCCCAGCCAGGCCGCCGCGCCCTGGAACTGCGGCAGCAGCGCCGACTCGCGCCACCACGGGTCGCGCGTGACGGCGGTGAAGCCGAGCAGGAACACCGCCAGCGTCACCAGCAGCACGCCACGCGCCGCGCCGAACAGCATGCCGAGCAGGCGGTCGGTGCCGCTCAGGCCGGTGCTCTCGACCAGCTTGGCGATCACGAAGCGCAGCAGCGCGCCGAGGATCAGCACGGCGACGAAGCAGATCCCGTAGCCCGCCAGCACCCGCGCCGAAGGCAGCGTGATGCTGTGCTCGAAATGGCCCGCCACCGCGGGGCCGAAGGTCCAGGCCACCCAGAACGCGGCGATCCACACCGCCAGCGCCAGTACCTCGGAGATGAGGCCGCGCCACAGGCCGATCAAGACCGACAGGCCCAGCACGCCGAGGATGAGGTAGTCGGTCCAGTTCACCGGCGGGCCGCCTGCGGTCGGAGGGGCATCAAGGCACGGCGACGACGTTGCCGGCCAGGCCCAGCCGCGACTTGATCTGGTCGCGCACGCGCTCGGCGTCCGCGCGCTGGGTCTGCGGGCCGGCGCGCACGCGCCACAGGCGCTTGCCGCCGACGTCCACCGTGTCGACGAAGCCGTCGAAGCCGTTGGCGCGCAGCTTGTCGCGCAGCGCGTTGGCGTCCGCCTGGGCGCCCATCGCCGCCACCTGCACGGCATAGCCGCCGGCGCGCGCGGCCGCCTTGCCGGATGCCGCCGCGGGCGCCGCCGGGGCATCGCCGCGCTGGTCGCCGGCGCCGCTTTCCAGCACCGGACGCACGCCGCTCACCGACTGGCCGATCTTCAGCCGCGCCGCCTCGGCCGCGGCGCGGGTCTCGAACGGGCCCGCGCTGACCAGGGTCAGCGTCTGGCCCGCGCGGTTCACCGGGCGCCCGCCGGCCGGGTAGCCCAGCGCGCGCACCCTGGCGATCAGCTTCTGCGCCCCGGCGGGCGAATACGCGCTCAGGTTGAGCGTGTAGCTGCCGCGCGCGGCCACGCCCGCGGTGTCGGGCGCCGGCGGCGCGGCGGCCGGCGGCTGCGGCTTGATCACCGGCTCGTTCGCCGCCTTGGGCGGCTGCGCCGGGATCGCCGGTTGCGCGGCGGCGGCCGGCGCGCCACCGGGCTGGGTGACGGTGGTCGGCTCGGGCTTCCGGCCCGCCAGCGGATCGGTCTCCACGTCGCGCGGGCGGTTGGAGCCGATGTTCACCGTCGGCAGCCGGTCCGAGGGCGCGCCGGGGGCGGCGGCCGGAGGCACCACCGTGGTCGCCGCGCTGGCGGCGCCGGCCGGCGCCGCCGCGTCCGGCGTCAGGCTCATGGTCTGCGTCTTGAGGTCGCGGTCCGGCGCGGGCGGGATCTCCAGGCTCACGGTCTGGTCGCCGCCGGGCGCCGGCGGGCTGCTGGAGAAGAACATCGGCACGAAGATGACCGCCAGCGCGATCAGGACAGCGGCTCCCAGCAGGCGAGTTTTCAAGACGGACTCCAAGGGGACGTGCGGGATGCGGAACGCGGCGATTATACCCGCCGCGCCAGGGTCGATGGCCGGAGGGCGTTTTCCGGTGCGTGCGCGTTATGCCTTGGGTTCGGGGCGCATGTGGCGGAAAGGCGGGGGTTTCGCGGGAGCTTCGCGGCCGGAGGCCGCTCCCGCAAGGCTTGCGACAACCCTGTGGGGGAGCGGCCTCCGGCCGCGACGGCATGCCCGCCAGGCCAACTGCTCGGAAAACTCACCCGGCCCGGCCGGGCACCCCCACGCCCATCGCCTCCAGCACCGCGCTGGCGACGAAGAACGAGCCGAAGGCCAGCACCCGCTCGCCCGGCCGCGCCGCCGCGCGCGCGGCGGCCAGCGCCTGCCCCACGTCGTCGTGCAGGTCGAAGGCGGCCTGCGGCGACACGCCTTGCAGGGCGTCGCGCAGCGCCGCCGCCGGCAGCCCGCGCGGCGTGTCGCGTTCCAGCCCGGCCAGGTGCCAGTGCGCGACGCGCGCGCCCAGCGCGGCGATCACGCCGGCCACGTCCTTGTCCGACAGCGCGCCGTACACCGCGCGCACCGGCCCGCCCGGCCGCGCGTCCAGCCACTCGGCCAGCGCGCGCGCGGCCTGCGGGTTGTGGCCCACGTCCACGATCACCGGCGGCTCGCCGGGCAGCACCTGCAGACGCGCCGGCACGCGCACGGTGCGCAGGCCGGCCGCCGCGTGCGCGGTGAGCGGCCATGCGACGCCGGGCAGGCGTTCGAGCGCGTGCAGCGCGGCGACCGCGGCGGCGGCATTGGCGTACTGCACCGGCGCGGCGAGCGGCGGGTCGGGCAGCTCCAGCGCGGTGCCGTCGCGGTGCGTCCAGCGCCAGCCGCGCGCCAGGCGCTCCGCGCGGAAATCGGCGCCGGCGCGCTCGACGCGCGCGCCGGTCGCGGCCAGCACGTCGAGCAGGCCGGCCGGCGGGTCGCTTTCGCCGACGATCGCCGGCCGCCCGCGCCGCGCGATGCCGGCCTTCTCGCGGCCGATGGCGTCGCGGTCGGCGCCCAGCCAGTCCATGTGGTCGAGGTCGACCGTGGTGACCACGGCGACGTCCGCGTCGACGATGTTCACCGCGTCCAGCCGGCCGCCCAGGCCCACCTCCAGCACCGCCACGTCCAGCGCGGCGCGCGCGAACAGGTCCAGCGCGGCCAGCGTGCCGAACTCGAAGTAGGTCAGCGGGATGGCATCGTCCGCCCCGGCGCCGCGCGCCGCCTCGATGCGCTCGAAGCTGGCGGCCAGCGCGGCGTCGGACGCATCCCCGCCCTCGATGCGCACGCGCTCGTTGTAGGCCAGCAGGTGCGGCGAGGTGTAGCAGCCCACGTGCAGCCCGGCCGCGCGCAGCATCGCTTCCAGCATGGCGACGGTGGAGCCCTTGCCGTTGGTGCCGCCCACGGTGACGACACGCCGCGCGGGCGGCGCCGCGCCCATCCGCCGCCACACCTCGCGCACGCGGTCCAGGCCCAGCTCGATCGCGCGCGGGTTGACCCGCTCCTGGTACGCCAGCCATTCGGCGAGGGTGCGCGGCATGGGATCGTCCGCCCGGGATCAGGCGTCCAGCGGACGCAGCCAGAAGCGCAGGCGGTGCGGCGTGGCCGCCGCGGCGCCGCACTCCTTCCATTCCAGCGTGCAGGACAGGTCGTCCTGCCGGCGATAGCCGCGCTTGCTCCAGAACGCATCGTTCGGGCGGTAGCCGGCCGGGCGGCGCGGGTCGTCGCCGGCGCGCTCCACCGCGCAGAAGGCGGCGAGGCGGAAGCCGCCGAGCCGGCGCGCGTGCGCCTCGCGCTCGTCGAAGAAGCGGTGGCCGACGCCGCGCCCGCGGTAGGCGGGCAGCAGCACCGACTCGCCGAAGTAGAACACCTCGTCCAGCGCGTAGCCGCGCTCGGCGAACGGCCGCCGGAACGCCTCGCCGTCGTCGGCCAGCGGGATGCCGGTGGAGGCGCCGACCACCGCGTCCCCGTCCAGCGCCAGCACGAACACGCCGCGCGGCGAGCGCGCGTAGGCGGCGAGATAATCGCGCTCGTAGGCGGCGTCGCCGTCGTACAGGTACGGCCAGTCGCGGAACACCGCGATGCGCAGCCGCGCCAGGTCGTCCAGGTGCGGCGCGACGGCCGCGCCGGTGCAGGTGGCGATGCGCAGCGCCATCGCTCAGAACCTCGATGACAACGCGGGGTACGGGGAGATCATGAACAGGCTCTCAGCCCGCGACCTGCGCGATCCAGTCGGCGAGGTTGTAGTAGTTGCTGACGCGGGCGATGCGGCCGTCGCGCAGCTCGAAGAAGGCGCCGCCCGGCAGCACGTAGCGCTGGCCGCGCGCCGGCGGCAGGCCCTCGTCGTCGGCCAGGTACTCGCCGTGCACCACGTACTCGGCGGCGGCGCGCGCGCCGTCGGCCGACGTCATCACCACGACGTCGCGCAACTGCTCGCGGTAGCACCGCCGCATGCGCGCGAGGAAGGCGCGGAAGGCCTCGCGCCCGGTCTCGCGGCCGCCCTGGTTGACGTCGTGCGCCACGTCGTCGGTCAGGCAGGCCAGCATGCCTTCCCGGTCGCCCGCGTTGAAGGCGGCGTAGTAGCGCTCGATCAGCGATGACGCGTCGGACATGCGGGCGGACCTGCGGCATGGCGGGGCGCGCAGTGTAAGCGATCGCGGCGCGGCCGGGTCGGCCGCCTGCGCGCCCTGCTCCCTCTCCCCTGCGGGGAGAGGGCCGGGGTGAGGGGCCGGGCTTGCCGCGATGCCGCGGCCGTGCGATGGACCCGCGTGCCGGGGCTTGTCCAGCCCGATGGGGGTTTTCGCATGAGGGGGGACACCCGGTTTGAGGAATCGGGATTTGGCGCGAAATAGTGGGACGAATTGGGACGAAACCGCATGGCGACGCGGGTTTTGGGCCTCTGGGCCCGTCGCGCTCGCCTCGATGCTTCGGTTTGCGAAATCGACCCACGGACGCGCCCTAGGACACTAGATTTGAGAATTGAAGCCGGCATCAAGGCCGGCTTCAAGGCGCTTTGATGGCCCTTACCGAGCCGGCGGACCCGCAGGCGCATCGCAAACGGTGGCCAATGCCTTCCGCACGGCATCGTTGATCGACCTGGCCGACGTGCGCGCGGACATGGCAGCGGGCCGGCTGGAACTGCTCACCGGCTCGCTGGAATGAAGAGAGTGCGCGGCGCCGGACTCGAACCGGATCATGACGGGCCGAAGGCCCCCCAACCGTTCCCATTGGAAACTACCGCGCGAACAGGAGATTAGCACCGATGGCAGGCGCACGCATCGAGTGGGAGGTGGACACCAGGCTGGCCAGCACGGCCCTGCAGAAGGCCGTGGACGCCCTGGGTGGCGACGGCCTGGCCCTGCTGCTGGAGGACATCGGCGAATAGTTCCCGCCAGTGTCGCGGATCTGATAGTTGCTTGTGATGTAGTTGGGCTGACCGCCGGTATTCCACGGATAGCAATCGGGCGTCTTCCACGCGCCGTCGACAAAGCGCATGCGGAGGTTGTTGCGGCTGCCCTTCGCGTAGATGCTGTGGTTGCTATCGCTGTAGCGCGTATTGGGAATACCGTCCAGCATGCCGCCGACCACCAGCGGGTACGGGTACTGGCTTGGCGTGGCGTACGGGAGAAACAAGCCGACGTAGCCGTGTTCGTACATGCGTCGGGATGGAGACAGCAATAATGGCTCGACCGATCGTCCCGTGGCCCGGCGGAAAGCGCAGGCTCGCAAAGCACATCCTCCCGCTCATTGACAAAGTGAGGCACAAGACCTACGTCGAGCCCTTCGCCGGCGGCGCCGCGCTGCTCTTCATGCGCCGCGCGCCGGCGCCGGCGGAGGTGCTCAACGATCTACACGGCGAGCTGGTACGGCTCTATCGCTGCGTGCAGCATCACCTCGATGAGCTGGTGCGCCAGTTCAGGTGGTCGCTGGCCAGCCGTGAGATGTTCCGATGGGCACAGCTGCAGCACGTCGAGACGCTCACGGACATCCAGCGCGCGGCGCGGTTCTACTATCTGCAGCGCATGGCATACGGCGGCAAAGTCGCGGGTCAGCACTTCGGCACGAGCGCCGGCGCGCCACCGCGCATCAATCTGCTGCGTATCGAGGAGGAGCTCTCCCAAGCCCATCTGCGGCTCGCGCGCGTGACGATCGAGCATCTGCCCTGGGCGGACTGCATCGCCCGCTACGACCGCCCTGAGACGCTGTTCTATCTCGACCCGCCGTACTACGAGACCCAGGGCTACGGCACCGACTTCGGTCTGGATCAGCACCAGGCATTGGCATCCGTGCTGACGCGGCTACGCGGCAGAGCCATCCTATCGATCAATGACCACCCCGCCATGCGCGAGACCTACGGCGCCTTCCGGCGCCGGCGGCTCAGCACGACTTACGTGATGGGCCAGCGCAGCGGCCGCGCCAAACCCGCGAACGAGCTGCTCATCACGACGTGGTAGAGCCGGGGTGTTGACTAACGCGCGTTAGTATGCTCTAATACTCCCACGGCCAGATAGGCCGCTTCGGCGGGCATTCCGCCCGCACCCGTCCAGCGGGGTATCAGCTGGTGGAGTCCAACATGAAAAAGATAACCGATAGGCAGGCTCAGTACCTTTTGCGGTTGATCAACCAGACATACGGCACCTCGTACCGCTATCTATCGCAGGTGCGAGAGGACGGGATCGGCCAGCGCATGAATAAGGTCGTAGGCATCTCGATGCAGGAGGCGTCGTCTCTGATCGACCGTTATACGGCGCTCGCCAAACGGCGAGGCAACTGACCATGCCCTTTATCCGAGAAATCCTGTCCGCCTACCTGGCGGACAGGAAACCTGTGGTGGCGGCGCCCGCCCGCATAGAGCGCGCCATCCGCGCGCTCAGCGCCCTGGGCGACATCATGCCCAGCGATCTGACGCGGGAACGCTTGGCAGCGTATGTGGAGCAGCGTATGTCAGCAGGCTCCGGATCAGGCACTGTGCGGCGCGACCTGGTCGTGCTCCGCGCCTCGCTGCGGCTAGCATGGAGGGATGGTAGGATCGACCGCTTACCCCATATTTCGCTGCCGCCGCGCGGACCAGCACGCCAGCGCGTGCTCACGCGTGATGAAATCACGCGCATGACGAATGCATGCGCGGTTGATGCTGACCCCGCTACCAGCGTGCTGTGGCATTTGCTGCTCTGCACGGGCGCTCGCATCAGTGCATTGATGGAGCTCACGTGGGCGCGGGTAGATTGGGACGCCAGGGCAATCGACTTGCGGCGCGTGGATGATCCGCTGTTCTCGAGACGCAAGGGCCGCGCCGTGGTACCGATTGATCGAGCGTTGCACGCCGTCCTGCGCACAGCGCACAGGCGCGCCAGTGGATCCTATGTGCTCCCATTTCGGAGTTCATGCGCTGCACGCCGCCGGCTGTGCCGGTGCGCAAAACGCGCGGCTGTCGTCGGGGTGACACCTCACATCATGCGCCATACCGCTGCTACGTGGATGCTTCGCGCAGGCGTCTCGCTGATCGTGGTGAGTCGCATGCTCGGTCACAAATCCGTCGTCACTACCGAGCAGGAATATAGCCACCTGGTGACGGATGATCTGGCACAGGCGGCCAAGGCGCTCGGGCGATTGGCCCGATGATGGCTGCCGGCTACACTGCTGGCATGATCGTGATGACGTTCGCTGATGCCGCAGATTCACCCACCGGAGCCGCCCGCGTGCGGCTCCGGTACGCCATTCATCGCCGGCCGGACGGCTCGCCGGTGCCGGTACTCCAGTACCGCACCGGCGCTGCCGAGCTGACGCGGGCGGCGTGGGAGGGGTATCGGATGGCAGGGGCGATACTCAGCGTGGACACCGAGCGCGAGCGGGGGATCGTCCGCGAGGTGCTAGGCGATGGAGCTGTGCTATGAGCCGGCCGCGCAAACCCACCCAGGCTGATTGGTCGCGTGCCAACGAGGCCAAGCGCATCGAGGCTGGTGGCCGGCGCCTGCCGGGTGGGGTGCTGCCTGCCGACGCCGCGGCCGCGCTGGCCGCCCTCCAGGAGGCCGGCTATGCCGGTTCAGCGGTCGGCTGCATCGCCAGGGCGCTCCTGGAGGCGGCCGATAAGCGCCGTTCCAAGGGGGTTGGAGCGGCCCGCAAAGGGCGTGCAAACTAAGTGTCCACGCTCGGCAAACTAAGTGGCCGCTTACATCGCAAGGGCCGCCCCTCACCCTGACCCTCTCCCCAGTGGGGAGAGGGAACCAAGGCCGGTCTACAACGCCGCCTTGCGCAGCCGCAGCGCATTGCCCACCACCGACACCGAGGACAGGCTCATCGCCAGCGCCGCCACCATCGGCGACAGCGTCACGCCCAGCCACGGGTACAGCGCGCCCGCGGCCAGCGGCACGCCCACCGCGTTGTAGACGAAGGCGAAGAACAGGTTCTGCCGGATGTTGCGCACGGTGGCGCGCGACAGCGCGCGGGCGCGCAGGATGGCGCCGAGGTCGCCCTTCACCAGGGTGACCTGCGCGCTCTCCATCGCCACGTCGGTGCCGTTGCCCATGGCGATGCCGACGTCGGCCGCGGCCAGCGCCGGCGCGTCGTTGATGCCGTCGCCGGCCATCGCCACGCGGCGGCCGGCGGCCTTCAGTGCGCCGACGGCCTGCGCCTTGCCGGCCGGCGAGACGTCGGCGCGCACCTCGTCGATGCCCAGCGCGCCGGCCACCGCCGCGGCGGTGGTGGCGTTGTCGCCGGTGAGCATCACCAGCCGCAGGCCGTCGCGGTGCAGCGCCTGCGCCGCCGCGGCCGCGCCGGGCTTGAGGCGGTCGGCCACCGCCACCAGGCCGGCCGCCGCGCCGTCGACGGCGAGGAACATCACCGTGGCGCCGTCCGCGCGCAGCCGCTCGGCCTGCGCCGCCGCGGCCGCGTCCACGGCGACGCCCAGCGCCTGCATCAGCCGCGCGTTGCCCAGCGCCACGCTCCGGCCCTCGACCCGGCCCTGCACGCCCTGCCCGGTCAGCGTGCGGAAATCCTGCACGTCCGGGACCGCCACGCCGGCCTCCTGCGCGCCCGCCACCACGGCGCGCGCCAGCGGATGCTCGCTGGGCCGCTCCAGCGCGGCGGCCAGCGCCAGCAGGCGCTCGCGCGACAGCGCGCCCAGCGCCGCCACCTCGCGCAGCGAGGGGCGCCCTTCGGTGAGCGTGCCGGTCTTGTCCACCGCCAGCGTGTCGATGTCCTGCAGCGCCTCGATCGCCGCCGCGTCGCGGAACAGCACGCCGGCCTGCGCGCCGCGCCCGCTCGCCACCATGATCGAGATCGGCGTGGCCAGGCCCAGCGCGCAGGGACAGGCGATGATCAGCACCGACACCGCCGCGACCAGCGCGTGCGCCACGCGCGGCGCCGGCCCCCAGGCCAGCCACGCGGCGAAGGCGAGCGCGGCGACGGCCACCACCGCCGGCACGAACCACGCGGCCACGCGGTCGGCCACGCGCTGCAGCGGCGCGCGGCTGCGCTGCGCCTGCGCCACCAGCGCGACGATCTGCGCCAGCAGGGTGTCGGCGCCGACCTTCTCCGCGCGCATGGTCAGCGCGCCGTCCTGGTTCACCGTGCCGCCGGCGAGGCGCTCGCCCGCGGCCTTGGCGACCGGCAGCGGCTCGCCGGTGAGCATCGACTCGTCCACGTGGCTGGCGCCGTCCAGCACCACGCCGTCCACCGGCACCTTCTCGCCGGGACGCACGCGCAGCACGTCGCCGGGCTGCACTTCCTCCAGCGGCACGTCCTGCTCGCCGCCGTCGGCGGCGATGCGCCGCGCGGTCTTCGGCGCCAGGCCCAGCAGCGCCTTGAGCGCCGCGCCGGTGCGGCGGCGCGCGCGCAGCTCGAGGAAGTCGCCCAGCGTGACCAGGGTGACGATCACCGCGGCCGACTCGAAATACACGTCCACGCGCCCGTGCATGCCGCGCATGCCGGCCGGGAACAGCCCGGGCGCGAGGAAGGCCACCGCGCTGTAGGCCCAGGCCACGCCGGTGCCCAGCGCGATCAGCGTGTACATGTTGGGCGACCACGGCCGGAGCGAGCGCCAGCCGCGCGCGAAGAACGGCGCGCCGCCCCACAGCACCACCGCGCTGGCCAGCAGCGCCTCGGCCCAGCCGGCCGCGGCGTCCCACGGCGCCGGCCAGTGCCAGCCGAACAGATGCGGCCCCATCGCCAGCACGAACACCGGCAGGGTCAGTGCGGCGAGCAGCGCCAGCCGCCGCGCCATCGCGCCCAGCCCGCCGTCGTCGTCCGCGCCGGCCGCCGGCAGCAGCGGCTCCAGTGCCATGCCGCACTTGGGGCAATGGCCGGGACCGATCTGCCGCACTTCCGGGTGCATCGGGCAGGTGTAGACGGTGCCGGGCGGGGCGGAGGGCGCGGGCGATCCGCCCGAGAGGTATTTCCCCGGATCGGCGACGAATTTCCCGCGGCAGCGCGCCGCGCAGAAATGGTAGGTGCGGCCCGCGTAGTCGGCATGATGCGCGGTCGCGCGCGGATCGACCCGCATGCCGCAGACCGGGTCGCGTTCGCCGGCAGCGGGGTCGGGGTCGTGCGCCTGGCCGTGTGCCGGCTCGTGCATTTGTCCCGGCGCTCGCTCGTGCGTCGGCTCGTGTGCCCGTCCGTCTGACAGGTCGCGGTCGTGGCGGTGTGCGCCGTGGCCGGTCCGCGCGACGGACGTCGCGGGCGCGCCGCAGCAGCCGCCGGCCGGCGCCGGTTCCCGGCGCAGCCAGTCCTCCGGCGCCGCGTCGAACTTCGCCTTGCAACCCGCGCAGCAGAAGCGGTAGCTCCGGCCCGCGTGCTCGCTGGCGTGCGGCGAGGCGGCGTCGACCGCCATGCCGCACACGGGATCGACCAGCGTCTTCGCGGCGGGCGCGTCGCCGTCCCGGCAGCAGGCATCGCTCATGGCAGCGCCTCCCCGTCGCCGAGGGCGCGCAGGATCGGGCACTGCTCCGGCGCGCCGTGCCCCGGGCAGGCCTCGACCAGCTCGCGCAGGCCGTCGCGCACCCGGGTCAGTTCCTCGATGCGCGCCGCGATCGCCGCCAGGCGCTGCTCGGCGCGGCGCTTCACCGCCTTCACCCCGCGCCGCCGGTCCGCCGAGAGCACCAGCAGCTCGCGGATCTCCTCCAGCGTGAAGCCCAGCGTCTTGGCGCGCCGGATGAAGCGCAGCCGCGCCACGGCGTCCTCGCCGTAGCTGCGGTAGCCGGACGCGCGCCGCGCCGGCTCGGGCAGCAGGCCCTCGCGCTCGTAGTAGCGGATGGTGTCGATGGCCACGCCGGCGCGCCTGGCGACGGCGCCGATGGAAAGCGATGGGTTGGGAGCGTTCATGGCACAAGTCTAGACTCTGGATCGAACTCCAGGGTCAAGCGGCAGGATGTCGCTGCCGTCCGCGATGCCCGCGGGAAACGACGGCGACGACGCGCGCGCGACACGCCGCGGCGCTATCTTTGTTCCCCTCGTCCGCCCGGAAACGCCCATGGCCGCCTCCGCCGTCACCGCCACCCCCGGCGCCACGCCCTACACCGTCGTGCTCGCCGACGAGCGCGCGCACGAATGGCTCGCCGACGAGCCGCGCGAGCTGCAGGGCGCGGACGCCGGCCCCATGCCGACCGAGCTGCTGCTCTCCAGCCTCGGCGCCTGCACGGCGATCACGCTCAGGATGTACGCCGCGCGCAAGGGCTGGCCGCTGGACGACGTGCGGGTGGTGCTGCGGCTCAACCCGCAGGGCGCGCCGGCCGACGGCCACAGCGAGATCCAGCGGCAGCTGGTCCTGCACGGCGCGCTGAGCGCGGAGCAGCGCGAGCGCCTGCTCGCGGTGGCCAACGCCTGCCCGGTGCACAAGCTGCTGACCGGCGAGATCCGCATCGCCACCACGCTCGACGCGCCGGCCGCCACGCAAGGGTGATCCCATGACCAACACCGAACGCCAGTCCGCCCCGTCCGATTCCCACGACGGCAAGCCCTGCCCCGGCCACCCGGTGCTCGAGCGCATCGAGACGCGCGGCGCCGAGGTCGGCCTGCTGCCGATCCACCGCGCCCTGCCGAGCCGCCAGCGCCGCATGGTCGGCGCCTGGTGCTTCCTGGACCACGCCGGGCCGATCGACTACGCGGCCGGCCAGGGCCTGCGCGTGGGGCCGCATCCGCACATCGGCCTGCAGACCTTCACCTGGATGATCGAGGGCGAGATCATGCACCGCGACAGCCTGGGCTACGAGCAGGTGATCCGCCCCGGCCAGGTCAACCTGATGACCGCCGGGCGCGGCATCGCCCACGCCGAGGACGAGGTCTCGGCGACCGCGCCCGGCCGCCTGCACGCGGTGCAGCTGTGGATCGCGCTGCCCGAGGCGGAGCGCCACCGCGCACCGTCGTTCCGGCACTACCCGGACCTGCCGGTGATCCGCGAAGGCGGCTTCAGGGCGACCGTGCTGGCCGGCAGCGCCTTCGGCCGTACCGCGCCGGCGGAGGTCTTCTCGCCGCTGGTCGGCCTGGACCTCGCCGCCGACGGTGCCGCCAGCCTCACCCTGCCGCTCGAACCGGGCTTCGAGTACGCCGTGCTCGGGCTGATCGGCGAGACCCGCGTGGAAGGCGAGGCCCTGCCGCCCGACACCCTGCTCTACCTCGGCCTCGGCCGGCGCGAGCTGAAGCTGCAGTGCGGCGCGGCCAGCCGGCTGGTGCTGATCGGCGGCGAGCCGTTCGGCGAGGAGATCCTGCTGTGGTGGAACTTCGTGGCGCGCCGTCCGCAGGAGATGGAGGAAGCCACCCTCGCCTGGAACGAGCACCGGCATTTCGGCGAGGTGAAGGGCAGCCCGTCGCCGCGGCTGGTCGCGCCGGACATCGCCGGCCTGCACCTGCGGACGGCGCGGCCATGAAGGCGATCGCCCACGCCACCGTCCGCTCCGCGGGCGTCCGCTACTACCGCCACGACATGACGACCGGCGCGCACGCGCTGGTCGCCGACGAATCGGTCGCGCTGGGCGGCGGGCGGACCAGCAAGACGTCCGCGTGCGCCCGCATCGTCATTCCGGCGAAGGCCGGAATCCAGTAGGAAATGCTGTGCGCAGCACGCGAATCAGGCTTTGCGTGCTGCGCACGAGTACCCGACCGGATTCCGGCCTTCGCCGGAATGACGGCAATGGGGTCTTGCGCGAGCCCGGATCGAAACGCTCCGCACGCGCGGCACGGCGGACCCGGGCGGGGCCGGCGACATCACCATCCCGCGAGCATGGCCGCCGCCTGCCTCACGCCGCCGCCTCGTCCTCCACCGCCACGAAGCCGCCGGTCTGGCGCCGCCACAGCCGCGCGTACAGGCCGTCGCGCGCGAGCAGCTCGGCGTGCGTGCCGCTCTCCACGATGCGGCCCTTGTCCATCACCACCAGGCGGTCCATCCGCGCGATGGTGGACAGGCGGTGCGCGATGGCGATCACCGTCTTGCCGCGCATCAGCAGGTCCAGGCTCTCCTGGATCGCCGCCTCGGCCTCCGAGTCCAGCGCGCTGGTGGCCTCGTCCAGCACCAGGATCGGCGCGTCCTTGAGCAGCACGCGGGCGATCGCGACGCGCTGGCGCTGGCCGCCGGAGAGCTTCACGCCGCGCTCGCCGACCAGCGCGTCGAAGCCGGTGCGGCCCTCGCCGTCGACCAGCTGCGGGATGAACTCGTCGGCGCGCGCCTTGCGCACGGCCTCCAGCACCTCCGCCTCGCCGGCCTCGGGCCGGCCGTAGAGGATGTTGTCGCGGATCGAGCGGTGCAGCAGCGAGGTGTCCTGCGTCACCACGCCGATCTGCGAGCGCAGGCTCTCCTGCGTCACCCGCGCGATGTCCTGGCCGTCGACCAGGATGCGCCCGCCCTCCAGGTCGTACAGCCGCAGCAGCACGTTGACCATGGTGGTCTTGCCCGCGCCGGAGGGACCGACCAGGCCGATCTTCTCGCCCGGCCGCACGTGCAGGTCCAGCCCGGCGATCACGCCGCGATGCTGGGATGCCGGAGTAGCGCCTCCCTGCGCTACTCCGGCCCGCCGAGTCCGGCGCATGTCCGGACTCGGCTCCGACGGATCGGGCACTTCAATTGCCCGATCCGCGTCAGGCCCTCCATGGCCTGCATCGCCAGCCCGCGGCATAGGGCGACCGTAGTGGAAGTGGATGTCCTCGAAGCGCACGTCGCCGCGCGTCACCACCAGCGGCACGGCGTCGGGCCGGTCCTGCACCGCGCGCGGCCGCGCGATGGTGGTGAGGCCGTCCTGCACGGTGCCCACGTTCTCGAAGATGCCGTTGACCACCCACATGATCCAGCCGGACATGTTGTTGATGCGGATCACCAGGCCGGTGGCCAGCGCGATCGCGCCCACCGTGACCCGGCCCTGGCTCCACAGCCACACCGCCAGGCCCGAGGTGCCCACGATCAGGAAGCCGTTGAGGGTGGTGATGGTCGCGTCCATCGCGGTGGTCATGCGCGTCATCCGGCGCACCTTGTCCACCTGCTCGCCCATCGCGTCGGCCACGTAGGCCTCCTCGCGGCGGGTGTGCGCGAACAGCTTGAGGGTGAGGATGTTGCTGTAGCCGTCGACGATGCGGCCCATCAGCTTCGAGCGCGCCTCCGAGGCCTGCCAGGAACGCGCCTTGGTGCGCGGGATGAAGTACGCCAGCGCGCCGACGTAGGCGGCGATCCACGCCACCAGCGGCAGCGCCAGCCAGCCGTCGGCGTGGGCGAACATCACGATGGCGCTGCCGGTGTAGATCAGCACGTACCAGATCGCGTCGACGATCTGCACCGCCGATTCGCGCAGCGAGGCGCCGGTCTGCATGATGCGGTTGGCGATGCGCCCGGCGTAGTCGTTCTGGAAGAAGCCCAGGCTCTGGCGCACCACGTAGCGGTGGTTCTGCCAGCGGATGCGGTTGGTCAGGCTGGGCACGATGGCCTGGTTGACCAAGAGGTCGTGCAGGCCGTTGAGCAGCGGCCGCGCCACCAGCGCCACCAGCCCCATCCACAGCAGCGCGCGGCCGTGCTCGCGGAAGAACGCCGCGCCGGCCACGCCGCGGGTCATGTCCACGATGGAGCCGATGAAGCCGAACAGCGACACCTCCACCACCGCCACGCCGAAGCCCACCACCAGCGCGGCCAGGAACACCGGCCACACCTGGCGCAGATAGAACACGTAGAAGCGCCCGACCGAGGCCGGCGGCATGGCGTCGACCGGCTCCTTGAAGGCGTCGATCAGCGATTCGAACCAGCGGAAGATCATGGGGAAGGTCCGGGAAGGGGGAGCGCCGCGCGGACGCCGGAGCGGAGCAACATGCGGCCGCCGCGGCGCCAATGCAACCGCCGCCGGCAGCGCCGCGAACGCGGGAAGCGGGACGGCTTTCAGGGAAACAGCGAGCCGCCCCGGTCGCGCCGCGAGGCGATGCGGTCGGCCAGCCGCGTCGGCTCCGGCAGCCGGTAGCGCGTGCAGCAGGCCAGCACCAGCTCCGGCGCGCTTTCCAGGCCCACGCGGTGGCCGGGCGAGACGACCAGCGGCCTGACCTTCTCCTTGCTGCGCAGCACGGCGCCGACGACCTTGCCGCGATAGCGCAGCTCGGCGCGGCCGCCGCGCCTCGGCCCCACCTCGCCGTGCGTGCCGACCAGGATCTTCTTCGCCACGCCGATCGCCGGCAGCCCGGTGATCACGCCCAGGTGCGCGGCGATGCCCAGCCCGCGCGGGTGGGCGATGCCCTGGCCGTCGACGAAGACCAGGTCCGGCGTCTCCGGCAATGCGCCCAGCGCCTCCAGCACCGCCGGCAGCTCGCGGAAGGACAGCAGGCCCGGGATGTACGGCATGCGCGTGGGCAGGCGCGCCACCCGCTCGGCCAGCGGCGCCAGCGTCCGCGCATCCAGCAGCACCGCCGCGGCGCGGGTGATCGCGCCGCCGTCCTCGAAGCCCACGTCGACGCCGGCGAGGCGGCGCAGCGGCGGGTAGTCGTCCCGCAGCCGCACCGCGGCGGCCAGTTCGAGCTGCAAGGCGCGGGCGCGGGCGACGTCGCCATCCCACGGCGGCGGCACGGGCATGGACGGAGTCGGGTTCATGGTCCGAGCCTGAATGCCAGCGCGGCAAGCGGGCGTCAAGCCGCCGGCAAGCGTTGACCGTCCGCGGGGGCGACCGGATCATGCGCGGATGCGCCTGCTCTCCCGCCTGCTGCCCTTCCTGCTGCTGTGCCTCGTCCTCGCCGCGCACGCGCAGGACGCCGCCGCGCCGCCGCCGTCCGCCACGCCCGAGCAGGCGCTCGACCAGCTGCAATCCCAGCTCGACGGCGTCAAGGCCGCGCTCAAGGGCAAGTCCACCGACGCCGAGCTGGGCGACCTGCGCAACGACGCGCTGGCGGTGCAGGTGCAGGCGGACGCCCTGGTCGCCGAGCTCAAGCCGCGCATGGACAGCCTGGACGCGCGGCTGGCCGTACTGGGCCCGGCGCCGGCGGCCGGCGCGCCGCCGGAGGCGCCCGAGGTGGCCGCGCAGCGCCGCCAGCTGAACAAGGACAAGAGCAACCTGGACGCGCAGATCAAGCAGGCCCAGCTGCTCGGCGAGGAAGGGCTGCAGCTGGCCTCGCAGGTGGCCGCGATGCGCCGCGACCAGTTCCAGGCCAGGCTCGCCTCGCGCACCGCCACGCCCTTCAGCCGGGCGTTCTGGGTCGATCCCGCGCGCGCCCTGCCCGCCGACATCGGCCGGCTGCGCCGCCTGGGCGGCCACTTCGCCGACAGCTGGCGCGACGCCTGGCAGCCGCCCGGCCGGCTGCCGCTGCTGGCCTGCCTGCTGCTGGCCGTCGCCGCGCTGCTCGCGGTGCGGCGGCTGCTCGAGCGCGGGCTGTTCGCGCTGATCAAGCGCACGCTGCCCGAGGGGCACCTGCGCCGCAGCGTGCTCGCCATCGGCGTGGCGCTGGCCGGGGCGGTCGGCGTCGGCCTGGCCGGGCAGCTGGCCTACCTCGGCCTCGACTGGACCGGCACGCTGGGCGACGAGCTGGGCGAGCTGGCCCACGCCGCGATCCGCCTGGTCGTCTTCGCCGCCTACGTCGCCGGGCTCGGGCGCGCGCTGCTCTCGGTCGAGCATCCCTCGTGGCGCCTGCCCACGCTGTCCAACGCCGCCGCCGAACGGATGCGCCCGTTCCCGCTGCTGCTGGCGGTGGCCATCGCGGTGCTCGGCCTGTTCGAGCGCGTCAACACCGCGATCGGCGCCAGCCTGCCCGCCACGGTGACCACCCGCGGGCTGGTCGCGCTGGCGATCAGCGGGCTGTTCGGCGCGGCGCTGCACCGGCTGACGCGGCTGCGCCGCGCGATGCTGGCCCGCGGCGAGGAACCGCCGCCGCGGCCGCTGTGGGTCGGCCTGCTGTTCGGCGCGGCGGTGCTGGGCGTGGTGCTGAGCTGGCTCGGCGTGGTCACCGGCTTCATCGCCTTCGGTTCCTTCGTCGCCACGCAGATGCTGTGGATCGGCGTGGTCGCCGGCACGCTGTACCTGCTGGCGCAGCTGCTGGGCGACCTGCTGGAGACCCTGCTCTCGCCGCGGGGCCGCAGCGGGCAGCGCCTGCAGGCCGCCTTCGAGCTGGCCCCGGCGACGCTGGAGCAGGCCGCGACGGTACTCACCGGCGTGGTCAACGTGCTGCTCTGGCTGGTGGCCATCGTCGCCGTGCTGGCGCCCTACGGCGCCAGCCCGCAGGACCTGCTCGTCCGCGTGACGCAGCTGTTCGGCGGGCTCCGCCTGGGCGAGCTGACCATCCGTCCCGGCACCCTGCTCGGCGCGCTGGCGGTGTTCGTGGCCGGCATGTTCGCGGTGCGCGGGCTCAAGCGCTGGCTGGGCAACCAGCTGCTGCCCAAGACCGAGCTCGACCCGGGCATGCAGAACTCCATCGTCACCCTGCTCGGCTACGCCGGCGGCGTGCTGGTGTTCGCGCTGGCGCTGGCCGCGCTCAACGTGAGCCTGCAGAGCATCGCCTGGATCGCCAGCGCGCTGTCGGTGGGCATCGGCTTCGGCCTGCAGGCGATCGTGCAGAACTTCATCTCCGGCCTGATCCTGCTGGCCGAGCGGCCGGTGAAGGTGGGCGACTGGATCAGCATTCCCGGCGCCGAGGGCGACATCCGCCGCATCAACGTGCGCGCCACCGAGATCCAGCTGGCCGACCGCTCCACCGTGATCGTGCCGAACTCGCAGCTGATCACCCAGAACGTGCGCAACGTGACCCTGGGCCGCGCCCAGGGCCGCGTGCAGTTCCGCCTGCCGATGCCGCTGGACACCGACGCGGACAAGGCGCGGCAGATCATGCTGGACACGCTGCGCGCGCACCCCTCGCTGCTGGAGGCGGCGGGCTGCACGGTGCAGCTGGACAGCGTGGACGGCGGCTCGATGGTGTTCGTGCTGACCGGCTACGTGGGCAACCCGCGCGACGCGGGCAACGTGAAGAGCGACCTGCTGTTCAAGGTGCTGGCGCGGCTGCGCGAGGCCGGCCTGCCGCTGATCCGCCCGCAGGACATGGTGCTGCACCGCCCGCCGGCGCCCGCGGCGGCGCCCGCTCCCGGCGGCGACGGCGGAAGCTGACGGGGCTCGCGCCGGGATTGACGGGACCGTCGCACGCCACGGGCCTACGCTTGGCGGCGACATCCCCACGGGAGGCGAACCATGGACACCCGCAGCACCATCATCCCCTGCCTGCGCTACCGCGACGCGCACGCCGCCATCGACTGGCTGTGCAAGGCCTTCGGCTTCGGGAAGCAGGCCGTCTACGACGACGGGGAAGGCGGCGTGGCGCACGCCCAGCTCGCCTTCGGCGGCGGCATGCTGATGCTGGGCAGCGTGCGCGACAACGCCTTCGGCCGCCACATCGCGCAGCCCGACGAGATCGGCGGCCGCCAGACCCAGTCCGCCTACGTGGTGGTGGCCGACTGCAAGGCGCACTACGAGCGCGCCAAGGCCGCCGGCGCGGTGATCGTGGACGACTACGCGGAGAAGGACTACGGCGGCGCCGGCTACAGCTGCCTCGACCCGGAGGGCCACCTGTGGTCGTTCGGCAGCTACGACCCGTGGGCGGACTGAGCGCGGGGCGCGACGATCTGACGCAAGGCCGCCGGGGCGCGCATTTGACCGGCATCAAATCCATGGGAACGGCGCCGGCTAGGCTGGCCGCGGTTTCCACGGAGTGTGCCGCCATGCCCCACCCGCCGACCGACGCCCCGCTGATCGAATGGAACGCCAGCCTGGGCGTGGGCATCGAGGAGATCGACGCCCAGCACCACGTGCTGGTGGACCTGCTCAACCGCCTGCACGGCGCGATGCTGCACCATCGCGCCGGCAGCGAGTCGCGGCTGATCCTCGACGAGCTGGTCGACTACACGCGCATCCACTTCGCGGTGGAGGAAAGCCTGATGCGCCTGTTCGCCTACCCGGACTACGAGGCGCACAAGGCCTCGCACGACCGGCTGGTCGAGGAGGTGATGCGGCTGCGCGCGCGGCTGCTGGACGAGGGGCACCCGGTCACCTTCGAGCTGCTGCACTTCCTCAAGAAGTGGCTGACCCTGCACATCCTGGAGGAGGACAAGCTGTACACGCCGTTCTTCCTGAGCCAGGGCGTGCAGGCCCGCGCGCACAAGGCCTCCTGGCTGCGCCGGCTGTGGGGGCGCCGCGACTGACCGCCACGGGGCCGGGTTCAGGGCGCGGCCGCCGGCCCCAGCGCCGCGCCGGGACGCGCCTGCGCGTACATGTCCCACGCGATCCGCTTGAGCAGCGCCTGGCGGTCCTCGCCCTGCACTAACAGGTCGAAGTGCGTGCGGTCGGGGAGGAAGCGGATGTCCGACTTCGCGCCCAGTCCGTCCAGCACCGCCTTGAGCCGGTGCGCGGCGCCGTCCAGGTAGAAGGTGTCGGCGGTGCCCACGTAGAGGTGGATCTTGCCGTCGAGGTCGGGCTTCAGCTCCGGCCAGTGCTCCTTCAGGCGCCGCGCGATGTCGTAGTGCTCGCCCCAGTAGGCGACCACCGCCGGGTCGACCGCGCCGGTGTCGCGGTCGAACATCGGCAGCGGGCGGCCGTCCGGCCCGCGCGGCGAGAACACCCATTCGAACGAGGCCATCTGCCCGCCGTAGGGGCCGAGCACCCGCTCCATCCGCGCGAAGTCCGCGTAGCTGGCCATCACCTTGCCGTGGTCGCGCACCAGCGGGTGCGGCGCGCCGTCCGCGCCGCGGTACACGTTGGCGTGCGGCGCGTACAGGTCCACGCCGGTGAAGTCGTGGAAGTCGCTGGGATCGGGCGAGGTGGACCAGGTGCCGCCGAACACCTTCGGGTAGCGCGTCTGCAGCCACAGCGTGGCCCAGCCGCCGGAGGAATGGCCGGTGAGGAAGCGCCCGGCGGCGCGCGCGTCCATGCGGTACCGCGCCTCCAGCGCCGGGATCAGCTCGGCGGTGAGCGCCTGTCCCCACGGCCCGTTGTTCACCGAGTCGGCGAACTCGTGCGTGCCGGTGGGGCTTGACTGGTCGAGCATCACCCAGATCATCGGCGGCATCTGCCGCTCCGCCATCGCGCCGTAGACCATCGCGGCGCTGCCGGACAGCGTGACCGCATCGGCGCCGTAGCCGTGGGTGAAGTACACCACCGGGTAGGTCGCGTGCGACTTCGGATCGTAGCCCGGCGGCAGCACCACCCAGCCGCGCAGGTGGATCGGCCGGCCCCAGAACGCGCTCAGCGCCGGGCTGACGAAGTCGAGCGGCTGCGTGGCGCGGCGCGCCTCGTCCAGGTGCTTCTTCGTCGCCTCGCTCATGTAGCGCGCCGGGATGTTCCACGGCTGGCGGGCCGGCACGGCATCCACGAGCGCGAGCTCCGGCGCGGCGGCGGCCGGCAGGCGCACCTCCACCACCTTGCTCAGCAGGTCGCCGCCGGAACGGCCGCGGTAGTTGTAGTCGTGGTTGACGTCGAGCACCGCCTGCACCAGGTAGTCGCCGGGCGGCAGCTTGGAGAAGGCCGCGGGAAAGGCCGTGTCGTCGGCGTCCAGCAGCACCTCGCCGCCGGGCGCGAGGCGCGCCACGTCGCGCGCGGCGATCGCCGTGCTGGTCGGCGCGAACGGATTGACGTCGACCGCCTCGACCTTGCCGTCCTTCGCCGCCGCGCGCGCGGCCTTGGCCTCGGTGGCGAACAGCAGCAGGCGGCCGGCGGCGGGCCGCTGCGCGGTCGCCTTGTCCAGCGTGACGCGGAACAGCTGGTGCGCCGACGACGGCGCCTCGCGCGCCCAGGCCGCCGTGGCCAGCAGGGTGGCGCAGAGCAGCGCCGGCGCGCCGCGGAGGATGTGCTTCAACATGGCATGGCTCCTGTCGGGAGGCGTGGGCGACGGCGGCCCGCCGCCGTCACCGTTTCTGCTCGTCCGTCGTCTTTCCGGCCGTCGTTCCCTTGTCGTGCGTCATTCCCGCGCAGGCGGGAATCCAGTGACTCCGGACCGGCAAGAGCCGATGGATTCCCGCTTGCGCGGGAATGACGCACGGCTTTTGCCGGCGCCTGCTTTTGCAGGCGGCCGGTTCCTGCTTCCGCGAGGCCACGCGCCGAGGCGCGCCCGCTGCTCAATGCCCCTCGCCCTTCGCCTCCACCGGCGCCAGGCGCAGGTCCTGGAAGTCGAAGCTGAAGTCGGTGAGCGGCGAGATCGGCTCCATGCGCGCCTCGCGGATATGGCCGTCCGCGTCCAGCGCGAAGCTGAAGAAGGCGTCCGCGTTGAGCGTGCGATCGTCCCAGCGCACGGTGAAGGTGTCGTGCTGCCACGGCTCCATCGTGCCGACCAGCTGCGCGGTCTTGCCGAAGCGCAGGCGCAGCCGGCCGCCCTCCTGGCTCACGACCACGTCGCCGTACCACGGGTCGCGGTAGGTGCCTACGTACCTGGCCAGCGGCAGCGAGGGCTTCGACCTGGCGTCGCGCGCGGCCAGGTGCTTGCGCCAGCTGTCGTCGGCGTTGGCCTCGGCCTTCTTCACCGCCTTGTCGTACACCGCGGCCCAGTCGGTCCGGCTGCCCGGATCGAGGTAGGCGTCGAGCACGCGGTAGGTCACCGCGTTGAAGGCGGCGCCGGACTCGGCATTGGTCAGCACCACCACGCCCAGGTGCTGCTCCGGCACCAGGGTGAGCCGCGAGACCATGCCCGGCCAGCCGCCGGTGTGCCAGACCAGCCGCTGGCCGCGGTAGTCGGACAGGAACCAGCTCTCGCCGTAGCCGTAGAAGTGCGGCATCACCGGCGCCAGCTCCGGGATCGGCGGCTTGCCGACGGCGATCGGGGTGAGCATCGACCACATCTGCCGCTGGCTGTCCTCGGAGAACAGCCGGCGCGGCTTGCCGTCCGCATCGGCGCCGGGTAGCGCGCCGCCGGCGAGCTGCACGTTCATCCACTTGGCCAGGTCGTGCGCGCTGGCGTAGATGCCGCCGGCGCCGGGGTCGTTGGTCCAGGCCATCGGCGGCACCGGCTTCAGGTCCTTGAAGTCGGCCTTGGCGTGGCCCATGGCGTAGTCCATGCCGGGCTTCAAGTAGGTCATGTCCACCAGCGACTCGTCCATGCCCACCGGCTTGAAGATGCGCTCGCGGACGAAGTCGGCGTAGCTCTGGCCGGAGGCCTGCTCGATCACCAGCGTGGCCACCGCGAACAGGATGTTGTCGTAGGCGTAGCCGCTGCGGAAGCCGTTCCTGATCGGCACGTGGCGCAGCCGCTCGACCACTTCCCTGGTGCTGTAGCTGGTCGGCGGCCAGTACAGGAGGTCGCCCGCGCCGAGGCTGAGGCCGCTGCGGTGCGCCAGCAGGTCGCGGATGCGCATCTCGCGGGTGACGTAGGGATCGGCCATCTGGAACCACGGCAGGTGGTCGATCACGCGGTCGTCCATCTTCAGCTTGCCGTCCTCGGCCAGCATCTGCAGCGCCGCGGCGGTGAACGCCTTGGTGTTGGAGGCGATGGCGAACAGCGTGCGCGCGTCCACCTTCTCCGGCTTGCCCAGCTCGCGCAGGCCGAAGCCCTGCTCCAGCACCACCTTGCCGTCCTTGACCACGGCCACGGCGATGCCGGGCACGTCGAAAGTCCGGCGCACCTTCTCCACGTAGGCGTCGAAGTCGGCCAGCCCGGCCGGGCGCGCGGGCTGCGCCTGCGCGCCGGTATCGGGCGCGGGCGCGGCGGTGGGCGCGGACTGCGCGAAGGCGCCGGCGGCGAACGCGAGCAGGACGCCGCCGGCCAGCCGCCGGAGCGGGAATCGCTGGGTCATCGATAGGCTCCCCGTGTCGGAAAATGCGCCACTATCGCGGCAAACCGCGGGAGAGGCCAGTCCCGGAGGTCATCCCCGCGTGGCAAGATCGCCCCGCCCCGCACACGCTCCCAGGCCATGCCCCACGCCACCGACGACCTCTTCGCCGCCCCCGCCGCGCCGCACCCGCGCATCCGCGCCGGCATCGGCGGCTGGAACTACGCGCCCTGGCGCGACAACTTCTACCCGGCCGGGCTGGTGCAGCGGCGCGAGCTGGAATACGCCAGCCGCCGGCTGCGCGCGCTGGAGATCAACAGCACCTACTACCGCGCGCAGACGCCGGCCGTGTACGCCAGGTGGGCGGCGCAGACGCCGGAGGACTTCGTGTTCGCGCTGAAGGCGCCGCGCGCGGTCACCGAGGGCCGCAGGCTGGCCGAGGCCGCGCGCGGCGTGCGCGGCTTCCTGTTCGGCGGGCTGGCCGAGTTCGGCGCGCGGCTGGGTCCGGTCAACTGGCAGCTGCCGCCCGTGCGCCCGTTCGAGCGCGACGACCTGGCCGCCTTCCTCGACGCGCTGCCGCGCGAGCTGGACGGACGGCCGCTGCGCCACGTGCTGGAGGTGCGCCACCCGAGCTTCCTGTGCGAAAGCTACGTGGAGCTGGCCCGCGCGCACGGCGTGCCCACGGTGTTCACCGACTCGCCCGACTACCCGTCGCTGGCCGACCTCACCGGCGGTTTCGTCTACGCGCGGCTGATGCGCAGCCGCGCCGACGTCGCCACCGGCTATCCCGCCGCCGAGCTGGACGCCTGGGCGCGGCGCGCGCGCCGCTGGGCGGACGGCGGCGACTGCGACGCACTCCCGCACGTCGCGCCCGCGCGGCCGGACGGCGCGCCGCGCGAGGTGTTCGTGTTCTTCATCAGCGCCGCGAAGGAGCGCAACCCGGCCGCTGCAATGGCATTGCAGGCGCGGGTGGACGCCTGAGCGCCTGTTCACGATCTCCAAGTATCCCCCCATGGAACGTCATCCCAGCGAAAGCAGGAACGACGGAGAGGGAATAGCCGGACCGACGGTAGATCGTGAACAGGCTCCGAGAGCCTGAGCGCCGCGCCTGCCCTACACTGCCGGCCTGCCGTCGACGAGCGCCCGCCATGTCCTCCAAGCGCCTGACCTCCGTCCTCCTGCTGGTGCTGCTGCTCGGCGCCGCCTGGTTCTGGCAGCGCCAGCCGCACGTCGCGCCGACCACGATGGGCGGCGCCGCGACGGCTGCCGCCGGAGCCGGCGCGGCCGCGCCCGCACGCACGGGCACGCGGCCGGACTTCCTGCCGCCCGAGGCCGCCGACACGCTGCGGCTGATCGCGCGGGGCGGCCCGTTCCCGCACCGCCAGGACGGTGCGGTGTTCGGCAACTACGAGGGGCTGCTGCCGGCACGGCCGCGCGGCTACTACCACGAGTACACGGTGGAGACGCCGGGCGCGCGCGACCGCGGCGCGCGGCGCATCATCACCGGCGGCACGCCGCCGCGCGAGTACTACTACACCGGCGACCACTACCGCAGCTTCCGGCGCTTCGAGCCGTAGCGGGCATCGCGGCCGGCGGCCGCCGGCTTGCCGCAGCCCTGTGGGAGCGGCCGCCGGCCGCGATGGCTCCATCCCGAACGAAAACCGCCATACTCGCCGCCCCGACCCGCGGAACCCTCCCATGCAGCCGCTCGACTTCGAACTCGCCCCCGGCCGCGACCACGTCGAACTCAACCAGCTGCTCAAGCTGGTGGGCCTGTGCGACAGCGGCGGCGCCGGCAAGGCGCTCGTCGCCGGCGGCGCGGTGCGGGTGGACGGCCGGGTGGAGCTGCGCAAGACCTGCAAGATCCACGCGGGCCAGCGGGTCGAGCTGGACGGCGTGCTGATCCGCGTGCGCGCGCCGCGCTGACGCTCAGGGCAGCGCGGCCAGCCGCCGCTCCAGCCCCGGATGCCGCGGCAGGCGGATGCGGAACTCGCTCTCCAGCACGTGCCGGATCTGCTCCGGGCGCGCCAGCGTGCAGCGCTCGGTGGCGCCGCCGAGCGGGTGCACCGCGAACTCGCGGTTGCGCAGCGCCAGCCGCGCGTCCGGCGTGCAGCGCGCCGCCGCCAGGGTCTGGACGAACTGCGACTGCGGGTGCGTGGAGACGTAGTGGTTGCTCACCTCGTAGTCGATCCGCTCGCACGGGTGCAGATCGAAGCGGTACAGCGAGCGCCACTCGCCGAGCACCTGCGCCTGCATGCGCCACCCGTCGCCCTGTCGCAGCAGGCGGAACGGCCCGTGCGGCGTGGCCTGCGCCGCGTCCGGCGCCAGGCGCAGCGCGCCGGTGAGGGTCATGCTGCCGAAGCCGACGTCGACCAGCCAGTCCGCGCCGTCCAGCGGCACCCGGAGCAGCATGTGGGTCTGCGCGGTGACCGCGTCCTCCGGCCGGTTCCACAGCACGCGCGCGATCAGCCCGACCGGCGCGAAGCCGACCGCGCGCAGCGCCTCGGCGAACAGCAGGTTGTGCTCGAAGCAGTAGCCGCCACGGCCGCCGTGCACCAGCTTGTCCTCCAGCGCCGCCGGGTCCAGGTCCACCGGCAGGCCGAGCAGCGGGTCGAGGTTCTCGTAGGGGATCGCCATGGCGTGCGCCAGCGCCAGCGCGCGCAGCGTCGCCAGGTCCGGCGCCGCCGGCCCGGCATGGCCGATGCGGTGCAGGTAGGCGTCGAGGTCGAGGGCGAAGCGCATCGGCGGTCCGGCGGGGAAGGCTCCGGCAATCTACCATCGGCGGCGAGGTAACCGCGGCGCGCCCCGCGGCGAACCACCCGGCGAGAGTCATCGGCCCCGCACCGCCGAAGGAGAACGCCATGCCGATCCGCCACCGCCCCGCCTCCCGCCTGTGCGCCGCGCTGCTCGCGGCCCTGGTCGGCGCGTGCAGCGCCGCCTCCGCCGGCCGCAGCGCATCCTTGCCCGACCCGGCGCTGGACCCGCCGCCCGCGAACCCCGGCGAGCAGGTCGCCGTGCTGGCCGGCGGCTGCTTCTGGGGCATGCAGGCGGTGTTCGAGCACGTGAAGGGGGTGCGGCGGGTGTGGGCCGGCTACAGCGGCGGCGACGCGGCCACCGCGAGCTACGAGCGGGTCAGCGACGGCGACACCGGCCATGCCGAGTCGGTGAAGATCCTCTACGACCCGCGCCAGGTCAGCTACGGCCAGCTGCTCAAGGTGTTCTTCGCGGTGGCGCACGATCCCACCCAGCTCAACCGGCAGGGCCCGGACGCGGGCACGCAGTACCGCTCGGCGATCTTCTACGCCGACGGGGCCCAGCGCCGGGTGGCCGCCGCCTACATCGCGCAGCTCGGCGCGGCGCATGCGTTCGACGCGCCGGTCGTGACGCAGCTGGCGCCGCTGAAGGCGTTCTACGTGGCCGAGGCCTACCACCAGGACTACGCGCGGCGGCACCCGGACGACAGCTACATCGTCTACAACGACGCGCCCAAGGTGGCGCGCCTGCAGCGGCTGCTGCCCGCGCTGTACCGGCCGGAGCGGGAGGTGGTGCGGGTCGAGCTGCACTGAACGTCGCCTGGCGGAGCGACCGGACAAGCGCAAACCGCGTGGCTTGAACAGGCTCGTCGCCACCGGCACGTCGGACCGCCGCCTCGTGCCGCCATGGTTTTTTTGCTCGTCATTCCGGCGCAAGAAGCCGGAATCCGGTGACTTGCGACCAGAGCCGGCGTGATCGCCGCTGGATTCCGCCCCGCGCCGGAATGACGACCGTGAGGTTTTCCGCAATGAGCGGGAGTCCCGCAGCAGGGATGGCGGCAAACCGTTGCCCCGCGCCGCGGGAACTCAGCCGGCCGGCGGCACCAGGTGCAGGCGGAACGGGTTGGGATCGGGCCGGCGGCGCAGCATGCGCTCCACCTCCGCCACGCTCACCGGGCGCGAGTACAGGTAGCCCTGCCCCTCCGCACAACCGGCGCGCAGCAGGAAGGCGTGCTGCGCCTCGTTCTCGATGCCCTCGGCGATGGCGTAGAGGCCGAGGTTGCCCGACAGCGCCAGCATGGCCTCCACGATGGCCGCGTCGTTGGCGCTGTCCGGCAGGCCGGCGACGAAGCTCTGGTCGATCTTCAGGCAGGCGATCGCCGGCAGCTTGAGGTAGCTCAGCGAGGAATAGCCGGTGCCGAAGTCGTCGATCGCCACGCCCACGCCCATCTCGTGCAGCGCGCGCATGGTGCGCTGCAGGTCGTCGCCCAGCTGCAGGATCGCGCCCTCGGTGATCTCCAGCAGCAGGCGGTCGGACGGCATGCGCCAGGTGGCGATGCGCTCGCGCACGCCGGCGATGAAGCCGGGATGGCCGAACCAGCTGGCCGAGACGTTCACCGCCACGCGCAGCGGCGGCAGCCCGGCGTCGATCCAGCGGCGCATCTGCGCGCAGGCCGCGTCCAGCACCCACTCGTCGATGTGCCGGATCAGGCCCAGCCGCTCGGCCAGCGGGATGAACTCGCCGGGCAGGATCTCGCCGCGCTCCGGGTGATGCCAGCGCAGCAGCGCCTCCACCGCCACGATGCGCCCGCTGCGCAGCTCCACGCTCGGCTGGTAGACCAGCCGGAACTCGTCCTTCGCCAGCGCGCGGCGCAGCTCCGTCGCCAGCGCCAGCCGGCGCCGCGCGGCGGCCTGCATCATCGGCGAGTACAGCCGCGCGGCGTTGCGCTCCTCGCTCTTGGCCACGTACATCGCCGCGTCGGCGTTGGCGATCAGCATGGTGGCGTCCTCGCCGTCCAGCGGGTAGCCGGCGATGCCGATGCTGGCGCTCAGCACGATCTCGTAGTCGTCCACCCACAGCGGCTCGCTGAGCACGGCGAGCAGGCGCTGCGCCAGCGGCATGGCCTGCTCGCGCGCCTCCAGCCCGGCGACCAGCACGGTGAACTCGTCGCCGCCGATGCGCCCGGCCACGCTGCCGGGCGGCAGCTCGCGCACCATGCGCTCGGCCACCTGCGCCAGCAGGCGGTCGCCCACCGCGTGGCTGTAGCTGTCGTTGACCACCTTGAACGCATCCAGGTCGACGAACAGCACCGCCACCGCGCGCCGCTCGGCGTCGGCCGCGGCGATCGCGCGGGCGCAGCGCCGCTCGAACTCGGCGCGGTTGACCAGGCCGGTCAGCGGGTCGTGCGTGGCCAGGTGCTCCAGCCGCTGCTGGTTGGCCTTCGCCACGCTGATGTTGCTGAACACCGCCACGTAGTGCTGGATGCGCTGCAGGCCGTCGCGGATCGCGCTGATGCCGAGCAGCTCGGGATAGCTGCCGCCGTCGATGCGCCGGCTCAGCACCTCGCCCTGCCAGTGGCCCTGGCGGTCCACCGTCTCCCACACCCCGGCGGGCAGCGGCGAGCCGTCCGGCAGGCTGCGCGTCTCGTCCAGCGGGCGGCCCAGCCGGCTCTGCGGCGGGAAGCCGGTGATGCGGTCGTGCGCGGCGTTGGTCGCCACGATGCGGCGCCCGGCGTCGGCGATGATCACGCCCTCGGCGATGCTGGCCAGCGCCTCGGCGGCGATGCGCCGCTCCTGCTCCATGCTGAAGCGCTCGCTGAGGTCGCGCACGATCACCTGGCGCACCATCCGCGCGCCCCAGGCGACCATGCTGCTGACCGCCTCGACCGGGCGCGCCGCCCCGTCCGCGCCGCGCAGCATGCCGATGCCGCGCGCGTCCGGCGGCATCTCGAACAGCCGGTCGAACGGCCGGCCGAGCAGCGCCTCGCGCGCGCGGCCGGTCCACTGCGTGGCCATGCGGTTGGCGTCGATGACCACGCCGTCGGCGTCGTCCACCATCAGGATGGCCGCGGGGGCGCTGTCGAACAGCAGGCGGTAGCGCTCCTCGCCGCCGTGGATGTCCTGCAGCGTGCGGCGCGCCATCCACAGCCACAGCAGCGCCGCCAGGCCGAACGCGCCGAGCACGGCCCAGAACAGCAGCTCGCCCAGCCACACCGCGCCGCGGACCACCTCGACCGAGAACAGCTTGGTGCGCGGCTCGACGAAATCGTTGATCGCGCGGATGCGGCCGCGCTGGCGCGCGATCTCGCCGGCGGAAGGCCGCCCGGCGGCCCAGGCGCGCTGCAGCTCGCCGGCGATGCCGTCCAGCTCGGCCAGCGGCGCGTCGGTGGAGCGCCAGGCGTCCAGCGCCTGGCGGATGTGCGGCGCATCCGGGAAGTGCCGCATGATGAAGGTCATGCCGGGCTTGGCCGCCGGCATGACGTTGCCCTGCACGAACACCCGGTCGAGCTCCTCCTGGCGGAAACGGCCGGAGACGATGGCGTCGCGCCCCCAGCGGTCCGCGGCGAGCAGGCCGGCGTTGCGGCGGAAGCCGTCCAGGTCGCGCGCGTCGCCGTCCAGGGCGTAGCCGTCCAGGTCGATCACCGCCTGCTTCTGCGCCTTGGACCAGACGCTCTCGCTGTTGAGGAAGCCGGCGAGCGTGACCTGCACCTGCAGCACGCCCCAGGTCAGCGCCATCACCAGCGCGACCGCCACCGCCAGCGCGTAGGCCAGCGGCAGCAGGCGCCGCGCGGGATGGCGCGGCGGCTTCGGGACGTCAGCCGCGCCGCGCATCGGTGCTCCAGGTTGGGACGGCTGACGCGGTCATTCGCTCGGGATTCCGTGGGGGCGCGCAGTTTAAGCCGCCACCCCGCCCATTGCCCGCCGGCCGCGGCACGTCCTGATGCAGCGGTCGCCCAGCATGATCATGCTCGTGTAGCTGCGCTTGACGCATTCGGCGAGGTGGGCCACCTCCTCGGCCGAGGGCCGGTGGCCCAGCAGCGTGCAGACGATCTCCAGCGCCTCCCACGGGTGGGTGTCGTCGTAGGCGGCGTGCAGCTGCAGCCAGCGCAGGCTCGACGCGCGGATCGCCGGGTCGAAGCTCTCGGTGTACCGGGTGCTCTGGTAGATCATCTGGGCCCACTCCCCCGTCACGCCTTCGATAGCGTAGTTGGTCGCGACCATTCCCGCAGCCAGGCTGTCGTGCGCGCTGACCTCCTCGCACCAGCGCGTCAGCCCGTCGGTGCCGTGCGGCGGGTTCTCGTGCAGCAGCCGGGCGCGCGGCACCCCGGCGCCCTCGGCCCAGTTCAGCCAGTACTCGGCGTGATTCTGCTCGACGCGGATGTTGCGCACCAGCCAGCGCCGCGCCAGGTTGTCGCCGGGGCTGCGCCCGTAGCGGGTCTTGAGCAGGTTCAGCGCCATGAAGCCGGGGAAGCGCTCGATGAACGGCCACAGCCCGGCCATGAAGTTGTAGGTGGACTCCTCGTCGAGCTCCAGCGCCATCATCAGCCGCCAGATCTCGTGGTCGAGCACGCGCTGCCTGGTGCTTGCGCAGTCGGCCACCATGTCCTGCGCCCACTGCGGATAGCTGGCGAGTTCGGTCAGCGGGCCCGTACGCTCGAAACTGGTGTTCATGGGAAATCACTCCGTGGCAAGGGATGTATCGCCGCCGGACGGCGGCGCCCGGTGCCGGACGGCACCGGGACGTCCATAGTGATCACCCGGCGGGGCCGGCGATAGCGGGCCGGCGTCCCCGGCCGGCGACGCCGGAGCCCGGCGCGGCGCGGAAGGCCGGGCATCCATGTGCGACCATCGCGTCCGCCCCGCCCGCTCCGGAGACGCCGTGGACTACGTCTGGATCCTGTTCGACGCCGACGACACCCTGTTCCACTTCGACGCCCGCCAGGGGCTGCGGCTGGCGTTCGCGCACTACGGCGTCGACTTCGGCGAGGACGACTACGCGCGCTACCAGGAGCTCAACCGGCCGCTGTGGGTGGACTACCAGGACGGCCGGATCGGCGCGGCCGAGCTGCAGGCCGCGCGCTTCCGCCCCTGGGCCGAGCGGCTCGGCGTGCCGCCGGGCGAGCTCAACGACGCCTTCCTCGCGGCGATGGCCGACACCTGCGCGCTGCTGCCCGGCGCCGCCGAGCTGCTGCGGGCGCTCGCCGGCAGGGTGCGCATGGGCCTGGTCACCAACGGCTTCACCGCGCTGCAGACGCTGCGGCTGGAGCGCACCGGCCTGAAGCACGCCTTCTTCCCGCTGGTGATCTCCGAGGCGGTGGGCGTGGCCAAGCCCGACGTGCGCATCTTCGAGCACGCCCTCGCGCTGATGGGCCGGCCGCCGCGCGAGCGCGTGCTGATGGTGGGCGACAACCCGCACTCGGACATCCGCGGCGGCCTCGACGCCGGCCTGCGCACCTGCTGGGTCAACGCGCACGGCCACGACGCGCCGGAGGGCATCGCGCCGCACAACCAGGTGGCCTCGCTGGCGGAGCTGCAGGCGCTGCTGCTGGGCTGAGCACGCCCCTGCCGGAAGTCACGCCCCGCGCGGCTAAACCCTGCGCGCGGACGCCGCATCCAAGCCCAGGTCGTCCCACCTGGAGCCCCCCATGCGCAAGACCGCCGCCACCCTGCTGCTGATCGCATTGCCGCTCGCGGCCGCCGCCGCCTCGCCCTGCAAGTACACCGCGCCGCGCAACGCCGACCTCGACGCCGCCGGCCTGAGGAGCGTGCAGCTGAACCTCGGCTCGGCCGACCTGGACATCCAGGGCGTGCCCGGGCTGGCCCGGATCGAGGTGCGCGGCACCGCCTGCGCCTCGGACGCGAAATGGCTGGACGACCTGAAGGTCGCCACCGGCCGCGCCGGCGACCGCGCCACCGTGGACGCGCGCAACGAGAGCGGCAGCCACTACGGCCTGTTCGGCGACAGCTACGCCTACCTCAAGCTGCAGGTGCGCGTGCCGGCCGCGCTCGCCGTCGCCGTGGACAGCGGCTCGGGCGACGTGCGCGCCAGCGACCTCGCCTCGCTCGACTTCAGCTCCGGCTCCGGCGACCTGCAGGCCGACCGCATCGCCGGCGCGCTGGCCCTGCGCCTGGGCTCGGCCGACGCGCGCGCCAGCCAGGTCGGCAGCGTCGAGCTGCGCGGCACCGGCTCCGGCGACGTGCACGTGGACGGCGTGCGCGGCGACGTGCAGGCGGGCCGCTCCGGCTCGGGCGACCTCGGCTTCTTCAACGTGGGCGGCAGCGTGCGGATCGGCGGCACCGGCTCCGGCGACATCTCGCTGCGCCACATCGGCCGCGACGCCGAGGTGGGTAGCACCGGCTCCGGCGACGTCGACGCCGACGACGTCGGCGGCCGGCTGACGGTCCACTCGACCGGCAGCGGCGACGTCTCCTACCACGGCGTCAAGGGCGCGGTCGACGTGCCCAGGCGCGACGACTGACGCGGCCGTGCGGCGCGGGAGCCATGCCGGCTCGCGCGCCGCCGCGCTCAGGCCGCCGGCTGCGGCGAGGCCATCACCATCCACGCCACGCCGAAGCGGTCCACCAGCATGCCGAAGCTGGAGGCGAAGAAGGTGGGGCCCAGCGGCACCTGCACCTGGCCGCCTGCCGCCAGCGCCTCGAACGCCCGCTTCGCCCCGGCGTCGTCCGCCGTGCCGAGCGAGAGCGAGAAGCCCTTGAACTCCGGCTGGCCGCGGCTGAAGCCGTCCGAGGCCAGCACCGTGCTCTGGCCGACCTGGAAGGCCGCGTGCATCACCTTGTCCGCCGGCGGCGTGGAGCCGTCGGGGCACTGCGCTGCGCCGCCCGGCGCCTCGCCGTAGCGCATCAGCATCAGCAGCCGGGCGCCGACCGCCTCGCGGTAGAACGCGATGGCCTGCTCGCAGCGGCCGTCGAAGAACAGGTAAGGCTGGATCTGCATGGGATGTCCTCGTCGATGAAAAGGGGAAGGCCCGCAGCAGGCCTCCGCGGACACGACGAACGCCGGCCGCCGGGATCGACAGGCGCGCTGGCGGATGCGGCGGCGCCATCCCTGCTAGTGTTCCGCCCGGCCCGCCTGGCGCCGATGGACCGCTCCGCCAAGGCACCGACCGCCCGACGCCGCGCAGGACGCCGCGCCGGCGGCGCACCGACCGAAAGCCGATGCACGCTCCCGAACCCGCCGCCCGTCCGTCCCGCCGCGCCTGCGCGCGGCGCGCAGCCGCCCTGCTGGCCGCCCTCGGCCTCGCCGCCGCCGTCCACGCCGGCGCGCCCGACCCGGCGCGCTGGCGGCGCGAGGCGCAGGCGGTGACGATCACCCGCGACGACTGGGGCATCGCCCACGTGCACGGCCGCAGCGACGCCGATGCGGTGTTCGGCATGGCCTACGCGCAGGCCGAGGACGACTTCAACCGCGTCGAGACCAACTACCTCAACGCGCTCGGCTGGCTGGCGCAGGCCGAGGGCGAGTCCGCGCTGTGGTCGGACCTGCGCCGGCGGATGTTCGTCGACGCCGACGAGCTGAAGCGGCTGTACGCGCGGAGCCCCGCCTGGCTGCGCCGGCTGATGGACGCCTGGGCCGACGGCCTCAACGGGTACCTCGCCACCCACCCGGACGTGCACCCGCGCGTGATCGCCCGCTTCGAGCCGTGGATGGCGCTGTCCTTCACCGAGGGCAGCATCGGCGGCGACATCGAGCGCGCCTCGCTCAGGCAGCTTCAGGCCTTCTACGGCCGGCCCGGCGAGCGCGTGGCCTTCGCCGATGCGCCGCCGAGCTGGGCGGAGCCGACCGGCTCCAACGGCATCGCCATCGCGCCGAAGCTCACCGCCGACGGCCACGCGCTGCTGCTGATCAACCCGCACACCTCGTTCTTCTTCCGCAGCGAGCTGCAGATGTCCAGCGACGACGGGCTGGACGTGTACGGCGCGGTGACCTGGGGGCAGTTCTTCGTCTACCAGGGTTTCAACGAGCACGCCGGCTGGATGCACACCTCCACCGGCGCCGACGCGGTGGACGAGTTCGCCGAGACGATCGTGCGCAAGGACGGCAAGCTCTATTACCGCTATGGCCGGGAGCTGCGCCCGGTGACGGTGCGCGAGATCGCGGTGCCCTACCGCGCCGCGGACGGCTCGATGGCGCAGCGGCGCTTCACCACCTACGCCACCCACCACGGCCCGGTCGTGCGCGCGGCCGACGGCAAGTGGATCGCGCTGGCGCTGATGAACAAGCCGGTCGAGGCGCTGCAGCAGAGCTGGCTGCGCACCAAGGCCAGCGACTACGCCGGCTACATGAAGGTGGCCGGGCTCAAGGCCAACTCCTCCAACAACACGCTGTTCGCCGACGACAAGGGCGAGATCGCCTACCTGCACCCGCAGTTCATCCCGCGCCGCGACGACCGCTTCGACTACACCCGGCCGGTGGACGGCAGCGACCCGGCCACCGACTGGCACGGCCTGCACGCGCTGGACGAGCTGCCGCACGTGCTGAACCCGCCCAACGGCTGGGTGTTCAACACCAACGACTGGCCCTACGCCGCCGCCGGCCCGTACAGCCCCAGGCGCGAGGACTACCCGCGCTACATGGACAGCGTGGGCGAGAACCCGCGCGGCCTGCACGCCATCCGCGTGCTGTCCGGGCGTCGCGACTTCACCCTGGCCTCGCTGATCGACGCCGCCTTCGACCCGTACCTGCCCGCCTTCGAGCGGCAGCTGCCGGTGCTGGTCGCCGACTACGACGCCCTGCCCGCCGGCGACCCGCTGAAGAAGAAGCTGGCCGGCCCGGTCGCACTGCTGCGCCACTGGGACTACCGCTGGGGCATCGCCTCCATGCCCACCTCGCTGGCGGTGTTCTGGGGCGACACGCTGTGGGACGAGGTGGACAAGACCGACACCGCGGAGGGCCTGTCGGTGTACGACATCATGGCCGAGAAGGCCGGCGCGCAGGCGCGCCTGAAGGCACTGGCCGAGGCGGTCGACCGGCTGGAGCGGGACTTCGGCAGCTGGGGCGTGCCGTGGGGCGAGATCAACCGCTTCCAGCGCAACGACGGCGCCATCGTGCAGCGCTTCGACGACGCCAGGCCGAGCATCCCGGTGCCGTTCGTCTCCTCGCGCTGGGGCTCGCTGGCCTCCTTCGGCGCGCACCGCTGGCCGGGCACCAAGCGCTACTACGGCACCAGCGGCAACAGCTTCGTGGCGGTGGTGGAATTCGGCCCCAGGGTGCAGGCGCGCGCGATCACCGCCGGCGGCGAGAGCGGCCACCCGGAATCGAGGCACTTCGACGACGAGGCCGAGCGCTACACCACCGGCAACCTGCGCGCGGTGTACTTCTGGCCGGAGCAGCTGAAGGGCCACACCGAGCGGGTCTACCACCCGGGCCAGTAGGCGCCGGCGCGCCGCCCGGGCACGGCGCGGGGACGCGCGGAACCCGCGCCGCGCGCGACGGCGCGGCCGGGCCGCGCACGCGCGTCCCGCAGTCGCTCGCGGCTCAGTGGTGCCGCTTGAAGTACTGCACCGCGCGCTCGTGCTTCTCGGCCGCCTCGCGCGTGCCGAAGGTGCCGAGGTTGCGGCGCTTGCCGGTGGCGGGATCCTTCTTGCGCGAGTACAGCCGGTATTCGCCCGATTTGAGCTTGCGGATCATGGCGCTGCCCTCCTGGCGCGCATCCTCGCAGGCCGGCGGTCACCGCCGGGTGACCGCACGGTGAAAGGTGCGGCAAGCCGCGCCGCCTCGGCCCGCCCGCGCCGCGCCCTCAGTCCCGGCCGGGAATCTTCAGCCCGCGCTGCACGGCCGGCCGCGCCAGGCCGCGCTCGAGCCAGGCGGCCACGTTGGCGTAGCGGCCGAACTCCACCAGCTCGCGCGCCCCGTAGAAGGTGATCAGGTTGTTCACCCAGCCCAGCGTGGCGATGTCGGCGATGGTGTAGTCGCCGCCCATGATCCACTCGCGGCCGTCCAGGCGGCCGTCCAGCACGCCGAGCAGGCGCCTGGACTCGTCGACGTAGCGCTTGAGCGGGCGCTTGTCCTCGTACTCCCTGCCGGCGAACTTGTGGAAGAAGCCGACCTGGCCGAACATCGGCCCGATCGAGGCCATCTGGAAGAACACCCACTGGATGGTTTCCCAGCGCCGCGCCGCGTCGGCCGGGATGAACTGCTTCGTCTTGTCGGCCAGGTACAGCAGGATCGCGCCCGACTCGAACAGGCCCAGCGGCTTCCCGCCCGGGCCGTCCGGGTCGATGATCGCCGGGATCTTGCCGTTGGGGTTGAGCGACAGGAACTCCGGCGTGTGGCTCTCGTCCTGCATGATGTCGACCAGGTGCGGCTCGTATGGCAGCCCGGTCTCCTCCAGCATGATCGACGCCTTCACGCCGTTGGGCGTGTTGAGCGAGTAGAGCTGGATGCGGTCGGGATGGCGGGCGGGCCAGCGGCGGGTGACCGGGAAGGCGGACAGGTCGGACATGCACGGGCTCCGTGGGGAGACGGGAGATGCCGCTAGGTTAGCCCAGGCCCGTGCACGCGGCGGCAAACCGCTGCAAACTCCGCTTCCACGCCGCCAAGGAAGATCCGGATGAACCTGCGCAACCTGGCCCTGCCGCTGATGCTGGCCTCCGCCGGCGCCGCGACCGCGCAGACGCGGACCGACCTGCCCGGCGTCGACGTCACCGCGCCCGCCTACACCTCCACCCACGGCGGCTACCTGATCTCGGGCGACTTCAAGGTCGATCCGCGCATGCCCTACGTCGTGTTCCCGGCGCAGGCGCTGGCGAAGGACGACATCCTCAGCATCGAGCCGGTGCACCTGCAGGACGACGAGTACCTGGTGCTGCAGGAATGCGCCACGGCCGACTGCACGCGGGCGGCGATCGTGCGCGTGTGGAACGCCGACGGCGCCGCCAGCCGCACCACCAACAGCGGCAGCCGGATCTGGATCACCCACGAGAGCAAGTACTTCATCTGGCTCAAGCGGCTGCCGCTCACCAGCGCCCAGTGCGCGACCTGCCGCGGGCACTACTACCAGTTCGTCGAGGTCAGCCCGCCGATGACGCTGATCCCCGAGGGCGAGATGGCCGCGCTGGACAAGGAACGCCTCGACAAGGCCTACGACGAGCCGCCGGTGAAGGTGCAGGGCGAGACGCACGAAGGCTCCACCTACGTCGTCACCTACGAGGGCGGCTCCAAGGTGCGCATCCGCCGCATGCACGGCATGCGCTGAGGGGCGGTGGATCGCCCGCCCCGCCCCCGGCGGCTGGACAGCCAAACGGCCGGACAGGCGCGACCATCGGACGGGCGTCCTTCGCCCAACGGGCGCGGCGTCGAAACCACCCGCCGCGCCACGCGGCGTTCGTCGCGGATTCGAATGAGCGACTTTGCTCCTCTCCCCTCCGGGGAGAGGGTCGGGGCGAGGGGGCGTTCTTGCCCCAGCCTTCCTTGCCTGACGATAGAAGGCTCGGCCCGAACGAAGCGCCACCGCAGGCCCCGCCCCCTCACCTCGATCCCCTCCCCGGAGGGGAGAGGAGGCAGAGCGGCGCGCGCCACGCCGGCAGGAACGACGCCAGCCGCCGCAGCGGCGACGGCGACTCGTCCTCCGCGGCCAGTCCCGCCGCCACCATGCGCCGGAACGGCCGCAGCCGCGCGCCCGCCTCCAGCGCCAGCCGCCGCAGCGCGCGCGCCGGCGCGCGGTCGTCGGTGTACAGCCCGGCCAGCGCCTGGGTGGCGCGGTACAGCGGCCAGGTGGCCAGCCGGTGCGCGCGCTCGTAGCGCGCCAGCGGCGCGCGTTCCCAGAACGGCCGGCCGGCCGCCAGCTCGGCGCGCAGCTCGCATGCCAGCGTCGCCGCGCCGAGCAGGCCGAAGTTGAAGCCGTGCGCGGTCAGCGGGTGCATGCCCACTGCCGCGTCGCCGAGCAGCGCGAAGCGCTCCGCCGCGAAGCGGCGCGCGTACACGCCGACCAGCGGGTAGGCGCAGCGCGGCCCGGCCACGCGCATCGCGCCCAGGCGGTGGCGGAAGCGCCCGGCCATCTGCGCCTCCAGCGCCGCGTCGTCCAGCGCCAGCAGCGCCTGCATCGGCCCCGGCGGCAGGGTCAGCACCACCGAGGAGGTGTGCGGGTCGTGCAGCGGCAGCAGCGCCAGCGTCTGCCCGCGGCCGAACCACTCCCAGGCGGTGCCCTCGTGCGGCGCGTCGTGGCGCATCCGCAGCACCAGCATGAGCTTGCCGAAGTCGTGCATGTCCGCCGCGATGCCGGCGGCGCGGCGCAGCGCCGAGAAGCGGCTGTCGGCGGCGACCGCCAGCCGCGCCCGCAGGACCTCGCCGCCGTCCAGCGACAGCTCCACGCCCTCGTCGCCGAGGCGCAGCGCGCCCGCCTGCGCGCCGGCGAGCAGGCGCACCTGCGGCAGCGCCGCGGCCTCGGCGTAGGCCGCGCGGCGGATCGCGTGGTTGGACAGCAGCCAGCCCAGCTGCGGCCGGCCGCCGTCCTGGTGGCGGAAGCGCAGGCCGCCGCGCGCGTCGCCGTCGATCACCAGGGCGTCGCGCAGCACGCCGATCTCCTCCGCGCGCAGGTGCCGCCACAGGCCCAGCGTCTCCAGCAGCCGCCGCGAGCGGTGGGTGATGGCGATCTCGCGCCCGTCGTCGGCCGGCTGCGCCAGCGCCGCCTCCGGCTGCCGCTCGACCAGCGCCACGCGCAGCCCGCTGCCGGCCAGCGCGCGCGCGAAGCACAACCCCGCCGGGCCCGCGCCGGCCACCACGATGTCGTAGGACATGCCCCGTTTCCCTGCCGCCAGAATCCGCCGCAGGCTAGCGCCGGCGCCGCGGCGCCACGCTGATCCCGGTCAAATGCGCGACGGAAGAAAATGCGGACGGGACGCGCCCCCTTGTGATCGCCGCACGCGCCCACACGTTCCCCGGATGGCCTTGCGCCATGCCGGGCAGGTCGCGCCCGGCCCCGACGCTCCCCCTTGCAGGAGACCTTGCATGACCAAGACGTATGCCTACGCTGCCCAGTCGGCGACCCAGCCGCTCGCGCCGTTCGTCCTCGAGCGCCGCGCGCCCGGGCCGCACGACGTGCAGATCGACATCCTCTACTGCGGCGTGTGCCACTCGGACCTGCACACCGCGCGCAACGAGTGGAAGAACACCCTCTACCCCTCCGTGCCCGGCCACGAGATCGTCGGCACCGTCACCGCCGTGGGCGACGCGGTGAGCAGGTTCGAGGTGGGCGACACCGTGGGCGTGGGCTGCATGGTGGACAGCTGCCAGCGCTGCGACGCCTGCGCCGAGAGCCTGGAGCAGTACTGCGAGAACGGCTTCACCGGCACCTACAACGGCCCGGCGCAGGAGGACGGCGGCAACACCTACGGCGGCTATTCCGACAAGATCGTGGTGAACGAGAAGTTCGTGCTGGGCATCAAGCACGACAGGAGCCAGCTCGCCGCGGTGGCCCCGCTGCTGTGCGCCGGCATCACCACCTACTCGCCGCTGCGCCACTGGAACGCCGGCCCCGGCAAGAAGGTGGGCATCGTCGGCCTGGGCGGCCTCGGCCACATGGGCGTGAAGCTGGCCCATGCGATGGGCGCGCACGTGGTGCTGTTCACCACCTCGCCCGGCAAGGAGGCCGACGCCAAGCGCCTGGGCGCCGACGAGGTGGTGATCTCCCGCGACCCGGCGCAGATGGCCAGGCACGCCAGCAGCCTGGACCTGATCGTCAACACCGTGGCCGCGCCGCACGACCTCGACCCGTTCCTCGCCCTGCTCAAGCGCGACGGCACGCTGTGCCTGGTGGGCGCGCCGGAGCATCCGCATCCCTCGCCCACGGTGTTCAACCTGATCATGAAGCGCCGCGCGATCGCCGGCTCGCTGATCGGCGGCATCCGCGAGACGCAGGAGATGCTGGACTTCTGCGCCGAGCACGGCATCGTCTCCGACATCGAGACGATCGCCATGCGCGACATCAACCGGGCCTACGAGCGCATGCTCAAGAGCGACGTGAAATACCGCTTCGTGATCGACATGGCGACGCTGAAGGAAGAGGCGAAGGCGGCCGCCTGAGGAACCCCGCGCGCGCCGCCAGGGAAGGCGGCCGCGGCTTCCGGCGGACGCGGCGCAGGGCGTCCGTCATTCCCGAGCGATCGCCCATCGCCGCCACCCGGGCGGCCGCAAGGAAACCGCGGGCGCGAGAGCGCCTGCATGGCGCAGCCCCGTCGCGCTCACGCACCTATGCAGGCTCGCCGAACCATCGCGAAGCGGCCCGGGCCGCCTCCTCGGGATCGGGCGCGGCCTCGGCGGCCCAGGCGACCACGCCGTCGGGCCGTACGAGCACGGCGCTCAGGCCCAGCCGGTCCTCCGCGTCGCTGGCGACATGGGCGACCCGGTCGCCCCAGCGTCCCGCCAGCGCCCGCAGCGGCGCGCCGGCGTCGAAGTCCAGCAGCAGGCCCCTGCCCGTCCTGAGGCGCTCGCCGAGCCGGGTCCCGTCGGCCAGCGCGAAGTCGGGCGCGCTGCGCCCCACGAGCGGATGGCTGTCGCCAAGGTCGTAGCGGAGAGCGACGCCCCACACGCGCTCGGCGAAATAGGTCGCGCCGTCGCGCGTGTCGATGAGGTCGCGGACGATGGCCTCGAGCGCGCGCGAGCTCCGGCTCGGCCGCATCAGCGCGACCTGCGCGCGCGACCAGTCGAGCACCTGCGCCCCGACCGGCTGCCGCTCGCCCGCATAGGTGTCGAGCAGGCCGGCCGGTGCGTCGCCGCGGAGGGTGGCGGCGAGCTTCCATCCGAGGTTCATCGCGTCGCCGAGCCCGAGGTTGAGCCCCTGGCCGCCCAGGGGCGAATGGATGTGCGCGGCGTCGCCCGCGAGCAGCACCCGCCCGCGGCGGTAGGCGGTCGCCTGGCAGGCGCGATCCGTCCAGGTCGTCGCTAGCCGCAGGGCCGTCACGCCGGCATCGGCGCCGGAGACGCGGCGCAACACCGCCTGCACGTGCTCGGGCGTGATCGGTCGGGTCCGGTGGAAGGCGCCGTCGTCGAACTCCACCACCGCGATCGTCCCGGGCCGCGCGTAGGTGTACATGCCCGTCGGCGTGTAGTGGCGGCCCGGGCGGAGCTTGTCCGGGTCGGCCAAGTCGACCTCGACGGAATAGCCGGTGAACTCGGGATCGGTGCCGGAGAACTCGAAGCCGCCGGCCTTGCGGACCGTGCTGCGGCCGCCGTCGCAGCCGACCAGCCAGCGCCCGCGGAACGTCCCGCTGTCCGTATGGACGGCCACCTCGTCGTCCGATGGATCGAAGCCCACGACGCCGAGGCCACGCCTGATCTCGACCCCCAGCGCATCCGCGCGAGCGGCCAGGACGGATTCGAGCCACTGCATGGTGACCGCCATGCTGGTGCCGGCCGGCCCCGGCAGGCGGTACTGCCATTTCGAGGCGTCGATGCTGTCGTGGTAGAACGGGATGCCGGCGAAATGGCCGGCCGCGCGGCGGGGCTGGTCCATCCAGTGCGCCGCGGCCGGTGCGCGGCCGCCCGGGCCGTCCTTCGAAAGCGGCAGCGCCGCCACGGCGTGCAGCAGGCCGCGGCGGTCGAGGGCCTCGATCGTCGGCGCCGACAGGCCGCGCATGCCGAACGGCAGCTCCTTCAAGGGGGAATGCGGGTCCCCTGCCTGCTCCAGCACCAGCACGGCGAGACCCGCGAGGCGCAGCTCACAGGCAAGGAACAAGCCGACCGGGCCGGCTCCGGCGATCACGACGTCATGGACCAAGGCGATACCCTCGAACGGGAGCCAGGCCGGCGGGATACCGGCTCGTCATGGCACGAATCTTATACTCAGTATAAATTTCTGGGCATGAACCTTCCCACGCCAGACCGTCCCGGGCGCCGGGACCGCAAGAAGGCGGCGACGCGCCAGGCGATCTCGGACGTCGCCACGCGCCTGTTCGTCGAGCGCGGCTTCGAAAAGGTCTCGGTCGCCGAGATCGCGCGCGAGGCGGCCGTCGCCCGCAAGACGGTGTTCAACTACTTCCCCCGCAAGGAGGACCTGGTCTTCGACCGCGAGGAGGAAGCGCGCGCCCTGGTGCGCGAGGCGCTCGCCGGCCGCGGCAGGCAGCCGCCGGTCCGCGCTTTCCAGGCGCTGGTGCGCACGCTGGTGGAGAAGCAGCATCCCCTGTTCCGGATCACCGGGCGGCCCATCCGGTTCTGGCGCACCGTCGCGGAGAGTCCGGCGCTCACGACGCGCGCGCGCGAGCTCCAGGTGACGCTCGCCGACGACCTTGCAGGCATGCTGTCCGACGCGGCGGACAGGCCGCCCGCCGACCCCGATGCCCGTCTCGCGGCGGCGATGCTGATGGGCACGCTGGTGGTCGCCTACGGCGAGGCGCTGCGCGCCTTCCGCGAGCGCCGGAAGCCCGCGGCGGCGTTCGTGCGCGTGATGGAACGCGGCTTCGCCGGCGTCAACGCCGCGCTCGCCGGGACGCCATACGCCTGAGGCATCGCCGGCGGATCAATGCGGGCGGCACCTGCCGACGGACGGTCCGAACGGAAGCCTTCGCAAGGGCCTCTGGCCGAGTGCCATCGATAGAAACGCCTCACCATCGCCGCCACGTGCATGGAGCACTCGGGCATGACGCGGACGACAGCGAACCGCCGCCGGGACAGTGGCCCTCGCGCGACCGGCACGCTCCCCCCTGCGTCGGCCGCTCAAAGCTCCCGGCTCATGAACACGCTGTACGGGTCCTCCACGTAGTCGGCGAACGGCCCGCAGCAGGCGAAGCCGAAGCTCTCGTAGAGCCGGTGCGCCGGCGCGAAGGCGGCGGCCGCGCCGGTCTCTAGGCTCACTCGGCGGTAGCCGCGCGCCTTCGCCTCGCCGAGCAGGTGCGCGAGCATGGCGCGCGCCACGCCCTTGCGCAGGTGCGCGGCGGCCGTGCGCATGGACTTGAGCTCGGCGTGGCGCGAGTCGAGCCGCTTCAGCGCACCGCACCCCAGCAGGTCGCCGTCTTCCCAGGCGGTCCAGAAGCTGATTTCCGGGCGGCGCAGGCCGTCGACGTCGAGCGCGTGGATGCTTTCGGGCGGCGAGTGCAACACCATGTTCTGCAGGTGTTCGCGCAGCAACGCGTGCACTGCCGGGTGGGTCGGGTCGTCGGGCCGGATCAGCATGGCGCGGCGCTCAGGCGTGCCCCGCCACCGCGTGCGGCACGTAGTGCCGTTCCAGCTCGGCGACCTCCTCGTCGGCAAGCCCGAGCGACAGCGCCGCCACCGCATCCTCCAGGTGCTGCGGCCTGGACGCGCCGACGATGGGCGCGGTGACGAACGGCTTGCCCAGCATCCAGGCCAGCGCCACCTGCGCCCGTGGCACGCCGCGCGCCGCGGCGACCGCGCCGACCGCCTCCACCACGCGGCGGTCGGCGTCCGGCACGGCGTAGAGGGTCTTGCCGAACGCGTCGGTGCGCAGGCGCTCGGTGCTCTCGTCCCAGGCGCGGGTCAGGCGGCCGCGCGCCAGCGGGCTCCACGGGATCACGCCCACGCCCAGGTCGCGGCACAGCGGCATCATCTCGCGCTCCTCCTCGCGGTAGAGCAGGTTGTAGTGGTTCTGCATGGTGACGAAGCGGGTCCAGCCATGCCGCTCGGCCACGTGCTGCGCCTTGGCGAACTGCCACGCCCACATCGAGGAGGCGCCGAGGTAGCGCGCCTTGCCCGCCTTCACCACGTCGTGCAGCGCCTCCATGGTCTCCTCGACCGGCGTGTGCGGGTCCCAGCGGTGGATCTGGTACAGGTCCACGTAGTCGGTGCCCAGGCGGCGCAGGCTGTGGTCGATCTCGGCGAGGATCGCCTTGCGCGACAGGCCCATGCCGTTCGGCCCCGGGTGCATGCGGTTGAACACCTTGGTCGCCAGCACGATCTCGTCGCGGCGGGCGAAGTCCTTCAGCGCGCGGCCGACGATCTCCTCCGAGCTGCCGTCCGAGTACACGTTGGCGGTGTCGAAGAAATTGATGCCCAGCTCCAGCGCGCGGCGGATGAACGGCCGGCTGGCCGCCTCGTCCAGGGTCCAGGCGTGGTTGCCGCGGCGGGGATCGCCATAGGTCATGCAGCCCAGGCACAGGCGGGACACGTCCAGGCCGGTGCTGCCGAGTTTCACGTAGTCCATGGGGTCGTTCATCGGCCGGGGACGGAGACGCCAGTCTAAATCCGCCGCGCGGCACACGCGCGATGCGGCAATGGACAGCCGAACCCCGCTGCGGCCATGCCGCTTGCAGCGGGCCTTGAACCGCCGCGCCCCATCGTCGAACCTCTCCCGGTCGTCTCTCCGGAAACGCGCCCATGCGCCTGTGGACCCTGCACCCCCGCCACCTCGACCCGCAGGGCCTGGTCGCCCTGTGGCGCGAGGGTCTGCTGGCGCGCGCCGTGCTGCGCGGCGAGACGAAGGGCTACCGGCACCATCCGCAGCTCGAGCGGTTCCGTGCGCATCCCGCGCCCCGGCGCGCCATCGACGCCTACCTGGCCGAGGTCCACGCGGAAGCGGTCCGCCGCGGCTATGCCTTCGACCGCGGCAAGATCGGCCCCGTCCGCGCCGTGCCGGGCATCGCCGCCACCGACGGCCAGCTCGGCTACGAGTGGGAACACCTGCTGCGCAAGCTCGCCGCGCGCAGCCCCGCGCTGTTCGAACGGTGGCGGGACGCGCGTCCCGGCAGCCATCCGCTGTTCGTGCTGCAGCCCGGCCCGGTGGCTGCGTGGGAAAAACGGGCTTAAAGGTGGCGGCCGCCCCCGCATGGCGGCTTGGAACGCCCGTCGCCGGCCCCATGTCTGCCGTGCCGCGATGGGCGCAGTCTCCGCGCCCCGTCGCCCCGTTCCCTTCCCCACGCCGAGGCCCGCCATGCCGGACTATCGCAAGACTCCCGAAGCGCTCGCGCGGCTCACCCCCGAGCAATACCGCGTCACCCAGCAGAACGGCACCGAGCGGCCGTTCCACAACGCCTTCCACGACCACAAGGCGCCGGGCCTGTACGTGGACGTGGTCTCCGGCGAGCCGCTGTTCACCTCGCTGGACAAGTTCGACAGCGGCTGCGGCTGGCCCAGCTTCACCCGCCCGGCGGAGCCGGCCAACGTGGTGGAGCAGCGCGACACCAGCCACGGCATGATCCGCACCGAGGTGCGCTCGGCCCACGGCGACAGCCATCTCGGCCACGTCTTCCCGGACGGCCCGCGCGAGGCCGGCGGCCTGCGCTACTGCATCAATTCCGCCGCGCTGCGCTTCGTCCCGCTGGACGAGCTGGAGCGCGCGGGCTACGGCGACTACCGCAGGCTGTTCGACGACGCCGGCAGGGGAGACGCGCCGTGAGCGACGCCACCGAACGCGCCATCCTCGCCGGCGGCTGCTTCTGGGGCGTGCAGGAGCTGCTGCGCCACATGCCGGGCGTGCTCGCCACCCGCGTGGGCTACAGCGGCGGCGCCACGCCCAACGCCACCTACCGCAACCACGGCGACCACGCCGAGGCGGTGGAAATCGTCTTCGACCCGCAGCGCATCAGCTACCGCGAGCTGCTGGAGTTCTTCTTCCAGATCCACGACCCCACCACGCCGGACCGCCAGGGCAACGACCGCGGCCGCAGCTACCGCTCGGCGGTCTTCTACACCAGCGAGGAACAGAAGCGCATCGCCGAGGACACCATCGCCGACATCGACGCCTCCGGCCTGTGGCCCGGCAAGGTGGTCACCGAGCTGGCGCCCGCCGGCGACTTCTGGGAAGCCGAGCCGGAGCACCAGGACTACCTGCAGCGCTACCCGGACGGCTACACCTGCCACTTCGTGCGGCCGGGCTGGAAGCTGCCGCGGCGGAGCGAGGCGCACTGAGCGGAGCCGGAGGCCGCCCGCTCCCCGTTCCATGGGGCGCGGGCAACGCCGCGTGCCGGCCTTACGCGCGCGATGCGACGACACCGGCCGGCGCGCCAGCCACGGGCGCGCCCGACGGCTGCGCGCGGATCATGGAACCCAGCGCCAGCGCGCAGGCCAGCAGGCAGGCGGCGAACAGGCTGTGCAGCATCACGGTCTCGAACTTCATGGCGGTTCTCCTCGGGACAGGGAAAGGAAGCGACGCATCCCCTCTCGCACGCTTCGTGCCATCCGTCCCCGGCCGCCGGAAAGCGCGCCACTGCGCCATCCGGAGCGGGCGCGCACGACGCGCCTCCGCGTCCGCGGACACCCGTGCACTGTCCGGACCCGCGGCGGAACGGACAGGCACGGCGCCTCCCCCTTCCGCCACTGGCCAAGGCGACCGGCGCCGATAGACTCGGCCGCATCCGCCGCTCGTCCGCTTGCCGGAGATGACCATGCCGCTGCGCCCCGCCTGGCCCTGGCTGACGCTGCTCGTGCTCGCGCCCGCCGCATCCGGCGCAGCGTCGCCCGGCCTCGCGCCGGCGGCCGCCCGCGCCTACTTCGACGAAGCCCGCCGCCAGTGCCAGGCCGACCATGGCCGCCTGTGGGACCGCTCGCTGTGCGGGCCGATGCTGCTGGTGGCGCCGGCCACCCGGCAGGTGATCGCCAGCCAGGCCGACGCGCAAGGCCGCCTGCGCGCGCAGGACGGCGTGTTCGTCGGCCGCCTGCCGCCGGAGCAGAACCTCGCCAACACCGCGCTCGACTGGGCCGGCGTGCGCTGGAGCGAGATGCTCTGGCCGCTGCCGGACGATGCGCCCATGCGGCGCACGCTGATGGCGCACGAATCCTTCCACCGCATCCAGGACGGCCTCGGCCTGCCCGCGGGCGATGGCGACAACGCGCACCTGGACACGCTGGAAGGCCGCTACGCGCTGCAGCTGGAGTGGCGCGCGCTGGACCGCGCGCTCGCGGCCGCGGACGAGCCGGAACGCCGCGCCGCCGTCGCCGACGCGCTGGCGTTCCGCGCCGCGCGCTACGCGCGCTTCCCCGCCGCCGAACGCAACGAGTCCGCGCTCGAGCGCAGCGAGGGACTGGCCGAATACACCGGCGTGATGGTGGGCAACGACACGCCGGCCGAGCGGCTGGCGATGGCGCGCAAGGACCTCGCGCTGCATGCGGGCGATGCGAGCTTCGTGCGCTCCTTCGCCTACGCCACCGGCCCCGCCTACGGCCTGCTGCTGGACCGCTACGCGCCCGGCTGGCGCCGCACCATCGCGCAACGGGCCGGCGCGCCGGCCGCGCTGCTGGCCGCCGCGCTGCGCATCGACATGGCCGCCGCGCCGATCGATGCGCGCGCCGCACGCTACGGCGGCGCAGCGCTGCTGGCGAGCGAACGCGAGCGCGCCGCCGCGCGCGCGCGCCGGGTCGCCGCCTATGCCGCCCGGCTCGTCGCCGGCCCGGTGCTGCACCTGCCGCTAAAGCACATGAAGGTGCAGTTCAACCCGACCAGCCTGGTGCCGCTGGGCGACGCCGGCACCGTCTACCCGACCATCCACGTCAGCGACGACTGGGGCCTGATCGACGTGGACGGCGGCGCGCTGCTGGCCGGCGACTGGACGCGGCTGACGGTGGCGGCCCCGGCCGGCGAGGCACGCGGCGGCACGCTGCATGGCGAGGGCTGGACCCTGCAACTGGCGCCGGGCTGGCGACTGGCGCCGGGCGAGCGCAAGGGCGACTGGACGATCCGGCGCGAGGCCGGCGAATGATGGCCTTCGCGCCGCGGCGGAAGCCTACAGGCAGCAGGCCCGGCGATGCCTTCCCTGCCACTCCACCGCTGGCAAGGCGCCGCTGCCGGACAAGGCATCCGGCAGCGGCGCTTCGTCCGTGGCGTTCAGCCGCTGCCTTCCGGCTTCGCGCACTGGTCGTTCGGGCAGGCGAAGTCGATCTCGACGGCACCGCCCACCTTCAGGGGGACGTTCGAGCGCGTGTCCACGTCCTTGCCGTCCTTCTGCAGCGTCACCGTGTACATGCCCAGGCGCAGCCCGTCGATGCGGTAACGCCCGCTGTCCTTCACCTCGGCATGACGGCTGCCGCCCGCATTGCTCTTGACCGTCACCGTACCGCCCACCGGCGCCTGGCCGAAGATCGAACCGCTGGTGGACTGCGCGCTTGCCCCCTGCGCGCCCAGGGCGGCAACCGCCGCTATCGCCAGAATCCAGCTTCCCCGAGGCATGCGCCGGACATGCCCTGGCTGCTTCGCTCCTTTCATGAACCCCCTCCGTTCCCGTGATGTGCGGCGCCTCCATGGAAGCGCCGGGACGCCGCGCGACGGCGCGCGGCTTCGGGAGGATAGGCAAACAAGGCGGGTATCGCCACAACTTTGAAACAAGCGTGGGGCGGACCACTCGCCCGCGTCCGTCCCATGCAGGCGTGGTGCATGCCCATTGGGCGTCGCCGGCACAAAAATCCGTGCGCCGGCTCAAGGCCACTGGCCAAGCCTGGCCAGTGGCCCCGCCGCGATCGGCCTTACGGCCTCAAGCCGCTACTGCTTGTCCGCGACTTCCCCGCACTGGCCCGGCGCGCAGTCGAAGTCCACCTTGATGCCGCGCCCCACCACCACCGGCACGTTCGGATGCCTGACGACGGGCCGGCCGTTCTGTTCCAGCGTCACGTCATAGACGCCCACCGGCAGCGCCTTGACGGTGTAGCGGCCCTTGGCGTCGACGGACACCTGGTGCTCGAAGCCAGACGTGGTGTTGTGGACGGTCACGGTGTAGCCCGCCGGCGCCTTGCCGAACACGGTGCCCGAGGTGGCCTGCGCGCCGACCGTGGCGGCTCCCGCCAGCGCGCATGCGCCGACGATGGCTGCGAGCGCCAGGCTCCGGCCCTGGCGGCGCGAGGACGAACGGATGGAGAAGATTCTGTTCATGGGAACTGTGTCCAGTTTGTGGGGGATGCAGAAGCCATGAGCCGGCCAGGGGTTTGGCGTTCCGCTCATGGAGAAGTGCCGGACGGCTCCGTCCGGCGCCAGGCATATGGCCAGGCACCAGCGACGTCCACCGTCCGTGCTCACCCGGCGGGAATGCGTCAATCCGCCGGTTGGCCGCGCGCAGCCTATCCACCACGCATTGGGCCATCGAAGGGCCAAAGGTCATGACCGTGGCGAAAGGCATGGAGCCAGGAAAAGCAATCGAGTGATGCGCGAGCCGCGTTGCTCGCATGCCCACCTCTCACGGAAGCCTGATCCCGCACGTGGGCGATGGACGCGGACCCGCAGATCGACGGGGACGGCCAGGGCACTGCCTTTACCAGCGGCGCCGAGCTCGGCGATTCGAACCTCCTCCTTTCCACCGCTGCCATGCAAGCGGGCCGCGGCACCGCATGGGACGTCGCAGGTGCGACGTATGCTGCCTTGCGGCAATTTAATGAGACTCGTTATCATTCGCATATGTGGCGGCGCCCCGAGCGCGTCCGCCCGCGACAGTTGGCAGGGTCAAGTCCCTGTTCCCGTGTCCCGTCACCAAGGGGTCTCGACCATGCACCACCGTTGCCGCACCTGGCCACGCGCCCGCCTGTTGTGCCTCGCCCTGGCGGCAACCCTGCCGCTGGCCGTCCATGCGCAGTCGGCGACGGCCGACGGCAGCGGCGACGACCACGCGAGGAAGAAGGCCACCACGCTCGACGCGGTCAACGTCAGGGGCCAGCAGGCGCCGGCCTACACCGTGGACCAGAGTTCCGCCGCCACGCGCCTGCCGCTGACCCTGCGGGACACGCCCCAGTCGATCAGCGCGATCACCGCGCAGCGCATGGCCGACCAGGACCTCACCGACGTGCGCGCCGTGCTGGACAACACCACCGGCGTGTCCTCCACCGCCTACGACACCGAGCGCGTGATCTTCTGGTCGCGCGGCTTCATGATCGAGAACATGGCCTACGACGGCGTGCCGGTGGCCTCCAGCCTCAACGCGCAGTCCGCCGACGGTTCGCTGGACACGTCGATCTACGAGCGCATCGAGGTGATCCGCGGCGCCACCGGCCTGCTCAGCGGCGCGGGCAGCCCGTCGGCGATGGTCAACTTCGTGCGCAAGCACGCCGACGGCACCACGCCGCAGGCGGACGTCGCGCTCGACTACGGCTCGTGGAACACCCGGCGCATCAGCGCCGACGGCACCGCGCCGCTGAATGCCTCGGGCAGCGTGCGCGCCCGGCTGGTCGCCACGCACGAGGACGGCGACTCCTACCTCGACCGCTACCACAACTGGAAGAACGTGCTCTACGCCGTGGTCGACGCCGACCTCGGCCGGAACACCGTGCTCGGCGCGGGCTACGACTACCAGAAGACCAAGCCGACCGGCGTCACCTGGGGCTCGTTCCCGGACTTCTACGACGACGGCACGCTGATCCGCTGGCCGCGCAGCTTCAGCAGCGCCGCCGACTGGACCTACTGGAACAACACCACGCAGACCGCCTTCGTCCAGCTCAGGCACGACTTCGACAACGGCTGGCAGCTGCACGCGGAAGCCGGCCATCGCAAGACCGACGCGGATTCGGCGCTGTTCTACGTCTACGGCTTCCCCAGCCGCGAGACCGGCGAAGGCGTCACGCCCTACGCCTACAAGAGCTTCCAGCGCGGCCGCCAGAACATGGTGGACCTGTACGCGACCGGCCCCTTCCAGGCGTTCGGGCGCGAGCAGGAACTGGTCATCGGCTTCAACGGATCGGACTATTCCAACGACTATTTCGACTACCCCAACGGTGCCCTGCCCGACCCGGGCAACTTCCTGCAGTGGACGGGACGCTACCCGTATCCGGACTTCGCCCCGCGGCCGGAGTTCGTCTCCGACGCGCGCATCCGGCAGCAGGGCCTGTACGCCGCCGCGCGCCTGTCGCTGGCCGATCCGCTGAAGCTGGTCGTCGGCGCGCGCTACAGCCGCTGGAAGAACGACACCGACGACGCCTTCGCCGGCATCTACCACGAGTCGCAGTCCAAGACGCTGCCGTACGCCGGCGTGATCTACGACATCACGCCGGCGTACTCGGCGTTCGCCAGCTACACCAAGATCTTCGATCCCCAGACGAGCCGCTACGCGGACGGCGGCTATCTCGAACCGATGATCGGCAGCAGCCGCGAGATCGGCATCAAGGGACGGCATTTCGACGGCGCGCTGAACACCTCGCTGACCTTCTTCGACACGCGCATGAGCAACGTGGCCGAGGCGCTGCCCGGCGTGTACCTGCCCGACGGCATCACGCAGGCCTACACCTCGTTCGACGGCACCCGCTCGCGCGGCTACGAGCTGGAGGCCTCGGGCAGGTTCACCGACCACTGGAACGGCACGATCGGCTGGTCGCACTTCAACATCAAGGCACCGGGCGAAGGCGCCATCCACACCGCGCTGCCGCGCGTGCTGGTGCGCGCGTTCACCACCTACCAGCTGCCCGGCGGCTGGAGCCGGCTCACCGTCGGCGGCGGCTTCAACTGGCAGGACGCCAGCAAGGCCCCCGTGGACGGCCCCAGCGGCACGCAGTACGTGCGCCAGTCGTCCGTCCTGCTGCTCGGCGCGATGGCACGCTATGCGTTCAACGACCACGCCTCGCTGCAGGTGAACGGCGACAACCTGCTCAACAGGAAGTACTTCGTGCTCGACGACTACAGCAATTTCTACAACGCGCCGCCGATGAACTTCATGGTGAGCTTCAGCTACAGGTTCTTCTGAGCGCCGGACGGGCCGCTGGGCGCGCCGCATCGCCCGCGTCGTGGCCAGGGTGGGCGACACGCAACCGCCGCGAGAAAGGCGAGGGGCGGCGTGGGGCTGGTCGGGTCGATGGCTTCCGCTCCCGCGTCGGCGCATCGTGTCGATCTGCGCATGCCTCCTTCGTCGTGGGGAATGAGGGATATCCTCGCCCCTTAACCAGGAGAAACCCATGACCAGCAAGAACACGATCTGCCTCTGGTACGACGGCGCCGCCCTGGAAGCCGCGAACTTCTACGCCGAGACCTTCCCGGACAGCGCCGTGGGCGCCGTCCACCGCGCGCCGGGCGACTATCCCGCGGGCAAGCAGGGCGACGTGCTGATGGTCGAGTTCACGGTCATGGGCATCCCGTGCCTGGGCCTGAACGGCGGGCCCGGGATCCAGCACAACGAGGCCTTCTCGTTCCAGGTGGCCACCGACGACCAGGCCGAGACCGACCGCCTGTGGAGCGCCATCATCGACAACGGCGGCCAGGCCAGCGCCTGCGGCTGGTGCAAGGACAAGTGGGGCCTGTCGTGGCAGATCACCCCGCGCGCCCTGATGGCGGCAGTCACCGATCCCGATCCCGCGGTGGCCAAGCGGGCGTTCGAGGCGATGATGGGGATGACCAAGATCGACATCGCTGCGATCGAGGCGGCCCGACGCGGCTGAAGTCGGTCGCTGCGGACAGGGAGCAGGATCGGTCGGAAAGGAGGACCCGCCCCGCTCCCTGCCTACAGGCTTCAACCGCCCGATCAGCCGACGACATCGGAAGGCGGACCGGATGTGCGCCATGTCAGTGCCAGGACCCCGGCATCCCCAGGTCCTACGGCACCTGGAGTCACCACGCGGCACGCGGTCAATGTCCGCGGGAGCGTTCGGTCACCTCGTCCAGAAACGCCGCGATCGCCTGCCGCGCCCGCCGCGCCGAAAGGGGCGAGTAGACGAGACGGGCATGGGGGTCCGTTCCAGCCTCCGGGTTGTCGAACGCATGATGCGTTTGACCATAGAGTTCGAAACGCACGTCGTTGCCAGCCGCATCCATCTCCTCGATGACCGCGGCGATCATCGCCATCGGGGAAACCTGATCCTGCGTACCCTGCAACACAAGCACCGGCACCCGAATGCGGGTATCCATCCCTTCGGCCGCCGTCTTCAGCAACGCGGAACACAGAATGATCCCGGCGACATCGCCGTTGCTGCGCCCGTAATCCAACGCGACCATCCCGCCCGCACTGTAACCCAGGCACAAGACGGGCGTTCCCGCAGGCACTTCCCGCCGCAATCGCTCTACGCAGGCGGCCAGCCCTTTCACGCCAAGCTCCCTATGCGCGATCAACCGCTGCACCATGGGCCCGACCTGGTCCGGGCTATCCGGGCTGAAGCCGTCGCCATAAAGGTCGGCAATCGCCACGGTGCAGCCAAGCGTGACAAGATGGCCGGCGTGATCGCGCGCAAGCGGGCTTTGCCCCCGCCAGTCCGGCAGCAGCGCCACGGCGGCCTTTGGAATCGCGCCTGGGGCCCTGAGCAGCAGGCCGACGTAGCGCTGCGCGCCAACCGCGTACTCGAAGGTGGTTTCGATAACGTCCATCCGTCGTTTCCTTCCGTCCGCCGTCGCCGCGCGCCAGTCAGATGAAGTGGGCCTCGCTCGATTCGCGGGGAATCAGGCGATCGGCTGCGATCATACGCCGGGACCGACGCAGGGCATGCCGCTACCTGGCTTCCGCCGGACGGATCCCTGTGCTTGTGACGAGCGGCAAGGGTCCGCTCGCTCACGCAAGCCATCGGGCAACTTTCCGAACCGGACTTCTTCCTTGGCTTCTACACCATGGGCAACTTCAACCCCTGCTCGCGTGCGCACTCAATGGCGATGTCGTAACCGGCATCCGCATGCCGCATCACCCCCGTGCCCGGGTCGTTCCAAAGTACCCGCGCAATCCGCCTGTCCGCCGCCTCGCTGCCGTCGCACACGATCACCACGCCGGCATGCTGGCTGTAGCCCATGCCGACGCCGCCGCCGTGGTGCAGTGACACCCACGTCGCGCCGCCGGCCACGTTGAGCATGGCGTTGAGCAGCGGCCAGTCGGACACGGCGTCGCTGCCGTCCTTCATCGCCTCGGTCTCGCGGTTGGGGCTGGCGACGGAGCCGGAGTCGAGATGGTCGCGGCCGATCACCACCGGTGCCTTCAGCTCGCCCTTGCGCACCATCTCGTTGAAGGCCAGGCCCAGCTTGTGGCGCTGGCCCAGGCCCACCCAGCAGATGCGCGCGGGCAGGCCCTGGAAGCTGATGCGCCGCTCGGCCATGTCCAGCCAGTGGTGCAGGTGCGGATCGTCGGGGATCAGCTCCTTCACCTTGGCGTCGGTCTTGAGGATGTCCTCCGGGTCGCCGGACAGCGCCACCCAGCGGAACGGCCCCACGCCACGGCAGAACAGCGGGCGCACGAAGGCGGGCACGAAGCCGGGGAAGTCGAAGGCGTTGGTGCAGCCCTCGTCCTTGGCCATCTGGCGGATGTTGTTGCCGTAGTCGAAGGTGGGGATGCCCTGGGCGTGGAAGGCGAGCATGGCTTCCACGTGCCGGCGCATGGACTGCTTGGCGGCCCTGGCGGTGCCCGCCGGGTCGCTCTTGCGGCGCTCGAACCATTGCTCCGCCGTCCAGCCCTGCGGCAGGTAGCCGTTCACCGGGTCGTGCGCGCTGGTCTGGTCGGTGACGGCATCCGGACGCACGCCGCGCCTGACCAGCTCCGGCAGCACGTCGGCGGCATTGCCGAGCAGCGCGATGGACCTGGCCTCGCCGGCCGCGGTGTACCTGGCGATGCGCGCCAGCGCGTCGTCCAGGTCGGTGGCCTGCTCGTCCACGTAGCGGGTCTTGAGGCGGAAGTCGATGCGGCTCTGCTGGCATTCGACGTTGAGGCTGCACGCGCCAGCAAGGCTCGCCGCCAGCGGCTGCGCGCCGCCCATGCCGCCCAGGCCCGCGGTGAGTATCCACCTGCCCCTGAGATTGCCGCCGTAGTGCTGGCGGCCCATCTCCACGAAGGTCTCGTAGGTACCCTGCACGATGCCCTGCGAGCCGATGTAGATCCACGAGCCGGCGGTCATCTGGCCGTACATCATCAGGCCCTTGCGGTCCAGCTCGTCGAAGTGCTCCCAGTTGGCCCAGGCCGGCACCAGGTTGGAGTTGGCGATCAGCACGCGCGGCGCGTCCGGGTGGGTGGGGAACACGCCCACCGGCTTGCCGGACTGCACCAGCAGGGTCTCGTCGTCGTTGAGCTCGCGCAGCGCGCGCAGGATGGCGTCGAAGCATTCCCAGTTGCGCGCGGCGCGGCCGATGCCGCCGTACACCACCAGCTCGGCCGGGTTCTCCGCCACCTCGGGGTCGAGGTTGTTCTGGATCATGCGGAACGGCGCCTCGGTGAGCCAGCTCTTGCAGCTGAGTTGCGTGCCGCGCGGCGCGCGGATGGTGCGGGTGGTGTCGATGCGGGTGGGTGCGTTCATGGCGAGGGCCCGGCGTGCAGGGAAAAGCCGATTGTGGCGAGGCGCCCCCGCGCCGGCAAATCGCACTGCGGCAAAGCGCGCGGCCTCCGGCACTCGGCCATTCGGCCGAGCCATGCGGCACTGGCAACATGCCGCGGGCCCGGCGATGCTGCGGGCATGCCAGCCCTCCGCCGATCGATGGGAAAGCCCCTGCTCGCCGCCCTGCTCGCGCTGGCGGCCCTCGCCGCGCAGGCTCGCCCCGGCGCAACCGTCAGCGCGCGTTGCGAGGTGTGGCAGCGCGAGCTGTCGTTCGCCCGCACGGTGGAGCGGCACGACGCCGCGGCCTTCGCCGAGCACGTGGACGCCGACGCGGTGTTCGATGCCAACACCGCGCATCCCCTGCGCGGGCGTGCGGCGATCCTGCGCCGCTGGGCGCCGATCATCGCCGGCAAGGCGGTGCGGCTGCGCTGGTATCCGGCCTGGGTGGTGCTGGCCGGCGACCCGGCCACGGCGCTGTCCAGCGGGCCCGCGCTGGTGGAGGACCTCACGCCCGGCGCCAGCCCGCGCTACCTGCTGCTCTCGTTCAGCACGGTCTGGCACCGTGGCGCGGACGGCGCGTGGCGGGTGATGTTCGACGGCGGCTCCGACGGCCATCCGGCCAGCGCGCAGGAAGTGGCGGACTTCGAGGCCGGCCGCCGCGCGGACTGCGCGCCGGAGCTGGCCGCGCTGGCGCTGCGCCGCTGACGCGCCTCCACTTGGGTTCCACGCCCCGCGGGCGCATCATGCGCGGCGACCGCCCCGCTGCGAGGTGACGCGATGACGAGCAAGGTGCTGGGGATCGACCTGCGCGACGCCGGCCGCGACGGCGTCTACCGCATCGTGCCGGACGATCCGCCCACGCTGGTCGCCGACGCCGCGCGCGCCGGCCTGCGCCTGCTGCGCGTGGACCTTGCCGGCTGCCGCGACAAGGCCGACCTGCTGCGGCGCCTGGCGCGGGCCTTCGAGCTGCCCGCGCACTTCGGCGGCAACTGGGACGCGCTGGCCGACAGCCTGCGCGACCTGGCCTGGCTGCCGGCGCCGGGCTACGTGCTGCTGCTGGACCGCGCGAACGACCTGCGCGACGGCTCGCGCGAAACCTACGCCACGCTGCGCAGGCTGCTGGACGCGACGACCAGGGAATGGCATGCGCGCGGCGTGCCGTTCTTCGTGTTCATGGAGTTTCCCGACGGCGAGACGCTGGACGCCGCGATCGACGCCTGAGGAAGCGGGCCGGGCGCACCGTCCCCGCATCCCGCCGGCCCATCCCGGCTTGACCCGGGAAGCCCGACACGGCGCGATGCTTCCGCGGGCGATGCCCGAACGGTGGCCCTGTCTTCCTGGCGAACGGCGTCGATAGCGCGGCGCGAAGCTCCCGATGGCGACGTCCTCGGGAAGGAGGAGACGCATCCCTTCCCCACACCGCGGCATCGATGTCCGAAAACGGCGAGTCGGCCCATGCCGCTGGTGCTAGCCTGCACGCATGTCCCCGCCCAGCCTCCTCTCCCCGCCCGACCCGCGCGTGTGCGAACAGGCCCGCCTGAGCCGCGACGCGCGCTTCGACGGGCTGTTCTTCACCGCGGTCACCAGCACGCGCATCTACTGCCGCCCGGTGTGCCCGGCGCCCTCGCCCAAGGCCGCCAACGTGCGCTACTACGCCAGCGCCGCGGCGGCGGAGGCGGCCGGCTTCCGCCCCTGCCTGCGCTGCCGGCCGGAGCTGGCGCCCGGCAACGCGGCCTGGCAGCGCGGCGGGCACGTGGTGGCGCGCGCGCTGCAGCTGATCGACGCGGGCGCGCTGGCCGAAGGCTCGCTGGAAGGGCTCGCCACGCGGCTGGACGTGGGCGCGCGCCACCTGCGCCGCCTGTTCGTGGAGCACGTGGGCGCGCCGCCGATCGCGGTGCACACCACGCGGCGCCTGCTGTTCGCGCGCCAGCTGCTCGCCGAGACCGCGCTGCCGGTGACCGAGGTGGCGCTGGCCGCGGGCTTCGGCAGCCTGCGCCGCTTCAACGCCGCGTTCGCGCAGGCCAACCGCATGCCGCCGCGCGAGCTGCGCCGGCAGCCGCGCGCGCCCGAGGGCGCGCCGCTGGTGCTGCGCCTGGCCTACCGGCCGCCATACGACTTCCCCGCCCTGCTCGCCTTCCTGCGCAACCGCGCGCTGCCGGGCGTGGAATGCGTGGACGAGGCGAGCTACGCGCGCGTGTTCGGCCCGGCCGGCGCGCCGGGCTGGCTGCGCCTGGGCGCGTGGCCGGACGGCGCGCCGGCGCTGCGGCTGGAACTGCACGGCGCGCCGCCCGCGCAGATCCTGCCGCTGGTGCACCGCCTGCGCCGCATGTTCGACCTGGACGCCGACCCGCAGGCGATCGCCGCCACGCTGGCGCGCGCGCCGCGGCTGAAACCGCTGCTGCGCCGCCACCCCGGCCAGCGCCTGCCGGGCGGCTGGGACGGCTTCGAGATCGCCGTGCGCGCGGTGCTCGGCCAGCAGGTGAGCGTGGCCGCGGCGCGCACGCTGGCCTCGCGCGTGGTCGCCCGCTACGGCGAGCCGCTGGCCGCGCCCGCGCCGCCGGGCCTGGAACGGCTGTTCCCCTCGCCCGAGCGGCTGGCCGAGGCGGACCTGCGCGAGGTCGGCGTGACCGGCGCGCGCGCCGACACCATCCGCGGCATCGCGCGGGCGCTGCTGGACGGGCGCATCGACTTCCGCGCCGAGCAGCCGCTGGACGAGTTCGTGGCGCGCTGGGTGGCGCTGCCGGGCATCGGCGAGTGGACCGCGCACTACATGGCGATGCGCGCGCTCAGCCACCCGGACGCCTTCCCCGCCGCCGACCTGATCCTGCGCCGCGCCGCCGCGGGCGACGGCGGCGAGCTGAGCACCCGCGCGCTGCTCGCGCTGGCCGAGGACTGGCGGCCGTGGCGCGCCTACGCGGTGATGCACCTGTGGCGCAGCACGACCGCGGCGCCGAAGCCGGCCGGCACGACCGCGGCGAAACGCGGCACGAAGCGGAGCGCACGATGACGGACGAGACGATCCACTACGACGAACTGCCCACGCCGATCGGCCGGCTGCTGCTGGTCGCCGACGCGCAGGGCCTGCGCGAGGTGTGGTTCGAGAACGGGCGGCACCGGCGCGCGCCGGCGCCGTCGTGGGTGCGCTCGCGCGCGGCGCTGGCCTTCGCGCGGACGCAGCTGGAGGAATACTTCGCCGGCACGCGGCAGGCGTTCGAGCTGCCGCTGCATCCCGTCGGCACGCCGTTCCAGCTTGCGGTGTGGGCGGAACTGGCGCGCATTCCCTACGGCGCCACCGTCAGCTACGCCGAGCTGGCGCGGCGCATCGGCCAGCCGCAGGCGGTGCGCGCGGTGGGCGCGGCGAACGGGCGCAACCCGCTGCCGATCGTGCTGCCCTGCCACCGCGTGATCGGCAGCGACGGCAGCCTCACCGGCTTCGGCGGCGGCCTGCCGACCAAGCGCTTCCTGCTCGCGCTGGAAGACCGCGTGGCGCGCGGCGACCTGTTCGGCCTGCCGGCGGCCGGCGGCGGCACGCGGCGTTGAGCGCGGCGGCCGCGGCTGGCACGGACGTCAGCCGCCGTCGTGGCCGGAGTCCGCCCGGCGGCCCGGCGGCGGCACCGCCTGTGGCGCCACCGCGTCCTGGTAGCGGTCCACCGCGTCCTGCTGGCGGACGCGGTAGCGGTCGCGCTGCGCCCGGTCGGCCTGGTCCAGCAGGCGCTGCTGCGCGGCGTTGCTCGCGCTCGGGCGCTTGGCCGTGTCGGCGCGCTGCTGCCGCAGCTGTTCCTCCAGCTGGTTCTTCTGCATCTGGTCGCGCAGCTGCTGCTGGCGCGAGGTCTGCTGGTAGGTGGTCGGCGAGGCCGGCGGCACGATGGTCACGGCGGCGGGCCGCGACGGCTTGGCCTGCCACGCGCCCGCGCCGCCCGCCGCGCAGGCCAGCAGCGCGAGCAGGGCCGGCCGCACGAGGGCGCGTGGAGAGAGCGAGGCTGTAACGGTCATGGACAGTGCGCGATGATGGATGGCTCGTGATTCATCGTAAGAGCACGTGCATGAAAATCCTGTTTCGCCTGCTGGCCTGCGCCGCGCTCGCGTTCGGCGCCGGCTGCGCGACGCGCCCGGCCGTTACGCCCGCCGCTTCCGCCGGTCCCGCGCCGCTGCTGCTGGTCTCCATCGACGCCTTCCGCGCGGACTACCTGCAGCGCGGCCTCACTCCCACGCTCGCCATGCTCGCCGCCGACGGCGTGCGCGCCGAGGGCATGCAGCCCTCGTTCCCCTCGCTCACCTTCCCCAACCACTACACCCTGGTCACCGGCCTGCGCCCGGACCACCACGGCATCGTCAACAACACCATGCTCGACCCGGTGCTGGGCAGGTTCTCGCTGGACGACCGCCAGGCGGTGAGCGACGGCCGCTGGTGGGCCGGCGGCACGCCGATCTGGGAGACCGCCGACGCGCACGGGCTGCGCACCGCCACCATGTTCTGGCCGGGCGCGGAGGCGGACATCCACGGCCGCCACCCGGACTACTGGCGGCCGTACGACGGCAAGATCCCCCCGCAGCAGCGCGTGGCGCAGGTGCTGGCCTGGCTGGACCTGCCGCCGGCCGAGCGCCCGCGCTTCATCACCCTGTACTTCGACGACGTCGACCACGCCGGCCACGCCTACGGCCCCGACGCGCCGCAGGTGGACGCCGCGCTGCGCACGGTGGACGCGGCGATGGCGCAGCTGGTGCAGGGCCTGCGCGCACGCGGGCTGCTCGACCGCATCAACCTGATCGTGCTGGCCGACCACGGCATGGCGGCGGTGCCGGCGGACCACAGCATCGCGATCGAGAAGCTGATCCCGCTGGACCAGGTGCAGGTGGTGAGCACCGGCGTGCTGGCCGGCTTCAACCCCGCGCCCGGCCACGACTTCGCCGCGATCGAGCGGCGCATGGAACAGCCGCAGCGGCACATGCAATGCTGGGACAAGACCCGCGTGCCGGCGCGCCTCGAGTACGGCCGCAACCCGCGCGTGCCGCAGCTGCTGTGCCTGGCCGACGTGGGCTGGCGCATCACCACGCCCGACTTCCTGGCCGCGAAGGCGCGCAAGCACGAGTCGCTGAGCCTGGGCGAGCACGGCTACGACAACGCCGACCCGCGCATGCGGGCGCTGTTCCTGGCGCACGGCCCGGCCTTCCGCGAGGGCGCGGTGGTGCCCGTGTTCCCCAACGTGGACGTGTATCCGCTGATGACCCATCTGCTCGGCCTGCCGGCGGCGGCCAACGACGGCGACTTCGGTGCGGCGGAGGCGATGCTGAAGTCCGGGGCGCGTTGATCGCGGCCGGAGGCCGCTCCCACAAGGTCGCGGCAACCCTGTGGGAGCGGCCCCCGGCCGCGATGCCCGCCGCAAGGCACCGCGCCCTTGAGAGCCGCGTCCCCACCGGCGAAAGTACGCCCCATGCCCATCGAGCTGCGCCACCTGCGCTACTTCATCGCCGTCGCCGACGAGCTGCACTTCGGTCGCGCGGCTGAGCGGCTGGGCATGTCGCAGCCGCCGCTCAGCCAGCAGATCCGCCAGCTGGAGCAGCGGCTGGGCGTGCGCCTGCTGGTGCGCAGCAACCGCCGCGTGGCGCTGACCGGGGCCGGCCGCGCGTTCCTGGAGGAAGCCCGCGCGATCCTGGCCCGGCTCGACCACGCGGTCGACCTGGCGCAGCGCGCCGCGCGCGGCGAGACCGGCGAGCTGCGCATCGGCTTCACCCGCTCCACGCCGCTGTCCGGGCACATCCCGCGCGCCATCCTCGCCTTCCGCCGCGAGGCGCCGGCCGTGCAGCTGGAGCTGGAGGAGCTGAACTCGCTGCAGCAGATCGACGCGCTGCTCGAACGGCGGCTGGACGTCGGCATCCTGCGCGGGCGCGCGCTGCCCGAGCCGCTGGCCTCGCGGCGGCTGTTCCGCGACCCGCTGGTGGCGGTGCTGCGCGAGGGCCATCCCGCGCTGCGGGAGCTGGGCGCGCGCCGCCGGCTGCGCACCGGCGCGCTGGCGCAGGAGCCGTTCGTGCTGTTCGCGCGCACCGCCGGCGCCGGCATCCACGACCACGTGATCGCGCTGTGCCGCCACGCCGGCTTCGCGCCGCGCGTGGCGCAGGAGGCGCGCGAGGCGTCCACCATCGTCGGCCTGGTGGCGGCCGGGCTGGGCGTGTCGATCCTGCCCGCCTCGTGCGAGCGCATCCGCGTGCCCGGCGTGCGCTTCGTGCCGCTGGCCGACCCGGCGTCCATGTCGGAAATCCACGTGGTGCACCGGCGCGACGAGCGCTCGCCGCTGGTGGCGCGCTTCGTGCGGCTGCTGCTGGCGGCCGCGCGGGACGAGGGCGACGGCTAAGCCATCGGACTTGGCCGGCGGCGTGGAAGGCACGGGCTTCTCGACCGTGCGGGGCCGCCGAACAGCGGACCATGGGTTCCCGCCTGCGCGGGAATGACGACGAGGTTCTTGGCGGCCGGGCTTTTATCACCCATCACTCGCCAAGGCGTCATTCCCGCGCAAGCGGGAATCCGGTGCCGTCACCGCGCCCCGATCCCTGCGACACCGGCCAGGCCCCTTCGGCATGGCCGCCCATGCGGAAGCCTGCAGCGGGCAGGCCGGACCGCGCTCAGCCCAGGTACCGCCCCAGCTCCACCAGGTTCCCGTCCGGATCGCGCAGGTACACCGACTCGATCGGCCCGCGGGCGCCGGTACGGCGCACCGGCCCTTCCTCCACCGCCACGCCGCAGGCGGCCAGGTGGGCGAGGATCTCCGCCGCCGGCGTGGCCGTGACCAGGCACAGGTCCGCCGAGCCGGGCACGGGCCGCTTCGCCTTGGGCTCGAACTCGCGCCCGTGCGGATGCAGGTTGATCTTCTGCCGGCCGAAGGCGAGCGCGCGACGGCCGCCGCCGAAGCTCACCGCGCGCATGCCCAGCACGCGCGCGTAGAAGGCGCAGGCGGCCTCCACGTCGGCCACGGTGAGCACCAGGTGGTCGATGGACTGCACCTCGATCACGGCATCGCCCCCTTGCTCATCGGCGCCGGCGGCGTCGCCGCGCCGGCCAGCGGCGGGATGCGATAAAGGCGCCAGGCGACCAGCAGCCCGGCCAGCACCAGCGCGCCGACGAAGGCGGCCACGCCGTCCCAGCCCCATCCGGCATAGAACAGCCCGCCGCCGGCGCCGGCCACGCTGGAGCCCATGTAGTAGGCGAACAGGTACAGCGACGAGGCCTGCGCCTTGGCCGCGCCGGCGCGCCGGCCGACCCAGCTGCTGACGATGGAATGCCCGCCGAAGAAGCCGAAGGTCACCGCCACCACGCCCAGCACCACCAGCGGCAGCGGCCGCAGCGCGGTGAGCGCTACGCCGGCGAGCATCAGCGCGAACGCGGTCCACAGCACCTTGCGCCGGCCCAGCCGCCCGGCCAGGTGCCCCATCCAGGCGGAGCTGAAGGTGCCGACCAGATAGACCGCGAAGATCAGCCCCACCGCCGCCTGGCTCAGCCGGTACGGCGGCGCCAGCAGACGGTAGCCCAGGTAGTTGTAGACGGCGACGAAGGCGCCCAGCAGCAGGAAGCCCTCGGCGAACAGCCACGGCAGCGCGGCGTCGCGGAACAGGCCGGCGAAGCGCGCCGCCAGCGCGCGCGGGCGCAGCGGCTGCGGCGCGAAGCGCCGCGAAGGCGGCAGCGCGCGCCAGAACACCAGCGCCGCGGCCAGGCCGAGCGCGCCGACCGCGGCGATGCCGGCGCGCCAGCCGAACCCGTCCGCCAGCACGCCGGACACCAGCCGGCCACCCATGCCGCCGATCGCGCTGCCGCTGATGTACAGCCCCATGCCCAGACCGATCGACTCGGCGTGCATCTCCTCGCCGAGGTAGGTCATCGCCACCGCCGGCAGCCCGCTCAGCGCCAGGCCGAGCAGCGTGCGCAGCGCCAGCAGCGCGAGCCAGCCCGGCGCCAGCGCGCTGAGCAGCACCAGCAGCGCGGAGGCCAGCAGCGAGGCCACCATCACCGGCTTGCGCCCCAGCGCGTCGGAGACGCCGCCGGCGAACAGCATCGCCACCGCCAGCACGCCGGTGGTCAGCGACAGCGACAGCGCGCTCTGCGCCGCGCTCACGCCGTACTCGCGGCTGAACTCGGGCATCAGCGGCTGCACGCAGTACAGCAGGCCGAAGGTGGCCAGCCCGGCGGCGAACATCGCCAGGTTGGTGCGGCGGAACGCGGGCGTGCCGTGGCGGATGCCCTCGCGCGCCGCCGCGGCCCGGATGGGTTGGGAACCGTCCATAGGACTGCCCGGCCAGTTGCGATGGCGCCAAGCATAGGCCCGCGCATCGAGACGATCGATAATGCGGAGGCTCCGCTTCGATATGCGCGGCGTATCAATTCATCCGCGCGCCCGGCCGCGACGCCGGCCCTCGCCTGCGCGGCCGCGCCTCGCGCTCGAGATGGCCCAGGCACAGGGACACGAGCTGTCCGCTCAGGAGGACCGGCACCGGTTCGCACCGGCGTGGACTAGACGCCCGGCGCCAGCTTCGACGCCATCTGTACCCGGCGGTCCAGCCGCCGGCCGTCGGCGACGAACGTGCCGTCGCCCACGGCGTGCAGCATGCGCTTCTCCCGCCGGTCCCTGTCGAGCCAGGCGGCCACGGCCTCCAGCACGACGATGCCGTGCCTGCCGATCAGGTCCACGACCTTGCACTCGATGTTGCCCAGGCACTCCCCGATCAGCGGCGCGCCGACCGCCTTCCCGGCCACGGGAGTGAGCCTGAAGCGGGCGAACTTGTCCGTGTCCGCCCCGGAGCAGGTGCCGATGCCGACCACCTTGTCCAGCAGGTCGACGGTGGGAATGGCGATCACGCACTCCCGGGTCTTCCTGAGCGCCTTGAAGGAGTAGTTCCACGCTCCCGTGGCGAGGGCGAAGCGCGGCGTGAAATCCAGCACCATCGTCCAGGAGATCGTCATGATGTTGGGCTTACCGCCGTCGCGGGTCGTCACCAGGACGACCGGGCCGGGTTCCATCAGGGTGAAGGCCTTGCTCAGCTTCAATGGTTTCATGGGAAGGCTCGTCGCGGAGGCGTGGACCGCCATGGCGACGCCGGGCAGGCCCGGCCGTGCCATGGAAGCAGGCCCGCCGCCCGGTGCGGCGGCGCGGGCCCGGCTGTTGCAGCACGGTCCTAATGTACCGCCGACGACGGGCATCGCCCCCGTGGCGCATCCGCTGCGGCGGCACACGGCGTGTCATCGCACCTTCGGCATCGACCGCAAGGCAAGGCGCCGCCACCGCGGCAGCGAATCGCATGGCGCGGATTCGACGACCCGCGCGCCGCCGCCGCCGGGCGCCTCAGGCGCCGCGATCGCCGCGCAGCGCGCGCACCGACTCCTCGTGCCCGGCCGCCTCGCGCCCGCTCACCCAGCCGAACAGCGCGATGCCCGCCACGATGGCCAGCGCGCCCAGCGCGGCGAAGCCGTGCGGCCAGGGCTCGCCGAGGAACAGCGCGCCGAGCAGCGTGGCGAACAGCAGCTCGGCCGCCTGCATCGCCTCCACCGCGGCCAGCGCGGTGGGCTGCGCGCGCACCCTGTCGGTGGCGCGGAAGAACAGCACGGTGGCGATGGTGCCCGAGGACAGCGCCACGCCGCCGGCCAGCAGCGCCTCGCGCCAGCCGGGCGGCCCCACCGCGAACCACGCCGCGACGGCCAGCGGCAGCCACAGCGCCCAGCTGCACAGCGTCATGCCGAACACCCGCTGCGTCGCGTCGAGGCGGCAGCCGCAACCTTCCAGGTGCAGCAGCAGCTTGCGGTTGCCGAGCGGATAGGCGAACGCGGCCAGCACCACCGCGCCGACCGCCAGCCAGTCGCCCGCGCGCAAGTGGCCCTGCGCGTGGCCCCACTGCAGCGCGAACACGCCGGCCACGATCAGCGCGCCGATCGCCAGCGTGGGCCAGGCCAGCCGGGCGCGCGCGTCGCGGTAGATCAGCGGCGCCAGCAGCGGCCCGGCCAGCACGGTGGTCTGGAAGCTGCCGGCCACCAGCCACGACGGCCCGCTGCCGGCCGCCCAGGTCAGCGGCACGCCGAACAGCACGAAGCCCACGGCGCTCCATGCGAGCCACGCGCGCGGATGCCGGCGCAGCTCGCGCGGCAGCTCGCCCAGGCCGCCCTGCAGCGGCAGCACCACGGCCAGCAGCGGCAGGGTGAACAGGTAGCGCAGGATCACCGCCCACGCCCAGTGCCCGCCGCCGGCGACCAGGCCGCGGTTGAGCACGTAGGTGAGCGTGAAGAACAGCGCCGAGCAGAGCGCGAGCCCCACGGCGGAGAGCGGACTGGAACGCATGCGGGGAAGCGGCCGGAACGGAACGCGCAGTGTGGCAAATCCCGCGGCGCTTGCGCAGCCCGCGCGTGCGCGTCCGCTTCCGCGCGGCCGTGGCAGGATGGACGACGTTGCCGCCGTGCATCGAGAGGAGTCCCCATGCGCACCCGGCGCCCGCTGTCCGTCCTGCTCGCCCTGGCCCTGGCCGGCTGCGGCCGCCGCGCCGGCGATGCTCCCGCCGCCCCGCCGGGCGCCGCCGCGCACCGCGAGGCGGCGGCCTACGTCGACGAGCGCCACGGCTTCCGCATCGCGCTGCCCGCCGACGCCGAGGTCCGCCACGACTTCCGCCGCGGCTACTTCGACGACGCCGGCTGGAAGAGCTACGCCGCGCCCGGCAGCCGGGGCGAGGCGCTGCTCGCGCTGGTCGTGCCGGGCTCCAACGGGATCACCGCGGCCGAGCTGCGCATCGGCGCCAGCGCGCAGCCGTCCGAGGTGGCGCGGTGCACCGCGCCGCCGGCCGGGGCCGGCGGCGAAACCGGCCATGTGCGCGTCGGCGACGGCGATTTCGTGCGCTTCCACGCCGCCGACGCGGCGATGAGCCACTACCTCGACGTGGAGGCGTACCGCGCCGTGCACGCCGGCCGCTGCTACGCGATCGACCTGTGGATCGCCGGCACCGACCCGCAGGTCTACGAGCCGCCCGCCACGCCGCCGTTCGACCGGCGCCAGGCGCTGCAGCGCATGCGCGGCTGGCTAGGTGGTTTCCGCTTCACGCGCTGAGCGCGCCAGCCAGCCGCGGATCGCGTCCAGCACCGGGCCGGGCGCCTCCAGGTTGGCGTGATGGCCGGCGCCGGGCACCACCTGCAGCCGCGCGCCGCGGATGCCGGCGGCCAGCGCCTCGGACAGGGCCAGCACCTCGGGCTGGTCCTCGCCGCCCACCAGCAGCAGCGTGGGCGCGGCGATCCCGTCGAGCCGCTCCAGCGCGGAAGGCTGCGGCACGCGCTGGTCCTGCGCGGCGCGCGTCCAGTAGCTCGCCTCGCGGCGGAACAGCCGCTCCGTCATCGCCTCGACGCGGCGGCGCACGCCGGGATCGACCTGAGCCGGCGCGCGGCGCGGCCCGTCGGTGAAGGCGCGCAGCGAGCTGTCGACCAGGCCGGCGACGTCGAAGGCGCCGAGCGCCTGCAGGAAGGCGCGCGCCGCCGGCGTGGCGCTGGCGAAGCGGCCCCAGTAGCCCGCGCCGACGAGGACCAGCGCGCTCACCCGCCGCGGATGCGCCAGCGCGAAGTCCAGCGCGGTCGCCGCGCCGCCCGAGCAGGCGAGCAGCGCCGTGCGCCCGACGCCGCAGGCGTCCAGCACCGCGGCGAGGTCCTCGTGGTGCGCGTATGGCCCCGGCGCGATGCCGGAGCGGCCGAAGCCGCGCGCGTCGTAGCGCAGCACGCGATGGCTGCGCGCCAGCGCGGCGAACTCGGCGTCCCACTGGCCACTGTCGACCAGGAAGCCGTGCAGCATGGCGATCGGCTCGCCCTGCCCGGCCTGCTCGACGTACAGGCACGCTCCCTCGACCTCGACGTGGCGTTGCGTGATGGCGGTCATGTCCGGTTCCTCGAAAGGAAAAGCGGGGAACTCCCGCCGGCGCGGCCAGGCCGCACCGGCGGGAGAGACTCAGCGGTCGGCCTTGAAGGCGCGCGCCTCGACGCGGCCCACCCACACCGGCGGCGCGTAGCCCGCCGGCTTGCTGCCCACCGCCGCGCCGCCATGGATGCGCGTCTGCTGCGCGTCGCCGAAGAACCAGTACGGGAACGGCGTCTCCGGTGCGCTGGCGGCGTCGAGCTTCGCGCGCAGCTCGGCGGGAATCTCGAAGGACAGCGCGGCGAGATTGTCGTCGAGCTGCGCCAGCTTGGTCGCGCCGACGATCACCGAGCCCACGGCCGGCCGCGTGGCGACCCAGTTCAGCGCCACCTGCGCCATCGGCCGGCCGATCGCCCCGGCCACCTCCTCCAGCGCGGCGACGATGCCCCAGTTGCGCTCGGTGAAGCGGCGGAAGCCCGGCAGGTCGCCGATCTTGGCCAGCCGCCCCTCGCCCGTGCCGCCGCCCTCGCTCGGCCGGTACTTGCCGGAGAGCAGGCCCATCGCCAGCGGGCTCCACGCGGTGATGCCCATGCCCAGCTCGAGCGCCAGCGGCACGAACTCGTGCTCGATGTTGCGCTCGGCCAGCGAGTATTCCAGCTGCAGGCCGACCAGCGGCGACAGCGCGTGCGCCTCGGCGAAGGTCTGCGCCCGCGCGGCGTACCAGGCCGGCACGTCGGACAGGCCGGCGTAGCGGATCTTGCCCGCACGCACCAGGTCGTCCAGCGTGCGCACCACTTCCTCCGCCGGGGTGAGGCGGTCCCAGGTGTGCAGCAGGTACAGGTCGATGTAGTCGGTGCGCAGGCGGCGCAGCGAGCCCTCCACCGCGCGCATGATGTTCTTGCGGCCGTTGCCGCCGGCGTTGGGGTCGCCGGGCTGCGCGTTGTAGGTGAACTTGGTGGCGAGCACCACGCGGTCGCGCGTGCCGCTCTGCTCGATGAACCTGCCCAGCAGGCGCTCGCTGCTGCCTTCGGTGTACAGGTCGGCGGTGTCGATGAAGTTGCCGCCGGCCTCGAGGTAGCGGTCGAACATCGCGCGGGCGGTGTCCTCCGCCGCGCCCCAGCCCCAGTCCTCGCCGAAGGTCATGGTGCCGAGCGCGAGGCGGCTGACGCGAAGGCCGGAGCGGCCCAGGGTGTAGTACTGGTCGAGCGGCATGGCGGTACTCCCTCGGTGTGGTGAAGACGGGGCCAGTCTGCGCCTTGCCATTGCCGCGAAAAACCGCCAGCATCTTGAAGCGTCTTTAAGCTCGAATAATCAATCCAGGCCCCGCCGCGCCCCTGCCGGAGGATCCGCGAACCAGCCCGCGGCGCGGCGCCACGCCCCGCGGCAACGGGCCTCCACCACGGCCTCCGTGAAGACGCGGACCTGGAGGCCCGTTGCCGCCGCACCTTCCGGAGCCCCCCCATGCGCGACGACTACGCCCTGCGCACCTTCCGCGCCATCGCCGAGCACGGCAGCTTCACCCGCGCCGCGGCGGCGCTGGACGTCACCGCCTCGGCGCTGAGCCAGACCCTGCGCCGGCTGGAGCAGGACACCGGCACGCGCCTGCTCCACCGCACCACGCGGCGGGTCGGCCTCACCGAGGCCGGCCGCGAGCTGCTGCAGCGGATCGCGCCCGCGCTCAACGAGCTGGACGCGGCGCTGGACGCCCTGCGCCAGCACGGCGACCGCCCCGCCGGCCTGCTGCGGCTGACCGTGCCGGACGTGGTGGCCACCTCGCTGCTGGACCCGCTGCTCGGCGAGTTCATGGCGCGCTGGCCCGACGTGCGGCTGGACATCCACGTCGACAACGGGCTGACCGACCTGGTCGCCGGGGGTTTCGACGCCGGCATCCGCCTGGGCGAGCGCCTGCAGCGCGACATGGTGGCGGTGCCGGTGGGCGGCCCGATGCGCACGCTGGTGGTGGGTTCGCCCGCCTACCTCGCGCGGCACGGCCGGCCCGCACGGCCGGAGGAGCTGCAGCGCCACGACTGCGTGAACTTCCGCCACGTCAGCAGCGGCGCGCTGTACCGCTGGGAGTTCGCGCACAGGAGCGGCCCCCGCAGGGGCCGCTGGTTCGAGATCGCGGTGAACGGCCGGCTCACCGTCAACAACCTTCCGCTGGCGCTGCGCGCCGCGCTCGACGGCATCGGCCTGGCCAACGTGCTGGAGCCGTTCGCGCGCGAGGCGCTGGCCGACGGCCGGCTGGAAAGCGTGCTGGACGACTGGCTGCCGCCGTTCGACGGCTTCTACCTGTACTACCCCAGCCGCTTCCAGGTGCCGCCGAAGCTGCGCGTGTTCGTCGACTTCCTGCGCGAGCGGCTGCGCCAGCCGGGCTGAGGCTCAGCGGTAGCGCCAGTGGCCATCCACCCAGGTGTGCGGGCCGGCCCAGTGGCCGGGCACCCAGACCCGCGCATGCTCGCGCGGCGGCACCACCACGCAGCCGGTCAGCGACAGGCCGGTGCCCAGCAGCAAGGTGGAAAGCAACAGGACGGAGGCGATGCGGCGCATGGGACACTCCTGCTTGGGGAACGTGCTCCCCGGAACGCCGCAGCGCGGCGGGCGACGACCGCCGCGCCCATCCCCGATGGCCCCCGTTCAGTCCGCGCCGGGGGAACGGTTCAGTTCCAGCGCCCGCCGCTGCCGCCTGCGCTGAAGCGGCCGGCGCCCAGCAGCGCGACGGCCAGCGCGGCGCCCAGGTACATGCCCTGCAGCTCCAGCGCCCAGCCGCCGGTGTCGGCCAGCGTGAAGAACTGTCCCAGGTGCACCAGCGCGATCGCCACCAGCATGTTGACCGCGATGACCAGCGCCGCCGGCCGCCGGCCGGGTCCAGAGGCCGAGCATGACCAGCAGCGGCGCGGCCACCTCGCCGACGTAGGCGCCGTAGGCCAGCGCGGTGGGCAGGCCGGCCCGGGCCAGCTGCTGCACCACGAAGCCCGGCCCGTGGATCAGCTTGGAGACGCCATGGAACAGGATCAGCGCGCCCAGCGCCACGCGCAGCACCAGCTTGCCCAGATCGTTGCACGCCTGCATGGAACCCCTCCCCCGACGGTGCGCGGGCCCGCGCCCGCCGCCGGGGCATTCTAGGCCCGCGCAGGGTCCGGCTGCCTCGGAACGGGCGAGGCGCTCGCGCGGCGGGCGGAAAGGCCCGGCGCGGCGCGCGGCTTTCCGCACGCTCCTTGCCGGTCCTGTTCGTCGGCCGCGGCAACCGCGCGGACGCACGAACATCGACGCGGGACGTCGGCGCGCACGCTGCCGGCCGCTTCCCGGCCCGCGGCGGCTCAGCCCCCGGCCAGCCGCTCCACCGTGCGGCGGTAGCGCGCCGCGATGCGCTCCTCGTCGCGGTGACGGAAGTCGCGCACCTGCCAGCGGCCGCCGCACATCACGTCGCGCACCAGCGGCGCGTTGCCGGCGAACACGAAGCTGTCCAGCAGCGAGGTCTCGTCGCGCGCGGCGAGCAGCGGCGCGCGCTCGTCCAGCACCAGCAGGTCGGCGCGCATCCCCGCGCGCAGCTCGCCCAGCGGCAGGCCCGCCGCCTGCGCGCCGCCGCGCAGGGCGGCGCGCCACAGCGTGGCGCCCACGCTGTCGCCCGCCGCGCGCGCGGCGATGTTGCGGTGGCGCGTGGCGAGCCGCTGGCCGTATTCCAGCCAGCGCAGCTCCTCCACCGGCGAGACGGAGATGTGCGAGTCCGAGCCGATGCCGAGCGCGCCGCCCGCATCGAGGTAGTCGGCCAGCGGGAACAGGCCGTCGCCGAGGTTGGCCTCGGTGGTCGGGCACAGGCCCGCCACCGCGCCGCTGCGCGCCAGCCGCGCGGTCTCGTGGCCGGTGAGGTGGGTGGCGTGCACCAGCGTCCAGCGCGCGTCCACCTCGGCGTGGTCGAGCAGCCATTCCACCGGCCGCGCGCCGCGTACCGCCAGGCAGTCCTGCACCTCGCCGATCTGCTCGGCGATGTGGATGTGCACCGGCAGGTCGCGCGCCGCGCCGGCGGCCAGCACCGCGCGCATCGCCTCCTCCGGCACCGCGCGCAGCGAGTGCAGCGCGATGCCCACGCGCAGGTCGTCGCCCTCGTGCGCCTTCAGTGCCTCCAGCAGCCGCAGGTAGCCGGAGACGTCGTGGCCGAAGCGGCGCTGGCGCGCAGCGAGCGGGCGGCCGTCGAAGCCGCCGGTCATGTACAGCACCGGCAGCAGGGTCAGCGCGATGCCGGCCTCGCGCGCGGCCTCGACCAGCGCCAGCGACATCGCCTCGGGCTGCGCGTAGGGCGCGCCGTCCGGCTGGTGGTGCAGGTAGTGGAACTCGCACACCTGCGTGTAGCCGGCCTTGAGCATCTCCACGTAGAGCTGCGCGGCGATCGCCTGCAGTTCCTCCGGGCCGATCGCGGCGGCGAAGCCGTACATGGTCTCGCGCCAGGTCCAGAAGCTGTCGCCGCTCTTGCCGCGGCGCTCGGCCAGCCCGGCCATCGCACGCTGGAAGGCGTGCGAGTGCAGGTTCGGCATGCCGGGCAGCACCCAGGCGCCGAGGCGCTCGGCCGGTTCGCCGCCGTCCGCCGCGAGACGGCCGCGCGCATCGACGGCGAGGCGGGCGTCCGCCTGCCAGCGGCCGTCGCGCCACGCATGGTCGGCCACGTAGGTTGCTGCGTTCGGCGTCGTCTCGCTCATGCGTCGGTCCGGACTGGCGAAAGGCGCCAGTGTAATTGCCCGCCGCTGGAGTGGCGTGCCCCGCACCGTTGTCGGCGAGGACTGCCGGACAGGCGGAAGTCGGGGAATGGCTGGAGAAACCTTTCGCGGCCGGAGGCCGCGATCCCGCGCCACGGCGTCGGTCGGGCGCGATGCGCGCTGCGGCATAATGCGCCGATGGCGAAGAAGACTCCCGAGCAAGCCCCGAAGCTGCAGGTGCGCCCGGCGCGGCCGGAGGACATCCCCGCGCTGGTCGCGCTGACCGCGCGCGTGTACACGCCCGAGTGGGGCCATTCGGCGGAGATGCTGCGCTCCCAGCAGACGCATTTCCCCGAAGGCCAGTTCGTCGCCGAGTACGAGGGCCAGGTGGTCGGCTACTGCGCCACCTTCCGCATCGACGAGGCCGCCGCGCTGGCGCCGCACACCTGGGCGCAGATCACCGGCGGCGGCATGGCCTCGCGCCACAGGGCGGACGGCGACTGGCTGTACGGCATGGAGGTGGTGGTGCACCCGGACTACCGCGGGCTGCGCATCGGCCAGCGCCTGTACCAGGCGCGCAAGCGGCTGTGCACCGACCTCAAGCTGCGCGGCATCGTGTTCGGCGGCCGCATCCCCGGGCTGGCGCGGCACGCCGCGCGCTACGGCAGCGCCGAGGCCTACGTGCAGGCGGTGGTGGAAGGCCGGCGGCGCGATCCCACGCTGAGCTTCCAGCTCGCCAACGGCTTCGAGGTGGTCGGCGTGCTGCGCGCCTACGTGCCGTCCGACCACGAGTCGCTGGGCTACGCCGCGCACCTGGTGTGGCGCAACCCGCAGCGGATCGACCAGCCGGACATCCCCTCGATCCCCTCGCCGCAGCGCCTGCCCGAGTCGGTGCGGGTGGCTTCGGTGCAGTACCAGCAGCGGCGCATCCGCTCGTTCGAGGAGTTCGCCACGCAGGTGGAGTACTTCGTCGACATCGCGGCCGACTACAACGCCGACTTCGTGACCTTCCCCGAGCTGATCACCCTGCAGCTGCTCTCGATCGAGAACGAGGAGCTGTCGCCGGTCGAGGCGATCCGCAAGCTCAGCCAGTACACGCCGCAGGTGAAGGCGCTGTTCGGCGACCTGGCGGTGCGCTACAACATCAACATCGTCGGCGGCTCGCACCCCACCGCGCAGCCCAACGGCGACATCCACAACGTCTGCTACGTGTGCCTGCGCGACGGCTCGATCCACGAGCGCGAGAAGCTGCACCCCACGCCCAGCGAGCGCACGGTGTGGAACGTCACCGGCGGCGACGGCGCGGCCACCGTCCAGACCGACTGCGGCCCGGTCGGCGTGATGATCTGCTACGACTCGGAGTTCCCCGAGGTGGCGCGCCACCTCGCCGACCAGGGCGCGCTGATCCTGTTCGTGCCGTTCTGCACCGACGTGCGCGAGGGCTACCTGCGCGTGCGCTACTGCTCGCAGGCGCGCGCGATCGAGAACCAGTGCTACGTGGTGCTGTCCGGCAACGTGGGCAACCTGCCCGGCGTCAACAACTTCGACATCCAGTACGGGCAGAGCTGCATCCTCACCCCCAGCGACTTCCCGTTCGCGCGCGACGGCATCGCCGCCGACTCCACGCCCAACAGCGAGACGGTGCTGTTCGCCGACCTCAGCCTGGTCAGCCTGGCGCGCGCGCGCAACTCCGGCGCGGTGACCAACCTCAAGGACCGCCGCTTCGACCTCTACCAGACGCGCTGGACCAACAAGCCGGGGAACGGCGCATGAGCGCGCCCGGCGGCAAGGACGACGACGCGCGGCGCGGGCCGCCGCCCGCCAGCGGCTACCTGCGCCAGCTGCAGCGGCTGGGCGAGTCGGGGCTGTTCTCGCCGGTGCAGTGGCGCCGGCGCGTGCTGTTCTGGTCCGGCGCGGTGGTGGTGGGCCTGGCCGCGATCGGCATGGCGACCGCGGCCGACTGGCTGTTCGGCGTGTTCCAGTCGGTGGTCCGGCACAACCGCTACTGGCCGTTCCTGGTCACGCCGGCGGCCTTCGCCCTGCTCAGCTGGCTGACCCAGGGCGCGCTCAAGGCCACCCGCGGCTCGGGCATCCCGCAGGCGATGGCGGCGCTGGAGGTGGAGGACGAGGGCTTCCGCCGCAGCCTGCTGTCGCTGCGCGTGGCGGTCGGCAAGATGGCGCTGACCCTCGCCGCGCTGCTCGGCGGCGCCTCGGTGGGCCGCGAGGGCCCCACCGTGCACGTGGGCGCCGGGCTGCTCTACACGCTGGGCCGGCGCTTCGGCTTCGCCGACACGGTGGCCGCCGGGCGCTTCATCCTGGCCGGCGCGGCGGCGGGCCTGGCGGCGGCGTTCAACACGCCGCTGGCCGGCGTGGTGTTCGCCATCGAGGAGATGAGCGGCGCCTTCGAGCACCGCATGAGCGGCATCCTGCTCACCGCGGTGATCATCGCCGGCGTGGTCTCGCTGGGCATCCTGGGCAACTACGCCTACTTCGGCCGCTTCGACATCTCGCTGCCGCTCGGGCGGGCATGGCTGGCGGTGCTCGCCACCGGCATCGTCTGCGGGCTGGCCGGCGGGCTGTTCGCGCGGCTGATCCTGCCGCACGACCGCGGCCTGCGCGGCGTGGTCGGCCGCCTGCGCGCGCGTCAGCCGGTGCTGTTCGCCGCCGCCTGCGGGCTGGCGCTGGTGCTGCTCAGCCAGCTCACCCGCACCGGGCTCTACGGCACCGGCTACGAGCAGGCGAAGGAGATCCTGGCCGGCCACAGCGACACGGTGCAGGCCTTCGGCGCGCTGAAGTTCCTCGGCAACATCGCCTCCTACTGGGCCGGCATCCCCGGCGGCATCTTCTCGCCCGCGCTGGCGGTGGGCGCGGGGCTGGGCGCCAACATCGGCGCGCTGCTGCCGGGCACCGACCATTCCGCGGTGGTGCTGCTGGCGATGGCGGCCTACCTCTCCGGCGTGACGCAGGCGCCGCTCACCGCCACCGTGATCTCGATGGAGCTGACCGCCAACCAGCAGATGGTGCTGCCGATCATGGCCACCTGCCTGCTGGCGCGCGCGGTGTCCACCCTGCTCTGCCGCAAGCCGGTGTACCACGCGCTGGCCGACCGCCTGGTCGAGGGCTACCGCCACGAGCTGGCGCTGCGCGAGGCGCGCGAGCACGCGCAGGAAGCGCCCGCGCCGATGGTGGAGGACCCCGCCACGCCGCGCGTGGACGGCGCGCCGGAGCCGCCGCGATGACGCCGCCCTGGGACCTGCTGCTGCTCGACGCCGCCCTCGCCACCTTCGAGGGCCCGCGGCCCTACGGGCTGGTCGAGCGCGGCGCGCTCGCCGTGAAGGACGGGCGCATCGCCTGGACCGGCGCCGCCGACGCGCTGCCCGGCGCGCCGACGGAGCTCGCGGCGCGGGTCGAGCGGCTGGACGGCGCGCTGCTCACGCCCGCCCTGGTCGACTGCCACACCCACCTGGTGTTCGGCGGCGACCGCGCGCACGAGTTCGAGCTGCGCCTCAACGGCGCCGGCTACGAGGAAATCGCGCGCGCCGGCGGCGGCATCGTCTCCACCGTGCGCGCCACCCGCGAAGCCGACGAGGAGGCGCTGTTCGCGCAGGCGCTGCCGCGCGCCCGCGCGCTGCGCGCCGACGGCGTGGCCACGCTGGAGATCAAGTCCGGCTACGGCCTGGAGCCGGAAACCGAGCGGCGCATGCTGCGCGTGGCGCGGCGGCTCGGCGCGGAGCTCGGCCTCGAGGTGCGCACCAGCTTCCTCGGCCTGCACGCGCTGCCGCCGGAATACAGGGACCGCCGCGACGACTACGTGACCCTGGTCTGCGACGGGATGCTGCCCGCGCTCGCCGCCGAGGGGCTGGTGGACGCGGTGGACGCCTTCTGCGAAGGCATCGGCTTCACCCGCGCCGAGACGCGGCGGCTGTTCGAGCGCGCGCGCGGGCTGGGCCTGCCGGTGAAGCTGCACGCCGAGCAGCTCTCCGACCTGGACGGCGCCGCGCTGGTGGCCGAGTTCGGCGGGCTCTCCGCCGACCACCTCGAACACCTGAGCGAGCCCGGCGCCGCCGCGATGGCGCGCGCCGGCACCGTGGCCGTGCTGCTGCCCGGCGCGTTCTACGCCCTGCGCGAGACCCGGTTGCCGCCGGTGGACGCGCTGCGCGCGCACGGCGTGCCCATCGCCGTCGCCACCGACTGCAATCCCGGCACCTCGCCGCTGCTCTCGCTGCGGCTGGCCGCCAACATGGCCTGCACGCTGTTCCGGCTGACGCCCGAGGAGGCGCTGCGCGGCGTCACCGCCAACGCCGCCAGGGCGCTGGGGCTGGACGACCGCGGCACGCTCGCCGCGGGCCGGCGCGCCGACCTCGCGGTGTGGAACGCGCGGCATCCGGCCGAGCTGTGCTACTGGATCGGCGGCGGCCTGCTGCGTCGCAGCTACGTCGCCGGCAAGCCGGTCGGCTAGGTCGTTCCGGCAGGCGCCAGCGCTGCCGGGACGATCCCGAACGCCGGGCACCGCCGCCCCGTCCTCGCCCCACGTCCACCGTCATTCCGGCGAAAGCCGGAATCCAGTGAAATGGTGTCGTGCGCAGCACTCCGCAGCAGGTTTTGCGTGCATCGCATGAAGCACCCGGCTGGATGACTCGCTGCGCTGCCATCCGGGTGGGGCACGGCGGGCCGGCGCCGCACGCCCCGGAAAACAAAAAACCCCGCCGAAGCGGGGTTTTTCCGGTGAAGCCGAGGCCGGCTCAGGCCGACTTCTTCTTCGGCGCGGCCTTCTTGGCGGCGGCCGGCTTGGTCACGGTGGGCTTGCCGCCGGCCACGGCGGGCTGCGCGGCGTGCGCGCGGGTGTTGCCGTAGCTGCCGCGGTAGGTCTTGCCGCGACGGGTCTTGCGATCGCCCTTACCCATGGGGGAACTCCTTGATTCACAATGCGTTGAACGGCCTGTCATCGTAGCAGCGAAGCGCCAAAGCGCAAGAGTCAGCGGTGCGCGTGCCCGGCGCAGTCGTGCGCGGCCTCGTCCGGGCAGGCGACCGGGTCGATCTGCACCGTGGCGTGGAGGATGCCGAAGCGCTCGCGCAGCATGCCGTGGATCGCCGCCAGCGCCGTGGCGGCGGCGCGGTCGTCGTGCAGCCGCGCGTGCAGGGTGGCCATGCGCGCGCCCGAGGCGAGCTGCCACACGTGCAGGTGGTGGATGTCGCGGATGGAGGCGTCCGCGCGGCGCAGCGCCGCTTCCAGCTCGGCGGTGTCCAGGCCCTCGGGCACGCCTTCCAGCAGGATGTGCGAGGAGCGCCGCAGCAGCCGCCACGCACTGGCCAGGATCAGCAGCGAGACCAGCAGCGACAGCGCCGGGTCGGCCCAGGTCCAGCCGAGCCAGCGGATCGCCAGCGCCGCCAGCACCGCGGCCACCGAGCCGAGCAGGTCGCCCAGCACGTGCAGCGTGGCGGCGCCGACGTTGACGTCGTCGTGGTCGTGGCCGTGCAGCACGCGCAGCACCAGCAGGTTGACCAGCAGGCCCGCCACCGCGACCGCCAGCATCACCTCGGACAGGATGCGCACCTGCTCCAGGTGCAGCAGCCGCTGCACCGCCTCCCAGGCGATGAAGCCGACCAGCACGAACTGGGTGAGCGCGTTGACGAAGCCGGCCAGCACCTCCAGCCGGCCGTAGCCGTAGCTGCGCCGCGCGTCGGCCGGCTTGGTGGCGAGCCAGGCGCCGATCACCGCCAGCAGCAGCGCCAGCGTGTCGACCAGCATGTGGCCGGCGTCGGCCAGCAGCGCCAGCGAGCCCGACCACAGGCTGCCGGCCACCTCCACGCCCATCATCGCGGTGGTCAGCAGCAGCGCCCACAGCAGCTTGCCGCGGCTGCCGGCCGCCGCGTGCGCATGCGCGTGCCCGTCGTGGTGGTGGTGATGCCCGGCCATCGCCCGGATGCTAGGCAGCGCGCAAGCCGTTACACAATCACGGCCGCCTCCGCGCGCGGCGTCAATGCGCGCAGTGCGGGCCGTGGACATGGGCATGGGCGCGGTCGGTGCGCAGGTTGACGAAGTGCGCGCCGGCCACCAGCAGGCCGCCGCAGGTCACCAGCACGCTGTGCAGGCCGATCGAGTAGTCCTCCGCCACGGTGACGCCGAGCAGCAGCAGCGCCAGCCCCGGCAGCGCCAGCATCAGCGCCAGCGGCCGGTGGTGGCGGCGGTAGCCGTTGCCCAGGCTGAGCAGCGCGAGCGCGCAGGCGAACACCACGAAGCCGCGCTCGAAGCGGTGGTCGGCCAGGAACTCCAGCCCCACCAGCGGCAGCAGCGCGAGCACGAACGGCAGCGCCGCGCAGTGGATCGCGCACAGGAACGAGGCCGTCGCGCCGATGCGGTCGGCGATGCCCCAGCTGCGCGGGTTGTCGGTGGGTCCGTCGGCCATCGGTGTGCCTTGGGTTTCTGCGGCGGCGCTTGCGCCCCGTCGCTTTGATACATTATAACATAATGGCGATGCCATCCCATGGCAAGGGGCCGCCCCCGTCAACGCGGCATGGGAATGGCCGTTCAGTCCAAGGGACGGGCGCGGAGCGCCCTGCCCGGATCGGTCCGCGGTCCCGGGCGCACGGTTTCCGGTGCGGCATGCTTCCTCCCCGCCAACCACCGGAACGCGGGGCGCGCCACTGGAGTGGCGCGCCCCGCACCTTCGATTCGTGGCGGGCGATGTTGCAGTCTCGGCAAGGCTGGGCCGGAGAAGCCTTGTCGCGGCCGGAGGCCGCTGCCACAGGGTTTCCGCAAGCCTTGGGGAGCGGCCTCCGGCCGCGATCCCGCGCTACGGCGTCACGCCTTGCGGCACTGCTTGCAGATGCCGTGCACTTCCAGCGTCTGCGCCTGCGGGCGGAAGCCGAACGCCTTGGCCTGGGCCTCGATCAGCTCCGCGACGCGCTCGTCGCAGACCTCCTGCGCGCTGGAGCAGCTGTCGCAGATCAGGAACGGCACCTGGTGCGCCTCGGCCGGATGGTGGCAGGAGACGTAGGCGTTGATGGATTCGAGCTTGTGGATGAAGCCGTGCTCGAGCAGGAAGTCGAGCGCGCGGTACACCGTGGGCGGCGCCGCGCTGCCGTGGCGGTCGCGCAGCTGGTCGAGCAGGTCGTAGGCCTTCACCGGCCGGCCGGCGGCGGCGACCAGTTCCAGCACTTCCTTGCGCAGCGGCGTCAGGCGCAGGCCGCGCTCCTCGCTGGCGTGCTCGACCGCCGCGATGAAGCCCTGCGGGTCATCGTGGTGGTGGTGGAAATGCGGCTTGGCGGACGACGGTGCGGTCAACGGATTCACCTCGGCCGCCATCATACACCCCCGCCGTGGCGGCCCGCCCGCGGCGGCAGCGGCGGCGGCCGCGCGACGCGCGGGCGCGCCAGCACCACGATCCAGCCGATCGGCCCCAGCACCACCGCCCAGGCCACGCCTTCGGCCAGCCGCCCGCGCCACCAGCCGAGCAGCGCGCCCACCGCGACGAACAGCAGGCTCCACCAGAACAGCGCCGCCCACGGCACCAGCCGCATCAGGTTGAGGAACACCTGCCAGAACGCGCCCGGCGCGTCGGGATCGACGCCCTGCATGGCCTTGGCGAGCAGTTCGTCCATCCCGGCGGCGCCTGCCGGCGCTCAGCCCTGCGCGCGGGCGAGCGCCTCGTCGATGCGCCGCAGCGCCTCGTCGCGCCCGGCCAGGTAGATGGTGTGGTCGATCGAGGGCGACACCTGGGTGCCGGTCATCGCCACGCGCAGCGGCTGGGCGATCCTGCCCATGCCCAGGTCCAGCTTCGCGGCGACCTGCTCCACCGCCTGCTGGATCGCCTCCGGCGTCCACGCGCAGCCGGTCAGCAGCGCCTTCGCCTCGCCCAGCACGGCCGGCGCGCTGTCGTTCTGGAGGTGCCTGGCCACCGCCTTGTCGTCCCACTCGGCGATGGGGGCGTACCAGACCTTCGCGCGCTCGGCCATCTCCTTGAGCGTGTGCACGCGGTCGCGCAGCGCCACGATCACGTCGGCGGGCCTCGGCCCCTTCGAGGCGTCGATGCCGGCGCGCGCCAGGTGCCACGCGAACTCCGGCGCCAGCGCCTCCGGGTCGTCGGCCTTCAGGTAGTGCTGGTTGAGCCAGTTGAGCTTCTCGGTGTCGAAGCGCGAGGCGGCCTTGTTGACGTCGGCGACGTCGAACAGGCGGATCATCTCCTCGCGCGAGAAGATCTCCTGGTCGCCGTGC
>Ga0182749_1000114_pt1 | contig 98756 bp, 96 predicted proteins | sample eDN3rd37CKraftMG_FD_128875 | JGI IMG/M metagenome (GOLD analysis project Ga0182749, IMG submission 128875) | Enriched Miracle-Growth compost microbial communities from Emeryville, California, USA - eDNA 3rd pass 37_C Kraft MG (version 2) (version 2) ...
GAGCCTATGCCATGAGATCCTGGCTACACCACTACAACTGGCATCGACCTCACCAGGGTATCGGCCGCGCTGTCCCCGTCTCCAGACTCAGTCTGGATGGATACAACCTCTTGACACTTCACAGCTAGCCCAGCATGTCGGCCCATATGTTGCGCGCCCAGCCGAATGCATAGGGCGTTTCCCGCGTATTGGGCGCGGGCGACAGGCCACCGGCGCCATGCACGGAAACCATGGTTTTCCGGGCGGGATCATAGCGGTGCACGCTCGAGACGTGGATCACTTCGCGATCCGAGGTGAAGCTGTAGCAGGTGTTGGCGTAGAGCGGCTCGGGGTCGACCGGCGCGCCGCTCAGCAAGGCGGCCACGGCCGCGGCGCAGGTCTTGCCGTGCTGGTTGGCCATGTGGCCGGACTTCGGCATGGCCGGCGCGATCTGGATGGAATCTCCCAGGACGTGCACGCCCGGCGTGGCGACCGATTCGAAGGTCAGGAAATCCACTTCGCACCAGCGGCCGTTGGCGGTCGCCAGTCCGGCGTCGACGGCGATGGCGCCGGCCCGCATGGGCGGCAACACGTTGAGCACGTCGGCCCGCGCGGTTTCACCCAGTTCGAATTCGACGCTGCGCGCGGCGGCGTCGACCGCCACCGCGTTGAACTGCGGGTTGTATTCGATGAGGCCGTCGTAGTGTTCGGCCCAGGCCTGGCGAAACAGCGGCCCCTTGGACGTGATGTCCTGGTTGGCGTCGAAGATGCGCACCTTGGAACGGGGCTTGTGGCGCTTGAAGTACCACGCGACCTGGCAGGCGCGTTCGTACGGGCCGGGCGGACAGCGGTACGGCGCGGCGGGAATCGTCAGCACGAAGACGCCGCCGTCGGGCATGGCCTCCAGTTGCCTGCGCAGCGCCGCCGTCTGGTGCTCGGCGTTCCAGGCGTGCAGGATCGTCGAACGCGCCTCGCCGTCTTCCAGGCCCGCGACCTGGTCCCACATGAAATCGACGCCGGGCGACAGGATCAGGCGATCGTAGGACAGCGTATCGCCGCCCGCCAGCCGCAGCGTGCGCCGCGCGGCGTCGATCGACCGCGCGCGGTCGCGCACGACGCGCACGCCATGGCGCCGCGCCAGGGCGTCATAGGAAACGGTGATGTCCGTCATTTGCCTGCTGCCGCCCAGCACCAGATTGGACAGGGGGCAGGACACGAACTCGGCATTGGGCTCGACCAGGGTGACCTCGATCCGGCCCTTGCCGAACAGGCGCAGGTACTTGGCGGCCGTGGCGCCGCCGTAGCCGCCGCCGACGACGACCACTTTCCCCAGCGGCGCATCGGCCGCGCGCACGGCCGGCGCGGGACCCAGCAGGCCGGCGGCGGCCATGCCCTTGAGCAGGCTACGACGGTTCATGGGCGCTGCTCCCGGCGTTGCGCCGGCTGGCCTTGCAAGCGACCGCCGGACGCGTCCGGGGCGACCGGCTCCGGAGCCTGGCTCGCGAACCAGTCGGCGATGCGCGCGGTCTGGCCGGCGTCGTAGCCTTTGGCGATCTGGTGCATGACCGTCGCCGGCCGCGCGCCGGAAGCGAAATCGCGCATCTGGCGGACGATCCAACCGGCCTCGCGCCCCGCCAACGGAGGAATGGCCGAACCTTCGACGGCGCGCCCGGCGGTGCCGTGACAGGTGGCGCAGGCGGCGGCCCAGACGGCGGCCTGCATGTCGGACGCGGGCGGCGCGCCGGACGCGGGACTAGCCGCCGCCAGGACCAGCGCCGCCGGCGCCAGGCGCTTGCTTATCATGGGAACCTTCCTTGTCCGCCAGTTGTTCCGGCGTATTGATATTGAAGAAGCCGTCTTCGCCGTCGAAAGGCACTTCGACGGCCCGCACGCGAGCCTGCCAAGTATCCACTCTGCGCGATCCGCGGTGCAAGTAGTCGAGCAGGTCGGGCAGCAAGGACACCGCCAGCAGCATGCAGACCGAATGCCGCCGCCCATGCGCGCCGGCCACCGCCAGCGGCGCGCCGGTGTCGGCGATGGCATGCGCCAGGCGCGAGACCAGGTCGAGCGGCAAACATGGCGTGTCGCAAGGCGCCACCGCCACCCAGGGCGTGGCCGCCGCCGCCAGGCCCGCGGCGACGCCGGCCAGCGGGCCTTGCCAGGGACCCAGCGCCGCATCGTCCGCCAGCACGGCGCCGTAGACGGCGTAGCGTTCCGGATTGCGATTGGCGCTGATCAGCAGGCCCCCGACCTGTGGCGCGAAACGATCGCGCACGTGCTCCACCAAGGGCTTGCCGCGCCACGGCACCAGGCCTTTGTCGACTTCGCCCATGCGCGTCCCTCGCCCGCCGGCGAGGATCAGGCCGGTAATGGCATCTTGCGCGGGAGGCGGCGCCGCCGGCCTCTGTGCGGCCGGCGGCGTCATCCGCCTATGTAGCTCATTTCGATCTTGCGCCCTGGCGCGGCGTCGGCCGGCTGGCGGGCGCGCTGCTCGGAATAGGCGTCGCGCCGCGCGGACCAGATGCCGGCCAGCGTGCGCGCGAGTTGCGCGTCGTCGGCCCCGCCCCGCACCAGGCCGCGCAGGTCGTGGCCCTGGCTGGCGAACAGGCAGAGATAGAGCCTGCCTTCCGGCGACAGCCGCGCGCGGCTGCAGTCGCCGCAGAAGGCATGGGTGACGCTGGTGATGACGCCGATTTCGCCGCCGCCGTCCGCATACTGCCAGCGCTTGGCGACCTCGCCCGCATAATGGGCGGCGGCCGGCTGCAGGGGAAATTCGCGGTCGATGCGGTCCAGGATTTCGCGGCCGGACACGACCTGGCTCATGTTCCAGCCATTGGTGGTGCCCACGTCCATGTACTCGATGAAGCGCAGGATGTGGCCCGTGCCGCGGAAATGGCGCGCCATCGGCAGGATCTGCGCGTCGTTGGCGCCGCGCTGCACCACCATGTTGACCTTGATGGGCCCGAGCCCGGCCTCCGCCGCGGCGTCGATGCCGCGCAGCACGGCCTGCGGTCCGAAGCCGGTATCGCTCATGCGGCGAAAGACCGCGTCGTCCATGGCGTCGAGGCTGACGGTGACCCGGGTCAGGCCGGCGTCGGCCAGCGCCCTGGCCTTGCGGGCGAGCAGCACGCCGTTGGTGGTGAGCGTGAGGTCCAGCGGACGGCCGTCGGGCGTGCGCAATTGCGCCAGCATGTCGACCAGGACTTCGATGTTCTTGCGCAACAGCGGCTCGCCGCCGGTCAGGCGGATCTTTTCGACGCCCTGGGCGACGAAGACCCGCGCCAGGCGGGCGATTTCCTCGAACGACAGCAGCGCCGAATGCGGCATGAAGGGATAGGCGCTGTCGAAGACCTCGCGCGGCATGCAATACGTACACCGGAAGTTGCAGCGGTCCGTGACCGAGATGCGCAGGTCGCGCAGCGGCCGCGCGCGCGCGTCGAGCAGCGGCGGTCCCTCGGCGCCGCCCGCGAGCGCGGCGACCGTCGGATCCGGATCGGCATCGCGCCGCTCCGCCAGGAATATCACTTTGTTCATTGGTCCATGATATCTCGTCCGCCCGGTGGATGGCGCGCCGGATCGGCGGGGCGGACCACTTGGTTGCCGCCGGGGTCCGGCTGGGGCCTGGACACGACTTAAATATGCAAATTATTGCCTATTGAATGCGTCAAAAAGCCGGTTTAGATTATGTCTCGCGCGGCACTCGGCCGTGATTATATGTTCCGAATAACATAATATCCAGGCTACGATCCCTGCGCAAGACGCAGGCAGGCGGCCCAACCGGAGGAGTACGGCCATGTCCCGCCCCCCCATTTCCGACCTGGCATCCACCGCGGGCGCGCGCGGTGGCGAACAGGCCGTGTCCACCGCCGCGGCATCCGATCCGACGATCGCGGCGGCCGCGCGCATCGCATCCGGACAGCGGCACGTTCCCGGCGCCCTGCTGCCCATTCTCCACGCGATCCAGGCCGAACTCGGCTGTATCCCGCCCGCCGCCGTGCAGACGGTGGCGGAAACGCTCAATCTGTCGCGCGCCGAAGTGCACGGCGTCATCACTTTCTATCCGCATTTCCGCAGCGCCCCCGCCGGCCGCCATGTGATCGAGATCTGCCGCGCCGAGTCCTGTCAGGCCATGGGCGGCGATCGCCTCGCGGAGCATGCGCGGGGCCGGCTGGGGTGCGACTTCCACGGCACCACGGCCGACGGCGGCGTCACGCTGGAACCCGTCTACTGCCTGGGCCTGTGCGCGCAATCGCCCAACGTCGCCATGGACGGGCGCGCCCACGCCCGCATGACGCCCGAGAAACTGGACCGCCTGCTGGCGCAGGCGCGCGCCGCATGACCGTCGCCCCCGACGCGCGCGGCGCCAAGGAGTCCGCCATGAACGCTCCCGTCACCCTCTACGTCCCGCGCGACACGGCCGCCCTGGCCGTCGGCGCCGACGCCGTGGCCGACGCCATCGAACGGCAGGCGGCGAGCCGCGGGCTGGCCGTGCGCATCGTGCGCAACGGCTCGCGCGGCCTGCTCTGGCTGGAAGCGCTGGTCGAGGTCGCCACGCCCCGGGGCCGCGTCGCCTATGGCCCGGTGCAGCCCGAAGACGTCGCCGGCCTGTTCGACTCCGGCTGGCTGGCCGGCGGCGCGCATCCGCTGGGCCATGGACCGACCGAGGACATTCCCTATCTCAAGAACCAGGAACGCCTGACATTCGCGCGCGTGGGCGTCATCGACCCGCTTTCGCCGGCGGACTACGAACGGCACGGCGGGCTGGCCGGCTTGCGGCGCGCGCTGGACATGGACGCGGCCGCCATCGTCGCGGAAATCACCGCTTCGGGCCTGCGCGGGCGCGGCGGCGCCGCCTTCCCCGCCGGCATCAAATGGAAGACGGCGCTGGAAGCCCAAGGCGAGCAGAAGTACATCGTATGCAACGCCGACGAAGGCGATTCCGGCACCTATGCCGACCGCCTGCTCATGGAAGGCGATCCCTATGTGCTGATCGAAGGCATGGCGATCGCCGGCCTGGCGGTGCAGGCCACGCACGGCTATATCTATGTGCGCTCGGAGTACCCGCAGGCGATCGCGGTCCTGCAGGAAGCCATCGCCCGCGCGCGCCGGGCCGGCTGGCTGGGCGACGACATCCTGGGCCGCGGCCGCCGCTTCGACCTGGAAGTCCGGGTCGGCGCGGGCGCCTATATCTGCGGCGAGGAGACTTCGCTGCTCGAAAGCCTCGAAGGCAAGCGCGGCGTGGTGCGCGCCAAGCCCCCGTTGCCCGCGGTGGCCGGACTGTTCGGCCGGCCCACCGTCATCAACAATGTGATCACGCTGGCCAGCGTGCCGGGCATCCTGGACAAGGGCGCCGCCCACTACCGCGACTACGGCGTGGGCCGCTCGCAAGGCACCCTGCCGTTCCAGCTGGCCGGCAACCTGCGCCAGGGCGGACTGGTCGAGAAAGCCTTCGGCCTGACCCTGCGCGAGCTGCTGTACGACTTCGGCGGCGGCAGCGCGTCGGGCCGCCCGCTGCGCGCGGTGCAGGTCGGCGGACCGCTGGGCGCCTACCTGCCCGAATCGCAGTGGGACATCCCGCTCGACTACGAAGCCTACGCCAAGGCCGGCGCCATGATCGGCCACGGCGGCCTGGTGGCCTTCGACGACACCGTCGACATGACCCGCATGGCGCGCTTCGCCATGGAATTCTGCGCCGTCGAGTCCTGCGGCAAATGCACGCCCTGCCGCATCGGCTCGACGCGCGGCGTCGAGGTCATCGACCGCATCCGGGCCGGCGGCGCCGACCGCGAACGGCAGGTGCACCTGCTGCGCGACCTGTGCGACACCATGCTGTCGGGCTCGCTGTGCGCGCTGGGCGGCATGACGCCGTATCCGGTCATGTCCGCCCTCGACCATTTCCCCGAAGACTTCGGGGCCCAACCCACCGAGGCCCCCGCGCAGGCGGCCTGAGACGGGAGACGACCATGCTGGAAACCGTCATCAAACGCGACCGAGACTACGGCACGCCCGCCCGCGTCTCGGAACAGACCGTGACCCTGACCATAGACGGGCAGGCGGTCACCGTCCCGGCCGGCACCTCGGTCATGCGAGCCGCCGCCGAGGCGGGCATTTCCATTCCCAAGCTGTGCGCGACCGACAGCCTCGAAGCCTTCGGCTCCTGCCGGCTCTGCCTGGTGGAAATCGACGGCCGCCGCGGCTATCCGGCGTCCTGCACCACGCCGGCCGAGGCCGGCATGGTGGTGCGCACCGAAACGTCCAAGCTGCGCGACCTGCGCCGCGGCGTCATGGAGCTGTACATCTCCGACCACCCGCTGGACTGCCTGACCTGCGCCGCCAACGGCGACTGCGAACTGCAGGACATGGCCGGGGTCGTGGGCCTGCGCGACGTGCGCTACGGCTACCAGGGCGCGAACCACCTGGACGACGCCAAGGACGAATCCAATCCCTATTTCACCTACGACCCCGCCAAGTGCATCGTTTGCAACCGCTGCGTGCGGGCCTGCGAGGAAACCCAGGGCACCTTCGCGCTGACGATTTCCGGACGCGGCTTCGGGTCGCGCGTGTCGGCCGGCCAGGACCAGCCTTTCATGGAAAGCGAATGCGTGTCCTGCGGCGCCTGCGTGCAGGCCTGTCCCACCGCCACGCTGCAGGAGAAATCCATCATCGAGATGGGGCAGTCCGAACACTCGGTGCTCACCACCTGCGCCTATTGCGGCGTGGGCTGCGGATTCAAGGCCGAAATGAAGGGGCAGGAAGTCGTGCGCATGACGCCCTGGAAGGACGGCCAGGCCAACCGCGGCCATTCCTGCGTCAAGGGCCGCTTCGCGTGGGGCTACACCACCCACAAGGAACGCGTGCTCAAGCCCATGATCCGCAAGCGCATCTCGGATCCGTGGCAGGAAGTGTCCTGGGACGAGGCCATCCGCTACGCGGCTTCCGAGTTCCGGCGCATCCAGGCCGAGAACGGGCGCGACTCCATCGGCGGCATTACGTCGTCGCGCTGCACCAACGAAGAAACCTATCTGGTGCAGAAGCTGGTCCGCGCGGCCTTCGGCACCAACAATGTCGACACCTGCGCGCGGGTGTGCCATTCGCCGACCGGATACGGGCTCAAGCAGACGCTGGGCGAATCCGCCGGCACGCAGACCTTCGATTCGGTCATGCATACGGACGTGGCCGTCGTCATGGGCGCGAACCCCAGCAGCGCCCACCCGGTGTTCGCCTCGCGGCTCAAGCGGCGGCTGCGCGAGGGCGCGCGCCTGATCGTGATCGACCCGCGGCGCATCGAACTGGTCAGTTCGCCGCACATCAAGGCCGACTACCACCTGCAGGTGCGTCCCGGCACCAATACGGCGCTGCTGTCGTCCCTGGCGCACGTCATCGTCACCGAGGGCCTGGTGAACGAAGCATTCGTGTCCGGCCGCTGCGAAGCCAAGTCGTTCCAGGACTGGCGCGACTTCGTCGCCCGCCCCGAAAACTCCCCCGAGGCCATGGAGGAAGTCACCGGCGTCCCGGCCGACCAGGTGCGCGGCGCCGCGCGGCTCTATGCCACGGGCGGCAATGCGGCCATCTACTACGGACTGGGCGTGACCGAGCACAGCCAGGGGTCCACCACGGTCATGGGGATCGCGAACCTGGCGATGGCCACCGGCAACATCGGCCGCGAAGGCGTGGGCGTGAATCCGCTGCGCGGCCAGAACAACGTGCAGGGCTCCTGCGACATGGGCTCCTTCCCGCACGAACTGCCGGGCTATCGGCATATTTCCGATCCGGTCGTGCGCGGCGCGTTCGAGGCCGACTGGGGCGTCACGCTGCAGCCCGAGCCCGGCCTGCGCATCACCAACATGTTCGATGCGGCGCTGTCCGGGACCTTCAAGGGGCTGTACCTGCAAGGCGAGGACATCGTCCAGTCCGACCCCAACACGCAGCACGTGGCGTCCGCGCTGTCGGCCATGGAGTGCATCGTGGTCCAGGACCTGTTCCTGAACGAGACCGCCAAGTACGCCCACGTGTTCCTGCCGGGTTCCTCGTTCCTGGAAAAGGACGGCACCTTCACCAACGCCGAGCGGCGCATCTCGCGCGTGCGCAAGGTCATGGAGCCGCGCAACGGCCTGTCCGACTGGGAAGTCACGGTCGCGCTGTCCAATGCGCTGGGCTATCCCATGAACTACACGCACCCCAGCCAGATCATGGACGAGATCGCCCGGCTCACGCCCACGTTCGCCGGCGTCACCTACGAAAAGATCGACCGCCTGGGCAGCGTGCAGTGGCCCTGCAACGACGAGGCGCCGGAAGGCACGCCCATCATGCACGTCGACGAGTTCGTGCGCGGCAAGGGCCGTTTCCTGATCACCAAGTACGTGCCCAGCGACGAGCGCAGCACGCGCAAGTATCCGTTGCTGCTGACCACCGGGCGCATCCTGTCGCAATACAACGTGGGCGCGCAGACGCGCCGCACCGCCAACGTCATGTGGCACAGCGAGGACCTGCTGGAAATCCATCCGCAGGACGCCGAGGACCGGGGCATCGTCGAGGGCGACTGGGTCGGGGTGCAGAGCCGCGCCGGCGAAACGGTGCTGCGGGCCATGGTCACCGACCGCGTGCCGCCCGGCGTGGTCTACACCACCTTCCACTTCCCCGAATCGGGCGCCAACGTGGTCACGACCGACAGTTCCGACTGGGCCACCAACTGCCCCGAATACAAGGTGACGGCGGTGCAGGCGGTGCGGGTGACGCAGCCTTCCGAATGGCAGAAGCGCTGGTCGCGCTTCTCGGAAATCCAGCGCCAGTTGCTGCGCGAGCGCATGCGCGAAAGCGAGACGATGTAATCCCATGGAAATCGACAACCTGATACGCATGGCCAACCGCATCGGCGACTTCTTCGACGCCATGCCCGACCGCGAGCAGGCCGTCGCGGACGTGGCCAGCCACATCCAGAAGTTCTGGGAACCGCGCATGCGCAACGAACTGCTCGCCTTCCTGGCGCGGCAGCCCGACGGCGATGCCGGCAAAGTCCGCCTCAGCCCCATTCTGCTCGAGGCCGTCAACGCCAACAAGGAGCGACTCACACCCGCCTCATAGCAGCCGCATACCAGCACGTCCAAGCATCGCACCGAATCCACGAGACGCGGACCCGGGACTCCGGCCACCGCGCGGGAATGGGAAAAAAAGCAGCCCACGAAAGAGGAGACGATATGAGCGACACTGCCGTACTGGACCTGCCCGGCGCCCGGCCGGGATTTCTCGACAAGGAACGGACCATCGCCGGCCCCGGCTACAGCCGCTGGCTGGTTCCGCCGGCCGCTCTGGCCATCCATCTCTGCATCGGCATGGCCTACGGCTTTTCGGTCTTCTGGCTGCCGCTGTCCAAGGCGCTGGGCGGCACCGCCGCCATGACCTGCCCGCCGGACATGAGCCTGGTCGCCGAACTGTTCACCACCAGTTGCGACTGGCGCATCTCCACCATGGGGTGGATGTTCACTTTGTTCTTCGTGCTGCTCGGATGCTCGGCCGCCATGTGGGGCGGCTGGCTGGAGCGGGCCGGCCCGCGCAAGGCCGGCATGGTGGCCGCCGTCTGCTGGTGCGGCGGCCTGGTGGTCTCGGCCATCGGCATCCACCTGCACCAGATGTGGATGCTGTGGCTGGGCTCGGGCGTGATCGGCGGCGTCGGGCTCGGCCTGGGCTATATCTCCCCGGTCAGCACGCTGATCAAGTGGTTCCCCGACCGCCGCGGCATGGCCACCGGCATGGCCATCATGGGCTTCGGCGGCGGCGCCATGATTGGCGCGCCGCTGGCCGACATACTGATGCGCCATTACGCCACGCCCACTGCCCCCGGCGTCTGGGAAACCTTCCTGACCATGGCCGTCATCTATTTCGTCTTCATGGTGTGCGGCGCCCTGGGCTACCGCATCCCGCCCACCGGCTGGCAGCCGGCCGGCTGGACGCCGCCCGTCGACCAGGCCCACAACGCGATGATCACCAAGGGCCACGTCCACGTGAACAAGGTCTGGGGCATTCCGCAGTTCTGGCTGGTGTGGTGGGTGCTGTGCCTGAACGTGACGGCGGGCATCGGAATCCTGGGCATGGCCTCGCCGCTGCTGCAGGAAGTCTTCGGGGGACGGCTGATCGACCGCCCCGACCTGGTCTTCGGGCAACTGGACAAGGCGCAACTGGCCTCCATCGCCGCGATCGCCGCGGGCTTCACCGGCCTGCTCAGCCTGTTCAACATTGGCGGCCGCTTCTTCTGGGCCAGCCTGTCCGACAAGATCGGGCGCAAGATGACGTACTTCACCTTCCTGGTGCTGGGCTTCGTGCTGTACATATCGGTGCCGTGGAGCGCCCATGCGGGCGCGCTGGCGCTGTTCGTGGGGGCCTTCTGCATCGTGCTGTCCATGTACGGCGGCGGATTCTCGACCGTGCCGGCCTACCTGGCCGACCTGTTCGGCACCCAGATGGTGGGGGCCATTCACGGGCGGATACTCACCGCCTGGTCGGCGGCGGGCATTTTCGGGCCGGTGCTGGTCAACTACATCCGCGAATACCAGTTGTCCATCGGCGTGCCGCGCGCCCAGGCGTACGACATCACCATGTACATCCTGGCCGGCCTCCTGGTCGTCGGCTTCCTGTGCAACCTGGCCATCCGTCCGGTCAACCCCAAGTATTTCATGACCCCGGAAGAGCTGGAGCGCGAAAAGGCCCTGGCGCACGAACGGGCGGTGGCCGCCGAAGTCCACGGCAGCTCGACGTCGACCTTCCGCACACCGGCCTGGCTGATCGCCTTCGCCTGGGCCTGCGTCGGCATTCCGCTGGCCTGGGGCATCTGGACCACCCTGCAGAAGGCGGCGGTGCTGTTCCACTGAGCGCCGATCCCCGCAGGTCCATGAAAACCGCGCGTCCCTGGACGCGCGGTTTTTTTGCCGAGAGACGCTGCCGTTGCCTTACCCGAAGGCTTCCTTCAGGGTCTGCAGGCGGCCCGTCTCGGCGGCGTCGTAGCCGACGAGCTGCCCCACATAGCCGACATAGTCGCCGCTGCGCATGATGCGCAGCAGGTCCTGCATGGCGGGCATATCCAGACTGGAGGCGCGGATCGCGAAGAAATAGCGCTCGCGCACCAGCGGGATGAAATCCAGCCCGAAGCGCCAGGCGGCGGTCTCCACTCCCATGCCGGTATCGGCCATGCCGCTGGCGATATGCGCGGCGATGGCCATGTGCGTGAACTCATTGGTCTCGTAGCCCTGCACCTGGTCGATCGACACCCCCGCCCGCTCCAGCATGAGCCCGATCAGATAGCGCGTGCTCGAGCCGATCTGCCGGTTGACGAAGCGCACGTCGGGACGCGCCAGGTCGACCATGCCGGAGATCTTCTTGGGATTGCCCGGCGTGACGAACAGGCCCGCGTTGCGCACCGCCAGGTGTATCAGGCGATATTCGCCGGGATCGAGCCACTGCGCGTAGCGCGCCATGATGGGCGCCTCGAACTCCCCCAGGGGCACCTGGAAACCGGCCAGGTCGCATTCGTGGCGCTCGAGCGACGCCAGCGCTTCGATGGCGGTGCGATAGCGCAACTCCATTCCGGGCGTGCGGCTCGCCATGTATTGCATGAGCGCTTCCACCGCGAAGCCGTGGCTGGCGTGCAGCCGCAGGTGCGGCCCGTGCTCCGGCAGCAGCCGGCCGAGCTCTTCCTGCAATTCCGACGCCAGGCTGTCCAGCGTCGGCATCAGGCGGGCGTCGATGCGCCGGTTGGCCCACAGCAGCCGCTGGGCGAACGCCGAAAGCTGCGTGCCCTGCCGGCGCCGGGTAATGAGCAATTGCGTGCCGAACAGGCTTTCGAAGCGCCGCAACACCCCCCAGGCATGGCGATACGACAGCCCGCAGGCGCGGCAGGCGCCCGCGATATTGCCCGTGGCGTCGATCGCCGAGAGCAAGCCCAGCATCTCCTGCAAGGCCACGCCCGGCTGCTCGCCTTCGGTCTCCACCATCCATTGGGGACGCAACCCGATGCGGAATTTATATGTCATGAAATGCTTATTGAGCGACGGGGCCGGCTGTCATACAGTAGGGAAACAGCCGCGGGAAGCCGCCATAATATATGTTCATCAAAACATACTAAACCTTTCCGGCCCCATGCCGACCGACACCGCCCCCCCTCTCGCCGACCCCGCCTGGAGCGACCATACGGCCCTGCCCGTGGTCCGGATCCGCGGCGGCCGCCTGCCCGAGGAATCCCGGCACGACCAGGTCGCCGAAGAAGTCCCCGTCGCCCTCGAATACAACGGCATCTCCCACGCCACCATGATGGCCTCGCCCGCCGATCTCGAGGATTTCGCCGTGGGCTTCTCCCTGACCGAAGGCATCGTGCGCGGCGTGGCCGACATCCGGGGGGTGGAAATCGAGCCGGCCGAAGCCGGCATCGTCGCGCACATCGAAATCGCCACCGCCTGCCTGGCCCAGCTCAAGACCCGGCGGCGCGCCCTGGCCGGCCGCACCGGCTGCGGACTGTGCGGCGTCGAAAGCCTGGACGGCGTCCTGCGCGAACAGCAGCCGCTGCCCCCGCCGCCGCGTCCCGTCGCCCTGGAAGCCGTACGCCTGGCCATGGCCGAAATGCGCGCGCGCCAACGCCTGCACGACCTGACCGGCGCCACCCACGCCGCGGCCTGGGGCCGCGCCGACGGCGCCCTCCAGGTCGCGCGCGAAGACGTCGGCCGCCACAACGCCCTGGACAAGGTCGTGGGCGCCCTGGCCCGCGCCCGCATCGACGCCGGCTCGGGACTGGCCGTGATCTCCAGCCGCGCCAGCTTCGAAATGGTCCAGAAAGCCGCCGCCGCCGGCATCCCCGTACTGGCCGCCGTCTCGGCCCCCACCGCCCTGGCCGTCCGCCTGGCCGAACGCGCCGGCATGGCCCTAATCGGCTTCCTGCGCCAGGACGACTGTACGCTCTACACCCATCCCCGCCATCTTCAACGCTGAAGCGCCCGCCACCCGCCGCCGCCGTCCGTCTCCAGCCCATAAGCCGAAACCCGCTTCCCCCCACGGCCCTGCCCAGGCATATACGCCCACCCTCACCGCCACCCCACCCACATCCACCCGCCGGCCCCAACGGCAACTCCCACACCACCCCAGCCTCCCCCGCCAGCCTACGCCGCGAGTCCCTGCCGGGGGTCGGGGTGCCCGTGCCGGCCAATTGGAACGAGGGCAGTCCCGCGCAGCGGGACCGAGGGCCCGTGATTTTGGGCCCGAGCCGAGCGACTTGGCCGGCACGGGCACCCCGACCCCCGGCAGGGACGCCTTAGAGAGACACTCCCCGCCAGCAATCCCAGAACAAAAACGCCGCTAAAGAAGAGGAAAGAGAGATTCGATCCCCAAAAGGAAAGAACCTCAATCAGGAAAGGACCTCAATCCACCCGGATATCCGCATCCTTGATGACCTTCGCCCACCGCTCGCTTTCAGACTGCATATAAGCCCCAAACTCCGCCGGCGTATTCCCCACCCCGTCCACACCCAACTTCGTAAGCGTCTCCTCCACCTCCGGATCCCGCAACGCCGCCGCGATCCCCTGCTGCAGCTTCTCGACCCGATCCGATGGCGTCCCCGCCGGCACCACCATCCCGAACCAGTTCGTCACATTGAACCCCGGAATCGTCTCCCCCACCGTGGGCACGTCCGGGTAGACCGGCAGACGCTTCTCGCCCGTGGTCGCCAGCGCCCGCAACCGCCCGGCCTTCACGAACGGCAGCCCGATCGCCGTCGACTCGAACGTCATCTGCACCTGCCCCGCCACCACATCGTTGACGCTCGGCGCGCTGCCCTTGTACGGCACATGCGTGATTTTCAGCCCCGTCGAAGAATTGAACAGCTCGCCCGCCATGTGCGGCAGCCCGCCGTTGCCGCTCGACGAAAAGTTCACCTGCCCCGGATGCGCCTTGGCATAGTCGACCAGCTCCTTGACCGTATGCGGCGGGAACTTGGGATTCACATACAGGACGAACCCCGACGACGCCACCAGCGTCACCGGCGCGAAATCCTTCCGCATGTCGAACTGCAGGTTGTGCATCAGCACCGGCGTGATGCTCAGGTTGCCCATGGTGCCGAACAACACCGTGTAGCCGTCGGCCGGCGCGCGCGCCACCATTTGCGTGGCGATGATCCCGCCGGCGCCGGGCTTGTTCTCGATCACCACCGGCTGGCCGAGCCGTTGCGAAAGCTTGGGGCCCATCACGCGGGCGATCGTGTCGATGGCGCCCCCGGGCGGAAAGCCGATGATGATGGTAATGCCGCGATCGGGATAGGTTGCGGCGCGCGCCGGGCCGGCGCCCAGGGCCAGCAACGCGGCGAGCAGGATAAGCAGCTTGCGCATGGGGTCTCCTCCTTGGGGATCATTCATTATTGAGTGAAAAGTTCTTACATAGTAGAATGTTTTTACTTTTCAGCATAGCCAGAGACCGGGAGCAGAGCGCATGGCCCGCCGCATCGAGGTCTACGCCGGCACCGCCGGCCATTCCGTCTGGTTCAGCGACGACCAGGGCCAGACGTGGGTTCATCCGAACAGCCACTCGGGCATGTACCTGGAAGCCCGGGTGTGGAATATGTGCAGCCATCCCGCGGAACCGGCGCTGCTGTATGCAGGCAGCGACATGGGCATCTTCCGCTGGAGCGAAGCCGCCGCCCGCTGGACCCTGCTGCCCTCCCCCATGCAGGACGTCTGGGCGGTCGCCCAGGATCCCGGCGACCCCGCCGTGCTCTACGCCGGCACCCGGCCGGCGGCCCTGTTCCGTTCCGGCGACGGCGGGGAAACCTGGCAGCCCCTGCCCGTGCCCGGCATCCAGGCCTTCTCCGAGATCAACATGGGGCCGACCCGCGTCACCCAGTTGCTGTTCGACCCGGCCGATCCGGACACGGTCTGGGCCACCATCGAGATCGGCGGCATCTTCCGCAGCCGCGACCGCGGCCGCAGCTGGACGCGGCAGACGCGCGGATTGGTGTCGGCCGACGTGCACGGCATCGCCGCCATCCGCGACGCGCGGAGCCGGACCGTCCTGCTGGCCACCACCAACCGCGGGCTGCACCGCAGCGAAGACGGCGGCGAAACCTGGGACTTCCAGCAGTTGGATTCCCCCTGGCAGTACACGCGCGCCATCGTGCCGCGCGCCGACACCGACCGCGTCCTGTTCCTGACCAACGGCAACGGGCCCCCGGGCACCACCGGCAGGCTGCTGCGCAGCTTCGATTACGGCTCCACCTGGCACGACACGCCGTTGCCCGGCCCGCTCAACAGCACCCCATGGTGCGTGGCCACGCACCCCGCCGATCCCATGCTGGTCTTCGTCTGCACCAACCTGGGCCAGTTGTTCCGCAGCCGCGACGGCGGCGACTCCTGGGAGCGCCTGCCGCACGAATTCGGCGAAGTGCGCGCCCTGCACTGGCGGCCGGCCGAGATCCCGGCCGATCGTCCCCCCCACTCCATCACCGCGCGCCCGCCGGTTGCGGCGCCCGCCCCGTCCCTCACGGAAACCCCATGACCTCCACCCGCTTCCCCGTGCTCGACGCGCAGGACATGACCGACCTGCAGCGCGAAGTCGCCGCCGAAATCTCTTCCGGCCCCCGCGGCGGCGTCAAGGGTCCCTTCCTGGCGCTGCTGCACAATCCCAGGCTGGCCCGCTGCGTACAGCGCGTGGGCGAACACCTGCGCTTCGATACGCAGTTGCCGCCCGACGTCATCGAGCTGGCCATACTGGTCGTGGCGCGCGACTGGGATTGCCAGTACGAGTGGTACGCGCACGAGCGCCTCGCGCGCAAGAACACCAGCCTGTCGCCCGACATCATGCAGGCGGTGGCGCAGGGCCGGCACCCGGAAGGCATGACGCCGGACCAGGCGACGGCCTACCGCTTCTGCATCGAGACCCTGCGCGACGGCGAGCCCGGCGAAGCCGCCTATCGGGACGCGGCGCAACGCTACGGTCGCGAGGGGGTGCTGGACCTGGTCGCGCTGTGCGGCTATTACACGCTGCTGGCCATGGTGCTGAACACGTCGCGCATCCCCCTGCCCGAGGGCGAGCCCCGGCCGCTCGCGCCGCGGCGGCGCGCCGGAGCGCAGCCATGAGCCGCCCCGTCCGCGTGGGCCTGATGGTCCCGGCCAACAACACGACCATGGAAGGCGAAATGCTGGGCTGGCTGCCGCCCGGCTCGACCTGCGTCACGCTGCGCATCCCGCGCGGCGCGGGCCTGCTCACGGCCGAGACGCTGCCGGCCTACAAGGCGGCCGCCATCGAGCTCGGCGCCTCGTTCCGCCCCATGGGGCTGGACGTGCTGGCCTACGGCTGCACCGCCGCCGGCTTCATTCTCGGCCCGGCCGGCGATGCCGAGATCGCCGGCGAACTGGCCAGGGCCAGCGGATTGCCGGTCGTCACCACCGCCCGCTCCATGGTCGACGCGCTGCGGGAAGCGGGCCTGCGCCGCATCGCCCTGCTGACGCCCTACGACGACGAGATCAACGAACGCCTGCGGGCGTTCCTGGCGTCGGGCGACATCGCGGTGCAGCGCTTCGACAGCTTCCGCGCGCCCGACGTCCAGGCGCTCGGCCGGATCACGGCGGCGCAGGTCGAGGACCGGGCGCGAACCCTGCTGGCCGACGATTGCGACGCGCTGTTCATTGCCTGCTCGCAACTGCCCACCCAGGACGCCATCGGGACGCTGGAGCGGGAATGGGGCAGGCCGGTGCTGTCCTCCATCCAGGTCACGGCACGCCACGCATTGCGCGCGACGCAATCGAAGGCGGCCGGCCCGGCCTGAGCCGGCGGCGGCGGCGCGCATCGTCGATACCGGGCGGGCACGCGGACGCGAGCTCAGCCCACGGCGCGCGCGGGCAGGTCCACCAGGTTCTCGGTGGCGGCGATGCGCGCGGAAATCTCGCGGCCGGCTTCCAGCACATCGGCCGTGCGCGCCCGGAACTCGGCGACATCGATGCGATCCACCGACGCGGCCAGCGCCACGCTGCCCAGCACTTCGCCTTCGCGGTTGAACAGCGGCGCGGCGATCGACGTGATGCCCGGGTTGTAGTCGCCCGTCGTGATCGCGTAGCCGTCCTGCCGGATCTGCCGGAGCGCCCGCTTGAAGCGTTCCCAGTCCGCGCCCAGGCCGACGGCGGCGATGCTCTTGCGATGCTTGGCGAACAGGGTGCGCAACTGGTGCATGGGCAGGTACGCCAGGATCGCCTTGGCCGAGGCGCCCGCCACCAGCGGCCGGCGCTGGCCGCGATTGAACAACTGCGGCGGGGCATGCTCGCCCAGTTCCTGCTGCACGCACATGATGGAATCGCTGAACAGGATGCACAGCAGCGAGCTGTAGCCGGTGTCCTGCGTCAGGCGCCGGATCACCGGCGAACCGGCCACGTAGACCGGATCGCAGGACCGCATGGTGCGGTCCAGTTCCAGGATGCGCGGGCCCAGCGCATAGGAGCCGTTGGCCACGCGGGCCAGGAACCCCGCGTTGTGCAGCACCTTGATATAGCGATAGCAGGTGGACGGCGGAGAGCCGGAATAGCGGATCAGGTCGTCGGTCGCCCATACCGGAGCGGCCGGGGTAAAGACGTCCAGCAGGCTCAGCATTTTTTCCAGGCTGCTCATGGCGTTTCCGTGCGCCGCCGGCGCGATGAAAAATCAAAATTTCTCATATTTATAGACAAAATCACAGTCGGCGCGCAAAATGACCCCGCAGGAGCCGCCGGCCGATGATAGCTCAGGGCCCGGCCAGAGAAATGCCGCGCCCCGCGGCGGTAACGCGGGCCGGCTTCCGCCCGGCCCGCAATGCCGGCAAGACCATCGGAGACATCTCATGAAAGGGCGCCTTGTTGCCTTCGCGCTGACCGCGCTGACCTTCGCTTTCTCGGCCCACGGGCAGCCGGCCTGGCCGTCCAAGCCCATACGCATCGTCGTTCCCTTCTCGCCCGGCTCGTTCACCGACACGGCCGCGCGCGCGGTGGGCGCCGAACTCTCCACCCAGCTCGGGCAGCCGGTCGTGGTGGAAAACCGCGGCGGCGCCGGCAGCACCATCGGCACCGACGTGGTCGCCAAGGCCGACCCCGACGGCTATACCTTCCTGCTCACGGACAACTCCTTCGCGGTCTCGACGGCGCTCTACAAGAAGCTGCAATACGATCCCGTCAAGGATATCGTGCAGGTGTCGCTGGTGGCCGATGCGCCGGCGGTGCTGGCCGGCCGCGCCGACCTGCCGACCAAGACGCTCAAGGAAACCGTGGAATACGCCCGCAGCCATCCCGAGAAGCTGACCTTCGGCTCGGGCGGGCAGGGTTCGTCGGCCCACCTGGCCATGGAAGCCTTCCTGCTGCAGACCGGCGTCAAGATGGTCCACGTGCCCTTCAAGGGCGTGGCCGCCTCCATGGTCGAGATCGTGGCCGGACGCATCGACGTCGGCATCGGCAGCGTCGGCTCCACCGTGCAATACATCCGCGACAAGCGGCTGATCGGCCTGGCGCTCAGCGGCAAGGAGCGCCACCCCATGTTCCCGGAAGTCCCCACGTTCGCCGAAGCCGGCTATCCCGACTATGACATGATGTACTGGTTCGGGGTCATGGCGCCGGCCGGCGTGCCGCAGGCCATCGTCGACCGCATGCAGCAGGAGATCGCCAAGGCCCTGAAGACCGACAAGGTCAAGGAAGTCTTCGGGGGCGCCGGCGTGCGGGCCCAGTCGTCGACGCCGGCGGAATTCGCCAAGCGCGTGCGCAGCGAAACCGATATGTGGAAAGACGTCATCAAGCGCGCCAACGTACACACGGAGTAACCGCAGTCATGGATCAACCGGCCATCCTGGAGAACCGCCTGAAGAAACAGATGGACGCGGGGCATCTCGCGCTGTGCATGGGCCTGCGCCAGGCCCGCACGGCAGATATCGCGCCCATCGTCGCCGCCAGCGGCTTCGATTCCCTGTATATCGACATGGAGCACAGCCCGATCTCCCAGGAGACGGTGTCCATGCTGTGCATCGCCGCGCTCGGCTTCGGCGTCACGCCGCTGGTGCGGATTCCCGGCCACGGCGGCGATATGCTGTCGCGCGCCCTGGACGGCGGCGCGCAAGGGGTGATCGTGCCCCACGTCGACACGCCCGAGCAGGCGCGCGCCATGGTGCATCACGGCAAGTATCCGCCGCTGGGACACCGTTCGGTCATGGGCGCCGGCCCGATCACCGCCTACCGCAACCTGCCGCTGGGGCAGATCACCGCCCAGTCCAACGAACGGACGCTGCTGGTCGCCATGCTCGAAACGCCGAAGGGCATCGCCAATGCCGATGCCATCGCCGCGGTGGACGGCATCGACATGCTGCTGATCGGCTCCAACGATCTGTGCACGGAAATGGGCATCCCCGGCCAGTTGCGTCACCCCGATGTCCTGTCGGCCTACCGCGCCACCGCCGAAGCCTGCAAGCGCCACGGCAAGACGCTGGGCATCGGCGGCATCCGCGGCGACCTGGAACTCCAGGCCCAGCTATTCGCCCTGGGCGCCCGCTTCATCATCGCCGGCAGCGACGTCGGCTATCTCGCCGGCGCCGCCCTCAAGGACGCGCAGGCCCTGCGCGCCGCGCATGCCGGCGCGCAATCCTGAAATCGCCCGGAGATCGACTTTGCCCCATCACGACGAGGCCGCCCCCGCCTTCCAGGCGCCGCCGCTCGCCTGCGACAGCCACTTCCATGTGTTCGGCCCGGCCGGGAAATATCCCTACGGCGCGGACCTGCGCTACGAGCCTCCGCAGGCTCCGCTGCAGGACTACCTGGCGCTGGCGCGCCGGCTGGGCATGGAGCGGTTCGTGTTCGTGCAGCCCAGCGCCTACGGCCGCGACAACCGCTGCATGCTGGACGCCATGCGCGAAGTCGGCCCCGCGGCCTGCCGCGGCATCGTGGACCTGGACGAAAGCGCGCCGGATGCCGAAGTGGCGGCCATGCATGCCCTGGGCGTGCGCGGCGTGCGCATCAACGTCAGTCCCGTCAAGACGCCGCAGGCCGGCTTCGGCGACACGCTGCTGCCGCGCATCCAGCGCTGGGCCGCGCGCTGCGCCGAACTGGGCTGGCAACTGGATTTCCTGCTGCCGGGCTGGCTGACCGCGGAACTCATGCCGGTGCTGCGCCGGCTGGAAGTGCCGTTCACGCTGGCTCACATGGGCATGAACCTGGCGCGCGACGGCGTCGAGGCAACCGGCTTCGGCATGCTGCTGGACCTGCTGCGCAACGGCGACGGCCATTGCCACGTGAAATTCACGGGAATCTATCGCATCTCGAAGGCGGCGGGGTTCGCGGATGTCGCGCCCATGGCGCGGGCGCTGGTGCATGCGGCGCCCGACCGCATCATATGGGGCAGCGACTACCCGCATCTGTCGTTCGCCGAGAACAGCTCGGTCGCGCTGTTCAACCTGCTAGGCGACTGGGTGCCGGACGCCGCCGTGCGCAAGAAGATCCTGGCCGATACGCCGGCCAGGCTGTACGGCTTCTAGGCGGGGACGGCCGCGGCGCCCATGCGGGCCGCGGCCGGCGCGCGGTCAGCTTTTCTTTTCTTCCTTGACGCGGTAGACCAGGACCGCGGTCTGGGCCAGCGACAGCACCTTGGCGGTGACGCTGCCCAGCAGCAGGCGCGACAGGCCACTGCGCCCGTGGCTGCCGATGAAGATCAGGTCGCAACCGTGCTCGGACGCGGCCTGCACGATGCCGTCGGCGACATTGAAATTCGACACCGAATGGCTCTGCGCCGGGACGCCGGCGGTCTCGGCGCGGTCGATCACGCCCTGCAGGTATTTCTGGGCCTGTTCGGCCGCCGCTTTTTCGTAGGCCTCGTCGGTGATGGCGTAGGCCGCGGCCATGCCGTCGAAGCCGATGGTGGCCGCGAAGGGCTGGGTGACGTACAAGGCGACGACTTCGGCGTTGACCGAGCGCGCGAAACTGACTCCGGCATTGGCCGCCTGGGCCGACAGCGGGGAACCGTCCGTGGGGATCAGAATTTTCTTGAACATCGACCTGCTCCTGTTGAAGGGGTGTCTAATGCTACCGGAAAACCGCCCCGCCCCGCACGAACGCGCCAGCCGGGGTCAGTTGGGGGCGACCGCGGAACGATAAAGCTGGGTGCAGCGGGTGCCCGTGCGGCAATAGGCCAGCACCGGCCCGGGCAGCTTGTCGAGCAGCTCCGCGAAGCGGGCGACGTCGGCGGGCGTCATGGCGCCGCTGACCACCGGCTGGTATTCGCAGGCCAGGCCCGCGGCGCGGGCGGCTTCTCCGACGGCGGCGGCGGTGGGCTGGTCCGGCCCGCCTTCGTAGTCGGGACGATTGATGATGACGCTCTTGTAGCCGGCGGCGGCCACGGCGGCCATGTCGTCGGGGCCCAGCTGCGGCGCGACGGCGAAATCGGGAGTCAGGGGATTGATGGGCGTGGCCATGGCGGCCTCCAGGAAACGGTGGGGAAAGGGATATCCTAGCGCATCAGCAGCCTTTCCAGTACGCGCCAGGCCTCGCGGCTTTCCGACATGGCGACGGAAAAGCGCATGAAGGTGGACGGGGCCTGCGAAGGCGAGAACAGCGTGCCCGGCGCCAGCAGCATGCCTTCGGCGGCCGCTTCCCGCGCCAGGACCTCGGTGTCGCGCCCGCAATCGCCCCATACGAACATGCCGGCGTGCGGCTCGTCCGGCACCCGCACGCCCAGCCGCGTCAAGTCCTTGAGACAGCGCTGGCGCGCCTGGTCCACCCGCGCGCGCACGCGGTCGACGTGGCGGCGGTACTGCCCTTCGGCCAGCACCCGATGCACCACGCGCTCGTTCAGTTCGGGCGTGGTCAGGCCGCCCAGCATCTTGAGGTCGGCCAGCCGCTGGATCCGCTCGGTCGAGGCCGCGACATAGCCCACGCGCAGATTGGCCGCCAGGGTCTTGGAATACCCGCCCACGAAAATGACGCGGTTCAGGCGGTCGAGCGACGCCAGCCGGATGGCGTTGCCCGGATGCAGGTCGCCGTAGGTGTCGTCTTCCACGATCGTGAAATCGTGCCGCTCGGCCAGCCGCAGCACGTCGTAGGCCACGCCGGCCGACAGCGTGTGGCCGGTGGGATTGTGGACCGCCGTGTTGGTGATGAACAGCCGCGGATGATGCCTGGCGGCCAGCCGCCCGAGCGCTTCCGTATCGGGCCCGTCGGGGCGGCGGGGCACGCCGACCAGCCGCGCGCCGAAGGCGGCCAGCCGCCCGAAGATGACGAACCAGGCGGGATCCTCGACCAGCACGGTGTCGCCCGGCTGCACCATGTGGCGGGCGATCAGGTCCAGGGCATGGGTCACGCCGGCCGACGTCAGCAGGTTGTGCTCCGGATGCGCCGGCACGCCTTCGGCCTGCAGCGTGGCGGCGATCTGCTGGCGCAGCGGCAGGTAGCCCTGGGGCACGCCGTAGCCCAGCAGGTTGCCGCGCACCGAACGGCCCACCGCCCGCACCGCGGCGTTGACGAGCTCCTCGTCCAGCCAGGCCTGCGGCAGCAGGCCCGCACCGCCCGGCATGCCGGCCGGCGGCGATTCGCGGAACATGCTGCGCAGCAGCCAATTGATGTCGACCCGCGCCGGGGCGGCGAGCGCGCCGGGCTTGGCTTGGCCCTTGGGCGCGAGATCCGGGTCCTGGCGCGCGCGCACGAAAAAGCCCGCGCCGCGCCGGGACTGGGCCAGCCCGCGGGCGACCAGTCGGTCGTAGGCCTCGACCACGGTGAAGCGGCTGACGCCCGCTTGCTGCGCCATCGAGCGGATGGAGGGCAGGCGGGTGCCGGGGCGCAGCCCGTGATCGCGGATGCGCAGCGCCAGGCTGTCGGCGATCTGCTCGGCCAGGGTGGCGTCGGACTGGCGGGCGGGCTGCCAGGCCGGAAGAACGGGATCGGAGGCAACTGTCATGGTCTATTTACCAGGCCAGTGACCCAATTGACCTGGATAACTGTACCGGTACTGTATCAGTCATGGCAGGTAGAGTGACAGCATTCCCTCCAAACCGCAAGCCCGGATCTCCACCATGCCTTCCGCCTCGCTGCCGCTTTCGCCGTCCTCCCCGCTGCGCCTGTGGGAAGGCTATGCCTACGGTTTCCTGGGCGTCCTGATTTTCTCCCTCACGCTACCCATGACGCGCGTCGTGGTGGCCGAACTCGATCCGCTGCTGGTCAGCCTGGGACGCGCCGCGATCGCGGCGTTTCCCGCCATGCTGCTGCTGGCCCTGACGCGCAGCCGCCGGCCCGTACGGGCGGAATGGGCGGGCATCGCGCTGGCCGCGCTGGGGGTGGTGGTCGGCTGGCCGCTGGCCTCGACCATCGCCATGACTACCGTGCCGGCCTCCCATGGCGCCGTGGTCAACGGTCTGCTGCCCCTGTCGACCGCCGCGTGGGCGGCCTGGCTCAGCGGCGAACGGCCTTCGCGCGCCTTCTGGGGCTGGGCCGTGGCCGGCGCCCTGCTGGTGGCGGCCTTCGCGCTGCGCGAAGGCGAAGGCATGCCCCAGGCCGGCGACGCCTGGCTGACCCTGGCGGTCGTGCTGGGCGGCCTGGGCTATGCCGAAGGCGCGCGGGTGGCGCGCACCCTCGGCGGCTGGCGCACGATCTGCTGGGTACTGGTATTCAGCCTGCCCTTCCTGATCCTGCCGGTCGGCTGGATGGCCGCGCACACCGACCTGCGCGCCGACGCCGGCACCTGGCTGGCATTCGGCTATCTCGCGCTGTTCTCAATGTTCGCCGGCTTCTTCGCCTGGTACCACGGACTGGCCGTGGGCGGCATCGCACGCGTCGGCCAGGTGCAGCTGCTGCAACCCTTCCTGACCGTGCTGGCCGCCGGCGCGCTGTTCGGCGAGCACGTCGACGCCTGGACCCTGGGCTTCGCGCTCGCGGTCCTCCTGATCATCGCCTGCGGCCGACGGGCGGCCGTGGGAGGCCGGACATGAATCCCCTGCCCGTGGAGCCCTGCCTGACCCCGGCTGCGGCGGCCTCGCTGGCGCTGTTCGCGCTGGTCTCGTCGATCACGCCCGGCCCCAACAATCTCATGCTGGCGTCGTCCGGCCTGACATTCGGCTTTCGCCGCACCGTGCCGCACATGCTGGGCGTGACCCTGGGCTTCATGCTCATGCTGATCCTGGTGGGCTGCGGGCTGGGAGCCGTGTTCCTGCGATGGCCTCCCGCCTATTCCGTGCTCCAGGCGGGCGGCTCGCTGTATCTGCTGTACCTGGCGTGGCGCATCGCGCGTTCCGGGCCGGTGGCGTCGGGCGCCGCGGCGGGACGGCCGTTCACCTTCCTGCAGGCGGCGGCGTTCCAATGGGTCAATCCCAAGGCCTGGGTGATGGCCGTCGGCGTCGTGGCCGCCTATACGCCGCCCGGCGGCTTCTACGTGAACCTGATGTTCGCCGCCCTGATCTGCGGCCTGGTCAACCTGCCCAGCATCGGCCTCTGGACGGCGTTCGGCACCGCGCTGCGGCAGGCGCTGCGCCGGCCGGGCGCCGTGCGCGCCTTCAACCGGGGCATGGCGCTGCTACTGGTGGCCTCGCTGTATCCCGTCCTGCGCGATTTCCTGATCGGAACCACACCATGAATCGTCCCGCTTCCGGCGCCGGCGTCTCCGCCGCCCGCCGCCAGGTTTCCCTGGGCGCCCTGCTGCGGGAAATCGCCCGCTACCTGTGCGGATCGCCCCACTCCCGCTGGCGCCAGCGCGCCCAGTTCGCGGAGCTCGACCGGCGACTGCGCAACGACATCGGCCGCCCCCACGGCGGCGCCGCGGGGGAACCGCGCCGGCCCCCGCCGGTCTGATCCCGGGTGAAAATCGCCTATCGATCGCTGCTCACCGTCCGGCGCATCCTGGCCGCTTCCGTCCTGCTGGCGGCGGGCGTGGTCGGCTGCACGCAGTGGGATACCTGGCAGCGCGAGACGATTTTCGCCCCCGAGACCCAATCCCGGTACTGGTGGCGCGAGCCGGCCGAAGGCACCGAGGTCTACGACCTGGACCTCGGCCAAGGCCAGGCGGTGCGCGCCTGGTATCTCCAGCATCCCGATCCCTCCGCCCCCGCCGTGCTGTACCTGCACGGGGCGCGCTGGAACCTGAACGGCAGCGCCTTCCGCATCGAGCGCTGGGCGGCGCTGGGCGCTTCCGTGCTGGCGATCGACTATCGCGGCTTCGGCGATTCGACCCCGTTGCTGCCTTCGGAACGCAGCACGGCGCAGGACGCGGCGGCGGCGCTGCGCGAACTGGCCCGCAGGCAACCCGATCCCGCGCGCCGGTTCGTATACGGCCATAGCCTGGGCGGCGCCATCGCGCTCGACCTCGCCACCCAGGCCGGCCAGCCGGCATTCGCCGGCATGGTGCTGGAATCCACCTTCACCAGTATCGCGGCCATGGCGGCCACCACGCGCTGGGGCCGGCTGCCGGGCCTGGACCTGGCGATCACCCAGCCGTTCGATTCGCTGCGGAAGATCGGCCGCCTGACCACGCCCGTCCTGTTCCTGCACGGCACGGCCGATCGCGTGGTGCCCCACACCATGAGCGACGAGCTGTTCGAGGCCGCCACCGGGGTCGATCCGGCGCTGCGCCGGCTGGTCAAGCTCGACGGGGCGTCCCATTCGGGCGCCAGCCGCAGCGGGCCGTCCTACGACGACGCGGTGCGGGAATTCATGCGGGATGCCTCGCTGGCCTATCCGGTGCGCACGGCGCGCCGCTAGAGCGCCCGTCTCCAGGTCCGCAGGGGAATGCAGGTCTGCAGGCGGTTCACCGCGCGCTCGATCAGCGCCGGATGGATTTCATGGCCCACGCCGGACGCGATGTCCAGCGTCGCGTCCGCCTGGCGCGCCGCCAGGTGCTCATAGGCCGCATTGGCGAATGCCGCCGGGATGACCGTGTCGTCCTGCCCATGGAAGAAATGCAGCGTGGTGAGTTCGGGCGCCTTGTCGGGCAGCCGGGCATAGCGGCCGGCAAACGCCAGCACCCGGCCCGCCAGGCCGTCGTTCGCCGCGCTCAGTTCGAGGGCCACGATGGCGCCCTGGGAAAAGCCGATCAGCGCCGTATCGGGGGGCAGCAGCTTCAGCCGGTCCTGGGCGCGGCGAACCAGGTCGACCAGCATGGGCAGGACCTTGCCGACCCGTTCGTAGCGATTGCCGTCGTTCATGCCGGAGCGCGAGAACCACTGCCTGCCATGCAGGCCCTTGTCGAAGGCGTGGGGCGCCTCGGGCAGCAGCATGGCGGCTGCCGGGAAGTAATGGCGCAGCGTGACGGCCAGGGGCAGCATGCTGGACGCGGTCAGGCCCACGCCATGGAGCATCACGAACAGTTGGCGCGGCGGACCGTGTTCGGGCAGCAACTCGATGACCGGCGTACGGGAGGATTCCATGGGCAGGCCTGCTCGCTGAGTGGATATCCAGAGAATATCAGTTCGCTCGGCCCGTTTGTGGGAATTGCCGCCGCCTGGGCGGCCATTCCATATGTCCCGTAATCTAGGACTCATATCCTATAAAATGTTTTACACTACGGCCTCCCGATGCTATGCTGGGCCCGCCCCGGAACCGGCTGGCCGCCAACGGGCGCGGTCATGCCGCCGCGGCGCCCGCGGAATGCCTCCTGTGTACATGCTATCTTTGCATCCCAAATAGTGGGAACAAAGACCGAAATGGATAAGACGCTCCTCAAAGGCCTGATGGTGCTGGAAGCCGTGACCGACGTGCAGGACCAGCCTCGCACGATCGACGAGCTGGCCGCCCGTGTCGGCCTGACGCGCAGCAACACGCATCGCACGCTGCAGACGCTCATGCATGCCGGCTATGTGACCAAGGACGAAGCCACCGGCACCTACCGCGGCACGCTGACGCTGTTCGCCCTGGGCGTGCGGCAACTGGCGCTGTTCGACGTGCGCAAGTTCGCTCCGCCCTTCATGCGCGACCTGGCCGACAAGACCGGCGAAACCGTGCACCTGTCGGTGCTGGACGGCATGGACGTGGTCTACATCGACAAGATCGACAGTCCCCAGCCCATACGCGCCTATTCCATGATCGGCGGACGCGCGCCGGCCTATGCGGTCGCCACCGGCAAGGTCCTGCTCGCGCACCAGCCCGACGGCTATGTCGACCGGTATGCCGGCGCGCTGCAATCGCACACGCCCTCCACCATGGGCTCGCTGCCCGTGCTCAAGGAAGAACTGGTCCGCATCGCCCGCGCCGGCTACGCAGTGAACCGCGGCGAATGGCGCGACGGCGTGGGCGGATTGGCGGTCGCCGTCTTCAACGGCCTGGCGCAGCCGGTGGCCGCGCTGGGCATCTCCGGCCCGCTCGACCGGCTGGGCGCCGCGCGCATGAAGCAGATCGCGCCCCTGGTCGTCGACTACGCGGGCCGGCTTTCCGAATCCATGGGCTATCGCCGGGGCTATTTCGGCGAAGCGGTCTAGCGGCCGGCGCCCTCGCACACCTTGCTTCTTTCATTGTCTTTCCAAAGGCCTGACTCATGACTCCTTCCTCCGCGCTGCAAGGCATCACCGTACTCGAGATCTGCAACGTCGCCGCCGGCCCGTACTGCGGCATGCTGCTGGCCGACATGGGCGCCGACGTGATCAAGGTCGAGAATCCCGAGGGCGGCGACACGCTGCGCAGCTGGCCGCCGATCACCGACGGCTACAGCGAGAATTTCGCCTCGCTCAACCGCAACAAGCGCTCGGTCACGCTCAACCTGAAGGACCCCGCCGACCGGGAGCTGGCCCGCCAGCTCGCCGCGCAGGCCGATGTGCTCATCGAGAACAACCGGCCCGGCGTCATGGAGCGCCTGGGCCTGGGCTACCAGGCGCTCAGCGAAGCCAATCCGCGCCTGGTGTATTGCTCGATCTCCGCCTACGGCCAGTCCGGCCCGCGCTCCCAGGAAGGCGGCTTCGACCTGACCATCCAGGCCATGAGCGGCATCATGAGCGTCACCGGCGAGCCGGGCGGCGCGCCGGTCAAGTGCGGCGTGCCGCTGGCCGACTTCGCCGCCGGCCTGTACGCGGCCTTCTCCATCGTTTCGGCTCTGCGGGCCGTGGGCCAGGAAGGCCGGGGCGCGCACATCGACGTTCCCATGCTGGGGGCGACCCTGGGCATCGCCGCCCTGCAGACGTCGGAATACTTCGGCAGCGGCAAGGATCCGGTCAAGCTGGGTTCGGCCCACCCGCGCAACGCCCCCTACCAGGTGTTCCGCGCGCGCGACGGCTATTTCGGCATGGCGGCCGGCAACAACGCGCTCTGGAAGAGCGTGTGCGCCACGGTCGGGCGCGACGACCTGCTCGCCGACGAGCGCTTCGCCTCGCCGACCACGCGCGCGCGCCACCAGACGGCGCTGCGCGAGATCCTGGAAGAGATCTTCGCCGGCGCCGACAGCGCGCAATGGCTGGAACGCTTCCGGACCGCAGGCGTGCCCTGCGCGCCGATCAACAACTATTCCGAAGTGCTGGCCGACCCGCAGGTGGAGCACATGGGCTGGGTGCAGCCGCTGGAACTGCCCAACGGCGTCGAGACGCGCACCTTCGGCCTGCCCGTGCGCTTCGACGGCCACACCACGCCGGTACGGGTGCGTCCGCCCGCGCTCGGCGAGCACAACGACGAGATCCTGTCGCCGCTGCGCGCCGGCAAGGGCAAGGTGACGGCATGAGCGAGCTGGTACGCATCGAGACACAAGGCGCCTGCCGGACCGTGGTGCTGAACCGGCCGGACAAGATGAACGCGCTCTCGGCCGAACTGGTCGAAGCCCTCATCTGCGCCGTCGACGCCGCCCATGCCGACCGCATGCAGGCGCTGGTATTCCGCGGCGAAGGCCGCAACTTCAGCGCCGGCTTCGACTTCGGCGGGGTCGATACGCAGAGCGAAGGAGACCTGGTGCTGCGCTTCGTGCGCATCGAGACTCTGCTGCAGCAGATCGCCGCCTCGCCTTGCCTGACCGTGGCCCTGGCCCACGGCCGCAATTTCGGCGCCGGGGTCGACCTGTTCGCCGCCTGCAAGCTGCGCTGCGCCACGCCGGACAGCAGCTTCCGCATGCCCGGCCTGAAGTTCGGGCTGGTGCTGGGGACTCGCCGGTTCGGCGACATCGTCGGCCGCGAAATGGCCCGCGAGATTCTGGAACAGGCGCGGACCTTCACCTCGGAAGACGCCAATCGCATCGGCTTCGCGCACCGGCTGGCCGCCCAGGACGAATGGCCGGCGATCGCCGAAGAGGCCGCGCGCGCCGCCGCCGCGCTGGACGACGCGACCCGCGCGAGCCTCTACCGGGTGCTCGGCGCCACGCAATCCGACGCCGACATGGCCGACCTGGTGCGCTCGGCGGCCGCCCCCGGCCTGAAGGCGCGCGTGGCGGCCTATCTGGCGGCCCAGCGCAAGCAATGAGCGCCCGGCCGCCGCCGGGCGGCCGGCGCGTTCATGAATGTATCGTTCCCCCGTCGACGTTGATGATCTGACCGTTGACGTAGCTGGAGCCCGGACCGCACAGGAACTCGATGACGGTGGCCACCTCGCGCGGCTCGGCGAAGCGGCGGATGGGGATTTCCGCCATGAGCTTGTCGCCGCGGTCGCCGATCAACTGGCGGGTCATGGGTGTCAGGATGATGCCGGGCGCAACGGCATTGACATGGACGACCGGCGCGAAACGCCGGGTCATGGCCCGCATCATGCCGGCGATCGCGCCCTTGGACGCGGAATAGGCGATCCGGTCCAGCCCTCCGCGCCGGAACGCCAGCGAGCACGCAAACACCAGGCGCGCGGGCTCCTGCGCCGTGCCCGGGCAGCGGGCGTGGAACAGCCTTCCCAACTGGTAGCCGTTGCGCACGTTGGCGGCGATCGTGGCGTCGAACAACGACAAGTCGGCCTGGTCTTCGGGGTCGGGCAGCGAAATGCCCGCCAGATGCACCACCGCATAAGGCCTGGGGCCGTCTTCCAGGGCCCGCACGCAGGCAGCGTGGTCGGCCAGGTCGTTGACCTGCAGCGCCACCTGGCTGGAATCGCCGAGCGCGCCCCGCGCCCGCTCGAGCGCCTCGGCCGACAGGTCGGCCAGGCGAACGCCGGCGCCGGCCTGCAGGAAGACCTTGGCGGTCTCGATGCCGATGCCGCCCGCGCCGCCGGTAATGAGTATGGTTTTGCCGGAATAGAAACCCATGGTGAACCTCGGATGAAACCGGCGCCGCGGATCGACGCCTTCGGATCTGGTCAGGAAGATGCGGGACCAAGCCCGTCGAAGAAATCGAGGATTTCCGCCGCGGCATAGTCCGGTTTCTCGAAGGCGACGAAATGGCCGGCGCCTTCCACTACCTTGAAATCGAAATCGCTGAAATAGTCGCCGAGCCGGTCCCCGAACTCGGGCAGGAGCACGGGATCGCTGGCCCCCCAGCGCATGCGGGCCGGCACGCGGATGACCGGCATCGGCGGCGCGCCGTCGCGGATCAAGCCCTCACGAAACGGCTGCATGGCCTTGTACCAGTTGAAGCCGCCCTGCATGTTGCCCGGCTGCATGTAGTTGTCCACCCAGGCGTCCAGGTCGCTGTCGAAGGTCCCCGGGGCGTGGCACCAGTGGTCCAGGCAGTAACGCAGGTATCGCTCGCAGTTCTCGCGCCGCACGGTCAACCATTGCGCCGTCCAGGGCAACTGGTTGAAGTACTGGTACCAGGACTCGCGTATGACCTTCGCGTCGCCCCAGCGCTTGCCGATGCCGGGATACGGGCAATCGAAGAAGAACAGTCCGCTCAACCGTTCCGGACGCAGCCTGGCATAGCCTTGCGCGATATTGGCCCCCGAATCGTGGCTGACCAGGCCGACATGGCGCAGGTCCAGCGCATCGACCAGGGCCGCGAGGTCCTGGATGTGGTGTTCGAGCGTATAGCTTTCGAGGGCATCGCCGGGCGGCTTGTCGCTGCGCCCGAATCCCCGCAGGTCGTAGGCGATGACGTCGTACGAACGGGCCAGGAGCGGAATGACCTTGCGCCACACCCGCCAGAACTCCGGCCAGCCGTGCACGAGCACGAGCGGCGTGCCCCGCCCCTGCCGGACATAGTGGAGCCGGATGCCGTTGGCGCGGACGGATTCGTGCCGCCAGCTTTCCTGTGCGGCGTCGACCGGTCGGGGGTTCATGCTGTCTCGCGGTCCCACACGGAAGGAGTTCGCCCGGGCCTGGCGGCCGTCAGGCCATCTCGCTGGCGATGGTCTGGAAGTTCTGTTCGCGCAGGAGCCGCCAGACCTGCATCCGGAACTCGACGAAACTGGGCAGGTCCATGACCTCCTCGATGCGACTGTATCGGGCCCAGTTCTCCGCCTTGCGCGTGGCGGCGACATCGATATCCGCGATGATGGCCCCCGCGTCGCGGCTCATGACGACGATCCGGTCGGCCAGGTAGACGGCTTCCTCGACGGCATGGGTGACGAACACCACCGTGCGGGGCGCCAGCGAGCACAGGCGCAGCAACTCTTCCTGCATGACCGTGCGGGTCTGCGCGTCCAGCGCGCCGAAAGGTTCGTCCATCAGCAGCACGCCGGGCTCCAGGGCGTAGCTGCGCGCGATCGCCACGCGCTGCTGCATGCCGCCCGAAAGCTGGTGCGGATAGGCGTCTTCCCGGCCCTGCAGGTTCATCAGTTCCACGAAATGCCGGACCCGCTCGGCGCGCTCGGCCGGCGGCATGCCCTTGCAGCGCAGCCCGAATCCGATGTTCTCGGCCACGGTTTTCCAGGGAAACAGGGCAAACTGCTGGAACACCACCGCCCGGTCCGGTCCCGGACCGTCCACTTCCCGCCCGCCGACCAGGACGCGCCCCGAGGTCGGCTCGTCCAGGCCCGCGGCCAGGCGCAGCATGGTGGTCTTGCCGCAACCCGACGGCCCCACAATCGCCACGAACTCCTGGTTCCGGATATGGAGGTCTATGTGCTGCAGCACCGGATTGGGCGCGCCGTTGCGCATGAACACGCGCTCGACGTCGATGAATTGGATTTCGCTCATATGCTTGTCTCCTGGCGGGGCGCGGGCGCCCCTCTCATGCGCTTTCCCGCAGGACGAGTTCGAAGCCCACGTCATGCACGGGCCGTTCGATGGCTTCGCCGCGCAGCTTGGCCAGCACCATTTCGGCTGTCCGGCGGCCGATTTCCCGCTGGCGCACGTTCACGGAGGTCAGCCGCGGGCGTATGGCCCGTCCGAGCGGCGTATCGTCGAACCCCGCGATCGCGACGTCCCGCGGCACGCGGATCCCGAGCGTGGCCGCCTCCAGCACGAAACCGGCCGCGATCATGTCGGACGCGGCGAAAATGGCTTGCGGCCGCTTGTCCGCGGGCATGGCGCCGAACTCCCGGGCCAGTTCGGCGCCGCTTTCGAGTTCCATGGGCGCCGACCCGATCCAGGCTTCCGTGGCGGGCAGGTTGGCCTCGGCCAAGGCCTGCCGGAAGCCGTCTTCCCGGCTGCGGGTGCGTTCGTTGTCGGTCTGGGTGCCGCCCCGGTATCCCAGCCGCTTGTACCCCTTGCCGATCAGGTACCGGGTCATCTGCAGCCCGGCCTGGAAATTGGAGAACCCCACCGCCATGTCGATGGGCTCGGGGCCGACGTTCCATGTTTCCACGACCGGCATTCCCGCCTTGCGCAGGAGCGTGCGGGTCGCCCGCGTGTGGGTGAATCCGGTCAGGACCACGGCATCGGGCTGGTAGCCCAGCAGGCCCCGCAGCAGTTGCTCCTCGCGTTCGGCGCAGTATCCGCTGTGGGCGATGATCAGGGAAAAGCCGTTTTCCCCCAGCACGTCGTTCATGCCATGGATGGTCTCGGCGAACACCGAGTTGGCGATATTCGGCAGGAGCAGCGCGATCAGCTTGCTGCCGCGGCGCGACAACGCGCGCGCGGTGAAGTCCGGCACATACCCGAGTTCGGCCACCGCCTGCAGGACCGCCGTGCGCGTGCGCTCCGTCACGGAAGGGTGGTTGGACAACACCCTGGATACCGTTATGGGGGAGACGCCGGCATGCAGCCCCACGTCGCGCATGGTGAGCGAACTCTTGTTTTTTTTCATCGACCGAAACCGCTGCGTATGACCTTCATGAAGTTGCCCGCCACGGCCTTGCTGTCGGCGAACCGCTCTTCCCAGATGGCGAGGGCGTCGGCATGGTCGGGCGCCAGCAACTGGCGGGTGAATGCCTCCACGCCGACGATCCCCCGGTAGCCGAGGCGGGCGGCGTGCCGCGTCCAGGCCGCGAGATCCAGGGATCCCTCGAAGGCATCGCCGCGATGGCTCTGGTCGAGTTCCAGATAGCCCAGGCGGGGCAAGGCCAGCTCGATCATGGCGAGCGGATCGGCTTCCTCGATGCTCATATGGAAGGTATCGATATGCAGGTAGACGTTGTCATGCCCGATATCGTCGAGAAAGCGCATGCCTCGGCGGATGTCGTAGAGCAACGGTGTTTCGTAGCGGTTCACGACCTCGAGCGCCAGCCGCACGCCCGCGCTCGCGGCATGCCCGGCCACTTCGTGCATGCAGGACGCGGCCCGGTTCCAGGCGTCGGCCGGCAGCGGCCGCGCAGCCTTGCCGATGGGGCCGTACAACACGCCGTTGATCTGGTTCGACCCCATGTCGCGCGCCAGCCCCACGGCCCGCTTCAGGTGTTCCACGCCGCGGGCGCGCACGGCGGGATCGGGATCGGCGATGTCCTTGTCCGGCGACAGGCCGCAGGTATTGAGCGGGCTCAACCCGTGTTCGGCGAACGCTTTCGCCAGGCCGTCCGGCCGGATGTCGGCGAAATTGCGCAAAGGCACCACGACGTATCCATACCCGAGCCCGGCCGCGTCGGCCAGCGCCGGCCGGATGCCGTCGGGGCTCCAGTCCGCGCCCCAGACGGCGGCGTGGACGGCCGCGCGGACGGCCGTCATCGGGCGGCTCCGGATTGCGCGAACAGGGCACGGACCGGCTCCAGCGCCTCGGGCCCGGAAGGCTCGCCGATCGCCTCGCCGGGATCGCCGCGCATCGTATAGCCGCCGTCCACCGGGATCACCGTCCCGGTGATGAAGCCGGAAGCCGGCAAGGCCAGGAAGGCGATGGCGTGGCCGACTTCTTCCGGCAATCCCCATCGACCGGCGGGCGCCCGGTCGGCGTATTGTGCGTAGTCGAGCATCCCTCCCTCCAGCCGGGCCTGCAAAGTCTCGGTGAGAATGTAACCCGGGGCGACGGCATTGACCGTGATCCCCTTGCGGGCGACCTCGACGGCGAGGGACTTGGTGAACCCGTTGATCGCGTGCTTCGCGATCGCATACCCGCTGCGATAGGGCAGCCCCAGCAAGCCGAGGACCGACGAGATGTTGACGATGCGGCCGAAGCCGCGGGCCGCCATGCCGGGGATCGCCGCCTGGCTGCAGAGATAGGCGCCGCGCACGTGGATGTCGAACATCTTCTGGACGTCGCCGACGGGCATGTCCGCCACGAACGCCAGGCGCGGCGTCATGATGCCCGCGCAGTTCACCAGGACATCGATGCGCCCCAGCGCCTGTTCGCACTCCGCGACCGCGGCCTGCACGGCCGGCTCGTCCGACACGTCGGCGGCCGCCGCCACGCACCGCACGCCGAAACGCTCCGCCAGCGCCGCGGCCGCCCGCTGCGCCCGCCCGAGGTCCAGGTCGACGACGGCGACCGCCGCGCCCCGCCGCGCGCATTCGGCCGCGCTCGCAAACCCGATGCCCTGGGCCGCGCCCGTGACGAGGCAAGCCAGGCCCTGCAGGCTGTCGGTCCCTACCCGTTCCATCCGATTCTCCATGAAATGATCCGAAGCGGCCGGCGCCGGCGCGCGGCCATCCGCGCGCCGGCGGCCCGGCTTCCCGCCCTACAGCTTGCCCGGCTTGCCTTCGGCGAAGGCCTTGAGCTCGGGATGGCTATCGATGTACTCGAGCACGGCCGGATTGATATACGACTTGGCATCGAGGACCTTGGGAACCACGCCCGCCTTGTTGAAGAACTCGGCCAGCCGGGTGCTTTCCTTGTCCAGATAGGAAGGGCCCTTGGAACGGTCGAAGACCTCGAGCTGTTTTTCCAGGTTCCAGTAGTCGCGGGTATCCACCTCGCCCGTCATCTCTTCGGGAGAGAGGCTGACGCCGCCCTTGTCGTAGAACGTCTTCATGGAATCCAGGGTCGCCTTGCGGTCGTTGGCCATGACGTTCATGCCCCGCAGGATCATGGCCGTGAAGCGCGCGACCGTGTCCAGGTTCTGCTCCAGGTATTCCTTGCGCACGACCAAGTTGGCCGTGACCACGACGCCGGCGCTCTTGCCGTCGCACAGCAGCTTGCCCCCGTTCTTTTCCATGCGCGCGAAATGCGGGTACCAGACCGCTCCCACGGGAATGTCGCTGCCCTTGAACGCATCCACGATCGCGCCCGGCGCGATGTTCACCGCCTGGACGTCGCTGGGCTTGAGCCCGAGCTTCGAGAAGCAGGCCTGCGCGGCATAGTCGGAGGTCGAATTGGCGGGCGCCAGGTATTGCTTGCCCTTGAGCGCCTTGACCGGATCGGCCTTGATCTCGTCGTAGACGCTTTCGCGCGCGACGACGCCATTGGCGCGGGAATCGTCGATCAGGACCAGCACGGTCTGCAGCCCGAAGCGGGACGCGCCCAGCAGCGCGGGCGGTCCGCCCATCAGGCCGATATCCCAGGTCTTGGACGGCAGGGCGGCCACCTGCTGGGCGCCCGCGACGAACGAAGTCATGTTGCCCGGCTTGAGCCCGGCATCGGCCCACCAGCCGTTGTCCTCGGCAAGCTGCAAGGGCACGCCGTGGATGGTGACCTGATAGCTGACATTGACAGGCGTGGGGTCCGCGGCGAAGGCCGGGGCGCCGGCCCCGCCCCATACCGCGGCGGACAGCGCGATGCCGGACAGGATCGCGCGGCGTCGAGTTCTCGATTCTTTCTTCATGGGCGTCTCCCTGGATAGTTGTACGGCGGCATGTGTATACCGCCTGGCTCAGACCGCGGCTGCCCCCAACCGCCGTTGAACGAATCGCTCGAAGCGGCCGAACAGCCAATCGAGCAGCAAACCGACAAGGCCGATCGCCAGCATGCCGGTCAGAACGATGACGATGGTGCGGTTCATCTGCCCCCGCACCATGATGTAGGCGATGCCGGAACTCGCGACGATCAGCTCGGCGCCCACCAGCGACTGCCAGGCATTGCCCGCCGCCACGCGCAGCGCCGAGACGATGGACGGCACGGCGCTGGGCAGGATGACCGACAGCAGGATGCGCAGGCTCTTCGCGCCCAGCATCCGCGCGGCCTCGAGCAGCCTGGCGTCGGCAAGCCTGGCTCCGCCGTAGGCGCCGATCACGCAGGCCGGGAAGGCGCCGGCGAAGATAATCAGCACGGGGCCGCCGTATCCGGTGCCGAACCACAGCACGGCGAACGGAACCCAGGCGATCGGCGCGATGAAACGCAGCACGTTGAAGATGGGCTTGACCACCGCCTCCAGGTACCGGAACCAGCCCATCGCCAGACCCAGCGGGATGCCGACCACCACGCTCAGGCCGAACCCCGCTCCGAACCGGCCCAGGCTGGCCAGCAGGTGCCCTTCCAGCGTGGAGCCCGCGAAAGGCTTGTACGTCATCGTCACGAAACGGTCGAGGACGGCCCAGGGCGTCGCCAGGGTGGCGGTGTCGCCGATATACCGGGCCGCCACATACCATATGGCGATGAAGGCGCCGATCCCCAGCACGCCGCGCCACCGCCGGGGCGGGACGTCCACCGCCAGCATCGCGCCGCGGCGGGCGCCTTTCGGCCGCGCGGCGGGCCGGGAGGATTCTCGATTCATCGCGCCCTCCATCGCATCAACCGGCCTTCGGCCCAGCCCAGCAGCAGGCTGCTCGCGACGCCGAGCACCGCCACGGTCACCATGCCCACGACGATCATGCCGGGATAGACGTCGTCCTTGGCCGCCGTCAGCACCCTGCCCACGCCCCAGATGGCGCCCAGCAATTCGGCGGCCACGATGACCGTCCAGGAAGTCTGCAGCGCCAGGCGCAGGCCGATGGCGATATGCGGCATGGCGCCGGGCAGGATCACATGCCACAGCCAGATCCATCCGCGGGCGCCGTTGACCCGCGCGGCGGCCAGCAAGGTGCGGTCGATCTGGGCCACGCCGGTGGTCGTGTTGATGACCAGCGGGATCGAGGCGGCCAGCGCCATCACGAAGAGCTTGGAGTTGTCCCCCAGGCCGAACCACAGCAGGGCGAGCGGGATCCAGGCCAGCGGCGGAACGGGCCGCAGGAAGTTGAAGATGGGAGACAGGACGTCTCTCCAGAACGCGGACAGCGAGATCAGCAGTCCCAGCGCCAGGCCGATCGCGACCGCCAGCAGGAAGCCGCGCACCACCAGCCAGCTACTGGTGGCCACGTGCTTGAGCAGATCGCCGCCCGCATACGTGCCGAAGCTGATCTGCCGCAACGATTCGAGGAACGTGCGCGGATCCGGAAAGCGGATGGCGTCGATCCAGCCCATGACGTCGGTGGCCAGCCACCACAGGACCAGCCAGGCAGCGATCGAGAGAATGCTGACGGCGCGCAATCGCCAGGCGGATGCGGGTCTCATGTCCCCCTCCTATCCGATCCCGGCGGCCGATTCCGCCGGCCGCCTGCCCGGGACGCCGTCTTCCAGCCAGGCGGCGGCCAGCCGCTCGTAGCGCGCGGTCAGGTCGCGCTCGAAGCCCGCGTCGTCGCTGCGTCCGGCCAGCCAATCGGCGGCCGGCTCCATGAACAGCGTGCGCCCCACCGCGAATCCGCGCAGGAAGGGCCGGCCCCGATTGGCCCGCAACGCGGCCTCGAGGTCTGCGCTCGTGCGGCCGCCGCCCAGCAGCAGGATGCCCCGGCACTGCGGGTTGTCTTCGCGGATGGCCTGCTCGATGGCGTCCCATGCCGCCGGGGCGCTGAAGGCCGGCAGCTTCCACCAATCCGGCTTGACGCCGAGCGACTGGATGGCGCGGATACGCTCGACCACCGCGGCGGCATCGGCCTCGGTGTCGGGGTGCACCAGTTCCAGCAGCAGTTCGATCTCGTACATGGCGGCGGCCGCCTGGAGCTCGCGCAGCCGTTCGTTCTGCAGCGCCCGGCTGGCTTCGTCGTCGCGCGGCACCAGGCACTTGGCGATCTGGTGGCGCGGCCATTGCGCCAGCAGCACCGCGGCCGGCTTGTCCTCGCAAAAGCGCAGCGGCGCGGGGCCGGTGCGTTCGATCTTGCGGCCCACCCAGGGGATATCGGCGCCGACCCGCACCAGGGCATCCTCGCCCTCCGCGTCGTCGAACAGCACGCCCATTTCGGGATGGCCGGGGGCGAGCTTCAGCGCCACCCCGGCGATCAGGTCCTTGAGCCGCGGAATGCTGCGGCCCGGCGCCCTGGGCAGGGCTTCGAACGGGGCGACATGATCCGCCGCCATGATCAGCAGGGGCGCCGGCCGGGGCCGGCGCGTGGTCGCGCGGTGCAGATAGGCCAGCGTCTCGCTGCGATGCAGGGCATGGACATGCTGGCCTTCCGCCAGGAACCATTCCAGCTCGACGGCGGTCGGGGACGCCGGCGAGCAGCCATGGCGCGAGACGACCAGCGCCCCGGTGGCGTTGCCGCGCCGGCAGCATTCGGGCCAGGGCAGGCCCCGCAGCCAGCCGGACAGGAAGCCGGACAGGAAGCCGTCGCCCGCTCCCACCACATTGAAGACCTCGACCGGAAAGCCCGGGCCGACCACGCCGTCTTCCAGCGTATCGGGAATGGCGTCCGGAAAGACGACGCAGCCCGCCGCGCCCCGCTTGAGGACCAGCGGCGCGGCGGTCAGCCCGCGCAGGGTGCGCAAGGCCCGGATGGTATCGGTGTCACCGCCGGCGATGTGGATTTCCTCTTCGGTGCCGACCACCAGGTCGCAGTCCGCCAGGAAACGCTGGCTGGCGCGGGTGACCGTGTCCGAATCCACGTAGCGGCTTTCGCCGCCGTCGCGGGCCACCAGGCCCCAGAACACGGGCCGGTAGTCGATATCGAAGATCACGCGCGTGCCGCGCACCTTGGCGCGCGCGATGGCCGTCGCGATGTTTTCCGCGGCGTGCTCCGTGGTCAGGTGCGACCCGGAAACCAGCAGCGCGGTCGCCGAACCGATGTAGTCCTCTGTGTAGTCTTCCGGGGAAATCGCCATGTCGGCGCAGTTCTCTCGGTAATGCAGCAGCGGGAAGGTGTCCTTGTCGCGGATGGACAGGAAGGCGACGGCCGTCAGGCGGGCGGGGTCCGCCACCACGTGGCGGGTGTCCACGCCTTCGCGCTGCAGCACCTGGCGGATGAAGCGGCCGTTGTGATCGTCGCCCACCCGCGTGATCATGCCCACTTTCAGGCCCAGGCGGGCCGTGCCGATCGCGATGTTGGCCGGGCAGCCGCCCACATAGCGCGAAAACGAGGAGACGTCTTCCAGGCGCGCACCGACTTGGTCGCCGTAGACGTCCATGATGGTGCGGCCCATGGTGATGAGATCGAGGGTACGGGGAGGCTTCATTTGGGTCCTGTGAGCCCGGTAAAGAATGATATCGATAACATGGTACGTGGCGGCCGAAGGCGCAACCATCCGGGAAAACCCTGAACCCTCCTCCGTTCCGCCGTCAAGCGGCATGGCGCGAGGCGGCCGGCCGCCCTCGCCGGGAAACGCCCTGCCGAACCGGGCGCCCGGCCTTTACTCGAAGTTGAGCGCCGCGCGCCCGTCTCCGGTACGCCGGGCGCGCGAGCGCCGATAGACGGCGCCGATCAGCACCGCCGCGGTCACGGCGAGCAGCCCTACCGCGATGGGACGCTCCATCAGGTCGGCCGGCGTCTTGACCGTGATGTCGAAGACCACCAGGTTTTCTTCCAGCAGACCGCCCAGGATCATGCCGAGCACCACCGGCAGGATGGGAATGCGGATGAACCGCAGCAGCAGCGCCAGCGCCGCCGACAGGAACATGACGCCCACGTCGAACAGCCGGTTGTTGACCGCGTAGGCGCCGAACACCGAGAAAAAGCTGACGAAGGTGGCGATCCAGCTCTTGGGTGCGCGCAGCACCACGGCGAAATAGCGGATGGCGAACAGGCCGATCAGCACCATGAAGATATTGGTCGCCACGAAGGCAATCAGGAAGGTATAGATCGCCACGCCGTTGTCGACGAACAGCAGCGGCCCCGGCTGCATGCCGTGCAGGGTCAGCGCGCCGATGAACATGGCCGCCGCGCCGCTGCCGGGAATGCCCAGCGACAGCAGGGGGATCATGGAGCCGCCGACGTTCGCGCTGATCGAGGTCTCCGCCGCGATGAGGCCTTCGCTCGACCCGCGGCCGAACTCCTCCGGCTTGCGCGAGAATTTCTTTTCGATGGCGTGGGTCATGAAAGGCGTGGACTCCGGGCCGATGGCCGGCATGATCCCCAGGAAGATGCCGATCGAGGTCGAGCGGAAGTACGTCCAGAAACGCCCGGCGATGGTCCTTAGCACCCGCCGCATGCCGGAAACGCCTTCGAAGCGGATGTCGGGCGGCCGGTCTCCGGCATAGGCCTCGCGCGCCAGGATCAATGCCTGCGTCATACAGAAAAAGCCGATCAGGACAGACACCAGGTCCAGGCCGGAGGCCAGGTCCGGCGAGCCGAAGGTGAAGCGAGGAATGCCGGACACGGGGTCCAGGCCGATGGTGGCCAGCACCAGCCCGATCAGGCACCCGGTCAGGTTGCGCAGCAGCGGTGTGTCCAGCATGACGACGACGATCGCAAGGCTGAATGCCAGCAGCGCCACGAATTCCGGCGGCCCGAGCGACAGGGCCAGCCTGGCCAGCACCGGCGCCAGGAACAGCATGGCGATCGCCGAGACGGCGCCCCCCACGCCGGAGCTGACCGCCGCCAGCCCCAAGGCGTAGGGAGCCTCGCCGCGCCGCGCCATGGCATGGCCTTCCCAGCCGGTGACGATGGACGCGGGCGTGCCCGGCACGTTGATCAGGATCGCCGAGATACTGCCGCCGAATATGGCGCCGGCGTAGATGCCACCCAGCATGATCAAGCCGTGCTCGGGCTTCATGGCGAAGGTCACCGGCACGAACAGCGCGATGGCCAGCGTCGCGGTCAACCCGGGAATGGCGCCGAAGACGATCCCCACGACGATGCCCAGCACGGCGAACAGGATGCTGGCCGGGGCCAACGCATGGGGCAAGGCTGCCAGCATTTGCGGATCGATCATCGCGGCGCCTCAGTGTCGATACAGGACGGCGTCGATCAGCAGATCGGGCCATGCCGAAGGGACAGGCACATAGATCACCGTCTTGAGCAGGACCGCGAACGCCACGGAGAAGGCCAGCAGCATCAGCAGTACGACCCATGGACGGCGGCGGCTCGCCAGCAGCGCCGAGGCCCACAGCGCGAGCGTCGTGGCGGCGGTAAAGCCCAGCAGGCTCATGGCCAGCGGATAGGCGATCCAGATCGCGCAGAACAGCATGAAGCGCCAGGCCGCCGCCGGCGGGCCGGACGCCATCAGCGCCAGCTCCCGATCGTTCGCCGGCTTGCCGGCACCGCGCCGCAGCGAGGCCAGCGTGCAGCCCAGCAGCAGGATGAAGCTTGCGCCGATCAGCACCCGCGGGTAGAGCGCCGCCGCCGAGCCGGCTTGGATATTCATCGATTCCACGCCCAGGACCGCCAGGCCGACCAGCACCAGGGCCGATGCCGCTGCATTCCACATGCTCGCTCTCCCGCATGGCCGCGGCCGCAGGGCCGCGCGCACGCCATTTACTTCTTGTCGGCCGCCACGAAATCGGCGATCGCCCGCATGGACGCCGCGTACGCCTTCTGCGTGGCTTCGTGGCCCGTCGGCTCCAGGGTGATCCCGGCGGCGCGGAATTTCTCGATCGCGGCGGGGTCCCGCATGACCTTCAGGAAGCCCTGCTCCAGGTAGTCCCGGATCGGCTGCGGCGTGGCGGGCGGCACGGTGACGAAGCGGCTGGCGCCCCAGATGCCGTGGTCCATCTTGACGCCCATTTCCCCCATGGCGGGCACGTCGGGCAGCGAGGCGAAGCGTTCGCTGTCGCTGACCGCCACCGCCTTGACCTGGCCGGCCTTGATGTACTGCTCCACTTCTTCGTAGAACGCGCTGGCGATGTCGACGTTGCCGCCCAGCAGCGCCGTCACGCCGGGACGTCCGCCCTGGAAGGGCACGTGGGTGAACCTGGCGCCGGCATTCTTTTCGACGATGGACGCCACGAAATCGAAGACGTTGCCGGGCATGATCGCCACCTTGAGCTCGCCCGGCTTCTGCCTGGCCTGCTCCACGATCTGCTTGAAGTCCAGCTTGCCCAGCGGACCGTCGGACTTGACGACCCACAGCACGGGGGTGAAATTGATGCCGGCGATGGGCAGGAACTGGTCGGCCTTGAACGGCGCACCCCGCACGGCAATGTCCAGCGCCAGGAAGGGATTGGCCAGCACGCCCACCGTATAGCCGTCGGGCGCCACATTCTGCGCCAGCCAGGAATGGCCGACCATGCCGCCGCCGCCCGTGCGGTTCTGCACGCGGAACTCGTGGCCCATGATGCGCTGGGCCTCCTGCGCCAGGGTGCGGGCGGTGACGTCCATGCCACCGCCGGCGGGATAGGCCACCACCATCTCGATCGGGCGGCGCGGATAGCCTTCGGGAGGCTGTTGCGCCAGGACGGGCGCGGCAAGGGCAAAGGCCAGGACGGCCGCGAGCAAGCTCGAATGTTTCATGGTTGTCTCCTTCCGTTAGTCGGCCCGGACCGCGACCGGCGAAGCACTACCACTACAGATTCATGGCTACCGAATGTCCCTCGTGCGCCGCGCAGAGGATATTGCGCGGCGACATGCTGTCTCCCGCCAGGCGGGTGTCGATGCCGGCTGCCTGGAGCGAGCGCGCCAGGCCGTCGGCCGCCAGGCGGGGGGTCGACCACACCAGCAGGTCCACGTCGTCCAGCGACGCGGTCCTGCCGGAGAAAACGTTGCGCCAGGTCAGCGTGCGGTTCGCAAGCGAGACCGGTTCGGCGGCGATCACGATTTCGATGTCCGCCTGGTAGAGCCGGCGCTGCACGCCGATGGCGCTGCAGTAGTTGACGTTGCGGGCGATCTGGCTGCGCGGCGTCATGAGGACCACCCGCCGGTACGCCGCCGCCAGCGCTTCGGCGGCGGCATAGGTGGCGGCGCCGTGATCCATGTCGAGCAGCACGGCGGTGGCGCCCTGCCCGCGCCCGGGCCGCGCGCCGGCCAGCCATTCGCGTATCGACCGGCCCGGCCCCCGGAAGCCCTCCGGCGGCCGGGGCTCCGACCCGGTCGCCACCACCACGACGTCCGGCTCGTAGGTCTGCAGGCCGGCGGCGTCGGCGATGCGCTCGCCGGTGCGCACCGTCACGCCCAGGCGCGCCAGCTCGCGCTCCCACCATGCCAGCAGATCGGCGTACGCCTGCCGGCCCGGCAGGCCCGCTTCCATGCGCAGCTTGCCCCCGATGGCGCCGGAAGCGGCGATCAGGGTCACGCGGTGCCCGCGGGCGCCGGCGGTGCAGGCGGCCTGGATGCCGGCGGGCCCCGCCCCGACCACCACCACCTTGCGCGGCGCGGCCGTCCTGCCGACCTGGCCGGCGGCTTCGCCTTCGCGGCCGAGCAGGGGATTGAGGAATTCCTCGAGCGGCCGGCCGGCGTGGATCTCGCCCCAGGCGATGTTGTCGAAGGTGGACGGCCGGATATCCTGCGCCCGGCCGGTCCGTGCCTTGTCCGCCCAGGCGGCGTCGGCGATCAGGGCACGCGACAGGGCAACCAGGTCGCAGGCGCCGTCGGCCAGCGCGGCCTCGGCCTGCCGCGGCGTGGCGATGCGCCCCATGGCCATGACCGGGATGCCGCCGGCGGCCGGCCGGATCCGCTTGTGAATGTCCAGGAAATGCCCCGGGCGGAAATGCATGTCGGGCACGTGCGTTTCCAGGCTCAGGCTGAAGTTGCCCTGGCTGTAGGCGAAGTAGTCGAGCAGCCCGGCGCCGGCCAGGCTGGCCGTGATGCGCGCGGCTTCGTCGGGATCGATGCCGCCCGCCACGCCTTCCGTGCCGGGCATCTTCAGCCCGACGACGAAATCGGGCCCGCAGGCGTGCCGGATCGCGCCGGCCACTTCGACGACGAAGCGCAGGCGGTTCTCGAGCGAACCGCCGTAGTCGTCGTCGCGGGTATTCGACCAGGGCGACAGGAACTGGGTGATCAGGTAGCCGTGCGCGCCGTGCAGCTCGACGCCGCCGAACCCGCAGCGTTGCATGCGCCGCGCCGCTTCCACGTATGCTTCGGCCACCTTACGCACGTCGGCCGTGGACATGACGTGCGGCACCGTCCAACTCAGCGCGTCGGGCTGGTCCGACACGCCCTTGGGAGAGGCCACCGGCGACCATAGCTGCTGCCGGCCCGGATGCCAGAGCTGCGCCACGAGGCAGGCGCCGGCGCCTTCGACCTGCTCGGCGGTGCGCTTGAAGCCGTCTTCGTTCTCGCGCAGGTAGCCCGCCACGATGGCGCCGTGCGCCAGCGCGTCGGGATCTACGGCGATGATCTCGCTGACGATCAGGCCGGCGCCGCCCCGCGCCCGCTCGGCCAGGAACTGTATCCAGCGCTCCGTGACGCGATGGCCGGCCGCGTAGTTGGTCAGCGTGGCGGGCAGGCAGACCCGGTTGCGGACGGTGCGCCGGCCGACGGCCAGCGGCGAGAACAGCAGCGGAAAGGCGTCGGCGTCGGGCATGGGCGTTCCTGGCTTCCTGGGGGGGATCGGCGGCGGGCGCTAGGCGGGATGGCGTTCCACCAACTGGCGCGCGATGATGATCTTCTGCAATTCGTTGGTGCCTTCGCCTATGCACAGCAGGGGCGCGTCGCGGTAGTACCGCTCGACATCGAACTCCTTGGAATAGCCGTAGGCGCCGTGGATGCGCAGGGCGTCCAGGGAATTGTCGGCGGCCGCCTCCGAGGCCGCGTACTTGGCCATGCCGGCCTCCATGTCGCAGCGCCTGCCGGCATCGTAGGCACGGGCCGCGTTGTAGGTCAGGGCCACAGCGGCTTCGGCGCGGGTCGCCATTTCCGCCAGCTTGAGCTGGATGGCCTGGTGTTCGCAGATCGGCTTGCCGAAGGTCTTGCGCACCTGGGCATAGGCGAGCGAATCCTTGAGCGCGGCCAGCGCCACGCCGCAGCCGCGGGCCGCGACGTTGATGCGGCCCAGTTCCAGGCCGCCCAGGGCGACCTGCAGACCCCTGCCTTCCTGGCCGATGCGCGACGACGCCGGCACGCGGTAGCCGTCGAACACCAGCTCGGCGCTGTCGATGCCCTTGTAGCCCAGCTTTTCGAGCTTGCGCGAGACCTGGAAGCCCGGGCCCTTCTCGGCCAGCAGCATGGTCATGCCCTTGTGGCGCGGCTGGGCCGCCGGATCGGTCTTGACCAGCAGCGCGAACACCTGGCCGTGTATGCCGTTGGAGATCCAGGTCTTGGTGCCCGTGACCACGTAGTCGTCGCCCTGGCGCTCGGCGCGCGTGCGGATCGCCTGCAGGTCCGTGCCGCAATCGGGTTCGGTCAGCGCCAGGCCGCCGCGCAGCTCGCCGCTGGCCAGGCGCGGCAGGTAGGCGCGCCTGAGCGCGTCGCTGCCCTGGCGCTCGACGCAGGCGCACATGATCAGGTGCGAATTGAAGATGCCGCTGAGCGACATCCACACTTCGGACACGCGCTCCACGATGCGGGCATAGGTCGTCGCCGACAGGCCCAGGCCGCCGTATTCCTGGCCGATGGTGGCGCCGAACAGCCCGAGCGCCTTCATCTGCTCGACCATGTCCACGGGGTACTCGTCGGCATGCTCGAACTTCTTGACGTGGGGACGGACGTCGCGCTGCAGCCATTTGTCGACCGCGTCGAGCATGGCGCGGTCTTGGTCGTCCAGGTCTTGTGCGTTGCCGCCGGCGGATGCGTGCATGGAGGTCCTCAGTAGTTGGCGCGGGATTCCAGGTCGTGGTTGCGACGCTGGATGAGCATGGTGCGCTCGAAGGTGCAGACCACGGTGCCATGCTGGTTCAGCCCCGCGGTGCGCACGCCGACGATGCCGGCCTGCGGGCGCGAGCGCGATTCCCGCATGGACAGCACTTCGCTTTCGGCGTACAGGGTGTCGCCCACGAAGACCGGATGCACCAGCCGGATGTCGGTCCAGCCCAGGTTGGCGATCGCCTTCTGGCTCAGGTCGCTCACGCTCATGCCGACCATGATCGACACCGTCAGGGGGGAAGACACCAGGCGCTGGCCGAACTCGGAATGCCGCGCGTATTCCGCGTCGAAATGCAGCGGATGGGTGTTCATCGTCAGCAAGGTGAACCAGGTGTTGTCGGTCTCGGTGAGGGTGCGCCCCGGACGATGCTCGTAGACGTCTCCCACCCGGAAATCCTCGTAATACCGGCCGAAGCTTTCCCGGTAGCGCTGGGGGCCGACCTGCTTGGCCGTGACGGACATGGACGATTCCTTTTGACTTTGTATAGACATTTAATAGCACGCCGTCTCGGGATGTCAACCATTGCCACCGCCGTATCGACACCAGTAATAACCCTAGGTGAAGGCAGCCGAATACTGACGGAAAGCTTGCCGCCGGGGCTGGGTCTCGTAAAATGTACAGACATTTATCATCGCACGGGAGAAACGACGATGCTGCCCTTGGCCGGAGTCCGCGTGATCGCGGTGGAGCAATATGGCGCAGGTCCCTTCGGCAGCATGATGCTGGGCGACCTGGGCGCCGAGGTCGTCAAGATCGAGAATCCGGCCGAAGGCGGCGACGTCGGCCGGCACGTGGGGCCGCACTACTTCGGGCCGCAGGACAGCCACTTCTTCCAGTCCTTCAACCGCAACAAGCGCAGCATGACGCTCAACCTCAAGGAACCCGGCTCGCGCGAGGTCCTGCACGCCCTGGCGGGATCGGCCGACGCGGTGCTCGACAACCTGCGCGGCGACCAGGCCGAGCGGCTGGGTTTGACCTATACTCAGCTCGCTTGCGCGAATCCGCGCATCGTCTGCGCGCACCTGTCCGCCTACGGGCGCACCGGATCCCGCAAGGATTGGCCGGGCTACGACTACCTGATGCAGGCCGAGGCCGGCTACCTGTCGCTGACCGGCGAGCCCGACGGCCCGCCGGCGCGGTTCGGGCTCTCGATCGTCGACCAGATGACGGGGCTGTACGCGGCGTACGGATTGGTCGCAGGCGTGCTGGGCGCGCGCACGTCCGGCATCGGGCGCGATATCGATATTTCGCTGTTCGACGCCGCCCTGCAGAACCTGACCTACCTGGCGGTGTGGTACCTGAACGCCGGCGTCGCCCAGGGGCGCGCGCCGCGCTCCGGCCACCCGTCGCTGACTCCGAGCCAGCTCTACCGCACCCGGGACGGCTTCATCTTCATCATGTGCAACAAGCAGAAGTTCTGGCCGATACTGTGCGAGGCCATCGGCAAGCCCGAATGGATCACCGCCCCGGAATACGCCGATTTCCCGGCGCGGCTGCGCAACCGCGACCGCCTGACCCGCGACATGGACGACGCGCTGTCCGCCCGCACGACCGCCGACTGGCTGGAACATTTCGCCGGCCGCGTGCCGGCGGCCCCGGTCAACGACGTGCAGGCCGCGCTGGAGAACCCCTTCGTGGCCGAAGGCCGGCGGGTACGTCCCGCGAGCGGGCGCGACGACGCAGCCCGCCTGCTGGCGCCGCCGTTCCGCCTGGAAGACGAGGAACTGCCATGCGCATCGGCGCCGCGCATGGGCGCCGACACGCAGGCGCTGCTGTCGGAACTGGGCTTCGACCCGGCGCGCATCGACGCGCTCAGGCAGGCGGGGGTGGTTTGACCGACGTCCGCAACGGCCGCAAGAGCCCCGCGCAGTACGCGTCCATCGGACGCGAGATCGTGCGCGACATTTATGCGGGGCGCTATCCGGTCGGCAGCCTGCTGCCCACCGAGATCTCGCTGGCGGCCCACTATCGCGTCAGCCGCCAGACCGTGCGCGAAGCCTTGCGCCTGGTCATGGACATGGGCCTGATCGTGCGCCAGCCGGGGGTCGGCACCACCGTGGTCGCCGACGCCCCCAGCACCACCTTCCTGCAATCGGTCCGCTCGGTGGCCGAACTCCAGCAGTACGCCGAAACCACCACCTTGCGTATCCGCGAGGTCCAGACGGTGCGGGCCGACGCCGGGCTAGCGGGCCGGCTGGGCTGCCGCGTGGGCCAGGAATGGCTGCATGTCACCAGTTGGCGCTACGTCGGCGACCGCGAGCCGCCCATCTGCTGGACCGAGATCTATATCGACGGCGCCTTTCGCGACGTGGCGGACGACCTGCTCGGCAACAAGGCGCTGATCTTCGACGTGCTGGCCCGGAGGTTCGGGATCTCCCTGAAGGAAATCGCGCAGCGGATCAGCGCCGTGTCGACGCCCGGGCCGATCGCGCGCGGACTGAACATCGACGCCGGCTCGCCGTCGCTGCTGATCGAGCGCCGCTACTACGGCAGCCAGTCCACCCCGGTGGAGATCTCGTTCAGCATCCACCCGGGCGACCGGTTCCACTACGAAATGAAGCTCGTCTCCATGCCGGGGCGGCGCGCCGTGCCTTAGCAAGCCGCCTCTCGCCCCTGCCGCCGTCGCGCCTTCCGCATCGGTCCCGGCATGAGCATTACCAACAGGAGCATCCCGGCGCAAGAGCAAAAACTACTAGACGAACTGGTCAATACGCACCTGTAGCAAAAGGTGTCGTTTCGATAGAGTGCTTTCCACGGGAAACAGGCCCGCTTCTCCTTAGGAATCACCGTGACCGCAGCAATGTGCCAAGCCTGCCAGGACATTTCGCTTTCCCGACGCAACACCGCTCCCCACCCCGAACTGGCGTATCAGGGCTTCAATACGCCAGTCAAGCAGGACCGCGGCATCCAGCGCGAAGAACTCTACTGCTGCAAGGTCTGCCACACCCGCTGGGTGCGGGAGATCGACCGCTGGGGCACCGACCTGGGTTTCAAGCTGGGAACATGACGCACCTCTTCCCAGCCGGACCGAATTCGACACAGACCCACAGTCCCACCGTCCTAGAATAGGTCGTGATGGGCCGCAATCATTGCCTATGCCAAAACCAACACACCGTCCGCCCTCCAGCCGCGCGCTGCTCCAGCAGATCGTCGGCGGCCTGACCGAAGGCGTGATGCTGGTCGAGCCCGACGGCGGCATATCCTGGGCCAACGACATCGCCCTCGCCCTGCACGGCGTCCGCACGCTGGAGGGCCTCGGGGCCAATGCCGCGAGCTACCGCAAGCGATTCCAGTTGCGCTACCGCAACCGCCACAAGCTGGCGCGCGACGCCTACCCCATCCCGCGCCTGCTGGCCGGCGAGGCGGTGAACAACATGGTGGTCGAGCTGGTGCCGCGCGGCGCCGAAGCGCCCGTGGCCGTCCTGCGCCTGTACGGTCAGAAGGTCGCCGGCGAAGGCGAGGACAAAGCCTGTCATGTGCTGATCCTGCAGGACGCGACCGAACGCTACGCCGCGGAAGCCCGCTTCGAGAAAACCTTCGCCACCAATCCGGCTCCCGCGCTCATTGCGCGCCGGTCCGACCAGCGCATCGTCAAGATCAATCCCGGCTTTCTTGAAATGGCGGGCTACCGCAGCGATGCCCTGGTGGGCCACGATCTCAGGAAGCTGGGCGCGCATCCGTTCGCCGGCAACGGTCCGCCGCTGGCCGAGGCCGTCGCTGCCGGCGAGACGATCCCGCAGACCGAGATCCTGTTCAAGACGGGCGACGGAAAAAACAGGCTGGCGATCGTCGCGGGCCAGCCGCTCGAGATGAACGACGAGGACTGCATGCTGCTCACCTTCGCCGACCTCGATACGCGCCGGCAGGCCGAGGATGCGCTGCGGGCGAGCGAGGAACTGTTTTCCAAGGCATTCAGGCTGGCGCCCGTGCCCATGCTGGTGGTGTCGCAGGGCGATACCCGCGTGCTCAACGCCAACGATGCCTTCCTGCAAGTCCGCGGCCAGTCGCTCGACAACACCCTGGACCGCACGCTCGCGCAGCTCGGCTTGTGGCGCAAGCCCTCCGAACTGCAGGCCCTGGAGCGCGAACTGCGGCGCGCGGGCAGCGTGCGCAACGCCGAGACGGAGATCTGCCTGAGGGACGACGAGATCCTCGACTGCCTGGTCTCGGCCGAAGTCGTCAAGATCAACGACCACCCCTGCGCGCTGATCGTGATGCAGGACATCACCGAGCGCAAGCGCACGGAAACCGAACTGGTCGCGGCGATCGAGGCCGTCATGCAGGATACGTCATGGTTCAGCCAGACGGTGATCGAGAAACTGGCGCATATGCGCCAGAGCGGCGGACCGCACTCGAACCGGGCCGCCATCTCCGACCTGACCGCGCGCGAGCGCGAAGTGCTGGGGGCCCTGTGCCAGGGCGCGTCGGACGCCGACATCGCGCTGCAACTGGGCATCTCGCGCAACACCGTGCGCAACCACGTCTCGACCATCTACGAAAAGATCGGCGTCAATCGCCGCAGCGCCGCGGTCGTCTGGGCGCGCGAACGCGGATTCACCGGCGTGCGTCCGCGGCACCGCTAGGCGTGGCCGCCGGCCTGCCCGAAATGCTCGACCAGGAAATCGATGAATAGCCGGACCCGCGCCGGCAGGTTCGCGCGGCTGGGAAAGTAGACGAAGAGATCGGCCGGCTCCAGCTGGTAGTCCGGCAGGACCCGCACCAGGCGCCTGGCGTCCAGGTACTTGCGCAGGTCCCACTCGGAACGGATCATGATCCCGTGGCCGTCCAGCACCCAGCCCAGCGCGATATCGCCGTCGTTGCTGCACAGGGCGCTGCGCACCTTGACCACCTCGGCGTGGTCGCCCCGGTGGAAACGCCATGTGCCGTGCGGCTCATCGTTCTGGTTGTGGACGATGCAGCGGTGCGCGGCCAGGTCGGCAGGGCCGCGCGGCACGCCGTGGCGCTTGAGATAGCGCGGCGAGGCGCACAGGAAGCGCTGGTTGCGTAGCAGGCGGCGCGCCACCAGCCGCCGGTCCGGCAGTTCCCCGAAACGCACGGCGACGTCGAAATGCCGTTCGATCAGGTCCAGCGGACGGTCGCTCACATGCAGCTCGATCTCGATATCCGGGTGGCGCTGGGCGAACTGCGAGGCCAGCCCCGCGATCCGCTGGCGCCCGAACCCCAGCGTGGCGTTGATGCGCAGCCGGCCCTTGACCTGGTTCTTCTGCTGCGCGATCAGGGTCTCCATATGGCGGATGTCCGCCAGGATGCGGCCGGCGTGGTCCCGCAGCAGCTCGCCTTCATGGGTCAGGCTGAGACGGCGCGTGGTGCGGTTGACCAGCCGCACGCCCAGCCGGGATTCCAATTGGGCAAGCCGCTTGGTCACCGCGGGAGGCGTCATGTCCAGCGCCCGCGCGGTCGCGGCCAGGCTGCCGTGGTTGGCAAGGGCCACGAAGAATTCCAGTTGGGAAATCATCGCCGATTATCTACAGGTGAATAATGAATTCACTTTAATTTAATACATAAGCCAGCGCTCGCCGGTATTCTGGCCGGACTGCCCACGCCCGCCGAGCCGGGCGGAGGTTCCCGCAACTCCCGCGAAGGTCCCGTGCCATGAAAATCGTCGACATCCGTGAAGCGACCCTGCCCATCAGTTCGCCCATCCGCAACGCCTACATCGACTTCAGCAAGATGACCTTGAGCCTGGTCGCGGTCGTGACCGACGTCGTGCGCGACGGCAAGCCGGTGGTGGGCTACGGCTTCAATTCCAACGGCCGCTACGGCCAGGGCGCGCTGATGCGCGAGCGCTTCATTCCCCGGCTGCTCCAGGCCGAACCGGCATCCCTGGTCGACGACGCCGGCGCCAATCTCGATCCGCACCGGATCTGGGACTGCATGTTCACCAACGAAAAGCCCGGCGGGCACGGCGAGCGCTCGGTCGCCATCGGAACCATCGACATGGCGGTGTGGGACGCCACCGCCAAGATCGCCGGCGTGCCGCTGTTCCAACTGCTGGCCGAGCGCTACGGCACCGGCACGCCGGATCCGCGGGTCTTCGTCTACGCGGCCGGCGGCTACTACTACCCGGGCAAGGACCTGGGCAAGCTGCAGGACGAGATGCGCGGCTACCTGGACCGCGGATACTCCGTGGTCAAGATGAAGATCGGCGGCGCGCCGCTGGACGAAGACCTGCGCCGCATCGACGCCGTCATGCAGGTGCTGGGCGAAGGGCAGCGCCTGTGCGTGGACGCCAACGGACGCTTCGACATGGATACCGCGATCGCCTACGCCAAGGCGCTGTCGCGATATCCCCTGTTCTGGTACGAAGAGGCGGGCGACCCGCTGGATTACGAACTGCAGGCCATCCTGCGCAACTACTACCCGGGCCCCATGGCCACGGGCGAGAACCTGTTCTCCATGCAGGACGCCCGCAACCTGATCCGCTACGGCGGCATGCGCCCCGACCGTGACTGGCTGCAGTTCGACTGCGCGCTGAGCTACGGGCTGGTGGAATACCTGCGCACGCTGGACATGCTGCGCCAGCACGGCTGGTCGGCCAGCCGCTGCATTCCCCATGGCGGCCACCAGATGTCGCTGAACATCGCGGCCGGCCTGGGACTGGGCGGCAACGAGTCCTATCCCGACCTGTTCCAGCCTTTCGGCGGCTTCCCCGACGGCGTCCAGGTCGAGGACAGCTACGTCCGCCTGCCGGAGCTGCCCGGCATCGGCTTCGAGGGCAAGGCCGACCTCTATCGCGAAATGCGCAAGCTGGCGCCCTGACGGCGGCGCGACAGGGGCCTACCTTTGAAGCGGACGAAGTCGAACGCGAGTTCCGGGACCAAAGGCATCCGGCAGGACGTCCGGGGCAGGCGCAAGAGCAAAAGCGCGCGGCAGCGCGGGATCGGTCAGTAGCCGGCGGCCGACGGGACCGGCGGCTCGTTCGGCTTGTCCCACTCGGCCAGTACGGCCTGGCAACCCGCCTGCAGCAGCCTGAGGTCGGACATCGACGTCACGAGGTCATAGCCCAGCGCGGCCCGCTCACGCGCGGTCCCGACCGAGCCGCAATGTATGCCCGCCTTCAGGTTGTGTGCGTGCGCGCGTTCCACGATATGTTCCACCGCCTGCTGCGCCGCCGGCTCCAGGTCGTCGAAGCGGGGCGCGCAGCCCAGGGCAAGCGAAAGGTCCGACGGGCCGACATACACCGCATCCAGCCCTTCCACCTGCAATATGCGGTCCAGGTCGTCCAGCGCCTGCGCAGTCTCGATCATGGCGAAGCGCACGATGCCCGCGTCGGCCTGCCGCCAATAGTCGGTGCCGTACGCCATGTTCGCGCGCACCGGCCCGAAGCTGCGTGCGCCCTTCGGGGCGTAGCGGGTGGCCTTGACCAGGCGCGCCGCGTCGTCCACGGAGCTGATCATCGGACAGATCACTGCGGCGGCGCCCGCATCCAGCACCCGCATCAGGATGCCGGGCTCGAGCCAGGGCACCCGCACAATGGCGGGCACCGATGCGATCGAAACGGCTTGCAGCATGGACACCGCGGCCTGGAAATCGACCAGTCCGTGCTGCATGTCTATCGTCAAGGTGTCCCACCCTTGCCGCGCCATCGCCTCGGCGACCACCGGGCTCGGGATGCTCAGCCAGCCATTGAGCAGCGCAGGCTTGCGCGCCCATGTTTCTTGCAGCCAGGGATTCTTCATATGCGGGGTCTCAGGTCACGGGAGCGGGATTGAACAGTGTGATCGCGTTCTGCAGTTTCAGGCGTTCCGCGCAGGTCCGCTGGCCGCTGGCCGTGGCCAGGATGGAACGGAACAGCTCCCAACCCAGTTCCTCCACGGTCCTGTCGCCGTCGGCGATCACGCCCGCATTGACGTCCATCAGATCGTGCCAGCGGCGCGCCAGGTCCGTGCGCGTCGCGACCTTGATGACCGGGACCGGCGCCAGTCCATAAGGCGTGCCCCGGCCCGTCGTGAAGACATGGACCGTCATTCCCGCGGCCATCTGGAGCGTGCCGCAGATGAAATCGCTGGCCGGGGTCGCCAGATACGTGAGCCCCCGCCGGGACGATTTCTCGCCCGGCCCCAGCACCGCCGATATCGGCGCCGAGCCCGACTTGATGATCGAGCCCATGGCCTTCTCGACGATATTGGACAGGCCGCCGCTCTTGTTGCCGGGCGTCGTATTCGCACTGCGGTCGACGTTGCTGCGCGCCAGGTAGGCGTCGAACCATGCCATTTCCCGCACCAGCGCCTGGGCCACTTCGTCCGTTTCCGCCCGGGCGACCAGGCGATCGATGCCGTCGCGCACTTCGGTGTTCTCGGAAAACATGACCGTGGCGCCCGCGCGGACCAGGAGGTCGGCGGCGATCCCGACCGCGGGATTGGCCGTCGTGCCCGAAAACGCGTCGCTCCCGCCGCATTGCAGGCCCACGATCAGCTCGCTCGCGGGCACCGTCACGCGCGTGCGCCGGTCGAGCCGCTCGAGATGGCGCCGGGCGCCCTGGAGTATCGAATCCAGCATCGATTCGAAGCCCACGTGCGCCGAGTCCTGGAGACGGATGGTGTCGAGCTGGTCTTGCGGCACGATGCCGATGCTGCCCGCGGGGAACAGCCGTTCCGGCTGCAGCTTCTCGCACCCCAGGCTCACCACCATGACTTCGCCGCCGAAGTTCGGATTGCGCGCAAGATTGCGCAGCGTCCGGATGGGGATTTCCGCGCCCGACGCCTCGATGGCGATGCCGCATCCATAGGAATGCTCGATCGCGACCACATCGTCGACATTGGGATAGCCGGGAAGCAGTTCCCGCTTGATGCGGTCGACCGCGACGTCCAGGACGCCGGCCACGCATTGCACCGTGGTGCTGATGGCAAGGATGTTCCGCGTTCCCACGCTGCCGTCCGGATTGCGGTAGCCCTCGAACGTGTATCCCTCGAGCGGCGGCAAGGGACGGGCGCGGCCGGCATCCCGCGCCAGCCCGTCCAGACAGGGAGGCTCGGGCATGCGCAGCGCCTTTTCGTGCACCCAGGCGCCGGCCCGGATATCCGCCACCGCGGTGCCGATGGCCACGCCATAGCGGACCACGGGCGCGCCGCGGGCGATGTCGGCCAGCGCCACCTTGTGTCCCGCGGGGACGTCGGAGACCAGCGTCAGGCCGTTGGCCAGCTTCGCCCCGGCCCGCAATCCGCCGTTGTTGACGATGATCGCCACATTGTCGGAAGGGTGGATCTTGATGAAACGGGATTCGTCGGCGGTCGCCATCTCGGTCTCCATCGTCCTGCTAGTCGAGCTTCACGTTGCCGTCCTTGATGACCCTGGCCCACTTCTGCTGTTCCGCCTGCTGGTACGCGGCGAACTCCTCGGGCGTGTTCGGCTCGTAGGTCATCCCGAGCTCGCCCATTTTTGCCTTCATGGCGTCGGAGCCCAGGATCCGGCCGATCTCGGCATTCAGCCGCGCGACGATCTCGGGCGGCGTGCCGCGGGGCGCCCAGATCCCTTGCCAGCTCGACACATCGAAGTCCTTGACGCCCAGCTCCTGCAGGGTGGGCACTTCCGGGAGCAGGTTGCTGCGCCTGGCCGAGGTCACGGCGATCGCCCGCACGCGGCCGGCCTTTTCCTGCGGGGCCGCGAGCAGGACGGTTTCGAAGCTCATGGGAACCATGCCGCCCATGACGTCCTGGATCGCATTGGGCCCGCCGCGGTACGGAATATGGTTGAGGTGAACGCCGGTGGCCAGTTGGAACAGCTCGCCCGACAGATGCTGCGAGGTTCCGGTTCCCGCGGAAGCGTAGGCAACCGCCCCCGGGGAGGCCTTGGCCTGCCGTACGAGATCGTCGAGCGATTTGAAGGTTGCCGAGGGTCCGGCCAGGATCACGTTCGGCACGCTGCCCAGCAGGATCACCGGCTCGAAATCCTTGGCCGCGTCATAGGGCATGTCCGGGCGCAGCGCCGGATTGATGGCGTGGGTCGCGATGGTCGCCAGCAGCAGCGTGTACCCGTCGGGGGTGGCTTTGGCTACACTGTCGGCACCGATGACGCCGCCCGCCCCCGTTTTGTTTTCGACCACGACGGTCTGCCCGAATACGCTCGTCAGGCGCTCCCCGATGGATCTGGCCAGGGTATCCGACGCACCGCCCGCCGGAAACGGCACCACCAGCCTGATCGACCTCGACGGCCACTGCTGTTCGGCGTGGGCGCCGGTAAACAGAAAGGGAACACAGGCCATAGCCAGGGCCCGAAGGATTTTTTTCACGATGTCTCCAGAAAGAGTCGCGCCGGCATGTTGGTCATGTCGACGTAAGACGTATGATGTCATATGTATAGCGAATGTCGCATAAGAGGACACCGATGTCAATCCGCCCGCCCGATGCGCCCGACCGCGCCGCCAGCCCCTTCGGGGCCTTGCGCCGCAATCGTCCCCTGGCCGCCGACCTGGTCGAGGCGCTGAGCTCGCGCATCCGCGGCGGCGAATGGGAGCCCGGGCAGCAGATCCCGACCGAACCGATGCTCGAGGCGGAGTACGGGGTAAGCCGCACCGTGATCCGCGAGGCGGTGTCCCGCCTGCAGGCCACCGGCCTGCTCCAGGTGGAGCGCGGGCGAGGCACATTCGTCTCCGATCCGCGCTCCGGCCAGCCCATTCCCTTCCGCGTGGAACAGGACCAGCTCGAAAAAGTCAGCCATGCGCTGGCGGTGCTCGAACTGAGGATGGGGATCGAAACCGCGGCGTCCGAACTGGCGGCGGCACGGCGCACCCAGGACGACCTGAAAGCCATGGAGCAGGCCCTGGCGGAGTTCGAGGCGCTCATCAAGAAAGGCGACAGCGCCACCGCGGCCGACTACCAGTTCCATTTGCTCGTCTGCCGGGCCACGCACAACGACCAGTTCGTCGCCGTCTTCGGCGCCCTCGGGGGCCGCGCCATTCTCCGCGGGGCGATGGCCGCGCACGCCACCTCGTCGCGCCAGAAGCTGGCCTATGCCCAGCGGGTGGCCGACGAGCATCGCGCGGTCTTCCTGGCGATCAAGGAAAAGGACGCCGGACGCGCCGCGGCCGCGATGCGGACCCACCTGCTCAATACCCGGCTGCGCCTGCAGAAGGCGCCTTCGGTCACCCAGGATTGAAGGCGGGCGCGCAAACAAAAAGGGCCGGCAAGCGCCGGCCCTTCGGATGTTCTGGTGGGTAGTACTGGGTTCGAACCAGTGACCCCTGCCGTGTGAAGGCAGTGCTCTACCACTGAGCTAACCACCCAAAGAGGCGGAATTCTAGCACATGTAAAGCGCGCGCGCAGGTCCCGCTCAGGCGCCGGGCGCTGCAGGCGCGGGCTCGAATTTGCGCCAGACGCATTCGCCGCCCACCGCCTTGTCCAAGGCGGCGAGATACTGCGCATGATCGGCCGTTTCCTGCGCGCTGGCGGCGATCACGGGCAGCACCGAAGCGTCGAAACGCTCCAGCGCCACCCCGGCGCCGCGGCTTTGGGCGGCGTCGCCCAGGTCGATGGCCAGGGCGTCCTGGCCGCGCGTCATGGCCAGCCAGACTTCGGCCAGCAGCCGGGCGTCCAGCAGCGCGCCGTGCAGGGTGCGGTGCGCGTTGGAGATGCCGTAGCGTTCGCACAGCGCGTCCAGGGAATTGCGCTTGCCGGGGTGCAGCTCGCGGGCATGCATCAGGGAGTCGATCACGCCCACGCAATGATCGTGCAGCACGCCGCGGCCGATCCGCGCCAGTTCGGCGTTGACGAAGCGCGTGTCGAACTCGGCATTGTGGATCACGATTTCCGCGCCCTGCAGGAAGGCCAGCAGGTCTTCGGCCGTGTCCTGGAAGCGCGGCTTGTCCGACAGGAAGTCGGTGGTCAGGCCGTGCACGGCCAGCGCGCCCGGGTCGCTGTCGCGGTCGGGATTCAGGTAGGTGTGGAAATCGCGGCCGGTGAAGGCGCGATTGACGATTTCGACGCAGCCGATTTCGACCACGCGGTGGCCCTGGGAGGGATCCAGGCCGGTGGTTTCGGTATCGAGGACGATCAGTCGCATGGAATGTGAAGCTATTCGGAGGCTTGCGCAGGAGGCGCGGGGACCGCCGCGCCATGGGCGGCGCCGGGGACCGGATCGGCCGCGTGCTTGCGCGGCCCGGCAATCAGAGTATAGGCCACCGGCACCACGAACAGCGTCAGCAGCGTGCCCAGCGACATGCCCCCGACCAGCACCCAGCCGATCTGCTGCCGCGATTCGGCCCCCGCGCCCTGGGCCAGCGCCAGCGGCAGGGTGCCCAGCACCATGGCGCCCGTCGTCATCAGGATCGGGCGCAGGCGCAGCGTGCTTGCCTGGACCACCGCGTCGACGGTCGCGAGGCCTTCGTCGCGCAACTGGTTGGTGAATTCCACGATCAGGATGCCGTGCTTGGTGATCAATCCCACCAGCGTGATCAGGCCGATCTGGCTATAGATGGACAGCGTCCCGCCGGACAGGTAGAGCGCAAGCAGCGCGCCCGTCATGGACAGGGGCACCGACAGCATGATGATCAGCGGATTGCGCCAGCTTTCGAACTGGGCCGCCAGCACCAGGTAGATGAAGGCCAGCGCCATGGCGAACACCAGGTAGATGCCACCCGACGAATCCCGGAATTCGCGCGATTGCCCGTCCAGGTCGAACTGGACGGTTTCCGGCAGGACCTGGCGCGCCACGTCGTTCATGTGGTCCAGCACCTCGCCCAGGGTGTAGCCCGGCGCGATGGAGGCGTCGATCTTGACCGCGCGCAGGCGATTGAAGTGGTTCAGGGACTGGGGCGATACGCCTTCCGTCACCCTGAGCAGGTTGTCCAGCCGGGTCATGCTGCCGTCCCGGGCGCGGACATAGATGTCGGAAATGTCGGCGGGATTGGAGCGGTCGCGCGCCGTCATCTGGACGATGACGTCGTATTGCTCGCCTTCGTCCTTGTAGCGCGTGACCTGCCGTCCGCCCAGCATGGTCTCCAGGGTGCGGCCGACGGTATCGACGTCGACCCCGACGTCGGAAAGCTTGTCGCGATCCACCTGCACCCGCAGTTCGGGCGTGTTCAGGCGCAGGTCCGAATCCAGGCTGGTCAACCCGGGATAGGTGCGCAACGCATCCATGAACACACCCGCCATGCGGGCCAGCTCCGGGTACGAGGCCTGGCTCATGATCATGAACTCCACGGGCTTGGAGCTGGCGCGCAGGCCGAAGGAAGGCGGGTTGGTGGGCGTTGCCTTGATGCCGGGCAGCGCGGCGAACCTGGGCTGCAGCGCCTCGACGATCTTCTGTTGCGACTGCTCGCGTTCGTTCCAATGCTTGAGCCGCAGGATGGCGTAGCTGTCCGTCACGGTGGGAAAACCGACCACCACCTGGCTGCCGAAGGCTTCGGGAATGTCGGCGTACATCTTCTCGATCTGCAGGACATTGTCCCGCGTGTATGCCAGGGTCGCTCCCTCCGGGGCGGTGATGACGCCGAACACGACGCCCCGGTCCTCGACCGGCGCCAGCTCGCTCTTGACCACCGAAAACAGGACGACGCTGCCCAGGGCGACGGCCAGGCCCGCCACCACGACCGCCAGGCGATGGCGCAGCGCGACGCCCAGCGCCTTGCGATAGGCTCCGTTGAGGGACTCCAGCCAGCCTTCGACCATGTTGTACCAGCGGCCATGCCCTGCCTGGTGGCGCAGCAGTATCGAACACATCATGGGCGTGAGCGTCAGCGCGACGAATCCCGAGACCAGCACCGCGCCGGCCAGCGCCAGCGCGAATTCGATGAACAACCGCCCGGTGCGTCCCGTGGCGAAGGCCAGCGGCGCGTATACCGTCACCAGCGTCAGCGTCATGGCGATCACCGCGAAACCGATTTCCCGCGACCCCTGCAGGGCGGCCTGCACGCGCGGCATGCCGTCCTCGATATGGCGGAAGATATTCTCCAGCACGACGATGGCGTCGTCCACCACCAGTCCGATGGCCAGCACCATGGCCAGCAGCGTCAGCGTATTGATGGAAAAGCCGAACAGATACATCAGGCCGCAGGCGCCGATCAGCGACACCGGGATGGTCACGATCGGAATCAGGCTGGCGCGCAGGCTGCGCAGGAAGAAGAAGATCACCAGGACCACCAGCACGATGGCTTCGCCGATGGTGTGGTAGACGGACTTGATGGACTCCTGGATGAATACCGACGTGTCGTACGACACCGTCAGGTGCATGCCGCGCGGCAGATTCTCGTTGAGGTGGTCGACCTCGGCGCGCACGGCGCGGGAAAGGTCCAGCGGATTGGCGGTGGACTGGCGGGTCACGCCGATGGTCAGCCCGGGCTTGCCGTTGAAGCGCGACAGGACCCGGTCGTCGGCCGCATCGACCTGGATCCGGGCCACGTCGCGCATGCGCACGGGGTAGCCCCCCACGTTCGCCACCACCACGTTCTCGAACTGGGGCACGGTCTGCAGGTCGGTCGACGCCACGACCGAGAACTCGCGCGCGCGGGACTCGATGCGGCCGGCGGGGATCTCCACGTTCTGCGCCAGCAGGGCATTCTCGACTTCCTGGACCGTCAGGCCGTAGCCGGCCAGTTTCTCGCGATCGACGTAGATCCGCATGGACGGCAGCCGCTCGCCGAAGACCCGCACCTCGGCGGCCCCGGGCAGCACCGACAACCGCGTCTTGATGTAGCGGCTGATGTAGTCCGACGTCTGGATCACCGAGTTCTCGCCGGAATCCACCGATATATAGATGATGGGCTGGGCGTCGGCCTCCACCTTCGAGATCACCGGCTCGTCGATTTCGTCGGGCAGGAACCTGCGGGCGCGCGAGACCTTGTCCCGGACCTCGGCCGCGGCGGCGTCGGGATCGCGCGACAGATGGAATTTGACGTTGATATAGCTGCGCTCGGACCGGCTGCGCGACGTCATGACGTCCACGCCTTCGATGCCCGAGATCTGGTCCTCCAGCGGCTTGGTCACCCGCGACTCGATGACCTCCGGCGAAGCGCCCTTGTAGTCCGTCCCGACCGACACCACCGGCTCGTCGATCTGCGGGTACTCGCGCACCGTGAGCCTGGAATACGAGATCAGGCCGATCAGCACGATCACCAGCGACAGCACCGATGCGAACACGGGCCGCTTGATGCAGGTTTCGGACAGGATCATGGCGATTTCCGCGAGGCTAGGAGCCCGACGCCGGGGTGACCGGAGCGCCGTCCGTGATCCGCTGCAGGCCCGCCACCACGACCCTGTCGCCTGCGGCCAGGCCCGTCAGGATCTCGACCCGGCCCTCGCGGCGCTCGCCGATGGTGACCTCCACCCGCTCGGCGCGGCCGTCCGTCACGCGATACACATACTGCACCGCGCCGGAAGGCGCCAGCGCCGCTTCCGGCACGACCAGCGCCTTGTCCTCGTTGAACAGCAACTGGACGCGGGCGAACAGGCCCGGCCGCAGCACCGCGTCGTCGTTCTCGACCTGCGCCCGCAGCACGACGGAGCGCCCGCCGGCGTCGATCAGCGGGCTGATCGCGTAGACGCGGCCGGCGCGGGACTGACCCGGCAAGGCATCGAAACCGACCTGCAGCGACTGGCCGACCTTGAGCTGGGTCAGGTAGAGCTCGGGCACCCTGAAATCGACCTTGAGCGGATCGATCGCCTCCAGCGGCGCGAGATCCTGCCCTTCGCTGACGTAGTCGCCGACCGACACGCTGCGCAGCCCGATAATGCCGTCGAAAGGCGCCAGGATGGCGGTCTTGTCCAGCCGCGCCTGGGCCAGCACCACCGCCGCCTGCTGCACCTTGAGCGAGCTGGTGGCCTCGTCGCGCGCCTGCTGGCTGATGAAGCCTTCTGCATGCAGGTTGGTGGCGCGCCGGTTCTGGCTTTGCGCCAGGGCCAGATTGGCGCGCGCCTGCTCGAGTTCGGCGCGCGGAATGGAATCGTCCAGGCGGATCAGCAACTGCCCCTTCCTGACGGGCGCGCCTTCGGAGAAATTGATGTCCCGGATGCGGCCGGCCACTTCGGGACGCAGGACCACGGCCTCGTCCGAGCGCAGGCTGCCCACCGCCGTGATGCCGCGCGCAAAAGGGATTTCCTCGGCCGCGGCGGTTTCCACCGGCACCTTTTTCTGCGGCGCCGCCTGTTCGACGACGGCGGCGCGCGCCGGCCCGGGCGCGCCCGACATGTCATGCAGCCGGGGCAGATACAGGCCCACAGCCACCCCGACCGCCAACGCCCCCGCGGTGCAGGCGAGCAATATCGTTTTTTTCATGGAAGGATGCGATCCCGCCCGGCTGCGGCCGGCGTCTGGCGACGCGCTGGTCGGCACGGGCCCAAGATGTGACAGAGCGCAACTGTAGCATCGGACAACGCCACAGGGCTATCCTGCCGCTAGACCGCCAGTTTGCGGGAATAATTCCCGCCTGCACAGGCTTCAGGGCTGGGGTAAACCCTCGACCCGCGCGCGCCTGGCCTGCTCCACGCCCAGGTTGGCCAGTTGGTCCGCGCGCTCGTTGCCCGGGTCGCCGGCATGGCCCCGCACCCAGCGCCAGGAAATCTCGTGGCCCGCCGCGGCGGCGTCCAGCATCTGCCACAGGTCGGCGTTCTTGACCGGCTGCCGGTCGGCGGTGCGCCAGCCGCGCCGCTTCCAGTTGGCCAGCCATTCGGTGATGCCCTTGTGCACATACTGCGAGTCGGTGTGCAGCACGACCCGGCAGGGCCGGCGCAGGGCGCGCAGCGCCTCGATCACGGCCAGCAGTTCCATGCGGTTGTTGGTGGTCTGCGCCTCCCCCCCGTGCAGGGTCTTTTCGTGGCCGCCGGCGCGCATCAGCACGCCCCAGCCGCCGGGGCCGGGATTGCCCTTGCAGGCGCCGTCGGTCCAGATTTCGACGACATCGTCGTTCATGCGTTCATCCTGAAGTATTGCGGCGGATGCCGGCGCGGGCGTCGCGGCCGGCCAGACCCGCGTCGCGGTTGACCGCCACGGAAGTCCCCTGGCGCACGCTGCGGCGCCGGGTTTTCCAGGCGGGGCCGATGATACGCAATCCGCGCAGCCGCTTGACGGCGGACACCACGTAGACCGCGCCGCACACCGGCCACCAGCGGTCGCCCGCCTTTTCCATGAAATTCCAGCGGGCCAGCCATTTGTCGGAGCGGCAGGCCGGCGCATAGCAGCCGAAGCGGCCGCGGTCGACCTCGAAGGACAGCAGCTTGAACCAGTCCTTCAGGCGCGCCAGCGAAACCTGCGCCGACGCGGGCAGCGGCAGCCAGGGCGTCATGCCGGACATGCGGTTGCGCGCGCCCCACAGGCTCCAGGGATTGAAGCCCGAAATCACCACGCGCCCTTCCGGCACCAGCACCCGCTCCACTTCGCGCAGCACGAGATGGGGCTGGCCGGCGCACTCCAGGGTGTGGGGCAGCACGACCAGGTCGACGCTCTGCGAGGCGAAAGGCAGTTCTTCGGCCTGGGCCACGGCGCAGGCCTGCCATTGGCCCGCCTGGTCCGGATCGGGAGGCTGCGGGCCGACGAAGATCTTGAACGGAATGCGATTGGCGCGCAGCATGTCCAGGCCGGGAAGGCCGGCCTGCAATGCATGGTAGCCGAAGGCGTTGGCCACCACCGCGTCGAACTGGGCCTGTTCCCAGGCGCGCACGTACTCGCCCGGAGCGGTGTGGAACCACTCCGCCAGTTCTACAATAGGGCCCGATATTCCCGCCACGCTCTTCCGTTCCTTGCCATGAATGCTCGCCCGTCCGCCGGCGGCCCGCCGGCCGCGCTGCACGCATTGCCCGCGTTTTCCGACAACTATATCTGGCTGGTGCGCCAGGGTAGCGACGCGACCGTGGTCGATCCGGGGCAGGCCGCCCCGGTGCTGGATTTCCTGCGCGCCGAAGGACTGCGGCTGCGCGCCATTCTACTCACCCATCACCATGCCGACCATGTCGGCGGCGTGAACGAATTGTCGCAGGCCTTCGACGTCACGATCTACGGTCCCGCCCACGAGACTTTGCCGCGCTGCGACATCCGCCTCGGCGCGGGCGACGCCGTGCGCCTGCCCGAACTGGGACTGGACCTGTCGGTCCTCGACGTCCCCGGCCATACCGCCGGCCACATCGCCTATTGGGGCCGGGCGGCCGGGCGCCCCGTGGCGTTCTGCGGCGACACGCTGTTCGCCGGGGGCTGCGGGCGGCTGTTCGAGGGTACCCCGGCCCAGATGCACGATTCGCTCGGCCAACTGGCCGCCTTACCCCCCGATACACAGGTTTGCTGCGCACACGAGTACACTCTTGCCAACCTGCGCTGGGCGCTTGCCGTGGAACCCGGCAACCGCGCCCTGCAAGAATGGCACGAACGGGCCTGTCTGCTGCGTCAGGCGGACCGGCCCACGTTGCCGAGCTCCATTGCGCTGGAGCTCGACACGAATCCGTTCTTGCGCGTCGCGCAGGCCGACGTCGCCCTGGCAGCATCCCGCTGGTCCGGCCGCGCCCTGAAGGGGCCGGTCGAGGTTTTTGCAGCCTTGCGTGAATGGAAAAACCAGTTCAAGTGACCCGTCGATGAATTTTCTACGATTGATCGTTCCCCTGTGCCTGGCCGTACTGGCCGGCTGCGCAGGCGCGCCGCAAAAGCAGAATCCCACCACCGCCGCCTCCCACGACCCGAATCGCTACATCGCCGCCGATACCTCGCGCACCGTCGACCTGACCCGGCCGCCGGCCGACGCCTGGGACCGTATCCGCCGCGGCTTCGCCATCCCCAATCTCGACACGCCGCTGGTCCGGCAATGGACCGACTACTACGCGGCGCACCCCGAGTACGTCCAGCGCATGGCCACCCGCGCCGGCAAGTACCTGTACTACATCGTCGACGAGATCAACCGCCGCGGCCTGCCGACCGAGCTCGCCCTGCTGCCCTTCGTCGAGAGCGCCTACGATCCCTCGGCCTATTCGCGCTCCAAGGCGGCCGGCCTGTGGCAGTTCATCCCCAGCACCGGCCAGCACTTCAATCTCAAGCAGGACTGGTGGCGCGACGAGCGGCGCGACCCGATCGCCTCCACCAACGCGGCGCTCGACTACCTGGAGTATCTGTTCGAACTCCAGGGCGACTGGTACCTGGCCCTGGCCTCGTACAACTGGGGCGAGGGCGCGGTGCGGCGCGCCATGGACCGCAACGCCGCGGGCAACCTGTCGACCGACTACCTGTCGCTCGACATGCCCGACGAGACCCGCAACTACGTGCCCAAGCTGCAGGCCATCAAGAACATCGTGGCCAATCCGCAGAAGTACGCCGTGGTGCTGCCGCCGGTCGACAATGCGCCCTACTTCGCCACCGTCACCAAGACCCGCGACATCGACATCGAGGTGGCGGCCCGGCTCGCCGAGATGCCGCTCGACGAGTTCAAGGCCCTCAATCCCTCGTTCAACCGCCCCGTCATCCTCGGCCAGCACCAGCCCACGCTGATCCTGCCGCTGGACCGGATCGAAGTCTTCAACGCCAATCTCCTGGCCTACAAGGGGGAACTGGCGTCCTGGCAGGTCTACCAGGCCAAGCGCGGCGAATCCTACGCCTCGATCGCCAAGCGCTTCGGCATCACCGAAGCCCGCCTGCGCGAGATCAACGGGATTTCCTCGCGGCAGCGCAAGGTCGTGGCGCGCAGCCTGCTGGTGCCGGGCAAGGCCCGGGCGGGCGTGCAGCTGGCCTCGCTCGAGGCGCCCGCCGACATGGACGCGGGCCGTTCCGCGGCGCCCGCCACGCCGCGCGCCTCGCGCGCCGCGCCCAATACCCGCAGCCATGTCATCCGCTCGGGCGACACGCTGTTCAGCCTGGCCAAGCGCTACGGCACCACCGTGGAGGCCTTGCGCGCGCTGAACAATCTCAAGAGCAGCAACCTCAAGGTCGGCAGCCGCCTGCGCATTCCCGGCACCAGCGTGCGCGGCTGACGGGCCGCACGCCCGTCCGATCCCCAACCACAGTACACAGGATTTCGAACATGGGTTTTCTCGAAGGCAAGCGCATTCTGGTCACCGGGGTGCTCTCCAACCGTTCCATCGCCTACGGCATCGCGCGGGCCTGCCACCGGCAAGGCGCCGAACTGGCCTTCACGTACGTCGGCGACCGCTTCAAGGAACGCGTCGAGGAATTCGCCGCCGAGTTCGGCAGCCGCATCGTGCTGCCCTGCGACGTCGCCGAGGACAGCCAGATAGACGCCGCCTTCGCGACCCTGGCCGGACAATGGGACGGCCTGGACGGGCTGGTGCACTCGATCGGCTTCGCCCCGCGCGAAGCCATCGCCGGGGACTTCCTGGACGGCATGAGCCGCGAAGGCTTCCGCATCGCGCACGACATCTCGGCCTACAGCTTCCCCGCCATGGCCAAGGCCGCCCTGCCGCTCATGAAGGACCGCAAGGGCGCGCTGCTGACGCTGACCTACCTGGGCGCCGAGCGCGTCGTGTCCAACTACAACACCATGGGCCTGGCCAAGGCCTCGCTGGAAGCCAGCGTGCGCTATCTGGCGACTTCCCTGGGCCCGCAGGGCATCCGCGCCAACGGCATCTCGGCCGGGCCGATCAAGACGCTGGCCGCCAGCGGCATCAAGGATTTCTCTTCCATCCTGAAGTTCGTCGAGGCCAACGCGCCCCTGCGCCGCAACGTCACCATCGACGACGTCGGCAATGTGGCGGCCTTCCTGCTGTCGGACCTGGCCGCCGGGGTCACCGGCGAGATCACCCACGTGGACGCGGGGTTCTCGACGGTCGTGCCCGGCATGGAAGGCTGATCACCCCGCGGGCCGGCGCACCGAGGTCGTGACCTGGATGTCGGTCCGGGTCATGAGCTTGTGCACCGGGCAACGATCGGCCACCCCGAGCAGTTCGTCCATCTGCGCGTCGGAGAGCGGCCCGCCCAGCGTCAGGCTGGCCTGGAGCCGATAGACTCCCTGCCGTTCGTCCGTGTCGTCGTGCTCGATGTCGACGTCCACCGATTCCAGGGGGATGCCCTTGCGCTGCGCGTACAGCATCAGGGTCATGGCCTTGCAGCCGCCCAGCGAGGCGTCGAACACGGCGTGCGGGTCGGGCCCTTCTCCCTGGGGGGGCGGCATGTCCAGGACCAGTTCCTGGCTCCCGAATTCGATCCGGTAGTGCAGCCCCTTGGGGGCGACCTGGCGAATGCTGATGCTCATGCGATCTCCTGTGGCGCGCCCCTGGGCGGGGCGCCGACCTGAAGGTTGTAGCACTGAACTGACAACCAACTGAACTTATCGGTGCGCCCCCGGTCCACTGAGGTACGCCGTTACGCCTTTGGGGGATCGACTTGAGCGCTCGACAACTGTTGGACCAATTGCTGCAATCGGGCCAGGGACTGGCCCGCGACGCCGCCGCTGCCGCGCGGGGCGAAGCCGGGAATGCGGCGGCCGCCGGAACGCGGGGCGGCGCGGGCAATTCGCTGCTCGGCGCGCTGCAGGGCGGGGCCGGCAACCCCTTTCTGGGAGGCCTGGGCGCGGGCGCGCTCGGCGGCGGCGCCATCGGCCTGCTCATGGGAAGCAGGAAAGCCCGCAAGATTGGCGGCAAGGTCGCCATGTACGGCGGCATGGCCGCGCTCGGCGTGCTGGCCTATCGCGCCTACAACGACTGGCAGGCGCGCCAGGCCGGGGCCGGCGCCCCGCCCGGACCGGAACCGCGTACGCTGGACCGGCTGCCGCCGGCGCAGGTCGAGCAACACAGCATCGCGGTGCTGACGGCGATGATAGGCGCGGCCAAGGCCGACGGCCACATCGGAGACCCGGAAAAAGCCCTGCTCGAGACCGAGCTGGGCAAGTTGACGGGCGATATCGAAGACCGCCGCTGGCTGGAAACCGAGCTGGCCCGGCCGCTGGACCCCGCCGCGGTGGCCCGCGCGGCCGGCACTCCGGAAATGGCGGCCGAGATGTACCTGGCCAGCCTGATGGTGGTCGACGAGGAAAGCTACATGGAGCGCGCCTACCTGGACGAACTGGCGCGCCAACTGCGGCTGGCGCCCGAGCTCAAGCAGCAGCTCGAGCAGTCGGCGCGCGCCCCGGCCTGAGCCGTCAATCCACCCGCAGGCCTATCCTGGCCGTGAGTTCCTGGAAGCGGTCGATGTCGCCGTCGATCAGCTTGCGGAACTCCGCGGGGGTGCTGACGGTCGGGCTGAATCCGAGTTCCACCAGTTCGCGGCGCATGGCGTCGTCGCGGACGATGGCCGCCAGTTGCGCATTCAGCGCATCGATCGCGGCGGACGGTGTGCGCGCCGGCGCCAGCAGGCCGTGCCACTGGTCCAGTTCGTAGCCGGGCATGCCCTGCTCCGCCACCGTCGGCACGTCCGGCATCAGGCCGGAACGCGCCCGGGACGTCACCGCCAGCGCGCGCAGCTTGCCTGACTTGATGAAGGGCGAGGCGCTGGACGTGGTGACGATGGCCGCCCCCACCTGTCCCGCCACGGCGTCGGTCAGCGCCGGACCGCAACCGCGGTAGGGTACGTGCTGCAGCCGCGCATGGGCGCGCAGCCTGAGCATTTCGCCCGCCAGGTGCTGCGGCGTGCCGTTGCCGCACGAGGCATACGGCTGCGGATCGTCCCCGCGCCCGCCGTCCAGCCATTCGGCCAGCGTGCGGTAGCGCGAGGCCGCCGGCACGACCAGCACCGACGGGACGAAGGCGACGTTGATCACCGGATCGAAATCGCGCTTGGGCGAGAACGGCAGATTGCGGAACACGCCGGGATTGATGGCGAAGGAACTGTTGACCATCAGCAGCGTATAGCCGTCGGGCGCGCTTTCCGCCACGGCCTGCGCGCCGATGTTGCCGCTGGCGCCCGGCCGGTTCTCCACGACCACGGGCTGGCCGGTGCGCGCGGACAACGCGTGGCCGAGCTTGCGGGCCAGCAGGTCGGTGCCGCCGCCGGGCGGAAAGGTGACGATGATGGTGATCGGCCGCGAAGGAAATCCGGCGGCCGGACCGGCCTGCGCCGGAAGGACGAAGGCGCTGGCAAGCAATGCCAGGGTGAGCGCGGCCCACCCGCGCGCGAGAACGGGAAGCATGGGAATCTCCGGAAAAGGATGAGCGGCGTCAGCCCACGTGGTCGAGCCCGATGTCGAGCACGGCCGCGCTGTGGGTCAGCCAGCCGATCGAGATCAGGTCGACGCCGCTGGCGGCGACGGCGGGCGCCGTGGCGGGCGTGATGCGGCCCGAGGCTTCGGTGATGGCCCGTCGGTCGACCATGGCCACCGCCTGCTTGAGCAGGTCCGGCCCCATGTTGTCCAGCAGCACGGCGTCCACGCCGATCTCCAGGGCTTGCTCGAGCTGGGCCAGGGTGTCGACCTCGAGTTCGATCTTGACCAGGTGGCCGACGCCGTCGCGCGCGCGCCGCACCGCGGCCTGGACGCCGCCCGCGATGGCCACGTGGTTGTCCTTGATGAGCACGGCGTCGTCCAGCCCGTAGCGGTGGTTGCTGCCGCCGCCGACGCGCACCGCGTATTTCTGCACCGCCCGCAGGCCGGGCAGGGTCTTGCGCGTGCACACCACGCGCGCGCGGTATGCCTGGATCGCATCGACCACCGATGCCGTGGCCGAGGCCACGCCGCTCAAGTGGCACAGGAAATTCAGCGCCGTGCGTTCGCCGGTCAGCACGGCGCGGGCCGGGCCGCGGATGACGGCGATGCGGTCCCCCGCCGCGAGCCGGCTGCCGTCGACGCGCTGCACGTCGATCTCCACGCGGGGATCGACCAGCCGGAAAGCCATGGCGGCCAGGTCCAGGCCGGCCAGCACGCCCGGCTGGCGCGCCGCCAGCACAGTCTCGACGCGCGCGTCCGCCGGCACCACTGCGTCGGTGGTGAGATCGCCGGCGCGACCCAGGTCCTCCAGCAGGGCGGCGCGCACCAGGGGTTCCAGCATGACCGCGGGCAGGGGCGGCACGCGGGAAGCGGCCGGCGCCGGGTCCGCCGCGCCGGACCGCTGGAGATAGGCCAGGTTGTCTCTATTTATGCTCATTTTGAGTATTTGTGGGTTCGAAAAAAGGCGAGGCTGGCTCGCCGGTATTTATGCTAGTTCTGAGCATAAGGACTGTCAAGCCCCCCACGTCGCGCCCGGCAAGCCATCGTCCAGGTGCGCCGCAAGGGCTACGCCTGGGTCAACGGCGAAATGGAAGAAGACGTCGGCGGCCTGTCCGTGCCGATCTATTCGCCCGACAGCCGGTGATCGCGGCATTGAACGCCAGCGTGAACCAGTCGCGGGCTTCGCGCAAATCGGCAGCCGCTTCCTGCCCGCGGTCAAGCGCGGCCGAGCGCCTGGTCGTCGCACCCATGTCGCGTATGCGCTCCGCACCCAGGGCAAGCCTATCCTCGCATACCGCCCCGGGATGGAGCACGAACCGCTGAAGACGGCGTAGCGCCGCCCGCCGCCGTGGAGCGCGCGGCGCCTGAATTGACAGGGCACGGGGCAAGCCATAGCATGGCACCGGTTTTCTTCCGGCTGCGTCTCGTCATGTCTTCCTCTCCTTCCGTTTCTTCTCCCGCCCTGCCGCCCGGCTTCAGCATGCAGCCGGCCCAGGAACGCGCCGGCGCCTCGTCCGGGCCTCTTGCCGGACTGCGCTTCGCTTCCAAAGAGTCGATGGACGTCGCCGGCACCCTCACCACGCCGGGCAATCCCGACTACGCCCAGGGCCGCGGCCCCGCCGCGCAGGACGCGCCGGTCGTCGCGGCCCTGCTCGAGGCCGGCGCCACCTGGACCGGCAAGACGCTCATGCACGAGCTGGCCTACGGGATCACCGGCATCAATCCGCACACCGGCACGCCGGACAATCCGCGCCTGCCCGGCCATACCGCGGGCGGTTCCAGTTCCGGCTCGGGCGTGGCGGTGGGCGCCGGCGTGGTCGATTTCGCGCTGGGCAGCGATACCGCCGGCTCGGTGCGGATCCCCGCCTCGTACTGCGGCGTATGGGGCATGCGCCCGACGCACGGCCGGGTCGACGACCGGGGCGTCGTGCCGCTGGCGCTCTCTCTCGACACCGTGGGCATCCTGGCCGCGCGCGCCCAGGTGCTGCAGGCCTCCATGCAAGTCCTGCTGCGGGGCCCCGCGACCGCCACCCGGTTTTCCACGGTGGGCATATTCGCCTCCATGCCGACGATCGCGCCCGCCGCGGCGCAGGCCATGCAGGCCACGCTCGCCCGGCTGCAGGGCCTGGGCCTGGCGCAACGCACGCTGGCATGGAACGACTGGGCCGACACCTTCGACGCGCAACGCATCGTCCAGTACGCCGAGTTCCTGGGCGCGCACGACGAATGGCTGCGCCGCGCGCAGCCGCGGCTCGGCGAGGACGTCGCGCAGCACGTGGAGCAGGCGCGCAAGCTCGGCACGGCCGAGATCGGCCGTGCCATCTCGGCGCGCACGCGGCATTCGGACGGCATCCGCGAACTGGTCGAAGGCGGCGTGGTGCTGCTGATGCCGGTCGCGCCGGACATCGCCCCCTCCATCGCCCAGCTCAAGGACATGCAGGCCGCCATGCAGTTCCGGCGCTCGGTGCTGCTGCTGAACTGCCTGGCCAGCGTGGCGGGCCTGCCCGTGGCCACGGTGCCGGCCGGCGCGCACGACCGCCCCATCGGCATGCAACTCATCGGGCCGGCCGGCAGCGACGAAGCGCTGCTGGAGCTGGCCGTGCGGCTGGCGGACTGAGTCCGCCGGCGCTTCGTTCGCGCAATCTCGCCGCGAACGGAAACGCCGGCCCGGCCTTGCGGCCGGACCGGCGCAAACCGGAGCGCGCTCCGCCTACAGGTTGTCGGCCAGCCAGTCGGCGACGATATTCGCGCCCACCTGGCGGTTGTCTTCCTGGCAGTGCTCGCTGCCGCCGTCGTGCTCGCGCAGCACCCGGAGCGTCTTGTTGGTGGCGCCCACGGCCTCGTAGAGCCGTTCGGCGAACTCCACCGGTACGATCGTGTCGTTCTCGCCGTGCAGGCAGAAGAAGGGGCAGACCAGCTTGCCGGCCACGTCGTGCAACCGGTAGTTCTCCAGCTTCTTCATGCAGGCGTCCATGTCCGGCATGCCCAGCACCCAGGGAAGCTGGAAGCCGGGCGCCGACACCTTGGTGCCGCCGGTTTCGATGACCTTGCGGCGCCGGGTCCAGGACTCGTGGTAATCGAAGTGCCCGCCCCAGGCCACGCAGGCGGCGAAGCGTGGGTCCATGGCGGCCGCGCGCGGCGCGTAGTAGCCGCCCATGGAAAAGCCCATGACCGCGATGCGCGCCGGATCGACTTCCGGGCGCGCCGCCATGTAGTCGTACGCCGCGCCCGCGGGCACTTCGTAGTCGTAGCGGCTGGGAATGCCCTGCAGGCGCAGCGCCTCGCCCTGGCCGGGACCGTCGATCGCCAGCACATGGATGCCGCGGTTGGCGATCTCCACGCCGCCGAACAGCACGCTCATTTCCTTGGCGTTGTCCAGGCCGTCGAACATCACCACCGCCGGCGCGGGGCCCTGCACATCGGCCTTGAGCAGCCAGGCCGGCAGCGTCGTGCCCTCGTAGGGCACTTCCACGCGCTCGATCTGCGGAAAGCGGCGCTCGATGCCCTTGCGGAAACAGCGCAGGCAACTGCGGTACATGTCCCATTTTCGGTCCGACGGCGGCAGGAAGCGCTCGCCGCAGAACCAGTAGATGGCCGCGCGCAGATAATAGGCGCCGGAAGTCAGGCGGTGGCCCAGCGCTTCCTCGGCGTCGCCGAAGCCCTCGATGCGCCGCGCCATGGCTTCCCACTCCCTGGCCCAGAGGTCGTTGTCGCCCTCGTGGCCGCGCAGCTTCTGTCCGATCTGGTCGATCTCGCTGATCGACGCCGCGCCCCAGGCGGCCATTTCGATCCCGAACATCATGCCCTGGGACCACATGTGATTCTCGGGGAAATACTCGAACCAGTGACTCATTCCGTCATCCTGTGGAGGTTGCCGGCGGCCCCCGCCGCCGGCCGTGGCCGGGCTCAGCCCGGGTAGAACGCCAGGCGGGTCTGGTCGACCTTGAAGACGTCGGCCAGCCAGTCGAGCATGATTTCCTGTCCCAGCGTCGGGTTGTCGTGCTGGCAGTGCTCGGCGCCGGTCTCTTCTTCGCTCGTCAGGCGCAGGGTGGCGTCGATACCGTGGCGCTTGGCGTACTCGTGCACCGTGGTCACGGTTTCCACGCCCAGGACGTCATGCCCGCCGTGCAGGATCAGGTAGGGGCACTTCATGTTTTCCAGCACGCCTTCCAGCTTGAAGGGCTTCGCGATCTCGGTGGCCTCGGCCATGCTCTTGGCGCCGAACACCCACTTGATGTGCCCGGCCAGGCCGTGGTTCTCGTCGCGCACCTTCCAGCGCTCGTGGATGTCCCAGATGGCGCCGTGCGAAATGCAGGCGGCCAGCCGGGGCTCCATCGCGCCGGCGCGCGCCGCGTAGTAGCCGCCCAGGCTCGAGCCGCTGACCGCGATGCGGGCCGGGTCGACATCCGCGCGCTGGGTCAGCCAGTCGATGCACTTGCCGATCGGCACTTCGTAGTCGTGGCGGGTCGGCAGGCCGTGGCGGCGCAGCGTGCCGCCCTGGCCCGGGCCGTCGACCAGCAGCACCGACATGCCGCGCTGGACCGCGCCGCGGCCGGTCATGAACCACAGCTCGTCCTTGTAGGAGTCGAGGCCGCCCACCGAGATCAGCACCGGCTGCCTGTCGCCGCCGTTGGCCGAGCGGATGAAATAGCCCGGCATGGGCTTGCCCGGCTCGTACGGGATCTCGACCACTTCGCCGGCCGGCGTCATGTTGGTGAAGCACTTGGCCGAGCAGGTCTCGGCGCGGGTATACGCGTCCAGGCGGCGCGGATCGTCCGGCTTCAGCCAGAACTCCGCTTCGCGGTAGTAGTTGGCGGCCCGCAGCCAGCAGTTCATGGCGGTGCGGACGTGCCTGAGGGCGAATTCCTCGTCGCCGCGCCTGGCGTTGCGGTCGGCGATGTGCATCCATTCCCGGTACCAGCTTTCGTAGTCGCCGGGCACGATGCGGCTGCCGCACTGGAAGACTTCGCTGACCGCGCCCCCGCCTTCCTGGGTTTCGCCCAGGCCGCGGCGAAACTGGTAGGACATCCAGAATTCATCGGGCCAATGGTGCCAGCCGAACGGCTCGTAGAGAGGCGCCGGACGATTGGAAGCTTGCATGAGGGTAATCTCCTTGGTGATCGCTTATTTGCTGGCTTCGAGGCCCAGGCCGCGGATGATGCCGCCCCACTTTTCGTAGTCCTGGTTCCACGTCTTGCCCAGGTCCTCGGCCGAACCGGGCTGCGCATCCAGCCCCAGCCGGCGCGCCTGCGCCATGATCTGCGGGTCCTTGAGGGCTTCGTTCAGGGCCTGGTTGACCTTGGCGATGGCTTCGGCCGGCGTGCCCTTGGGCGCGAACAGGCCAAACCAGCCCAGCGCCTCGTAGCCCGGCACCGTTTCGCCGACCGTCGGGATGTCCTGGGCCGTGGGGGCGCGGTTGCGGCCGGTGACCGCGACGCCGTTGAGGCGGCCGTCCTCCACGAACGGATACAGGCCCGAGAAGCCGAACACGGTCATCTCGACGCGGCCTTCCACGACGTCGGACACGATCTGGCTGCTGCCCTTGTAGGGAATGTGCGTGAAGTCGAAGCCGGCCTTCTCCCTGAGCAGTTCGACGCTCAGGTGCGGAAAGCCGCCCTCGCCGTTGGTCGCGACGCGGATCTTGCCGGGATGCGCCTTGGCGTACGCGATCAGCTCGGGCAGCGTCTTGGCCGGGAAGTTCTTGGTCGTGACGAACATCATGTAGTTCGTGTAGGCCATGGCGACCGGCACGAATTCCTTGCGCACGTCCAGCGGCCACTTGTTGGTGATCGGCGCGACCGCCATGCTGCCCATCTGGCCCATGACCATGGTGTAGCCGTCGGCGTCGGCCTGGGCCGTGACGTTCAGGCCGATCAGGCCGGAAGCGCCAGGGCGGTTTTCCACCACGATGGGCTGCCCCAGCGTGTCCGACATCTTGTTGCCGAGCAGCCGCGCGATCACGTCGGCCAGGTCGCCGGCGGGATACGGCACGACCACGCGGATCGGCTTGGTGGGAAAGTCGGCGGCATGCGCCGCCGGCGCGGCGGCGAAGAGCGAAGCCGCGGCGCACAGCGACGCGACGGTTCTGGCGATTCTGTTCATAAGATGACCTCTCCAAAAAACGGGGGATTCAACACTGGCGCGCGTGGCGGGTCCGTACGGCACCCCTGGCCGCTGCCCTCACGCCTGCTGCGCCAGATACCAATCCAGGATCTGCCGGCCTGTCATGCACTTCACCCCCGGCCGATTCAGGATGTACTGGAACGCCTGCTCGAAATACTTGATCCGGTGCGGCACCCCGCTCAGGAAGGGATGGACGGCGATGCCCATGACCCGCACGTGCTCGCCGCCTTCCTGGTACAGGCAGTCGAAGGAATCCTTGACGCGCTGCAGGAAGACCTCCGACTCGTGGTGCTGGACCGCCATCATCGGGATGTCGTTGAGTTCGACCGTATAGGGCATGGCGACGAGATCGCCGTGTTCGGTGCGGATCGGCACCGGCTGGTCGTCGAACACCCAGTCGCCGATGTAGCGGATGCCGGCCGCGCGCAGCAGGTCGACCGTTTCCAGCGTCTGCGTCAGGCCGGGGCCGAGCCAGCCGAGCGGCTTGCCGCCCGTGAATTTCTCGATGGTCTCGACCGTGCGCCGGATCATGGCCGGCTGGTCCTCGACCTGGTGCATGGGCATCTGCACGAAGCCGTGCCCCATGAATTCCCAGCCGGAGTCGTGCGCGGCCTGGGCCACCCGCGGGTAGCGATTGCAGACGTCGCCGTTGATCGACAGCGTGGGCACCACGCCCAGGCGATCCAGCACGGCCTTCATGCGCCAGAAGCCGACCCGCATGCCGTATTCGTGCCAGGCCCAGTTGGGCACGTCGGGCACGGCGGTGACGCCGGTGGGCGGAGGCAGGACCTGGCGCGGCATGGCACGCACGATTTCCCAGGACTCCACGTTGACGATGGGCCAGACGATGACGCGGGCGCCGTCGGGACCCGCGAGCGGTTTCCTGTCGATGATGGCCGAATAGGCCACCCTGTCACGAGGATGCATGGCAAACCTTTGAAGATGAGAAACGGAAGGCGCTCCCGGCGCCCGGGCCCGCCGGGAATGCCGTCGCGCCGCCCGGAAGTCGATGAACGGATACTAGGGGCCGGGGAAAATCGATGTCAATCAAATTCCCGTTTTTTCCCACTTAATGGAATATCCGGAAACCTCTGTCAGGAATCCGTTAGATAAAGAATATGACCCAACTCTCTGTTTTATAATGGTTATATCGAAGTCTTGAGCGGTCTGGCATGGTTTTCTTGATTCGCATGCGCAGCTCTTGAGCAATATCGGCCATCTAAATTCCCATTATCCGGGAGCTTTATGGGGCTGGATGCTACATTTCGGTGCCGCCCCGCGCACCCGCCCGGGGAACGACCGTCCACCGTCCCCGAAGATTCCATGCAAGAACGCACTTCATCCGCTCGCACCGTCGCCCGCGCCGTCGATCTGCTGCGCCTGGTCGCCTCCAGTCATTCACGCCACCTGCGCCTGGTGGACCTGGCGGACATGGCCGGCCTGGAGCGCTCCACGACTCATCGGCTGCTGCAGCGCCTGGTGGAAGAACGGCTGCTGGTGCGCGTCCCAGGCCAGCGCGGATACCGGCTGGGACCCTTGCTGTACGAACTGGGGCTGTCCGCCTTGCCGGAGAAGAGCCTGAAAGAAGCCTGCCACCCCGAGCTCAGGCACCTGGCCGAGCAGACCGGCGATATGGCCTTCCTGGTGGTGCGCAGCGGCTATGAATCCGTGTGCCTGGACCGCATCGCCGGCAACTTCCCGATCCAGACGATGACTTCGGGCGTGGGCGACCGCCACCCGCTGGGCATCGGCGCGGGCGGGCTGGCGATCCTGGCGGCGCTCAGCGATACCGAGGTCGACATCGTGCTGGAGGCGGTCCAGCCGCAACTGGCGCAGTACGAGCACTTCAACGCCGAATCCCTGAAGGCCAGCGTCGAGCGTTCGCGCGAGCAGGGCTACGCCTTCGACGAAGGGACGGCGGCGGCCGGCGTGAGCGCGCTGGGCATGGCGATCCGGCTGCCTTCCGGCGTGCCGGCCGCGGCGGTCTTCATCGCCACGATCGCCAGCCGCCTGGACGCGCCGCGCCGGCTCACGCTGAGCAAGCGGGTCGCGACCTGCGTCAAGTCCATGGAAGCGGCATTGGGATGATGGGCAAGCGCCCGGCGCGCCGCGGTGGCGGCCGGCCGCCGGCCGGCGGGTCGCGCAAGCGTCAGGCGCGGGCCAGGGGCAGCTTGCTGCCGGCGATGGCGCGCTCGAGCACGACACCCCCGCGGAAACGGAACAGCTTGGCGGGCCGGCCCGCGCCCTTGGCGGTGACCTCGCCGGTTTCCTCGACCAGTTCCTGCTGCTCGATCAGCCGGCGGAAATTCTGCTTGTGCAGGCTGCGCCCGGCCAGCGCCTCGACGGCCTGCTGCAATTGCAGCAGCGTGAAGTCCGGCGGCATGAGTTCGAACACCACCGGCCGGTACTTGATCTTGGCGCGCAGGCGCGCGATGCCGGTGGCCAGGATGCGCCGGTGGTCGTGCAGCATGTCGTCGCCGGGCAGCACCGGGGCCCCGGGATTGCCGCGGCGCGCGGCCTCGGCCACCAGCCCGGCCTCGTACAGCAATTCATAGCGCTGCAGGACCATGTCCTCGTTCCAGGCATAGCCGTCCAGCCCGAACGTCAGGCCGGCGCGCTGGCCGCGCCGGCGGCGCGCCTGCGCATCGCCGCCGGCGCGCATCCAGCGCCGCAATGCGGGCTCGATACGCTCGGCCAGCATGGCGGGCCGGCCGCTGCGATGGTCTTCCCAGGGGAAATAGCGATACCAGTTCTGCCAGCCGGGATGCGCGCCGCCCGACGGCGCGCCTTCCCGGGTCAGTCCCAGGTAGCTCACCGAAATCACATGGCGCTCGCCCGCGGATCCGAACCGGTCGCGGTCGGCGAAGGTATAGAGTTGTTCGACATAGCCCAGGGGATGATGCGTCTGCTGCTCGACCCAGGCCCGCATGCCGGCCTGCAGGGAGCGGTGGCCGGGTTCGAACGGCCCGGAAGGCAGCGCGCTGGCGTCCTGCGTGGTCAGCACGCGAGGCTCGCCGCCGGTGACGGCGACCAGGACGGCCACCAGGTCGGCCGCGACGGTGTGTTGAGGAGTATCGGTCAAGGCGTGATCGGATTGCCTGCGGGCGCGCGAACGCGTCGCGCGCCGACGCCGGGATTATACGGGCGGCGGCCGCGGGCCGGACCGCCGCCGCGGGTAGCCCCGGCAACGGGTCCACCGGCGCCGGCCACGGCGCCAATCATCCGGCAGACCGTCAACCGACCTGCGATGCGTCAGGGGCGAGCCGCAACCCGGGACCGCGCCAACGCGGGCAGGAAACCCGCCAGGCCGACGATCGGCCCGAGCAGCAGCACCAACGCGACCGACCATCCCCACGATTCGACCAGCCGGGTGCAGAGACTGATCGAAATCATCGTGAGCGCGAAACCGATCGAGTTCTGTATCGCGAGGGCGCTTCCAACGAGCTCTCTCGGACAGGCCTGTGAAGAGAGCGCCGAAAACTGCGGCGAGTCGGCAATGACGGCGGCCCCCCAGACGAACAGGAGCAGCATCAGCATGCCGGAGGGTAGCCACTCCCCCATGGCGCCCACCAGCAAACAGCAGGACCCGGAGATCAGGAGCGCCGCCGCCGCGACTCGCTCGCTGCCGGTCCGCTTGCTGGCCCAGCCTCCGATCACGCATCCGATTGCGCCGGCGCCGATGATTTCGAACGACAGAGCGGCGCTGCTTTGATGAGTGGACAGCGGCAGGTCGGCGCGCGCGACGAGCATGGGAACCACCGTCCAGAAAGCGTACAGCTCCCACATGTGTCCGAAGTACCCGAGAGCCGGGGCCCGGAACCGGGGGCAAGCGAATGCCTTGAACGCGGAGGCCCCGGCCGCTTTGCGCGCCGCCGGCAGATGGGGGCCGTCGCCCAGGGCAAGCCCGATCGCGGCGCCGATGACCGCGAGCAATGACGACACAAGAATGACGGATCGCCATTCCAGTCCCACCTCCGCCGCCTTCACGGCATGCGGGAAGGCGGTGCCGAGCGTCAGCATTCCGACCAGGAGCGCCAGCGCGGCTCCTGCGCGTTCGGGGGCCCACCCGACGATCATCTTCATGCCGATGGGATAGACACCGGCCAGACACACGCCAACGCCGAACCGCAGGACGGCGCCACTGGCCAGGCCGCCGCCGAGGACGGCGAAGCCGGCATTCCACGCGGCGCCCACGATGGCCGAGAAGGCGAAAACGCGGCTGGCCCTGAACCGATCCGCCAGCCCCGTCAAGCCCAGCACTAGGGTGCCGGCGATGAATCCCAGTTGAACCGCGCTGGTGAGCGTTCCTATGTCCGCCGCGGACGCGCCCCACTCCCGCGCAAGGTCATCCGCGGCGCCGTTGATGCTGAACCAGAGCGACGTTCCGAGGAACTGGGCAAAGGCGATCAAACCCACTGCGCGGGTCGCACGGCTCATTGCTGGTTCCCTTCAGATCCGGGCAGGCCCGGCAGGCGGAGATGCGGCGACCCGGATCCGGCGGATCAGCACCGCACACCGGCCTGCTTGAGCAGCGGGATCACTCTCTCGCCGAAGAATTCCAGGTCCGGCAGATAATCATAGAAATTGAGCTGAACCCCGTCGCAGCCCGCATCATTGAGCTTGATGAGCCAGTCCGCGACCTGCTCGGGGGAGCCGACCACGTGCACGTTTCCGCCCACCACCCAATCGTCTCGCTTCGTATTCTTCCATGAAGCCTGGTCGCCTCCCGAGAACGTTGCGTAGTAGTTGTCCGTCGCCACCGGATCCTGGTGGTCGATGATGGCCTGCATCTGTTCCCGGGCTTCTTTTTCCGTTTCGCGGCAAATGACGTGCGGGTTGATCAGTGTCTTCAGATCGCGGCCGTATTCGCGGCCCAGCGCCTTGACCTTGGCGTTGTGCGCCGGGAGGGCTTCGCATGCCTTCTCGATGTCGTGGCCCGCCGGACTCGTGAGGAACAGCAAATCGGAGTACTTCGCGGCATACTGCAGTCCGGCGCCTGAAGAACCGGCATTGACGATGATAGGCCGGCCGTTCACCGGCTTCGGCGCGATCCAACCGCGCTCGGTCTTGTAGAAGTCGCCCTGGAAGTCGAGGTCCTCGCTGCCCTCCCACAGCTTGACCATGATCTCCGTGAATTCCCCGGCCATCTGATAGCGCTTGTCGTGTTCGAACTGCTCCATGCCGAACATCTTCGATTCGACCGGGCGAAAGCCCGTCACCATGTTGAGCCCCCAACGGCCTCGCGTCATATGGTCCAACGTCGCCGCGAACTTGGCGAGCATGACGGGATGCCATCGATACAGGATATGAACGGTCGAGATCAACAGGATGTTCTTGGTCAACGGCGCGAGCCCGGCTGTCACCAGCAGCGGGTCGGTCGTGTTCTCCCGGAATTCCATTGCGCCACCGAACCCCCCCTTGGGCAGCCAATGTGCCAGCCCGAAGGCGAGGTCGAAGCCGAACTCCTCGGCGCGCACCGTGCATTCGGCGTTGTATTCGAATCCCCAATGCGTACCGCGCGGCGCCGTTGACGGACTCCAGGCCCCTTGCTGCAAAGGGATGAAGAGTCCCAGCATCAGCTTGTTGCGCTTCGCGCGTTCAAGCGATGTCAATCCATCGGAAGAAAGGTCGGGGGCGGTACTTGCTCTCACCACGGTTGGTCTCCTGATCTTTGTCAAAGAAGAGCCCGTCCGGAACGAATTCGGCTGGGACTCGATCGCATTGATTGTTCAGGTTCCGTGACATAGAATCTATCGTCTTCACGACAAACCTAGCCCCTTATTTGTCGTGTAAACGACTCCATGAGGTATCACATGGCCGCCTCGACTGAAGCGCAATTCATTCCCTGGTACTGGGATCGGATCGATCTTTTTGCGGGAGTCGATCCACGCGCAAGAGGCGACTTCCTGGCCCTGGCCGAAGGACTCCAGTTCAAGAAGGGGCGGCATATCTTCCGCGCGCAGGACAAGGCCACACACGCCTATTTCCTGCAGAGCGGCGCCGTGAAGGTCTATGACCTCAATCCCAATGGCCTCGTGACGCTATTCTGGTTCTGCTTGCCGGGAGACCTTCTTGGGCCCGGGGCCATTACAGGCACGCAATTCCAGGGAGTGAACGCCCAGGTCGTGGCCGATGCTACCGTTCTGGCCATCAGACGGACCGACCTCGAAGAAGTCCTTTGCGCGAACCCGCGCCTGGCGTTGAACCTGATCCGGGTCGTCGGAAGCCGCCTTCGCCTGGTGAGCGAAATGATGATCGACGCACAGGCATTTCGAGCGGAGCAGCGCCTGGCTCGATTACTCCTTCGTCTGGCGCGAAACTGGGGGCTGCTTTCGCAGTCCGGGATCGAACTCCCGCTCAAGCTCCCGCATCATGAGCTCGCCAACATGGTGGGTTCCTGCCGGCAGACGGTCAACACATTGCTTCGCCAGTTCCAGGTCGACGGGCTGATCGCCGTCGACAAACGCACCATAACGCTTGCCAATATCCCCGCTCTTCAAGCGCTTGCATCCGTCGACAACTCGCAAACGCCGGGCCTTCCAGCCAAGGCACGGCACGTCAGCGATCGCGCCTGAAAGCGATCGGATCGGCGATCTTTCCAATCGGCCTCATGGCCCGCGCCGGGCCAATGCTTGCGAAAGCCTCGCGCACGCGGCCTTCAGGGCCTGCGGACCGGCTGTCTCGCAACTCTCCTCGAGATGTTCGACATGCGCGATCATCGACATCGCCATGATCATCGATCCGGTGCTGTCATAAACCGGCGCCGCGAAGGCATTCGTGGGAACCTTATGCAGCAGGCTGGCGGCGCTGGCCACGGTTGCACGCGCAAGGCCTCGCTCCCGCGTGGCGGTCATTTCGACGTCGAATTCCGCGCGCTGTTCCTCGGGGTCCTGGTCCGCGCCCCGAAACAACCTCAAGTCTTCGTCGACGAACTTTCGGGTGAGCTCGGAAGGCATGAACGCCGCAAAGGCACGCCCTAGCGCCGAGCTCGTCACGCTCAGCACCAGGCCGGTCGGAAAGTTTCCGCTCACGGGCCGGCTCGAGGGTTCCCAGTAGATCGTGGTGGGGCCATGATTGCCCCACACAGCCAGGCACAGGCTATGGAAACCCACCTCCCGCGAGATGGACGACATGCTTTCGACGACGAAACGCACGGTATCCGGGTGCGCAATCCGGGCGTCCCCGAGCTGGACGGACAATGGGCCGAGATCGTGCGAATACGGGACCATGTACCGCCCGCCGGAAAAGGCCAGCGGACGCCGGTGCGAATAACCCACTCTTTCGACCTGCCCCAGATAAAGGACATGGTCCCCGCCGGGATACGTCGCGACCTTGGTGCACTCCAGATGGGCCGCCACGCCGTCGATGACGGGGACTCCGTTCAGGCCATCGCTATGGGCAACGCCGTTGAACTTATCGTCGCGAGACTTGGCAAAGTGATTGGAGAGACTTATCTGGTCGTCCGCGAGGATATTCACGGCGAAGCTATCGTTCTGCTGGAACGCCCCGAAACTGCTCGATGTATTGGCCTGGCTCCAAAGCACCAGCGGCGGGTCGAGCGACACGGAAGTGAACGAGTTTGCCGTCACACCATAGGCCTTGCCATCCGAAGCCCGGGTGGACACGATCGTCACGCCAGTGGTGAATGTCCCGAAGACATTGCGCAACTGCCTTTTGTCGAAGGTTGATAGATAAGCCATTTCATCCTTCCGATGTCGAAGGGGATCGCGCAATCCCGATACGCGCCATGCACGTTTGCTCTGCCGCCGAAAGCTCGTGCGCCAGGCCCGGAACTGCGCTGAGCAGTTCACGCGTGTATTCGTGCCGTGGATCGGCAAAAACGTCCTGCGTCTGTCCGTGTTCGACGATCTCGCCGTTTCGCATCACGCAGATGTAATCGCAAACCTGGGACGCCACGCGAAGGTCGTGCGTGATGAACAGCATGGAGAAATGCAGGCGTTCCTTGATGTCGGCAAGCAGCTTCAACACCTGTGCCTGCATCGAGACATCCAGCGCCGATACCGGCTCGTCCGCGATGAGCAGTTCGGGCCCGAGCGCAAGCGCCCTGGCGATTGCAATGCGTTGCCGCTGGCCGCCCGAGAATTCATGCGGGAAACGATGCTTGGCGTCGGGGCCGAGACCGACCAGCGACAGCAGTTCGTCGGTCCGACGCATTGCGTTCTCCTCGGTCTCGCCATGCGCCAGCAGCCCTTCCGCCACGGTGAAGCCGACTTTGCAGCGCGGGTCGAGGGATGCAAAAGGATCCTGGAAGACCATCTGGAGCTTCGATCGTATTTCGCGCAAAGGCTCCCGCTCCAGGCGCAGGAGGTCGGTATCGCCCAGAAGGATTTGCCCGGCGTCCACGTCGACGAGGCGGGCAATGCTCCTGGCGAGAGTCGACTTGCCGGACCCCGATTCCCCGACCACTCCGACTGCCTCTCCACGACGGATGCGCAGCGAAACGTCCTTCAGCGCGTGCACGGGCTGGCTGCGGCGGCTTGCCCGATACGCCTTGCACAGCGCCTGCGCGCTCAGTACTGCCGGCGCCTTGTCGAATGACGTGCGCGGTCCCCGGAATTTCATCCTGGGCACCGCCTCCATAAGCGATCGGGTGTAGGGGTGAGACGGGTGCTCCAGGACATCCTTCGCATTCCCGATTTCCACGAGCCTGCCCTGCTGCATCACGGCGACCCGGTCCGCGAGTTCCGCCACGACACCGAAATCATGCGTGATGAAGATCACCGCCATGTGGCTTGACGCCTGGATGTCCTTGATCAGGCGAAGAATCTTCGCTTGGGTCGTGACATCCAGCGCGGTGGTCGGCTCGTCGGCCACCAGGATCCGGGGTTCGAGCAACAGGGCCATTGCGATCATGGCCCGCTGCCGCTGTCCTCCGGACAGTTCGTGCGGGTACGAGCGCAGGAGCCGCTCGGGATCGGTGATGCCGACGCGCTGGAGGCGCCCGGTGATCAGGGAACGGCGCTCTTCCCGGCCCATAGAGGCATGGACGCAAAGGACCTCCTCCATTTGCTTGCCGACCCGGATGAGCGGATTGAGCGCCGTCATCGGCTCCTGGAAAATCATGGAAATCTTGTTTCCGCGGATACGGCGCATCTCCGATGGCGCGACATTCACCAGGTCCTGGCCGTCGAAGCGAATGCTGCCGCCGGAAACTCGCAGCCTGGGTACGGGAAGCAAGCCCATGATCGAACGGGCGAACACCGATTTTCCCGAGCCGGATTCGCCGACCACGCAGAGAATCTCGTTCGGGCACAGCGTGCACGAGAGGTCGGTGACCGCGAACTCGCGGTCACCGCCTGCCGGCAAGGTGACCGAAAGGTTGTCCACCTCCAGGAGGGTTTTCGTACTCATGCGTTCTTCAGCCTCGGATTCAGGGAATCGTTGAGCCCATCGCCGGCGAGGTTGATGGCCAGGGCAGTCAGGAGAATGGCGATCCCGGGAATGGCGCAAACCCACCATGCCGCGCGCAGGGCGACGCGGCCTGCCCCGATCATGAGGCCCCAGGTCATGACATTGGGGTCGCTGAGGCCTAGAAACGACAGGCTCGATTCGATGAGCACGGCGTTCGCGACCATCAGCGAAGCCGTAACGATGATCGCCGGGGCGCAGTTCGGCAGGATGTGCCGGAGGATGATCTTCCAATCCTGGACGCCCGCGCAGACGCACGCGTGGACGAACTCCCGGTTGCACATCGACATGAATTCGCCGCGCGTCAATCGCGCGACAGGCGGCCACGTGACGAGCGCGATCGCGACGATCACATTCGTGATCGTGGGGCCGAGAATCGCCACGATCACGATTGCGAAGAGAAAGGAGGGGATGGTCTGGAACAGTTCGGTCACCCGCATGAGCAAGACGTCCAGCTTCCCTCCGAAGAAGCCGCATACGCCGCCCACGAGCAGACCGAGAGTCACCGCCACGGTGGTTGCGATGACGCCGATGAGCAGCGTGGTACGCGCGCCATAGGCCACGCCGGCTGCCACATCGCGGCCCAGCATGTCCGTACCGAACAGGAAACCCCCGGTCAGCGGCGGCACCATCGGCTTGCCCTGCAGCTTGAAGGGATCCGCCCCGAACAGGAGCGGCGCCGCCAGGGCGACGACGATGATCACCGCGAGTATGCCGATACCCAGGACCGCAGCGCGGTTTCGCGCGAATCTTTGGAAGAACTCACTCATTGCGACCTCCGGCCTACGCCGCCTTGATGCGGGGATCGATGAGCGTATAGGTAATATCGACGAGGATGTTGACGACCACGACCAACACCGCGGATACGACGAAGATGCCCATCAGTAAATTCAAATCGCGCGCAAAGAGCGAATCAAAGGCGAGCTGGCCCAGCCCCGGCCACCCGAAGACCGTTTCCACGATCACCGAGCCGCCCACCAGGTTGCCCATCTGGATGCCGATCATGGTGATAATGGGCAGCAGCGCATTGCGCGCAACGTGCCGCGTCAGGATCTGGCGCTCGGTCAGTCCCTTGGCCCGGGCGGTCACGACGTAATCCATCCCTCGCTGCTCGAGCATCGCCGCGCGCATCAGGCGCATGAACAGGGCAAGGTAGAACAACGATAGCGTCAGCGCCGGCAGGACGAGATGTTCGGCAATGTCCAGGACACGCGTCCACCCTTCGTGGAACATCGCGACCTCCTCCATGCCGCTTGTCGGAAACCATTCAAGCCTGAGGGAAAAAACAACGATAAGCATCAATCCCGCCCAGAACATCGGCATGGAGTACGCAAGCAGCGATAAAACCGATACGAACTGATCCACCCAGCCGCCCGGACGGTTCGACGCCGCCATCCCCAGCACGATTCCCGCCACGATGGCGAAACCCAGCGCCGCTCCCATCAGGAGCAACGTCGGCACCAGCCTGCTTGCGATCAGGCTCGATACCGACGTGCCTTGCCGGAACGAATACCCGAGGTCCAGCGTCAGGACATTCTTGACATATGCGGCCAGTTGCACGGGCACCGGCTTGTCGAGCTGGAACTTCGTCCGGAGCGTATCGACATACTCTTTCGTTGCCGCCCCCGACTCGCCCGCCAGCACTTCCGCCGCATCGCCTGGAGCCAGCTTCAGAAGGAAAAAGCAGGCGATGATGATCAGGAGAATGGTGGGTATGCCCTGCAGCAATCGCCTCCAGATGAAACGCAGCCGTTCATTCATTTCGCAATCCAGGTTCGATCGAACGAAGACATCGTGCCGAGCGGGCTATACGCGGCGTCCTTCACCTCGTTGCGATAGACGGTCACCAGCGAAAGCTCATTGACCCAGATTACCGAACCGGCCGCCGCCAGCTCACGCTGCAGTTCGTGATACATCGCCCTGCGCTTTGCCGGGTCCTTTTCGACGGTTGCCTCGTCCATCAGGCGGTCGGTCTCCGGAGAGGACCAGCCCGTGCAGTTCACGAAAACCGTGCCCTTGATGATCGATCCGGAGTGATAGAGCCGATGCGTTCCTATCACGGGGTCCGCCTGGTGAAAGGTCTGCGTGGTCATCGCGTCGAAGTCGTAGTTGACGAAAACGCGACGCAGCCACGTGGGGAAGTCCTCGTAGCGCAAGTGCATCTTGACGCCGACTTTTGCATAGGCCTGCTGCAAATACTCTCCGAGGCGGCGCCATTCCTGGCCCAGGGGGATGAGATCCAGGGTGAATTCGAATCTCACACCGTCGGCATTCGGTTTCAGCCCCGCCTCATCGAGCAGCTTCGCCGCATATTCGAAGCGGTCAGGGCGCGCATAATCCGGCATTCCCTCCGTGGTATACAGGCCGGTGGCCTTCAGGCTGGAGTGCAGGGGGCCGGTCGCCGGCTTGCCGAATCCGTACCAAATATTCTCCACGATGAAGTCCCGGTCCATCGCGTAGGCAAGCGCCTGCCGGACCTTGGGATTGTCGAACGGCTTGCGGGTCGTATTGAGCTCGATGTCGACCATCGGGTTGAGGATTTCATTTCCCTTGGCCGTGGCCTGTACCTTCTTGCCCTTGGTCAGCCGCGGCACCTCGATGTAGGGTACCGCGCTGACGCCGGCGTATTGCACCTCGCCCCTTTCGACGGCGGCGACCCGGGTCGCCGCGTCTCCGATGAAACGCATGACGATCCGATCGAGATAGGGTTGACCCTTTTTCCAGTAATCAGGATTCTTGTCCAGGCGGATGTATTGACCGCGGTTCCACTCGACGAACTTGAAGGGTCCCGTGCCGACCGGCTTGTTGGCCATCGGATTGGTCTGGAGATCGGTACCCTGGAAGAGATGCTTGGGAATCATCGGCGACTCGTACCCCGAAAGCGCACGCATGATGTACGGAGCCGGGTGCGCCAGTTTCAGCACCGCGGTGTAGGGATCCGGAGTTTCCACCGCCTGGAGATCGCGAAATGTGATCTGGCCTCGTGGATGGGACTTCTTCAGGACCTCCATCAGCGTGAACTGGACGTCGGCGCTGGTGAACTCCTTGCCGTCATGGAACTTCACCCCTTTCTGGAGGTGGAAGGTGATCGACTTCCCGTCCTCCGCGACCGTCCAGGACTGGGCGAGCGCAGGCTGGGGATTCAGCGAGAAGTCGTAGTCAAGCAAACCTTCGTAGATTTTCGTACCCACGACACCGACGGGGTTCGCGGTGCTGCGATAAAGCGCGAGAGTCGGAGGTTCCGGTTGGACCACCATCCGGAGCGTTCCGCCGCTCTCTTGGGCGGTGGCCGCGGCGGCCAGCAACAGCAGGGAGGTAGCGATCCACTTGGGAATCGCACGGACGAGCCCGACGGTCATGCTTGTCTCCTTGTGATTCTTTTGATGCACACATTCTTTTACGATGTGGCAGCCAAGGTCTATCGCATTCCCGACATTTCAAGTGCTAGTTTTGTCCGGAAGGCGACACTTTCCAGGAACTTGAGGGGTTTCCCCTGGATTGCGCATCCGGAAAGGCCCGGGAAACCGCGCTCGCGAAGCGTCGGCCACCCCGGAGATCGCCCGGACGAACAGCCGCTAGCATGCTGGATTGACGACCAAAGGTCGAGTCCCGGGGAGCGCGGATCCGGAGCCAGGGAAGAAAGCAGCCATAGCCGCTCGGGTGGCCGGCGGGTGCGTGGGGGGATACAAATGGCGGGCGCGATCCCCCACCGGCGCCGGGCCAAGGTATCAGTCGCCCATGGAAATGCTATCGGAACCTCACACCTAGGCCGCCAAGGCCGGCGCGCGCGCATGGCGGGAGGTGGGCGCCGCATCGTAATGGGCGGAAAACACCAACCGTCCCGCGCTCCAGGTATGCGTCACCAGCGGCTGCGAACCGATCGGCGCCACGGCGACCAGATCGGCACGGCGCCCGGGCGCTATCCGCCCGCGGTCGGACAGCGCGCAGGCCCGGGCCGGATGGTCCGTGACCAGCGCGATCGCGCGATGCAGCGGCAACTCGGCCTGTTCGGCGGCCGCGAACGCCGCCGCGATCAGCGCCGAGGGCTGGTAATCCGAGCACAGGCAGCTCGCCACGCCGGCGCGTATGGCGTCGATGGCGCGCATCGAGCCGCTCTGGCTCTGCCCGCGCAGCACATTGGGCGCGCCGAGTATGGTCGGCAATCCGCAGGACACCGCGGCCCGCGCCGTATCGAGCGTGATGGGGAACTCGCTCATGCCCACCCCCATGGCGCGCATCACGGCGATGCGCGCGACCGAATCGTCGTCGTGGCTGGCGGTGGCGATCGACAGGCCGGCGGCCTTGGCCAGCAGCCGCTCGACACGGCTGCCCGCATCCTCGCGGGCCCGCAGCTTGCAAGCCGCCACGTCTTCCGCCTGCTCCCGGCTCATGCCGTGGTTGCCCATCATGTAGGCCAGATAGGACTCCAGCGTCTTGAACTGCCCCTGCCCCGGCGAGTGGTCCATGACCGACAGCAGGTCCACCATGCCGCTTTCCATCAGTTCCTCGAGCACGGGCACGGCGGCCGCGTCGGTCACTTCGTAGCGGCAATGGATGCGGTTGTCGACCAGGCTGTGGCGGCGGAAGGCATGCACGGCGCGCACCACGTCGGCGGCCGTGGCGTTGTTGCGCACGCCCCATTCGTTGTTGGCGAAAGACAGGGCATGGAACGGCGTGGTGATGCCGGCGGCCGCGTTGCGGCGATCGACCTGGGCCACGGCGAAATCGAAGGGAAACAGCACCCGTGAACGGGGCTCCGCTTCCTTCTCGATGGCGTCGCAATGGAGGTCCACCAGGCCGGGCATCAAGGTCTGCCCTTGCAGGTCCACGGTCTGCCCGGCTCGCGCGCCGTCGGGGTCGATGGCGGCGATCACGCCGTCCTCGACGAGCAAGGCGCCGTCTTCCAGCACGGCCTCGGGCAGCACGATGCGGGCGCGGGTCAGGTAGAGCGTCGACATGGTCAGATTCCTTCAAGGGCCGGCGCCGGCGCCGGGATCGGCTGCAGCGGCAGGATGCGGGTCGCGACGGCGTCGCGCACGGCCGCGTCATGGAAAATGCCGACCAGGCAGCGCCCGGCGGCGACCGCCTCGCGGATCAGCTCGATCACCACCGCGCGATTTTCCTCGTCGAGCGACGCGGTCGGTTCGTCCAGCAACAGGATGGAATGCCCGCCGATCAGGCCGCGCGCGATATTCACGCGCTGCTGCTCGCCGCCGGAGAAGGTCGCCGGCGGCAGGGACCACAGCCGGCCCGGCACGCGCAGGCGCTCCAGCAACTGCGCCGCGCGTTCGCGCGCGCGGCCGGCATCGGCCGCGCGCCGGCGCAGCGGATCGGCCACCACGTCCAGCGCGCTCACGCGCGGAATGGCCCGCAGGAACTGGCTCACGTAGCCGATGGTGTCGCGCCGCAGCTCCAGGATCTGCTGCTCGGGAGCGTCCGTCAGTTCCACCCATTGGCCGCCGTGGCGCACGCGGATGCTGCCGGAAGTCGCCAGGTAATTGCCATAGAGACAGCGCAGCAGCGTGCTCTTGCCCGTGCCGGACGGGCCGGAAAGCACCACGCATTCGCCCGCCGCGGCGTCCAGGTCCACCGCGTCGAGCACCGGCAGGCGCTGCCCGCCCTGGTTATGCAGCGTGAAGGTCTTGCACAGGCCACGCACGGCCATCATGGTTTCGCCTTGCATCGTCGTCAGCCCTGCAGAATGGAAGACACCAGCAACTGGGTATAGGGATACTGCGGATCGTCCAGGATCTGATCCGTCAGGCCGCTTTCCACGACCCGCCCGTCGCGCATGACCAGCGTGCGATGCGCCAGCAGGCGGGCGACCGCCAGGTCGTGCGTCACCACGATCGCCGCCAGCCCCAGGTCGCCGACCAGTCCGCGCAGCAGGTCCAGCAGGCGGGCCTGCACCGATACGTCCAGCGACGCGGTCGGTTCGTCCATGAACACCAGGCGCGGATGCGTGACCAGGTTGCGGGCGATCTGCAGGCGCTGCTGCATGCCGCCCGAGAACGCGACCGGCGTGTCGTCCAGGCGGTCGGGATCGATCTCCATCTTTTCCAGCCAATTGCCCGCGGCCCGGCGCAGGTCGCCGTAATTGCGCCCGCCGACCGCCATCAGGCGCTCGGCGACATTGGCGCCGGCGCTGACCTGCATGCGCAGGCCGTCGCGCGCGTGCTGGCGCACGAACCCCCAGTCGGTGCGCGCCAGCAGCCGCAGGCGGGCGCCCGACAACGTGGCGAGATCGACGAAGCCGTCCTCGCGGGTGTCGTACCGGACGCTGCCCGATTGCGGCGGCGCCTGGCGCGACAAGGCCTGCAGCAGCGTGCTCTTGCCCGAGCCCGATTCCCCCACCACGCACAGCACCTCGCCGGGATAGAGATCGAAACTGACGTCGCGGCAGCCGTGCACGCCGTCCCAGGTGCGCGTCACGTTGCGCGCCGACAGCAAGGGTCCGGTCCTCATGCCCGCGACTCCGCATCCGCATGCCCGGCCTCGCGGCGCCCGGCGCAGTACTCCGTGTCCGAGCAGACGTAGCGGCGCGTGCCGCGGTCGTCCAGGATGATCTCGTCCAGGAAGCTGTGGCGCGACCCGCACAGTTCGCAAGGCTGCGACCACTTCTCCACGGTGAACGGATGGTCGTCGAAGTCCAGGCTTTCCACCCGCGTGTAGGGCGGCACCGCGTAGACCCGCTTTTCGCGACCGGCGCCGAACAGCATCAGCGCCGGACTGCGGTCCAGCTTGGGATTGTCGAACTTCGGGATGGGCGAAGGGCGCATCATGTAGCGGCCGTTGACGATCACGGGATAGTCGTAGGTGGTGGCGATGCTGCCGTGGCGGGCGATGTCCTCGTAGAGCTTGACGTGCATGGCGCCGTATTCGGCCAGCGCGTGCATGGTCCGGGTCTCGGTCTCGCTGGGCTCCAGCCAGCGCAGCGGCTCGGGGATCGGCACCTGGAACACCATGACTTGGCCCTCGCTCAGCGGCGTCTCGGGGATGCGGTGGCGGGTCTGCACGATGGTGGCCGCGCGGGTGGATTCCGTGGTGGCCACGCCGGTCACGCGGCCGAAGAAGCGCCGGATATTGATGGCGTTGGTCGTATCGTCCGAGCCCTGGTCGATGACCTTGAGCACGTCCGACGGGCCGATCACCGCCGCCGTCACCTGGATGCCGCCCGTGCCCCAGCCGTAGGGCAGCGGCATCTCGCGGCTGCCGAAGGGCACCTGGTAGCCGGGGATCGCCACCGCCTTGAGCAGGGCGCGGCGCAGCATGCGCTTGGTCGATTCGTCCAGATAGGCGAAGTTGTAGTGGGGATCGCGTTCCACCTTGGCGTCGACCTGGCTCATGATGCGGGCACCTCGTCGATATCGCGGGCGGGGGCGGCGGCCGGCGCGGGCTCGGCCTCGCCGCGCAGCCGGCGCAGCAGTTCCAGGTTGGCCTGGAAATCCACGTAATGGGGCAGTTTCAGGTGCTGGACGAAGCCGGAGGCCTCGACGTTGTCGCTGTGGTAGAGCACGAACTCCGGGTCGTTGGCCGGCGCGGCGGCGGCCTCGCCCAGCTCGCCGGCCCGCAGCGCGCGGTCGACCAGCGCCATCGACATCGCCTTGCGCTCGGCGTAGCCGAAGCTCAGGCCGTAGCCGCGGGTGAAGCGGGGCTTTTCGCCGCCCTGCCCCGTGAACTGGCTGATCATCTGGCATTCGGTGACCTCGATCTCGCCCACGGCGACGGCGAATCCGAGCTCCTCGACATGCATCTCGACCTCGATCGTCCCGAAGCGCAGCTCGGCGGCGAAGGGGTGGTTGTTGCCGTAGCCGCGCTGCGTGGAATACCCCATGGACAGCAGGAAGCCTTCGTCGGCCCGCGCCAGGTTCTGCAGGCGGGCCGGACGGTCGGCGGGAAAGCCCAGCGGCTGGCGCGTCAGGTCGAAGGGGTCGGGATCGCCGGGCGGAATCGTGTCCGCCTCCACCAGGTCGTCCTGCTGCAGCAGGTCGGTCACACGGGGCATGCGGGCCGGCACGGGCTCCACGGCCTCGGGCAAAGGCTCGGCACGGTCCTGTTGCGGCTCGGCCAGCGAGAAGTCCAGCAGGCGCTGCGTGTAGTCGTAGGTGGGTCCCAGCAACTGCCCGCCCGGCACATCCTTGAACGTCGAGGAGATGCGGCGCCGCAGGCGCATCCGCCCCGTATCGATCGGCAGCGTGGCGCCGAGCCGCGTCAACGTCGTGCGATAGGCGCGCAGCAGGAACACCGCCTCCAGGGTGTCGCCCGCCGCCTGCTTGAGGGCCAGCGCCGCCAGTTCCGGATCGTAGAGCGAGCCTTCGGCCATGACCCTGGCCACGGCCAGCGGCATCTGCCCGCGGATCTGCTCCAGCGTCAGTTCCGGCACGGCGCGATCGCCGCGCCGGAACTCGTCCAGCACGCGGTAGGAATTGAGGATGGCCCTTTCGCCACCTTTGACCGCTACGTACATGTCACGCCTCCATTTGGACGGTGCGCGGCAGGCCGCAGACCTGGTCGCCGCAGGTCAGCAGGACGTCCACGCCCAGCGGGAAACGGGCCGCGACAGCGCCCCATTGATCCCGGAAACCGGCCGGCAGCCCGGCCACGGCCAGCGGCTGGCGGCTCTCGATGCCCGGCCCGCGCAGGGTCACGAGGGGACCCGAGGACAGCGACGCCACCTCGATCAGCAGCGTGGCGGAACGATCGGGATAGGCCGGGTCGCCCGCGTCGCACGATTCCAGGTCCGGCATATCGAAGCCCGCGGGCACCGCCACGAAACGCGCCTTGCCCACGGCGTCCGCCAGCGGCGCGCCGCAATGGAAACGCAGGAAGCCGCGCGCGTCTTCGCCGATGCCCGGCGGCAGCCAGAGCGGCGTGTCGCCGTCGGCCAGCGCCAGCAGCAGGGCCGTCATGGCGGGCGACAATCCGGCCGGAACGCCGCAGGGCGCGTCGATGCCGACCGCGCGGCCGGGATGCGCCATCGCATGCAGCGCGGCGCGGAACGCCGCCTGGGCGCCGTTCACGGGGTCGTCGAAACCCGGCAGCAGCGCCAAGGCCTCGGCGCTTGCGGGAGGAATTGCGGCGTGGGCGCTCATGTCAGTCTTCTCCGCGGGCCAGGGTGAAGAAGTCGACGCGGGTCTGCGCCGCCTCGCGGGCGCGGCGTGCCTCGCGCTCGGCGTGCGCCCGCTCCAACGGTTCGATGACCGCCGAGCGCACGCGTTCGCGCCAGGCCGGCAGTTGCAGCAGCGCGTCCGCCAGCGCCGCCTGTTCGGCGTGGCGGACGTCGCGGCCGCGCACATAGGCCGTACCCACCACGCCTTCCGGCAGGGCCAGGGTGCACCGCGTCACGGTCATCTCGCCAAGGTTGAACTGCGCGCCGGTGCCTCCGGCGCGGGCACGGACCATGGCCATCCCGGTCTGCGGCGGGCGCAGCCAGCGGCGTTCGGGCAAGGGGCCGAGACCGCGCAGCGCGGCGTCGAGCGCGTCGGCCCCGGCCAGGGCCAGCACGCGCATCCAGGCGGCCCGCTGCCCGCCGGCGGATCCGGAATCGATGGAAGTTTCCATTTTTTCCTCTATACGTCTATACCAATAGATGTGTAGAATAACCCGAAAATCGCCTCCACTTGAACACGGGCGCATGAAATTTTGATGACACGGCGCCCTTGTCCGCGGGCGCTATCCGGCATGGCCCGCTTGAGGCACAATTTCACCCATTTACTATGAATCGCCTGTGACAAAGGCAGGCGCAGGACACCATGGTCGAACGAGGTTCCGGGATCGCCGTGTGGCGACAGATCGGCGAATCGCTGGCACACGATATCCGCACCAGGCTCTACGCCCCCGGCGAGCAGTTGCCGCCCGAGCCCGAGCTGGCGGCCAAGTTCTCGGTCAATCGGCATACCATCCGGCGCGCCATGGGGGCGCTCGAGCAGACGGGGCTGATCCGCATCGAGCAGGGCCGCGGCACTTTCGTGCAGGAACACGCCATCGACTACGCCATCGGGCGCCGCACCCGGTTCTCCGAGAACCTGCGCAGCCAGGGCATGCTGGGCCACACCGAAGTCCTCGGCAGCCAGGTGCTCAAGTCCGCCGAGATCGGCAAGCACCTCAAGCTGGCGCGCGGCGCGGGCATCCTGAGGGTGCAGACGCTGGGCAAGGCCGAAGGCCGCATCATCACCGTGGCCGATCACTACTTCGACGACGCGCGCCTGCCGGGCTTCGCCGACGCGCTCCGGGCCTCCCGCTCGGTTTCCCGGGCGCTGGCCCGCTACGACCTGGCCGATTATGCGCGGGCCTGGTCGCGCATCACCACCACCCTGCCGCCGGCCGACATCGCCCGGCTGCTCAGCCAGCCCAGGACCCGGCCCGTCCTCCAGGTGGAAGCCTTGAACGTCGACCGCGACGGCGTTCCCTTGCAGTACAGTCTGACGAACTTCGCCGGAGACCGGGTGCAACTGACCATCAACGGCGACTCGCGCGATTGAATGCGCCGCCGAATCGTCTAGACATCCGGCAGTCATGAATCCCCGCTAGAGTTGGCCCATGAATCCGATCGCCCAGTCCCTCCCGTCGCTGTCCGGCCTGGCCGGCGCGCGCGTGCTCACCCCCGAAGGCATCGTCGCCGCGCGGCTGCCGTTCCACGCCGGCGTGATCGCCGAAGCCGGCGCGGGCGCGGTGGACAGCGGCTGGCTGGACGCGGGCAATCTGCTGGTGCTGCCGGGCATCGTCGACCTGCACGGCGACGCCTTCGAGCGCGCCGTGATGCCCAGGCCGGGCGTCACTTTCCCCTACGAAGGCGCGCTGCTCGACGTCGATCGGCAGTTGCTGGCCAACGGCATCACCACCGAGTTCCACGGCGTCACGCTGTCCTGGGAAGGCGGCCTGCGCGGCGAACCCTACGCCCTGCGCATGTTCGACACCCTGGAACGCATGCGTCCCGCGCTGGGCGCGCGCCATTGCGTGCACCTGCGGTTCGAGACCCATCACATCGCCGGCGTCGACATCGCGCAGGAATGGATCCGCGCGGGCAAGGTCGAGTTCCTGGCGCTCAACGACCACCTGCCCAGCATGGCCAAGCGGCTGGGCGACGACCGCAAGCTGCTGCAATACGCCGACCGCGCCGAATGCGACCTGGACACCTTCCGCCGGCGCATACTCAGCGCCACGGAGTCGGCCGGCGAAGTCGCGGGCGCCATGCGCCAGCTCGCCGCCTGCGCGCGCGGCGCGGGATTGCAGGTCGCCTCGCACGACGACCCCGACGCCCAGACGCGCCGGCACTACCATGGCCTGGGCTGCAACGTCGCCGAGTTTCCGCTGACCGCCGAAGCCGCCCGCGTGGCGCGCGACCTCGGCAACGCCGTGGTGTTCGGCGCGCCGAACGTGGTGCGCGGCCGCAGCCATACGCACGCGCCCAACGCCACCGAGATGGTCCGCGCCGGGCTGTGCGACGTGCTCACCTCCGACTACTACTACCCCGCCCCGCTGGCGGCCGCCCTGCGGCTGGCCCAGGCCGGGATCCTGCCGCTGGCGCGGGCCTGGAACCTGGTCTCGCGCAACCCGGCGCGCGCGGCCGGGCTGCGCGATCGCGGCAGCCTGGCGCCCGGCATGCGGGCCGACGCCATCGTGGTGGACGACCGCCAGGCCGACCTGCCGCGGGTATGCGCCGCCATCGTCGACGGCCGCCTGCGCTTCGCCGACCAGGCCTTCGGCATGGCCGAGGCCCGCATGGCGGCCTAGCCCCATGACGCCCGCCCACCGCTACGCCCTGTACCTGGCGCCGCCGGCGCCCTGGTACGACGTGGGCAGCAAATGGCTGGGGCGCTGCGCGGACACCGGCCGCATGCTGCCGCGGGCGGCCGACGCCGACCCGCGCATCCCCGCCTGGACCGCCGAACCGCGCCGCTACGGCCTGCACGCCACGCTCAAGCCGCCGTTCCGCCTGCGCGAAGCCACCTCTCCGGAAGCACTGGACCGCGCCACGCGCGGCTTGGCCGCCGCGCTCGAACCCTTCGCCGTCCCGGTGCGCCGCCGGCGGCTGCGGGGCTTCCTGGCATGGTGCCTGGACGACGACGAAGGCGCGCGGCAACGCATGCGCGCCCTGGCCGACGCCGGCGTGCAGGCGCTGGAGCCCTTCCGCGCGCCCCCGACGCCCGCCGAACAGGCGCGGCGGCTCGCCTCGCCGCTGGGCGAAGCCGAACGCGCCATGCTCGAACGCTGGGGCTATCCCTACGTCTTCGACACGTTCACCTTCCACATGACGCTCACCGGCCGCCTGGGCGATGCCGAACTGGAACGGGCCGACACCCTGCTCGGCGCGCTCGAGCCCGGCGCGCTGGCCGGCCCCATGCCGGTCGAATCCATCAGCCTGTACGTGCAGCCGCTGCCCGACACCCCTTTCGTGATCGCCCGCCATTACGGGCTGGGAGCCGGCGGCCGCACGCGCGACGGCATCGGGGCCGGATTCCTGCCGGCGAGCGCATCGTGAGCGAAGCCGACGCCCCGCCCCGGACGTCCCGCGGCGCGCGCCTGGTCTACCTGATGGGCGCTTCCGGCAGCGGCAAGGACACCGTGCTGCGCCTGCTCGCGCGCCTGCCGCATGCCGGCGCCCCGGTGCTGGTGGCGCACCGCTACATTACGCGCGGCTCCGACGCCCACGAGGCCTCGGTGCCGCTGGATCCGCGGGAGTTCGCCCGCCGGGCGGCGCTCGGGTGCTTCGCGCTGCACTGGGACAGCCACGGCCTGCGCTACGGGGTCGGCATCGAGATCGACGCCTGGATGGCGCGCGGCGCCATGGTGATCGTCAACGGTTCGCGGATCCATCTCACCGCGGCGCATGCCCGCTATCCGGCGCTGTGCGCGGTGCACCTGGCGGTGGATCCGGCCGCGCTCGAACGCCGGCTGATCGCGCGCGGCCGGGAAACGCCGCGGGCCATCGCCGAACGGCTGGAACGCGCGCAACGGCCGTTCGACGTGCCGGAGGGTTGCGACCTGCGGCGCCTGGACAACAGCGGCGCGCCCGAAGCGGCGGCGGCCCGCCTGCTGGACTGGATCCATGCCCGGGATACCGCGCAAACCGGCGCCTGAAGGCACGATATCGCGCGCCAGCCGTCCCGCGGCGAGTTATAAAAGGGAAACGGCACCCACATGGAGGACGCCATGAAGGTCGAAGGCCAATGCCACTGCGGATCCATCGTCTATGAAGCGGATGTCGAGCCGGGCACGATTATGGTTTGCCATTGCGCGGACTGCCAGATGCTATCGGGATCGGCGTTTCGCATGAATATTCCCGCCGCGGCCGCCACGTTCCGCATTCTCAAGGGAACGCCGAAGAAATACCTCAAGGTCGCGGCGAGCGGCGCAAGGCGTCTGCACACCTTCTGCGACGCCTGCGGCGGCCCGGTCTATTCCTCGGCGGCGGAGAATCCGCGCAGCTATTCGCTGCGGGTAGGCGCCCTGAAGCAGCGTTACGAACTGGGGCAGCCCGTCCGGCAGATCTGGACGAAGCGCCGAATGCCCTGGCTGCCGCACCTGGACGGGACCGAGGAGTTCGAGGGGCAACCCTAGGGGTATCGACCCCGGATTGCCTTGTGCGTGGATGATCGTCTCCATTACGGCTTGGAGAGACGGCGGAACCTGCGCAACGGTAGCGGCGCATCAGGCTCTCGGGTGGGGGTGGGGTTCTATTTGCTTTGCGTCACGGGTGGGTTCTTGAGCCGTCCGCTGTCGGCCCGATAGGCCGGGCGGCGCACCGCGGAGCCGGTCCGGCGCGCGGGCGCCGGACACCGCTTCGGCTCGCTCGTCCGCGCGTTCGCGCTCCCTTCGCGGCTGCCTCGCTCGGCTCCGAGGCGCGCCGCCCGGCCTATCGGGCCGGCAGCGGACTCGGGGCAATGCTCGATCGGGCGTTGCCGGGACGGGTGGAGTGCTTGGCGTGTCTGCCGGGCGCCGAGGAAAAGGAAGAAGATCTTGCAGGGTTCGTCCGCAGCGCCCGCCCTGCGCGGGCACTGCGGACATGCGGGAATCGAATCATCACGGCTTCGGGCGCGGACATGGACGCGGGTACGGAGTGCAGGGACTCAAAGGTTCGGGGCTCCAGGACTTGAGGGTCCGACGTTTGCCAGCCCCAAAGCGTAAGGTCCAAACCGGGCGCCCGCGCGCCCGGTTTGGACCGGGCACCTCAAAGTCTTTCTCCTTTCCACCCCTTTCAGGCAAAAAGGCCAAGCACACCAC